>ERZ857629.43-NODE-43-length-170792-cov-3.922085_pt1 | contig 170792 bp, 139 predicted proteins | sample MGYA00519700_ERZ857629 | MGnify/ENA primary metagenome ERZ857629 (study PRJEB31778, sample SAMEA3449351) | human gut metagenome | biome: human gut; feature: human-associated habitat; material: faeces | place: United Kingdom | collected 2010/2012 ... | reverse complement strand
GAAAGCTATTGACAAAACCGACATCCCTGACAAAATGCTGGAGGAAATCAAAAAGCCCGCTCAATTTCCCGTATGGAAAGGCTTGTTGGATGGTGAAATCCAGGAAGAAGTTTGTTTTCTTCCGTCCTCGCTCCATTGGCTGTTCCGGCTCTTTGCAGTCAACATCAAGAAACTCTGTCAACCGCTGATGCCTTTGGGCGAACAGTGCTTCCAAATGTAAATAAATAACAGATAATCAAGGACAAATGTTTGACTTAAAATTAAAGAATCTCTAAACAGAAACTGCGGAATAACTGCAGAAATGTGCAAAAATATGCAACTTGCAACGTGTTATGACGTGTCCGTCAACTCCACGCTTTCCCGCTGCCTTACCTTTGCTCCCGTAATCTTTAAACCATAAACGAATGTCATTGAAATCAACCATACACTGCAAACTACCATTTAGGACAAATTTACGAGACAGGCGAGTTAAAGAAAAAAATTCTGCCGCCCTCACCATTGTCCATTCCGGGGAAAAACGTATATTTGTCGAATGACTGTATAGTCTCCATTGCGAACCCTAACACATAAAATCACTTGATATGAAAACTCTATTTATCTCCGCGGCATTGATCCTGTCAGCCTTCATGGCTGAAGGCAAAGAGTCATATAATGCAAGTCCAACCCCTTTTCCCAACGACACCGTCCGCTCGATTGTCTGCCCTTTGGCTCCAAGGCAAACCCTGGAAGGCTGGGGCGTCAGTTTGTGTTGGTGGGCGAATATGTGCGGCAAATGGAGCGACCCGCAAATCGACGAACTGGTCGATTGGATGGTCAACCCCGAAGGGCTCAACTGGAACCTTTTCCGGTACAACATCGGAGGAGGTGAAGAACCCAATTGGGCGAATTGCAAAGAGCACCACATGGGGGACGGAAAAGGATTAAGGGCTGAAATGGAAGGATTCCAGGACGAACGCAACGGTGTGTTCCATTGGGAACGGGATGCAGCCCAACGGAAAATCATGCTGAAGATAAAAGAGAAGAGGCCCGATGCCGTCTTTGAAGCTTTCTCGAACAGCGCACCTTGGTGGATGACATTCAGCGGCTGTTGCGCAGGGCATGAAGATGCGGGCAAGGACAACCTCAAGCCTGAATATTACGAGGATTTCGCACGCTACCTTATCGAGGTCTGCAAACACTACAAAGAGGCATACGGTATCGAGTTCCACACCTTGGACCCCTTCAACGAGGCGATGACAAACTATTGGTACAAGTCGGGTAGCCAGGAGGGATGCCATTTCGATTTCTCCAGCCAAGCCGCCTTCATCAGGGTATTGGCACCCATGCTTGCCCAAAGCGGGCTCAAAACCGTCATCAGCGCAGCCGACGAGACCGACATAAGCGTTGCGGTCACCGGATTCAAGGAGTACCGGAAGGAGAAGGTCAACCACTATGTCGGCCAATGGAATTCACACACCTATTCCGCCAACGACCGTGACAGGAGCCGGTTCGGTTCGCTTGCCCGTGCGGAAGGCAAAAAGGTATGGATGAGCGAGACGGGGGCAGGCGGGAAAGGCATAGACGGGAACCTCGGATTGGCACAGCGGCTGATTGACGATGTCCGTTACATCGCTCCCGACGCATGGATAGATTGGCAATATGTGGAGGAAAACAACGACCAATGGTGCCTCGTCAGGGGCAACTTCGGGGATGCCACTTATGGCAAGGTGAAGAATTACCATGTGCGGCAGCAAGTGACAAGGTTCATCCGCCAAGGATATGACATCGTGTACAGCAGCGACAGCCATTCGTTGGCAGCGTTGAACCCGGAAGGTAACGAGTTGGTCGTCGTGCTGGTCAACCGTGATGCAGGCAAAACACACCGCTTCAGCTTGCCAATGGCACGCATATCCGGAGAGGTCTCGGCATGGCGCACAAGCCCGACAGAATCGACCTCGCCTGTCCATGATTTCCAACTGGTGGGTGAGAGCATCATTGATGTGGCATTGCCGGACAAAAGCATCACGACCCTCGTCATCCCGGTGGCACTCCAAGCCGGGAGTTCCCGTGGAATTTGCGACGGCAGCACCTACTTGATTGTCCCGCAGTCAAATGCCACGGCAGCCATCTCCGCCCAAGGCAATTCCTTCTCCATCGAGAAGGCGGATATTGCCAATCCTGCCCAAAAATGGAGAGTCCAAAAGCAGGAAGATGGTTCGTTCAGGATGACAAACGAAGCTGGAGCAAATGACCTCCCACAAGCTTTCAGGATTGAAACAATAGACGGAATCCATGTAAAAATAAGACCGGACGACGCCCCAGGAAAGTGTTGGCAACTAAAGGATGAAAAGATAGAAACCGGAACAAAAGTGGTCTGCGGCGATGACGGGAATGCGGTGGAAGCAGACCATGCGAATTGGATGTTGGTGAGGGTGGAGTGATATTGGTTATTTCCGTGGCAGCATCTCACTCCTCATCGCCGCATTATATGCGAACCAAGCTATGATGACTGCGTTATGGCGGATATCATCCAACACCAAGCGGTCGGAGAAGTCTTGGGTGCGGTGTGAATGCCGCCCCCACTCCATCGGGTCTTGTATAAACTGGAAGGCAGGAATGCCCGCTTCATCAAACGGCACCAAGTCCGTGCTTCCCACGCTCCTGTTGGACAAAGTCGTGAATCCCGTGTCTTTGAATGGCTGCATCCAGGCTTCGAACAAAGGATAGACCTGCAAGTTGTCCTGCGTGTAAATGCCCCTGAATTTGCCTGGACCATAATCGGAATTGAAATAAGCGGAGATTTTCGCATGCTCCTTCAGCTTCTTCTCCCCGTCTTGCACATAACGCTTGACATATCCGGTGGATCCATAAAGCCCTTGCTCCTCGCCTCCCCAGAAGATGACACGGATGGTGCGGCGCGGCTGGACACCAATCTCTTTCAGGATGCGGACAGCCTCCAACATGGCTATGAATCCTGCGCCGTCATCCCCTGCTCCCGGGCTCATCTGGTAGCAATCCAAATGTCCACCCAACAACACCAATTCATCTTTCAACCGTGGGTCTGTCCCCGGTATTTCCGCCATGACATTGTTAATCGTCCGGTTGCCGGAGAAGTGGACAGCGATATCAATATCCATCTCCACCTTTTCCCCGTGGCGGATCAAGCGTTCCATCAAACCGTGGTTCTCACAAGCTATATTCACTTCGCACGGAGTCGCACCCGTCAATTCCTTCTTATAGAAACCCAATCCCGACACGCTGTAATTCCCATTCTCATGGATAATAACGGCAGGCTGCTCTTTGCGGACAAACTCCAACACCTCTTGATAGCTCAATTCCGTCCCTGGAACCATCTGGACAGGACGAGGGCGGCGAGGCTGCATCTTCGTAATCGGGTAATAGGCAGTGTTCTCCAAGTCCTTTTCCGTGAGCCTGCGTGCCACCGGGTCAAAGCTGATTTGGTAATCCACGACAGAAGGCATCAGGACAATCTTTCCTTTCAAGCTTCCCTTGAATGCCTCCAGTTCGCTTTTGTCCTTCGGAGAGACCAACACCACTTCCCCTCTCACTGCGCCACCGGTTCCATCCGTCCAAGCCACAGGACCGGGGAAAATGGGGATATAATAAGGGGCAGTCATCGCCATATAAGCCTTGTCAATATCCCAGCCGCCACGTGGCCAATCGCAAGCAAAGTCAATCCGGGGATTGGACAATCCATAGGCAGCCATCGCCTCCTTTGCAATCTTCTCCCCTCTTTCCATGCCGTCCGAACCAGCCAAGCGCGGACCTGCATAATCGAGCAACTGATAAGAAAGCTGTTCCACTTGGGAATTCCTCGTCTCCTCCAGTTTGATCTTCTGGGCAATGGAGAGGTCAACTGTCTCTTGTTGTGCAAAAGCTGCCGTGAAGCCTAATGCACAGATTAATGTCAGTAATTGTTTCATCGTAATATCAAAAGAGAACGGCGGTGTGTCATAATTGCAAACTGCTGCGTTACTTTCGGAATTCGACCTCAGTGCCTTGCATTTTGCTAATTCTGACACACCTTAAAGGGGCTGCATCAAAACTTTCGTTTTGACACAGCCCCACCCATTATTATTAATAAATAAACGTTTCGTTTCCTAAATGTAAGTCATTTCCAAACCGGTTATTGACCACTGAACGGATTCTGGTCAGACTGGCTGATAGCTTCATTGTTGGTCAACTCCAATTCAGGAATCTGGTTGATGAAACGATAGTCGTTAGATGCCAAGCGTCCTACCGGCTGCGCATCCGAACCATTGTAACCATCCAGATAAAGCATTGAATAAGAGAAGTGGCCGGCAGGATTGGTAGCAGATGAAGCATAACGGACCAAAGGCTTCTGCAAGCGGAGCAGATCGTATGTTCCAGTCACGCCTTCGCCCAACAGCTCTTTGCGGCGTTCCACATAAATAGCCTCCAACAGGTCGCCCTTGGCAGTCGTGGTAGTCGGTTTAGCCACCTCACGAGCATTCTGCAACTTGTTCAAGTCTGCCAATGCCTCAGTCGTATTTCCCAAGTTGGCTTGTGCTTCCGCCATGATCAACAACATCTCTGCGCTACGCATCAATGAAACTTCAGGATAAGTATGTCCTTGAGGAGCACCGTTTGCATCGCCATAATATTTGAACTTGTTGTAAGCCCATTTCGCTTTCACTTCCATGTCGCCATTGGCAGTACGATGCCAAAACATGACAGGCTTTTCATCTGCGTCAGTCACACCAGCAGTCTTTGTGCATTTCGTTCCACGATAATCCGAGCCGTCAAACAAATCCACATATTGCTGGTCCACGAAGAAGTTGATGAAGTTATAAATAGGTCCCTGTGTCATGCCTTCGCCATAACTTGGGTCCTGGTTGTACCACAAGTTGAAAATGGTGTTGGAACCGATGTTAGACACGTTGGTGAACTTCACACCCCAAACCAATTCAGGGTTGTTATTGCTCATCATATTGTCGAAGCCGCTGCACCATTCAGCCTTGCTCATCAAAGAGTGGTTGTCATAGACGCTCTTGGCAGCCGTGTAAGCATTCTGCCAGTCGCCCATCACTTGGTAGGCACGAGCCAAATAACCGTTGGCAACTTCCGTATTCACCTGCCATTTCTCCGTCCTCTCGAAAGATGACAACAGAGATGCGCCCTCTTTCAAGTCGGAAATGACTTGCTGATAACCTTCCGCAACTGTAGAAAAGCTCTTAGAAGCCGGGTCGGAAGCGCTGGTACGCAAAATAACACCGCGTTTGTCTTTTGCGATGGCGTAAGTCTGCTGGTAAGTGGTCAGCAACACGAAATAGCTCATGCCACGCAAAGTCAAAGCCTGTCCTTTCAACTCCTGCTTTTCCGCATCAGTTCCCGTTGCGTTAGGAAGTGCGTCGATGATGACGTTGCACTGGTTGATAATCTTGTAGAAGTTTGTCCAGATGCGCTTTGAATAAGCACCATTGGAGCGAGTGCGGTCAGGAGAGTAAAAGTTGGCATCCTCCTGCGAACCACCGTAGTTCTTGAAACAAACGATATCCGCACCGGAAGCGTCAAACCAAGTAGCCAGACCGGAAACTCCGGCATAGCAGATATCATTCTGGCTGCCTTTCGCATCTTCACCGCCCATCAACGCATAGTGATAAGCCGATCTCAACGCCATGTTCAATCCAGTCGTGCTGGAAAGAATAACCTCCTCGTCCACGTCAACAGAAGAGCGAGTTGTCAAGTCGTCGTTACAGTTGGTCAACGATAAGGCAAGAAGAGCAACTGTTATGTATTTTACTGATTTATATATCTTTTTCATATCTCATTTAATGCTTTAGAATGTAACTTGAATACCTGCCATGTAAACACGTCTTGAACCTTGTACACCATTGTCGGTATCGGCATTTCCGTTGTAGTTGTTACCAGTCATACCCGTTTCCGGTTCTGTGTGGCGTTTAGCAGCCGCACCGAGTGTCCACAAGTTGTCGCCAGACAAATAGACGCGGGCGTTGGAGATTCCCACCTTGCGTGTCAATTGGCGTGGCAACGTATAACCGAATGTCAAGTTTCTCAAACGCCAGTAATTGTTCTTGAACAAGTAGAAGTCTGAGTTGCGGCGGGTGTCGCCATAGTTGGAAGCAGACCAACGAGGGAATTCAGCATTGTCGCCCGGTTTCTGCCATACTTTGCCTTCAACCAAGTCCTGGATGACACCGACACCGTCACGGACTGTCGTGCGTTCCAAGTACTGGTAGTCCCACATGTAAGAACCGAATGAAGCATACCACATGAATGACAAGTCGAAGTCTTTGTATTTGAATGTATTGGTCAATGAACCGAATACTGTTGGAATGGCTGTGCCGCACCACTGGTAGTCATTGACAGTCACATCAGAATATTTCTCGGTTGTCTTCCATCCGCCATTGCCGTCTTGGATCCAATAACGCATATTACCGTTTTCAGGGTTGACACCAGCGTTCTTGACCATGAAGAATTCGAAGATGGAGTGACCTTCATCCAATTTGTAACCTGCTCCACGGCTTGAATAAGTGTAAGCTCCGTCCGGCAAATAGGTCACTTCGTTCTTCAAAGTAGAAAGGTTGAAGTCAACATTCCATTGGAAGTCGTTTGTCTTGATGGCAGTCGCTCCCAAAGTGATTTCAATACCTCTGTTGCGGATATTACCCAAGTTGGTGTTGTAACCGTTCGCATCACCAATCTGTGCGGACAACGGAAGCTGCTTGTAATACAACAAGTCTTTGGAGTTTCGGGTATAGAACTCGATTGTACCGTTAAAGCGGTTCCAGAATGAGAAGTCCACTGCAACATTATACTGTTCGTTCTTTTCCCACTTCAAATCCGGAGTAGCCATTGTCTTAGGCTTATAACCAGCCTGTCCGTATAATGGGTTTGTCATGTAGTAGCCTTGGTAAGCATACAAGATTTCCTCATCGGCAGAAGTATAACCGCTGCTTGTGTTTCGCGGAATCAACTTATCGTTACCGGAAGTACCATAACTGCCACGGAGGGACAAGTTGTCAATCCATGTCTGGTCTTCCAAGAACTTCTCTTTGGAAAGACGCCAAGAAGCACCAACGGAGAAGAAGTTACCCCAACGGCTATCCGGGTGGAAACGGGAAGAACCATCACGACGCATGGAAGCGGACAAGTAATACTTGTTCATGTAGTTGTAATCAATCTTGCCGAAGAATGACAACAAAGTATAACGGTTGCGCCATGAATCGGTTGCCCAGTTGGTGGTTGTAGATGACAATTCATATTGGTCCATCTGCATGATGCCTTCACCGTATGAATAGTTGTAAGTCTTGTTGTATGAATATAACTCATGACCCAACATCACGTTGAATGTGTTGTCACCGAATGTCTTGTCCCAGTTCAACACATTGTTCCAAGTCAATGAGGTTGTCCTCCAATTGGAACGGGAAGCAGAACCACCGGAAGTGCGGACTGTCACACCATAAGGCTTCATCTGACCTTCACCGTGAATAGCGGAATCGTAGGTGTATCTGCTCTTGGTGATGTCATCCAAATTGACAGCAGTCTTGAACTTCAAGTCGAACGGCAATTTGAAGTCTGCGAAGTAATGGGCAGTCACCATGTTGCCATCGTAGTTGTCGAAGTTATCATCGTTCGGATTGTTCCAGTAGTCGCCCGCATTGTTCAACACGTGGATTCCGAAGAAGTTGGCACTGTTTTCCGCAAAGTCATAGATGCGCTCGCCAGTCTTTTGGGATGTGTACCATGCCGTATTATCTTCGTTTCTCAACCACGGAGAGTTCAACGTGTTGGAGAATACCAAGGCACGGTTGGCTCCTGAGTTGTTCTGGCGGTAATAAGAATAAGCCAAGCTTCCGCCCATCTGCAACCAGTTGGTGATTTCGCTGGTCACGTTCGCACGGAATGAATAACGTTTGTAGTATTGCTGGTTGGCATAACCTTTATCATCCAAGAAAGAGAGAGAGGTGAAGTATTGTGTCTTTCCGTTCTCTGTGGCACCGCTCAAGTCGATTCCGTAATCTTGGCGCAACTTGCGTGAAAAGACTGCTCCGTACCAATCGTAGTCGCTCTCATCCCAAACCATTTCCAAGTTCGGATTCACATAACCATTGCCGTTGCCATCGTGCAACACATAGTTGGAAGCGTCGCCCGTCCACTTAAACGGAGTCACATAAACTGTTTCGCCTTTTGAGTTGACACGAGGATTGACCATGTGGCCCAAAACTGTCTGTGAAGCATAATCGCCGGCAGCTTTCGGGTCCAAACCTTCCAAATAATATTTATCGTTGTAAATAGCTTGCCAAGTATTTGTCAATTGTTGATATGGGTCAGCCTTCACCGGATTCTTCACCGCATTGTCGGAAGTTCCCCAAGCACCGCGGAAGTTAAGAGTCGGCTTGCCGGATTTACCTTTTTTGGTAGTCACAACCACAACACCGTTGGCTGCACGAGAACCATACAAAGAAGCGGCTGCGGCATCCTTCAATACTGTCATAGATTCAATATCAGTTGGGGCGATTGTGTTCAAACTGCCATCATAAGGCATTCCGTCCACGATAATCAACGGTGAAGATTGTCCTGACATGGAGCTGATACCACGAATCTGGATACGAGTGTCACCACCCGGGTTTCCTTCGTTGTTGGAAACGTTGACACCGGCACTCATTCCCTGCAATGCTTCAGCGAAGCCTGTTCCGGAAATCTTTTCCAACTGCTCTGACTTAACCACGCTGGCAGATCCCGTGAAAGAGGATTTCTTGGTTGTTCCATAGGCAACGACTACCACTTCGTCCAAGTCCTGTGAGTCGCTCTGCAACTGGATGTTCAACACTCCACGGCCATTCCAAACAACTTCTTGTGTCTGATAGCCCACATAAGAAATCTGGAGCACTGCTCCCTTGCTCACTCCCGAAATGGTGAACTTTCCATCCATGTCGGTCACTGTGCCGTTGGTTGTTCCTTTTACTACAACGGAAGCTCCAATCACGGGTCCCATTTCATCTGTCACCACACCTGTAACGGAACCATTACTCTGGTTGATTACAGGCAAACTTTTCTCCAACACACCAATGCTTGATTCTGCATACGCACCGCTGATAGAGCCAGCCATAAGCAAAGATAATAGCATCTTTGAAGTAAAAGGCGTCTTAATGTAATCCATAACTACTTGTAAATTTTTAATTAACTTTAGATTTAGCAAAACCTAAACTATCTATTCATTGGTTTATGGGATATAATTAAAATAATTTATAATTCCAAAAACGGCGGCAAATATATTAAAGAATTATTATTTAGGCAAACACAAATATTACATTTTCGAACCAAACCTCGTTTTTTAACATTAGACGTTCTGGAAAGAAGAGTGCATAATCATGGAAAATTGGATATTTCCAGACAGCTTAAAACAACGATTATTTTGAAAAATAAACATACCGTTGTTTTGAAAAAAACATCGGACGTTTTTCAAAAAACATTGGACGTTTTCAAAAAAACATTGGACGTTTTTGGAAAAACAACGGTATGTTTTATCTCGTGCCCAACTTCTAATATTTGACGAATGCTGACGTTGCCAAAAGGCGGCAAAACAAAAGGCGGTGTGTCATCATAACCCTTTGACACACCGCCTTTTATCTTATTGAATAATCTTGTCACTTGAGCAATTTCCCTGCTGTCGGGTCGCCCAACTCTTTCGCCTTTTCCAAAGCGGCTTTGGCTTCTGCCTCTTTTCCCATCCGCTGATAACAAACCCCTCGCAGGCGATAGCAAGCTGCGAAATCCGGGACAAGCGCAATCGCCTTATCCAAACTATTCAAAGCCTCTTCATACTTTTTCTGGCGAATAAGAATGGATGCCTCTTCTGCCGGATACATCGCCTCTTGCGGGGCAATCGCCATGGCTTGGCGGATATCCGACAAAGCCCCTTCCAAATCGTCCATGCGGAATTTGGCTTGTTCACGGTAATAATAGAAATCATCCGCTACTCTTCCGCCCATTGCCAAGTAATAGAGGTCATAATCTGCCACGGCTTCCTTGTATTGCATCAAACGCAACCGCCAGTCTATGCGCTCCAACAACACCGGAGCTGCTTCTGCCGACAGAGGATTGCCGCAATGCATGACCGCACTGTCCAACAACTGGATGATGTCTCCTATGTTGGCACCTCTTTGCAATGATTTCGACTTGGCTGCCATAAACCAAGAGTTGGCGGTTGATTCCGTGCTCTTGTTCACAACCATGTATTCATCGTAAGCCGGCGCATAATTCCCTTGGAAATAATAGATGTCGCCTTGCAACTGGTGGAATGCCGGCTTGTCACCCTTCTGCATCGCCTCCTTCAACACCTCTTCCGACCGGGTCAAGCTCCAATCCGGATTGTCCAAAGTCGTGTCCGAGACTGCCACATTATAAATCAAGCGGGCATAATCATATAAAGCCTCGCCCTTGTCTGTTGCCAATTCGACAGCACGTTTCTCGTCCGCCTTCGCCTTTTCCAAACATTCGGCTTCACCCGCAGCATCTGCCGCCATCTCTTTCCTGCGGAAAGCATAATGGGCAGCACGGCGGGAATAACTCTCCCACCAATCCGGGAAGGTCGATACAAAATCGTCCAGCAATCCCAAAAAACTCTTGGCGTCTTGCGTGTTTTCCATCAGATAAGTGACAATCTTCGCCTGGTCACGGTCGGACGGCCAAGCTTTCTTGATGCCGATGGAAGTATAAATGGTATTGAAAGCATCGGCTGATGAAACAGAAAGGCTATTCGCATAAGCAGCGGAGACAGCATAAGAAGCCTCTTTCTTGCCGGACGCATCGTCTTGAGCCAATCCAAATACTTCGCCTGCCTCGTTAAAGACCGGGGCATTGAGCCAATCCACTTGCAACGGGAATGATAGCTTATAATAATGATAGGAGTCTTTCAGCTTGGTGACCTCTTCGACTTTTCCGTTTCCAAAGGATGCCACCTTCTCTTTCCCCTTCACAAATGGCAACAAATAAGCCGGTTGCCCGGTTGACAAAGGTTGGGAAGCGATTTCCAAATAGGAGACTTTCTTCGGGGCACGCACTTTCAGCTTGATCACATCATAAAGTTCGTCTGCACCGAGCACTCTCTCGACGGGATAAGTCACCCCGTTTCCATCCGTCACAATGGCTTTTTGGGCATCTTTAAACACAGAATAGGCAGACAACATCGTCCCCTCTTCGTCCACAAAGAATCCGATTCCGTTATGCAAAGTCGTCCCGTCGGCTTTATAGGTCGTGACAGTCACAACCGCCTTCTTCTCTTTGTCCATCCATTTAGGAACTTTCTGGGCAAATGCAGTCCAGACCAAAGTTCCCAAAAGGAGAATCCAAACTATCTTTTTCATTTTGGCATTATTCTATTTTGATGATTATTATTCCTTTTCCCCATCAGGAGTATGCAATATGAATGTCGTCGCTCCCAAAGTCACAACGGTTCCATCTTCGATGCGGACAATCTCTTTATTCCCCAATATCTCACTGCCCAAGAATGTCCCGGTCAGACTTGGGAAGTCACGAAGCATATAAACAAACTTCCCCTCTTTGTCCTGTTTCACTTGGATGACACAATGTTTCCGTCCCATGCTGGGGTCGCTCGTGATAATCGGGACATCCACACCATCAGTGTCCTTATTCCTTCTTCCAATCACATTGTCGCCCAAGACTAACGGGAGCTTCTGTTTGAAAGCGAAGTTATTCTCGATAACCGTAATATATCCGCATGAGAAATCCGGCTCTTTCACTTCTTTTTCCTGTCCGGACTTGGTGCGGATAACTTTTCTGCCAATCTTTATCTTAAACTGCGATGCACATTGCGGGCACACAAATGCGACAACTTCCCCTTCCTTATATTTTGTTTCATCAAATGTCAATTGATGGTCGCACTTGGGACAAAATACTCTTTTCATTTACTTAATCAATTATTATTACAGGATAAATCCTCGCTTATCCTACTATCTTCGCACAAAGGAACGAAGAATTATTAAGTTCCGCAAATAAATGGAAAAGTTATAGCTTGTCCGCCGGATAAACAACGCCCAATTGGGACCGCACTTCGTCTATGATTTCCAAAACCGCCAATGAGTTCTGATGGCTGTTAATGGCTGATTCGCGCTTGCCGGCATTCACCAAATCAATGAACTCTGCCACTTCATAATAATATTCGTCCTTCGGAGTAGGCGCACTGATATCTTCTGCGGGAAGCCGGACTCCTTTTCCTGATGCGGCAGCCGCACGAGGTTGCCAAGTGATTTTCTTAATCTGGTTGATTCGGTCTAAGGTCAAATTGCCGGATTCCCCTTCAATCTCCGTGGGCAAATAGGAATCGGCTATCTTGGAATAAAGCACTGTCGCATTCATCCCGTCATATTCAAAGTTGACAGCGCCTTGGCCATCCACTCCGCTGCTCAGCAAAATCCCGGACGCAGAGACGCGCTTGGGTTTGCCAAACAAGACGACCATCGGATAAATCGTATAAACGCCAATATCCATCATCGCACCATTGGACAATTCCGGTTTGAAAGCATTCAAGACAATTCCCTCCTTGAATTTGTCATAGCGGGAAGAGTATTGGCAATAAGAGGCAAAATAACGGCGCAGTGTCCCCGCCTTTGGCAATGCCGCCATCAGCGCTTTGAAGTTAGGAGTCAATGTCGGCTTCATGGCTTCCATCAATGCGACCCCGTTTGCTTCCGAAGCGGCAATCATCGCCCTCGCCTCCTTCGCATTCGAAGCCAAAGGCTTTTCACATAGCACATGCTTCCCGTGATTCATGCAAAGGATGCTTTGCCCGGCATGCATGAAATTGGGAGAAGCGATATAAACCGCATCAATCAGCGGACTGCTTGCCATCTCCTCCAACGAAGTGAATGTATAAGGAATATGATGTTTGGCTGCAAATTCATCCGCCCGTTCTTGCGTGCGGGAGCAGACAGCCACCAACTCGAATCTTTCATCCTGACGGGCTCCGGCAATCACCCAGTCCGTGATGAAATTGGTTCCCACCACACCAAATCTTATTCTTGTCATCTTTCAGTCATAAAAAAACGTTGCGCCTGCCTTGTCGCATTCGTTTGGAAAACAAACACGTCAAGACCTGCACAACGTAATGTTACATATTATATTAGATTAATAAAAAAATTATTTGCGGAAAGGAGGTTTAACAACCTGAGCTTTCAAGTTGCGATTACGAACCTTAATAAATATTTCAGATTCTGATTTAGCCAAAGCAGGTTTCACATAACCCATTCCGATTCCTTTCTTCAAAACAGGAGACATAGTTCCGGAAGTTACATTACCAATCACATTTCCTTCAGCATCAACGATTTCATATCCATGACGAGGAATTCCCTTGTCAACCATTTCAAATGCGCAAAGTTTGCGGGTCACGCCCTCTTTCTTCTGGCGTTCCAACTCAGCACGGTTGGTGAAGTTCTTTCCATCAACAAACTTAGTGATCCAACCCAAACCAGCTTCGATAGGAGAAGTTGTGTCATCCAAGTCATTTCCATATAAGCAGAATGCCATTTCCAAACGCAATGTGTCGCGTGCGCCCAAACCGATTGGTTTGATTCCTTCTGGTTTTCCTGCTTCAAAGATAGCGTTCCAAATAGTCATCGCATCACTCGGATAGAAATAAAGTTCAAATCCACCTGCTCCTGTATAACCAGTGTTAGAGATAATCACCTCTTTGCAACCTGCAAATTCACCTGTTACAAAAGAATAATATGGGATAGAAGCCAAATCAACCGGAGTCAATTTCTGCAATACTTCCTGAGCTTTCGGACCTTGGATAGCCAATTGAGCCATGTTGTCAGACGCATTTTCCAATTCTGCGCCTACTGTGTTATGGCTAACACACCAGTTCCAGTCTTTTTCAATATTGGCAGCATTAACAACCAACAGATATTTTTCAGGACCATAATGATAAACCAAGAAGTCATCAACGATGCCACCCTTATCATTCGGGAAGCAAGTATATTGTGCTTTGCCTATTTGCAATACGGATGCGTCATTGGAAGCTACTGACTGGATAAACTCAAGAGCTTTTGGACCTTTCACCCAAAACTCTCCCATGTGGGAAACATCAAATACACCAACTCCATTGACAACAGTCATGTGTTCTTCTATGATACTGGTATATTCTATAGGCATATTATACCCTGCGAACTCATGCATTTTTGCTCCTAAAGCAATATGCACATCGGTAAACGGTGTCGTTTTCATTCTTTCACGATTTTAGATTTGTATATTATATTATTTGTTTGAAATCATTTCAATAATCTTCACGACAGTTTCCATTGCCTTCTGCAACGAAGGAAGAGGAATGTATTCATATCTGCCATGGAAATTATGTCCTCCGGTGAACAAGTTCGGGCAAGGCAATCCCATGAATGAGAGGCGTGCTCCGTCTGTTCCGCCACGAATAGGCTGGATAAGAGGTTTGACTCCAACAGCCTTCATTGCTTCAGAAGCCAAATCAACAATAAACATATTGGATTCAACTATTTCACGCATATTGTAATATTGGTCACGCATTTCAAGAGTTGTACTTCCTGGCTGCAACTCATTACTGCATTTCACCAATGTTTCCATCAAATGCTTCTTGTCTTCAAACAATTGGCGGGAATGGTCACGGATGATATAAACAAGTGAAGCTTCTTCAATTCCACCGTTCATTCCGATAAGATGGAAAAAGCCTTCGTATCCTTCCGTGTGTTCCGGACGCTGTTCCGCAGGCAACCAAGATGCAAAGCGGACAGCCAAATTTGAAGCGTTGACCATTTTGCCTTTTGCTGTGCCTGGATGGACATTCAAACCTTTGAATATGACTTTAGCCTGGGCTGCATTGAAGTTTTCATATTCCAATTCGCCGATTGCTCCGCCATCCACCGTGTAAGCCCAATCGCATCCGAACTTCTGCACATCGAAATGGTCTGCTCCTTGTCCTATTTCTTCGTCTGGTGTGAATCCAACACGGATTTTCCCATGTTTGATTTCAGGATGCGCTTTCAAATATGCCATGGCCGATACAATAGCAGCCACTCCGGCTTTGTCGTCTGCTCCTAACAATGTCGTTCCATCTGTCACCATCAACTCTTGTCCGACATAGTTGGCCAATTCAGGGAACATGGATGGAGAAAGGACGATGTTTTGTTCTTCGTTCAACACGATATCACCACCTTGATAAGAAACGATGCGCGGTTTAACACCTTCGCCTGGCATTTCCGGGCTGGTGTCCAAATGGGAGATGAAACCAACAACAGGCAGCTCCGCATCAGTATTGGCAGGCAAAGTCGCCATCAAGTATGAATGGTCATCTACTGAAATATCTTCCAATCCTAACTCTTCCAGCTCTTTCGCCAAAGCTTCCGCAAAGACTTTCTGTCCGGGTGTACTGGGTGTAACACCTGTTTCTTCGCTGGATTGTGTGCTAAAAGTCACATATTTGAGTAATCGCTCTACAACTGTCATCATATTCACTTTGGTTCTATATGTAATTGATGGGCGAAAGTTACACATTGATATCGGAATACCCAAATAAAAACAGAAGAATCTACAAATAAAAAAATCCCTGCCGTGTATCTTCACAGATGACGGCAGGGAAAAACCATTTTTATAAAAGTGAAATTACTTCAATTCCTTCACTCGGATATTACGGAATTTCACAGGAGAACCATGTCCCAAGAATCCGATATGTCCTTTCTTATTGAACAAACCCGGGTGTTCTTTTTTGTCCGGTGTGCCATTCTTAACGGCTTCACGGATATTGCCTTCCACGATGACCACGCCATTCAATGTGACTTTAATATTGTCGCCGTCGCAGATGATTTCCTCTTCATTCCATTCGCCGACCGGCTTCATGGCTGTCTTATGATTCTCATCGGCTTTCAAAATGCCGTAGATGGAACCATGATGCTGGTAAGGAGTGATTCCTTTATATATCGGATGTTCACAATCCAAGATTTGGCTTTCCATTCCGACATACGCAGCGTCGCCTTCCAACGGAGCACGCAATCCGACACCATTATTCGCTCCCGGAGTCAATTGGAACTCGAAGCGGTAGATAAAGTTTGCGAACTCTTTCTTTGTATAAAGGTTTCCACCGAAACTGCGGCTCGGCACCATTGAGATGCAACCATCTTCCAAGATGTAATCGCCTGTGTTACCTTGCCATTCGTACATATTCGTTCCGTCGAACAGCACTTGGAAGCCCTCTTTCTTCTCTTGTTCGGAAAGTTGGAACGGCTCTTGACGCTTCAACTCCTTTACATATATATTACGGAAATAGCATTTGCTTCCATGAGCCTGCAATTCAATCTGTTCTGTTGCAAAGATAGGTTTGCTACGATCCCAATAGTTTTCCAAGATGACATTATCCACGACGCGCTCGCCATTGAAATCGACAGTCACACGGTCGCCCACCATCTTGATGTGGAACGTGTTCCATTCGCCCAATTTGTTATCAGCCACTTTGGACGGCTTGCTTTCATTCACCTGGTTGTTGTACAATCCACCTGAACCCACTTGGGCACCCACGTTTACTCGGGAAGTGTCCCAAATCTGGACTTGCGGAGTCGCACGCAAATAAATGCCGGCATCCGGTTCTTTTCCTGCTGGATCCAACATCCATTCCACATACATCTCAAAGTCGCCATATTGCTTCTCTGAACATAAGTTGTCATAACCAGTGCCAAGGTAAACCAAACAACCATCCTCAACTATCCAGTCGGCACGCATGCGCTCGTCTGCCTTTTCCTGTTCTTTCGCCAACTTGGCAGGTTTCAAAGCATAACGTTTATATGGATTTCCGCCTTCGACCATGCCTTTCCAGCCAGTCAAATCCTTGCCGTTGAACATAGGAACGAAACCGACCTCATCCGGCATTTCTGCCAAATGCTTCTTGATTCCTTCTACTTGATAATGGGCATCCGGATTATCCAATACTTTCATTACCTTTTCCAACATGGCTCTCACATTCTGACCTGTATATTCAGGATGGCCCAATGCGATATTCATCACTGCATTGGCAGCTGGTTGTTGAACTGGCTTGTTATCCAAATATTCAGCAGCGTAAAGCATAGCCAAATAGGTTCCCGTGCCTTCCACTTTCTGCAAAACCAAACTGCGTACATCATCGCTCTTCGCAATATCCATTGCTTTGCGCAGACGGAGCAATTTGTTTTCTCCTGTCATGGAAGATGAAGCAATCAAATTGACATAACGAGTCAATAACCGGTTTGCCAAATCGCCTGAGCCTTTTGCTATTTCAAATAAATACTCAGCAGCTTCTATGCCTTTCCAACTCATCAATGCTTCAACAGCTGCAGTCTTAGCTGCTCCAGTATTCTTATTACATCCGTCAATAATGATTTGCAAAGCTTTCGGGTCGTTGGTTGAAGCCAACACAGCATAATAAAGTGACTTCTTTGCTTCGCCCGCTTGATACATCCGGCGTGTCACCGTTGATACTTGTTCTGCTGCCGGCATAAAATGGACGGCTGCCTTAACGGCTTCTTGCATCAGTTTCACATCGTTGGCTTCTGTTTGGGATTCCAATAATCCACAAGTAGTCGTGAAGTCTCTTGCAGTCACCACCTTCTGCAACGCTGTATATGCAGCACCCTTGACAGCGGCGGAAGAACTCTTCATCTGTTCCAAAACAGTATTGACTTTTGAGTCTGCCATGCGGACTGCCAACAGTTCCAATCCGGCAACTTTACCGTCGTCACCTGCTTTATTTATGGCTTCAGCCACCGCATTGTCTATTTTTCCCGGGAATGCCAACAAAGCATCTTGGGCTAACAACACGACTTGCTTGTCTGAATTGGTCAACAAATTGGCAATTGTCGGGACAAACGATGCGTCACCCAACTTAACCATTGTCCACACAGCCGCTTGTTCTACGGCAAAGTCCCCTGATTTCAGTTGCTGTGTCAACACTTGTGCCAATGACAAATCAAAGCGAATCATCAATTTCTTCAGGACTGGGTTCTTTGCCGGGCATTTGGCTTCACGGCCTAACCAGTTAATCACATCCACTTTCACTTCCGGTTTAGCCTTCAAGGTCGCTTTTACCACCTCGATGTAATCGGATTCGCCCACATAATCAGAAGCGAAGTTCAACGCCGCATTGCGATATCCTTTACACGGGTCTTTCAATGCAGCCAACAACATCTTGGTAGCATCCTTGTTCCCTTTCAAAGAAAGAAGAATCTTCAATGCCGCCTCCCGTGTCTGGAGTTGGTTTGCCTTCTCTGCCTTCTTCTGCAAATCCTTAGCAGCCTTTTCCGCAGCAGCAACATTGCCCTTGGCTGCTATATTCTTGATTAATTCGATATAAGCTTCGTTAGCCCCGCTCTTTTCCATCGTGTATCCTGCTTGCGCAGCCGCATCGCCCAACACTTTCAAAGAAGCTTCGCCTCCTACTTGGCTCAATGCATACAAAACAGTCTTTTGCAGGTCGATATCCTGACTGCCGACAAATGTAAGCAACAATTCTTCGGCACCAGCCACTTTAGCCTCTGCTATGGCGTTTATCATATCCCGCTTAGCCTTTGCTCCCATTGCCACACGGGATTTCAAGCCAGCCATCAATGCTTCGCCCGCAGCCGGAGTTGCTATCCGAGCCAAAGCACGTGAAGCCGGACCGCTCAATTCCTTGTCTGTCAAATAATCTGCCAATGCGTCCACAGCTTCATCGCCTCCCATGATTTGAAGTTGACGGATGATAAATGCCTTTGTTTCGCGCTCTGAAACAGACCCCAACGCTTTCACATACGCTTTTGCCACTACCAGACGTGCGCTCTCTTGCCCTTTTGCCATGACGAAATGGGACAAACCGCTCAACGCATAATCGGTCTGGGCATTGCTTCCCTTGCCCGGAGCATTAATCATGCCCACGATTACTTGGACAGCGTCATCGCCCGCTTGGCTCAATTGCCCTATCAAATCATTATAGGTTTCCTGTTGCCCCGCCGGCATTTGAGCCAATACGTCCGCAGCCACGGTTTTGGCTGTACGGTTAGCCGGAGTTTGTGCCAACATCATGCCTGTGCACAACAAGAGGGCACTGATTGTCATATATGCTTTTCTCATACTTCCAATTCTTTTTAGTTATTAATACCCTCCATTATATATCCCACGGTGAACGAATTGGCTGGTCAATCAGTCGATTGGCAGCGTCATCATTGATAAATTCCAATTTCTCTGGATCAAAATGCAAAGTGCGGTTCAACCGCAATGCCACACCACCCATATTCACAATGGTTGCGGAACGGAATCCGTTACGTTCATTCAAGGCAAATGGCTGGCGGGTCTTCACACTTTCGATAAAGTCCGTCACTTGAGGTTCAGGATCTGGGAAGTCGGACAACTTCTTCTCCCAATCCGGTATGTCGCAGACAAAGTTCTTGTAAACATTTCCTTTCGGACCAGCGATATAAGGAGTGTTCGGGTCTCCATAATCACCACCCCACAACACGATTTGGCAACCATCTTCGTATGTATAAGTGATGGAACGCCATGTTCCTACCGCATCCGGATGTTGTTGAGGAGCGTCCACTTCCACTTTGACCGGGCTGGTATTATCTTTTCCCAAGATATATTGAACCGGGTCGATGTAGTGCTGTCCCATGTCTCCCAATCCTCCTGCGTCATAATCCCAATAACCACGGAAAGTCTGGTGCACGCGGTGTGCATTGTATGGTTTGTAAGGAGCCGGGCCTAACCACATATCGTAATCCAGTTCAGATGGAACAGGTTGTGGTTCCAAATACTCTTTACCGACCCAATAGAACTTCCAGTCAAAACCGGTATGTTTGCTGATAGTCACTTTCAAAGGCCATCCCAAAAGGCCGCTCTGCACCAATTTCTTCAAAGGCTTGACCGGAGTGCCCAATCCATAGAACTGGTCCTTGAAACGGAACCAAGTGTTCAGACGGAACATTCTTCCATACTGCTTAACCGCTTCCATGACACGTTTACCCTCGCCGATTGTCCTTGTCATCGGCTTTTCACACCAAATATCCTTGCCAGCCTTTGCAGCCTCGACCGACATGATGCCATGCCAATGAGGAGGAGTGGCGATATGCACGATGTCCACATTCGGATCCAAAATCAAATCACGGAAATCATGATAAGCGGCAATCTTCTCTTTCACCAAATTCTTACCCAATTCCAAGTGGTTCTTGTCCACATCACAAACGGCAACCAAACGTGTTCCTGCATAATTGACATGGCCTCGTCCCATTCCGCCTGTACCAATAATGCCCTTTGTCAGCTGATCGCTGGGAGCGATATAACCTTTACCCAAAACGTTGCGCGGAACGATGGTAAACATGGCTACACCTCCAAGTGTTTTAAGGAAGTCTCTTCTATTTGTTCCCATTATACTTCTTTATATTCTATTTTCTATTATACTAATTCTATCAAACCTGCTGTTTGGACCCGGTCTGCCTTTCTAAAAGATGCCCGCCTGCCAAACATTAGAATTTCCGAAGATACTTATTTATCCAATAACTCCTGTAAATATTTACGAGTTTTAACTACATAATCGTGCTGTGAACCATTCAATTCACATTCGATTGTCACGGCACCGGAGAAGCCCTGTTTTTTCAATTCCGCAATGACAGCCGGGAAATCCACTTCTCCCGTTGGAATGGGCACTTCCGCTCCCAATTCATACGGATTTTCACGAGTTGGATACTTACCGTCCTTCGCATGGAACTCTTTGATAAGCGGGCCAAACTGTTTTACAGCATCCAATGAATTGGCTTTTCCATACATCAGCAAGTTTGCCAAGTCACAATTGATGAACACATTGCCTGTTCCTATGTCAGTAATCGCACGAATCAATGTGGTCGGTGTTTCCTGTCCTGTCTCGAAATAAATCATGACATTGCGTTCTTTGGCATAATTCGCCAACTCCTTCATGACCTTGATAAAATCCAAATACTGTTCGGATGAACAATCTTCAGGAATGAAACCAAAATGGGAATGCATGGCAGGAACGCCAGCCATCGCACAAAAGTCAATCATCTCATGATAAACCTTGATCTTTTCTTCACGGTTTTCCTTCGGCACCAATCCGATGGTCGATGGACCTTTGCGGAAATTCCAAGCATTGTCTTTACCCGGCACGCCCACCACCGTAGTCACTTTTATATTATGTTTTGCGGATGCGGCTTTAACCTTTTCGGCAAATTCTTTGGTCAAAGTATTGGATCGGTAATTGATTTCACAAGACCCGAATCCCTGGTCATGCAAATCCTTAAAACTTTTGTCTATATCACTTAAATCATACTGTATGACGCCAATTGTGATTTTGTTTTCCGCCTGCACGCTGGTAAATGCAAATAGCAATGCGGCAGCCAATAAAGAGAGTTTAGTGTTCATCGTATTACATTTTTAATTATAAACTGCACAAAGTTAAGACGGGGAACTGAATTGTAGCTCCCCGTCTTTGTTAATTATTTAAAATTCGATTATTCCATCGTAGGATTGAATGTTCCACCCCAATTGTTGTTTTGTTCCAAATTCGGGTTTTCATCCAAATTCACTTTCTGGATTGGGAAGAAATAGAATGATTCTTCAATCACGAATTCTCTTTCAGCAGCTTCGGTATAAGGAACCTGGTGGATGATGTAACGGAAATCACCCGTAGTCAATTCGTAATTATTCGTCTTTTCTCTTGCTTCATTCAAATCCATGTCCGTGCCGTCAGGATTGATTGCAATCGCTTCAATGCCATGTTTCGTCCAACCTGCCAATTTCATCATATTACGTGTACGGCGCAAATCCCAGAAACGATGTCCTTCGTAACAAAGTTCGATTTCACGTTCATCCAAGATTGCCTTACGGATCGCTTCGCGGCTTCCAAGCCATAAAGTCCGTCAGCACCCGCCTCGATGCCCGCACGTTTACGAATCTGCTTCAACATATCGATAGCGACATCCGAATGACCCGTTTCATTGGCTGCTTCAGCATAGATAAACATCACTTCGGCGAAACGCATCAATATATAGTCAATATCGTATGTCAAGACTGTTGCTTGTGTCAATGTCATATCCGCAGCTTTGTAGTTGTAGAAGCCACTGTATACATCGTTGTTAACAGCATTTGTATGCGCTGCCGGATTAATACCATATTGGTCGTCTGCATTACTAATACCTAACGCATTATACTGTCTATAACCTGAAGGTTTGCCAGCAACCGGATATTCAGATCCATTATAGAAAAGAACCTGGTTGAAGCGAGGATCCCTGTTCTTCCAAAAAGATTTCAACAAAGCGTTTTCATCTCCTACATAATATTTACCGGAAGGATCATCGAAACGTTTACCATCCAACATCGGGAAATCCTTTACAAACTCCCAAGTAGGATTGGATTGGTTCACGCCACGGCTGATGGAAGCAGGACGAGTTGCGGAAGCCCAACCTGAAACACGGTTCGGATTCTTGTTGACTACCGGGAACACAACCTCAGGTCCCTGTTCTTGCAACCAAATATCAGCATATCTCTCAGTCAAAGCAATCCCGTTTGCCACACAAAAATCATACGCTTCTTTCGCAGCAGCATAGGCTTCACTCCAGTATGCATTATCATACGGATGAGTCGGGTTAAACTGTGGAGAGCATTTCAACAATAATGTCTTTGCTTTCCAAGCCTTGGCAAAACATTGGTCAATGCGGCCATAATCACTTGAACTTCCGGCTATCTTGGCAGGCAACATAGAGATGGCTTTATCCAAATCCTCCACCATGAATTGGAAACATTCCGGAGTTGTATTACGCTTTACAAACAAATCGTCCTTGTCTTTGTCCTGTGGAACCTTGATATAAGGAACTCCACCATGATGCAAGACCATCCAATAATACATATAAGCACGCATGAAATAAGCTTGGCCAAGCAAGTTGTTTGCTAAGCTTTTATCCAATTCGGTACTTGCTTCCAAACGTTTTATCGCCTCATTGATATGACGGATTTCTGTATAAGTCCATTTTTTATAGGAAGAACCTGTCTCGGTGATAGTTCCCAAATACCAAGGCATACCCGTCAATATGTCTGAATTGCCATCCGCAGACACAGACCAATTCGTAAAACATTCCGCATATAAGTTATTTACATAAGCACTTGCCAAATTCGCATCGTGCCAAACCATGGATTCATCGTATGTTTCCAGGTTATCGATATCCAAAGTATCACAACTGGTTGTCATTCCGCCTACGGCAAAGAATGCGCCTACCACAACATATTTAAATTTATTAAGTTTCATGTTCTTTCAATTATTAGTTAGAATGAGAAATTAAGACCAAAAGAGAAGGTTCTCATCAAAGGATAAGAATCGTAGTATTTCTGTTCTGGATCCAAGAACTCTCCGACAGATGAGATACAGAACAGGTTCGTTGCGTTAGCAAACACCTGGGCATGGGAAATGCCTAACGGGTTCAAGATCAACTTCGGCAAATCATATCCGATGTTCAAGTTCTTCAATCGTAAATAGGCACCGTTGCGCATCCAGTAACTTGTGTTTCCTGCTCCTGATTCATACCAGCTTGAACCAACAATACGAGGATAAACGCCATTAGGATTATTATCCGGGTCATATACTTTGTCGCTTGTCCAAATTGGGAAATAAGGGCGGACAGCACCGCCATGCTGATAGAAACCACCGTCTACACCACCAACGAAGCGGTCGTATTTACCAACACCTTGGAAGTGGACATCCAATGAAATGCCTTTCCATTTAATGTTACCACCAAAACCATAATTGATACGTGGCGTACCATTTTCACTCAACAAGTTGTATGAGTCATTGCCGTCAATCTTATTGTCCGGTCCTGGTTTGTAACCATCACTTCGGGTATCTTTATACAAAATACCACCCAAATACGGGTCACGTCCATACTGCTTGAATCCTTTGGCTTTCAGAGCCTCTACTTCTGCCGGGTCTGTCAGCAAGTGGTCTGCGATCAAACCGGTAAGAATCTTTGCGGATTTGCCCACTTTAGACAAATCATGCAAATTGCCTCCCTCTTTATAAATAGCCGATTCGTCCAATACATCCCACTGGTCACGAGCAAAACCTAAGTTTACGTATGTAGAATAGGTTATTTCTCCATTCATTGCCTTATCCATCCAAGTCAAAGCCAATTCTCCACCTCGCCAAGAACGTTCCGCATAGTTTTCAGGAGCCAATTTCTGTCCGTAAGTACTTGGCAAAGACACGGTACGTGAACCTAAGATGTCTGTCTCTTTACGATAGAATGCATCGAATGTTCCAGACAAGCGGTTGTCAAAGAATCCGAAGTCGAAACCACCATTATATGTCCTTGAAGTCGCCCAAGTCAAAGTGGTGTTAGGTGTATCACCCGCAACAATTGTATTTGCCAAATTGCTGCCGAACATATAAGTTGAACCAGCTTTGTATTTCTGCAAATAAGAGAATGCATCTATCTTCTCATTGTTCACGTCCAAATCATTACCAGTGGTACCATAAGAGGCACGAATCTTCAAATTGCTCAACCAATCGGATGTTCCTTGCATGAATGGCTCTTGGCTGATACGCCATGCGGCAGATACAGACGGGAAGAAGCCCCAACGGTGTCCATCAGGGAACAAGGTGTTTCCGTCATAGCGGAATGAGAATTCAGCGATGTATTTCTGGTCGAATGTGTAATTGAAACGTCCAATCCAAGACAAACGGCCGCCTGTGTATTCCAAAGCATCACCGTAACGACGTTCCGCATCCTTTGAATAGTTGAACATCTGATCCAAGTTGGTCAAAGGCTGCTCACCTTTCGCTGTAACATATTCACCTCCATTTGAAGCTTGCTCGAATACAATCATTGCACCCACGTCATGCTTTCCAAAAGAGTTGTTATAGTTGACGAACCAGTTGAATTGTTCACTCCAAAGTTGTTTTACTTGGTATTCCAAGTTTTCATAATTCTGGGAGAAGTTGAATGTGTTATATTCATCCAAGTTCAATGGAGCAGGCAAGAAACGATTGCCTTCCGGGTCTGCTTGCTGGAATTTATAATTCTTTTGGTAAGTCATGAAACGTTTACGGTTATAGTCATGACCGATATAGTTTCCAACCACCTTCGTGCTCAAACCTTTTGTAATGAAGTCCAAGTTGATATCAAACGAAACAATACCCGTAACGTTACGTCTACGAGTTTTCAAATAACGATTACCAATTACTTGGTCAACCGGGTTCCATCCTTGCCATGATCCATAGTCTTGATAGATTGGATAATCTGTCTTTACCGCAGAAGGCGTACCATCCAAGTTGGAATAGAACGGAGTTGTCTTCATGGCGTTGAATGTACAACGATACAAGTCATAAACAGCTTGGTCGTCATCGCCAGAGAACGGCCAATAGAAACGTTGGTCGTTTGACTGGTTGGCATCCAAGTTCACATTCATCTTGATGTACTTGCTCAGTTCCATAGTCAAATTGGAACGCAAAGAGTATTTCTTGTTCTTCAAAGAGACATAAGATCCTTCTTCAGCCAAGAAAGAACCCATTACATAATATTGTACCTTTTCAGTACCACCCGTCACGCTCAACGAATGTTTGGTGTTCCATGGATTCTGCCAAATATAGTCATTGACATTGTAATTAATGCCATTGTTGGTGAAGTAGTCAAATTCAGCACTTCCGTTAGGCTCTTTCAAACCTTTGAAACGGGCTACGGCATTTTGGTATTTCAAGTCGTCAACTGCTGTCCATCTATCGGCAAACAACTCTTGTGTCGGTTTGCTGACAGCGTATGACCCTTGGTAATTGAATACCGGTTTGCTGTTCTTCACACCTCCTTTTGTGGTCACCAATACGACACCGTTACCTGCTGCCGAACCGTAGATGGAAGCGGTTGCCGCATCTTTCAAGAAACTCATCTGGTCGATTTCGTATGGTTCCAAGGCATCGAAAGCCTCTTTGTCGCGGATGATACCATCGATAACGAACAACGGGTCGGCAAAACCACCACGCATACGGATTTCTGAAGATGATCCCATCAAACCTGAATTACCTACGATGGTAGCACCCGGAGCACGACCTGCCAATGAGTTTGACAAGTTGGTGTTAGGGATTGCCGTCAATTCGTCCGATTTCACATTTGATATAGAACCGGTCATGTTCACTTTCTTCTGGACACCATAACCAACGACCACTACTTCATCCAAGTTCTGGGAATCTTCCTTCATCGAAATGGAATAATCTGCCTGCTTGGAAACCGTTATAACTTGGTCTATATATCCAATGTAGGAAACTTTCAGCTTTGCACCCTCAGCCACATCTTCAATAACAAACTTTCCATCCATGTCTGTAATTGAACCGTTGGTAGTGCCTACCACGATAACATTGGCACCAATAATTGGGACTCCGGCAGCATCAACAACCGTACCGGTAATCTTCTTGGATTGTGCAACTGATTTCACCTCATTTCCGGACTTTGTCCCATGATTTCCGAGGTCTCTTGCCGAAGCAATGTTTGCATTAACCATCACTGATGGAGAGATACTTGCCAGCAATAATGCAAAACTAACTAAAAAAGGTCTTTTTTTCATGATAAAAAACGCTACATGATTTTAAGTTAAATTGTTCTTCAATTGTTACTATTCCGAATGACTATCAGAAAAACTTACACTCTTTTTCTTCAAATCTTATTCTCTTTCTGAATGAGGGCTGTGTCTAAACAACTGTTATGACACTCCGCCTCTAATTACCAACCATATATTATACGAATTACCCCCCCGGTTTTACTGAGCAAAAAAAATAAAAAAATTAAGTTTTTCTTCATTATCAACTATAAACAATAGTGCAGCAAAAGGTTACATTAATAATTTATTGGCATTTTCCGAGTGGATTCGTTGCATAACTTAGAATACTTTATTAATTTCGCAACGATAAATTTAGTTTTTCACCTAGGTGATAAATGCTTTTCATCTAGGTGATAAATGCTTTTCATCTAGGTGATAAGTGCTTTTCACTTAGGTGATAAGTGCTTTTCACTTAGGTGATAAGCTAAAATAACAAACTCAAAAAGACAAAACTTAATATGGCTATTGAATTTGAATTTTACCAGTCTCCCGATTCGCTTGATAAGAAGACAAAAAAGTATTACCCAAAAGTAGTTAACTATCGGACGGTCAACACGCAGGAGTTGGCAGAAGAAATCCATTCAGGCTCTACCTTGACAACGGCAGATATTCGCGCAACAATAGATGCTTTGAGCCATCATATCGCACGACATTTGAGCAAAAGCGAGCGGGTTCATATCGAAGGAATCGGTTTTTTCGAGGCGAGTTTGCAATGTCCGGAAACGGATAATCCGAAAGGCACACACGCTGAAATGGTTCAGTTTAAATCAGTCAATTTCCGGGCAGACAAGATCCTTAAAGAGAAGATGCAATATGCAGAAACCGTTCGTTCCAAACGAAAGGCTCATTCGTCTGCTTTCTCGCCAGAAGAGATTGATGAAAAACTGACGGTTTATTTCCAAACGAACTCGTTCTTGACGCGTCGTGACTTCGAACGGCTTTGTGGACTGACTCAAATCACAGCGAACCGCCAATTGAAACGGCTAATCGAGGAAAAGAAATTGGAAAACAGAACAACTCGTTATCATCCTATTTATGTTCCGATGCCGGGCTGGTACGGGAAAGATACGGAACCGGATAAAGCGAAGTAAGAATAGTTCCCTGACACACCTTAAAAGCGGTGTGTCATAATTGCAAACTGCTGCGTTAGTTTCGGAATTCTACCTCAGTCATTTACACCAGTAAACTCCTGTCGGTCTCATCCTCAGAGCCTTGCATTTTGCTAATTCTGACACATCTTAAAGGGGCTGCATCAAAATGGTTATTTTGACACAGCCCCTTTAGGTATAATGTAGTTTCAACAACCAACAATGTATTTACTTCCCGGCAAATAAGAAAGGAGTTTGCAGGTCACGGCACAGCAAATATAGGTCAAGACTGCGATGCTCGGTATTGCTAATGAAACCGGGATAATCGGATTTGCCGGGTCGCCATTGACAAAGAACGAGGCGATCACGGACAAGTAAAACATGTGCATCAAATACATTCCATAAGACATCTTGGAGATGGACGTGATCAGACGTGGTGCTTTCACCTGGTCGATACATGTGAAAAGAAGGAATGCGCCGAATGTGGCAAGCAGGACGTTCGGAGTCGTAAATTCCCATGACCACTCCAGCATCGGTGTTTCAATCAATTGCCCCGGTTCCCCTTTCAACCAAAAGCTCCATGCCGTAAAGAAAGCTCCTGCCGCCCAACAGATTGTGCCTACTTTTATCCGCTTGCGTTTGTCCCAATGTATATGGAAACGGATGTAATGCGCCAACACCAAATAGCCTAAATAACCGGAGCAATACCACAACATCGAGAATTGATTCCAAAAGCATTCTCCCCAAATCTCAGGCGACACAAAGCGGTGCAACCAAGGTATCAATGTGGAGAAGCAGAAAAAGAGCAGGAAGAGTTTCTCATCCTTCGCTTTTGCATTTTGAAGCCAAGGGGAAACTACCGGCATGATGATATACAAACTAATCAATGGATACATAAACCAAAGGTGTCCTGCCATGGACGGGAAATTGAACAGCAGCATCCGCAAGTCATTCATGGATTGCTCCCAACTCATCGCGCCCCACAACAAAGGCAAGAAGGTGTAAAGGAGCAGGAAAAGGACAAACGGAGGCAATATGCGTTTGAAACGTCTTTTATAAAAGGCAGAGAAGTCCATTCCTGAAGGCAACGGGACTAACAAAAAGGCGGATACAATCATAAAGACAGGAACGCTGATCCTGCCCAAGCCTCCATCGTAAAAAGCGACCCAAAAGCGGTTGCTTTCATTTGCCAACATGGAGACATTTCCCGCCAATCCGGAAGAGTCCGCACCATAAAAATTCTCACTCGCATGCACCAACATGACCAAGAAACATGCAATCACACGGATATAATCCACAAAAACTACTCGTTCTTTCATCTCAATTAATAAATTTATTATAAATGTTTTTCATGATTCTACTAAAATGCCAACCAAGAACGGGCTTAAAGGTAGTGATTTATTCCATTCGCACGACATCTCCTTCTTTTTTTCTTAAAATTTTATCATTTTCTTGTTATAGGTGGACTCTTTTGCTACTTTTGTAATCTATTAAACAATAAAAACTTTCACCATGAACAAATTCGGAACAATAATCGCTTCGCTTTTATTTGCTTCAAGTATGCAACTAAATGCACAAGGCACTCATAACTTTGTCGTGCAGACCAATAAAATGGGAGCTTCCATCCCATCCACTTTATACGGACATTTCTTCGAGGACATCAATTATGGAGCAGACGGCGGATTGTATGCCGAACTGGTTAAAAACCGATCGTTTGAATTTCCCCAACGTCTGATGGGATGGACGACTTTCGGCAAAGTCTCTTTGAAAGAGGATGGTCCATTTGAAAGGAATCCCCATTATGTGACCCTGTCGCCTTCCGGACATCGGGAGAAATGGACTGGAATCGAGAACGAAGGATTCTTCGGCATCGGTTTGGAATCGGGTAAATCCTACCGCTTCTCTGTTTGGGCAAGAGGCAACAATGCGAAAATAAGAGTCGAACTGATTGACAACCATTCCATGGAAGAATCGCAAGTCATCACCTCCAAAGAGCTTTCCATCAATTCAAACGATTGGAAACAGTATGAACTTTCCTTGACTCCGGAAAAGACAAACCCGAAAGCACATCTGCGCATCTTCTTGATTTCCGACCAGCCTGTCGATTTGGAGCATGTTTCCCTCTTCCCGACCGACACATGGAAAGGGCGTAAGAATGGATTGAGGAAGGATTTGGTGGAAGCATTGGCTGAAACCCAACCGGGAATATTCCGTTTTCCGGGCGGTTGCATCGTTGAAGGAACGGATTTGGCGACCCGTTATAATTGGAAGAACTCAGTCGGTCCGGTAGAGAACAGGCCATTGAATGAAAACCGCTGGCATTATACTTTTCCCCATCGATTCTTCCCCGATTATTTCCAGACTTATGGCATGGGATTCTTTGAGTTGTTCCAATTGGCTGAGGACATGGAAGCGGAACCTCTTCCTGTAGTCAACTGCGGTTTGGCTTGCCAATACCAAAATGACTCGCCCGAAGCGAATGTGCCAGTAGACCAATTGGACAGTTATATCCAAGATGCGTTGGACTTGATTGAATTTGCCAACGGCGACATCTCCACCACTTGGGGAAAAGTCCGTGCGGAGATGGGACATCCCGAACCTTTCCATTTGAAATTCTTGGCAATAGGCAACGAACAATGGGGCGAGGAATACATCGTCCGTCTGGAACCGTTCGTGAAAGCCATCCGTAAACAATATCCGGAGATTAAAATCGTCGGCACTTCCGGTCCGGGATCAGAAGGTGAAGAGTTTGAATATTTATGGCCGGAGATGAAGCGAATCAAAGTTGATTTGGTGGATGAACATTTCTATCGTCCGGAAAACTGGTTCCTAAAATCGGGCAACCGCTATGACTTTTACGACCGCAAAGGTCCGAAAGTCTTTGCCGGCGAATATGCTTGCCACGGGAGAGGAAAGAAATGGAACCATTTCGAAGCTGCTTTGTTAGAAGCCGCTTTCCTGACTGGAGTAGAACGCAATGCTGATGTTGTGGAAATGGCAACATACGCTCCTCTTTTAGCCCATGTGGAAGGATGGCAATGGCGTCCCGACTTGATTTGGTTTGACAACTTAAAGAGTGTCCGGACTTGCAGTTGGTATGTCCAATCCCTTTATGGCAACAACAAAGGGACGAACGTCATCCCGATTACCCTCAACAAGAAGGCGGTAAGCGGACAGGCAGACCAAAACGGATTATTTGCGAGTGCTGTTTGGGACGGGACGAACAACGAATACATCGTCAAAGTGGTCAACACATCCCAAGAGGCACAACCTATCCAAATTGCTTTTGAAGGATTGAAGAAGAGTGTAAAACTGGACGGTGACGGCAAGCAAATCATTTTCCATTCGGATAACCCGGATGCTGAAAACAGCTTGGAACAACCTTTCGCCATCGTTCCGAAAGAGAGCACGATTGAAGTGAAAGGAAATCAAATCAACACGACAGTCGGCGCACAAACATTCGTAGTCTACAAAGTAAGGAAATAGAATTAGTGCTATTTCGTCTTTCGTTTCTTTGTTGTATATTTGCACTATTCACAACTTAGGGGGCGGTGTGTCATCATTGCAAACTGCTGCATCAAAACATCCATTTTGACACACCGCCTCCTAATATAATGTGTTCCAGTCAAAAGCAATTAGTAAAATGAAGATATTATTTTTCGACCTTGAGACAACCGGAATCCGTTATTGGCGGCACGGCATCCATCAAATAAGCGGTGAAATCGTCATTGACGGGGAAAGCAAGGAGTCTTTCAATTTCCATGTCTGTCCCAACCCCAAATGCGATATTGACGAAGAAGCGTTGAAAGTCTGCCACGTCACGAAAGAACAAATAAGCCAATATCCTCCCATGCACGAAGTTTACAGGCAATTTGTAGACATGCTCTCCAAATATGTAGATAAGTATGACCGTTCGGACAAATTTTTCCTTGCCGGCTATAACAATGCCTCGTTCGACAATTATTTCCTCAAAGCCTTTTTCGTGCAAAACGGGGACAACTATTTCTACTCTTGGTTTTGGGTCAATTCCATCGATGTCATGGTTTTGGCAACCCAGCATTTATTGGGAGAACGACATAAAATGCCAGACTTCAAACAAGAGACAGTTGCCCGCTTTTTAGGTATTGATTTGGATAAAGAGAAGTTGCACAACGCCATGTACGATATCTATTTGACAAAGGAAATCTACAAACGGTTACAATCTCCTGCTCTATGCAAATAATCCGTGTTCTTTTATTATTAGCAGCTTTCGGCTGCCTCTCTTGCTTTTCCATCCAAGCGCAAGAAAAGGCGACTCCTAAAAACGGGGAAGGCATCGAGTCGTTCCTGAAACGTTTCGACCGCAACGGTGCCAGCTACCGCAAAGAGTTCATCCGCATAAACAAAGCGAAGCTCGGGAAAAACAACACGCTGAAACTGGGCGTTACCTACACTTTGCCTCCTTTGCAGAAAGAGCCGACGACTTCCGGAAGCAGGAACAAAAGCCGTAAAGGATATGAGCCTCTGTTTGGTCCGGCTTTGGCTTCCTATAAAATCATATCAAACGAACTATCAGGCGCATGCTTTTATCTTGTCAGCGGTCATGGCGGTCCCGACCCGGGAGCCATCGGAAGGATTGGCAAACACGAGTTGCATGAAGATGAATATGCTTATGATGTCATGCTGCGCCTCGCCCGTAACTTATTGATGCGCGGGGCGAAAGTGCATATCATTATCCAAGATGCCAAAGATGGAATCCGCGACCAAGTCTATCTTAACAACAGCAAAAGGGAAACTTGCATGGGCAGTAGAATCCCATTGAACCAAGTGAGCCGATTGAAACAACGTTGCGAAAAGATCAACTCCTTGTCACGGCGGGAACAATACAAATACAAACGGGCACTGTTCATCCATGTTGACAGCCGGAGCCAAAGCAAACAGACGGATGTTTTCTTTTACCATTCCGGAAGCCGGCAGAGCCGCAAACTGGCATCGACAATGAAATCGACGTTCCAACAAAAGTATAACCACCACCAACCAGGAAGAGGCTTTGAAGGAACTGTCAGTTCCCGTGATTTGTATGTGCTCCGCAACACAAACCCTGTTTCCGTCTTTGTGGAAATCGGCAATATACAAAACAAATACGACCAACAGCGTATCACACTTAGCAACAACCGGCAGGCGATGGCTAATTGGATTAGCGAAGCTTTTGTCAAAGATTATAAAAACTCCCAATAAGATGAATATATCACCTTTCGCACGGCCTATTTATGTCATGCTCAAACCAGCAGGTTCGGTTTGCAACTTAGCTTGCGACTACTGTTATTATACGGAAAAGAGTAAATTTTATCCTTCCATAAAGAATCATATCTTAACGGATGAATTATTGGAAAAGTTCATCAAGGAATACATGGAGTGCCAAACCATGCAAGATGTCTTGTTTACATGGCACGGAGGAGAGACTTTGATGCGCCCCATTAGTTTCTATAAGAAAGCCTTGGAGTTGCAGCAACGTTATGCCCGGGGAAGAAGAATTGACAACTGCATCCAGACGAACGGGACTCTGTTGACGGACGATTGGTGCAGGTTCTTCAAAGAGAATAATTTCTTGGTCGGCATTTCTATCGACGGTCCACAAGAGTTCCACGACGAATATCGCCGCAACCGCCAAGGACTGCCATCGTTCTATAAGGTGATGAAAGGCATCAATTTGTTGAAAAAGCACGGTGTCGAATACAATGGAATGGCTGTCGTTAATGATTATAATGTCGATTATCCTCACGAGTTTTATCAGTTCTTCAAAGATATAGAGTGTCATTATATCCAATTCGCTCCGATTGTCGAACGTTTGGGAACTCACACTGACGGCACTTTGTTAAGCTCGCCGGACCAAGACAGCAAAGAGGTCAAATTGGCTCCCTTTTCCGTGGATTCCGTCAAATGGGGAAATTTCCTTTGTGCATTGTTTGACGAATGGGTACAAAAAGATGTGGGAGATTTCTTCATCCAGCTGTTCGATGCGACACTTGCCAATTGGATGGGAGTCCAACCGGGCATCTGTTCCCTTGCCAAAACGTGCGGACACGCTGGTGTAATGGAGTTCAATGGAGATGTTTATGCGTGCGACCATTTTGTCTTTCCGGAATACAAACGGGGGAACATCCACGACAAGACATTGACAGAGATGATGTATAGCCAAGAACAACTGAAGTTCGGAACGGATAAATATGACAAATTGCCTTTGCAATGCAAGGAGTGCGATTATCTCTTCGCTTGCAATGGAGAATGCCCTAAGAACCGATTCCTAAAGAGTGAAGATGGAGAAGCAGGATTGAACTATTTATGCAAAGGTTATCACCACTATTTCTCACACGTCTCGCCCTTTATGGATTTCATGAAAAGGGAGCTGATGGAACAACGCCCGCCGGCAAACATCATGCAGCATGTTCGTATGGAGAATGGGAAACTTCATCTCTTTTAAATTCAGGAAGTCATGGAAGAATGGTTGTCCTGCTCGCTTTTATATCAAGGGATTTGGTATTCCCGGGAATTGGTCGAACAAGGTTTGCCCCAATCTTCCGGAATAGAAGATGACCTTTTCCGTTTTTTGGAAGATTGGTTCTCCCCGTCTCCCTTTTTGACGGTTCACACTTCCGGATCGACTGGAATCCCCAAAGAGCTGACCATAAAGAAACAGCAGATGATGAACAGTGCACAAAACACCTGTTCATTTCTCCATTTGCAAAGGCTCGACCGTGCGCTCCTTTGTATGCCGCTCCGCTATATTGCTGGCAAGATGGTGGTTGTAAGAGCTCTTGTCTGCCAAATGGAATTGTTGCTTTCCGAACCTTCAGGACATCCCATGTCTCCAATCCATAAGAATATAGATTTTGCAGCATTAATTCCTTTGCAAGTATTCAACTCCCTTCAGAATCCGGATGAAAGGGAGTTGCTGATACAAGTCAAGAACTTGATTATCGGCGGAGGATCCATTGACAAAGAGATGGAAAGAGAACTCAAATCATTTCCCAATCCGATCTACTCTTCTTATGGAATGACGGAAACATTGTCGCACATTGCGTTGCGACTTCTTAATGGCTCTTCGCCGTCCGGCCATTACACTCCTTTTCCAAATGTAAGACTTTCCCTTTCAAACAATCAGACGCTAATCATCGATGCCCCCGATGTTTGTGACAATAGATTATACACCAACGATGTAGTGGAACTTTATGAAGATAAATCATTTATTGTGATAGGCAGGAAAGACAACATCATCAATAGCGGAGGAATCAAAATCCAAATTGAATCAGTCGAATCTCTACTGCATCCTTATGTTTCGGGGAAGTTTGCAATCACAGCTGTTCCTGATGCCAAATTCGGAGAAATCGTGGTCATGTTAATCGAAGGGAACGAGCCTCTGAATGAATTGAAGGAAAGAATCGAGAAATCTTTACCGAAATATCAACGTCCCAAATCTATTTATCGGGTTGAATCCATTCCTTTGACAGAAACGGGAAAAATCAGCAGGGCGGAGTGCCGCAGATTGGCTGAGGAGATTTCAAAGAAGAAATAAAGAAAAGAGCCGTGTGTCAAATGGTTGATATGACACACAGCCCTATATTTTACTTTAAATCCAATCCGTTTAATCAAGCATTTTTACACCTCGAAAACATCGAAAAAAACATACCGTTGTTTTTTCAAAAACGTCACGATGAATTTTTGAAAACGTCCAATGTTTTTTTCAAAACAACGGTTACTTAAAACACGCCATCATCAACAAAACATAAAATACTGAAGATGAGGATGTTTTACCGACATCACTCAACGTAGAGAACCAATCCTTTCAAATATTCACCTTCAGGATGATAAATATTCACTGGATGGTCGGCAGGCTGCGTCAACTGATGCAAAATCCTGACATTACGCTTCGACTGCGCCGCCGCACTGAACACAGCAAGACGGAAATTCTCTTTGCTTACTACTTGAGAGCAAGAAAAAGTAAACAAGATTCCACCTGGTTTGATTTTCTCAAAGGCAATAGCGTTCAGCTTGCGATAACCTTGCAACGCATTCCTCAATACATCTTTATGCTTGGCAAAAGCAGGCGGATCCAATATAATCAAATCATAATTGCTTCCCATTCGTTCCAAATACTTGAAGGCATCTTCAGCATAAGCTTCGTGACGCAGGTCGCCCGGGAAATTCAACTCGACATTCCGATTGGTCAAAGATATCGCTTTGGCTGAGCTGTCCACGGAGTGCACCAATTTAGCTCCGCCTCGCATTGCATAGAATGAAAAACCTCCCGTATAACAGAACATATTCAATACTGAACGGCCTTTGGCATAATGCTCCAACAATTTGCGGTTTTCGCGCTGGTCCACAAAGAAACCGGTCTTTTGCCCTTTTTGCCAATCAACATAAAACTTCAAACCGTTTTCCAATGCGATATCATCAACATCTTGTCCCAAAAGATAGCCATTCTCACTGTTCAAATCTGCTTTGTAGGGCAATGTCGTTTCCGACTTATAATAAATATTTTGCAACGCATCGCCAACCACCTCCTTCAAAGCCGCCGCAATCTCCATCCTGCATTTGTGCATACCGACAGAATGCGCTTGCATAACAGCCGTATTGGCATACATATCAATGACCAGTCCGGGCAAAGCATCTCCTTCCCCGTGAATCAAACGAAAAGTATTATTATTTGGAGTATTGGCTAATCCCAATATGCAACGCAATTGATAAGCGGAACGAATCCTATCAACCCAAAACTGATGGTCGATGGGGCGTTTCTCAAAAGAGAGCACACGGACAGCAATGCTTCCTATCTGATAATGTCCAATGGCTAAAAAACGATTGTCGGAACTATAAACTTCCACCAAATCACCCTCTTCCGGCTTTCTTTCCATGCCTTGGATAGCTCCGGAAAACACCCACGGATGAAAGCGCAACAGCGATTCCTCTTTCTTGGGTTTCAAATATATTTTACAGCAATTCATTTATTATGATTGTCATTGATTATTCAATTCTTTATAAATCTGCAAACATGCCCAAGCATCCAAAGCAGCATATTTCTTTTGCGAATCTGTCAAGGCTTCTGCTTCCCAATTGGTCAAGCGTTGTCCTTTAGATATTTTTTTCTGGAAAAGTATCGCATATATTTTTTGCAAACTGACATCTTCAATTCCAAAGTTCCCCACAAGGCTTTGCAAATCAATATAATTGTCCGGCTGGATATTTGCCCGTTTACGCAGTGCGTTAAAATCATCACGCAAAGAAAGCCCGACTTTCATCACATCGGTGCTCGCAAAGAATTCAGCTATGGAAGCCGGGAAACCCATGTGATTGAGGCGGAACAGGAAACAAGTGTCATCGGTCGAGACTTGCAACAAAGAGACTTTATAAGATTGTCCTTTTTTAAAGGAGGGGCGAGTTTCCGTATCAAATCCCACAACAGGGAATTTCAACAAATAATCAACTGCCTTATTTGCCTCTTTTTCTGTTGTCAGCACAATTATCCTCCCTGGGAATTGCTCCACAGGCAGTTCCGCAATCACATCTTTCGCTATTGTATGTTCGTAAGTAATCATTCTTGACTTTGTTCCTTTAATTCTTCATCGGCATATCTCAGACAATGCAATGCTTTTAAGGCGTTCAATGCCGGTTGTCCCCAATAATCGCAAAAATTATGATAACATAAAGACAATGCTTCACGCATGACTATCTCATTTCCTTCCCGGAACAAGGCAATGAAATTTCCTACATCCTGATATATGTCTGCCATGTTTTCCGATATAAAGCTAGCAATGGGCGTTTCACTATATTTCATATCAGCATGGAATGTATCCAAATATATATCTTTATTCGCCAACAACGCCGCTATGCTTGAACGTATGGAATCATACATCTCTTCTGTAATATGGAACTCCGGTTCAAAAAGCTCTTCCGATTCCACTTGGGGCAAAAGGGATGCTTTCAAATACAACAATGGAAGTATCTTCGTTGCTTTATCTACAAAGTCAAACACTCCTGTATTTACCGCATTTTCCACAAATGAACAATATTCCAAAGCGACCGTGACAAATTCCAACGTATTCCTTTCATATATAGGATTGCCTTCTTTTATCATATAATTTTAATATGGAAATTCATTTTGTCTTTTATTGTGTGCAAAGTTAACAATTATCCACAAACAAAAAAAGTCCATTCGTTAAATCATATCTTCTTCATCATTACCAAATGGTTTTCATTTCCGATTCGTTGATAACTAACCGAGTCCATAATTTTGCGGATAAGCAATATGCCTAATCCGCCAATCGGTCGTTCATCGGCAGACAAGGTCGTATCTGCATCCGGCATCTGCGTCGGGTCAAAAGGGATTCCTGCGTCAATCAAGGAAAAAGTGAGGATAGAAAGATGCTCATCCCAGTCCGCCGTCAACGTAATATCGCCTGTTTCCCCCTCTGCATAGGCATATTGGATTGAATTAACCAAAGCTTCTTCCAACGCCAAGTTCAAAGAGGTGACCAAAGCAAAGGAAAGATGCAGTTCATCACCAATCTCTTCTATAAAAGGGACAAGTTGTTCCGAATCTTTCAAGTCATTATGAATTGCAAGTTTTTTCCATTCTGCCATGCGATATTTCCTTTCTCCAATTTTTATGATTAGACTTATTATCTCACAAAGAAAGTCACTTCTTCAGTTCCTCTCCTATCAAACGTGCCGCAGCCTCGACATAACGTGCGCAAGGACGTTGGGCATAATATTCCGCTGTACGAAGCGACGGAGCAGGATTGTGTTTGGATGCTTCCGCAGCAGGAAGCAATTCACGGCAGATGATTGTGCCGAACTGCTCCTTGAAAGCTTTTGCCAAGCTTTGCACAACAGCATAATTGCGAGTCCGGGCTTCTTGGTCGGATGGTTCGGCAACCGGATATTTGAATCCTGCCAACATCGCCATCGCACTGACCGTACCGCAAACTTCCCTCATTCGTCCCATGCCTCCGCCAAAAGAGACACTGACGCTCTTTGCTATCTCCATGTCCAAACCAAACAAGTCGGAATAGGCAAGGAAAACGGATTGAGCGCAATTATAACCAGACATGAAGTTCTTCACTGCCCTTTCAACCCGTTCTTCTATATCAAATCCGTTCATGGTCAAAACTGATAATCCACACACGCACGGTCCGCTTTCACCGGTCCGATGATGCCTTTAGCAACAGCCACATGTTCCGGATGGTTGGCATAAGTCGCCACATCTTCCAAACTGTCCAGTTCTGTTGTCAATATCAAATCCCAAGTCTCGGCAGGATTGCAATTGAAATTCACTTCAATCTTATGCAGGACATCAATCTTATCCTTCAACGCCTCTAACTTTTCTTTTATCTCAACCATTTTTGCCTCTTTTTCAGCAGGAGTGGCAAACTCCTTCAACTTAAACATTACAATATGCTTAATCATATCTATCTTCGTTTATCTGATTCTATTTATTTTCCGGTTCCGGATCAAAGCCCTTTCTCTGACAAATAACGCTCCACTTCGATAGCGGCCTTGCAGCCACTTCCGGCAGCCGTGATAGCTTGCCTGTAATGAGGGTCAGCAACATCTCCCGCTGCAAACACTCCCGCCACTTTAGTACGAGGCGTTCCGTCAATCGTCTTGATATAACCGATTTCATCTGTTTCCAGCCAAGGCTTGAATATGTCTGAATTAGGTTTATGTCCGATGGCCAAGAAGAAGCCGTCGATGGCAATGTCTACATTCTCCTCATCCGCCTCGCCTTTGCGCTTAACCAAATGAGCGCCTTCTACTCCGTTTTCACCAAACAAGCCAACTGTGTTATGTTCGAACAATACAGTAATATTCGGGGCATTGAAAACCCGCTCTTGCATCACTTTCGAAGCACGCAAATAGGGTTTGCGGACAATCAGATAGACCTGTTTTGCCAAACTTGCCAAATAAAGAGCCTCTTCACAAGCTGTGTCGCCACCGCCAACAACAGCCACAGTTTTCTTCCTGTAGAAAAAGCCATCGCAAGTGGCACAAGCAGAAACACCCATTCCTGCATATTTAGCTTCGTCTGGCAATCCCAAGTATTTGGCAGTCGCACCGGTGCATATGACCAAAGATTCCGTTTCTATCACCTTTTCTCCATCAATCGTGATTTTATAAGGAGCAGTGGAAAGGTCGGCTGCCGTCGCGATTCCTCCACGGATGTCCGCTCCAAAACGTTCAGCCTGTTTCTTCAAATCTTCCATCAATTCAGGACCAGTGATTCCATTTGGATAGCCTGGGAAATTCTCCACTTCAGTAGTAGTAGTCAATTGTCCGCCAGGCTGTATTCCTTCATACAAAACCGGCGACAAATTAGCTCTTGAAGCATAAATAGCAGCTGTATATCCAGCAGGTCCGGAGCCGATTATCAAGCAGCGAACCTTTTCATTCGTTGTATTCATATCATTCATTTATTATAATTCTTTATTCTTATCGCAAATCCACAATCTCGGCATCCGGGAAATCCTTCCCATCAAAGACGAAAACAGCATCTTTCTGGTTGACCTCCGTTTGCCACTGGCTGATATAGATGCTGTAAGTGGCACCATTCTTATCGGTTATTGTAAAAGCAGCAGGAGCTCCCGAGAGTTTCTCAACCTGCATCTCAACTCGCTTGACATCGCTCTTTTTGTTCGGAGTCAAAACGATATCATAAGCTGCTTTTGCTTGGCGAGTGGTACTGCTTCCTTTATAAACGGCAGAGAATCCCTTTTTATACATGCGTAAAACCAAGGCCGGGTTGGTAAATTGCAGTTCGTCTCCTGTAGGCGTACTGATATTCACCTCCTCGTTCCGCTCGACATAAACCCATTGCGTTTTCCCATCGTACCATGTTGTCATGTCTGGAGTTTCTAATTTGAATTTATCACCTTTCATCTGTATGATGCCTTCCAAACTCTCCGAAACATTTTGCTGAGGGATAGAAGTGTGCAGGGTGAATTTTGCCTTTATCCCGTTCGATTGCTCATAAAACTGAGCCGATTTGTCCAATATCGCAACTGCATCTTGTGCCAAGCCACCCAATACCGAGCAGAACGACAGTAACAACAGAACTATTCCTTTTTTCAACATTTTCATTCTTATTCCTATTTCAATCCGTTCAACAACACTTCCAATGAATATTCGTCTGGCATCAACACTTGACGAGCTTTGCTGCCTTCCGATGGTCCAACAACTCCGGCTGCCTCCAGCTGATCCATCAAACGTCCTGCCCGGTTATAACCGATAGCAAATTTGCGTTGTATCAAAGAGGTGGAGCCTTGCTGTTGCAAGACTATCAAACGAGCTGCCTCTTCGAACAAAGGGTCACGTTCACTCAAATCCACTACTGACGAAGAAGACTTGTCTCCATCGTTATCAGGAATATAATCCGGCAATATATAAGCTGTCGGATAAGCCACTTGATGACCAATGTAGTCCACGATACTTTCCACATCCGGAGTATCGACAAAGGCACATTGCACACGCAACATCTCTTTTCCCGCTATCGCCAACAACATGTCGCCTCTTCCTATCAATCTGTTTGCACCTGGCGCATCCAAAATAGTACGGGAATCAACCATTGCCGCCACTTTAAAGGCAATGCGGCTCGGGAAATTGCTCTTGATAGTTCCCGTCACGACTTTCGTGTCCGGACGTTGCGTCGCCAGAATCATGTGGATGCCGATAGCACGCGCTTTGGCGGCAATCCTGGCAATCGGAGTCTCTATCTCTTTTCCGCAAGTCGCTATCAAATCTGCAAACTCATCAACGATGGCAACTATATAAGGTAAGAAATGATGTCCTTTGTCCGGATTCAACTGGCGATTGATAAACTTGGCATTGTACTCTTTTATGTTCCTCACATTGGCAGACACCAATAGTTTGTATCGGTTCTCCATCTCTATGACCAAAGAGTTCAATGTAGCCACAGCATCCAACGGCTCGGTCACGATAGGATTGTCGATATTGGGTAATTTGGCCAGATAATGCCTTTCAATCTTGGAATAAAGGCTAAACTCAACCATCTTAGGGTCAATCATCACAAACTTCAATTCCGCCGGATGCTTCTTATAAAGCAAGGAAGTGATAATAGCATTCAAACCAACCGATTTTCCTTGTCCCGTCGCTCCAGCCACCAGCAAATGGGGAGCTTTTGCCAAATCGAACATACAAACCTCATTGGTTATGGTCTTTCCCATTGCGACCGGCAAATCATAAGTGCACTCTTGGAACTTCTTGGAAGCAATAACGGAACGCATGGAGACAGTCTGAGGTTTCTTGTTCGGCACTTCAATACCAATCGTCCCTTTTCCTGGAATCGGGGCAATGATGCGGATTTGCAATGCTGCCAAATTCAATGCAATGTCATCTTCCAAAGTTTTTATACGAGCAATTCGGACTCCAGGCTCAGGGATAATCTCATACAAAGTAACAGTTGGTCCGACCGTCGCCTTAATTGATGCAATCTTGATGCCAAAATCCTCCAACGCCTTCTTTATGAGCTGCTGGTTATTCTTCAAATCCTCTTCGTTTATCTCGATTTTCCCTTGGTCATACACTTCCAACAAATCTATGTTCGGAAATACATAGCGGGACAAGTCCAATCGAGGATCATAATTTCCCAAAGCTGATCCGTTATAATCCTCCTCCTCGCCCGGCGCAATCTCTATTTTCAAATCATCCTCCGCACCATTTTCTCCAGCATGTGCTAATTCAGCCTGCTTTTCATTAGCAGGGATAGCCGGTTGGAAAACTTCAGATTCCGTTTTCCCCTCCTCTTCTACATCTGCTCCTTCATGCGAAATAGTGACAAAAGCCTCCTTTTCCGTCTCATTTTCCAAACCAGAAGCAGCTTCTGTTTCTGTAGGCGCATCAACTGGCTCTATCACTTCTTTCCCTTCCGTTGTTTCTGTCTCGCTATCATCCGAATCATTCTCCGTATCCGTGGCAATGACAACTCCGTCGTCTGCTTTTTTCTTCTTCCATAGCTTTAGCTTCGGCATACAGATTTTGGGCATCCACCCAAAGTTCAAAAGACGTTGCAAGAACGGGATTGTCTTTTTGCATGAGAAGATAGCAATAATCAAAAAGAAGGTCAACAGAAACAAGAATGTTCCCATAATACCCAAATTGTCATTCAAAGTCTGCACAACGTAATAACCATGCTGTCCTCCTAAGAACATAAAGGTATCTTCATATCCTTTTATAAAGAAGAAGGCAAAAGCCCAAGAGCCCCACACCAAAGCAGAGGCAGAAAAGATAAAGCGGTTCAGCAGATTAATTCTCCTGATTTTCATCAGCACCACTCCTACCGAACCTATGAAATAAAGAATCATGAAAGAAGAGACACCAAACAAGCGGTTCATCAACAAATCAGAAATGCATGCTCCACGGACTCCCGTCCAATTCTCGACACTTCCGTGATTGGACAACATCTCCATCACTCCTAAGTTTTCAACCTTGCTTTGATCGGCAGCTCCTGTAAAGAAAAAGGAAATCAATGCAAGAGCCAAATAGATAGTCAATACAGAAAGAATCAATCCTGTGATGAAACGTGTCCGTTCTGATGTAAAAAAATTCTTTATCACACTCAACCGAGTTGGCTTTGTATTATTATCTTGCTTCGTACTATTCTTCTTTGCCATTTTACTAAAATCTGATTTTAATGCAAACTTACGAAAAATATCGCCTTCCTATACATTCTTACAAACAAAAAAAATCCCGACCTTTATCACAAAAGCCGGGATTAAAAAATCAAATGAATTTCTATAGGTGAATTTACTTCATCTTACAAATAACAGGTTAATTTGTAAATATTAATCCATCGCCACTACTTTCACGGTCTATAACAATCGGGTGTTCCCGATCCACCTTGCCGCTCAATATCTGTTTTGACAACTCATTCAAAACATAACGCTGAATAACTCGTTTGACAGGTCGAGCACCAAACTGTGGGTCATAACCTTCATGGCTAATGAAGTCGAGAGCCGCATCAGTAAATTCCAAATCTATGCCGTTTTGTCCTACCATCTTCTTTACTCCGTTCAATTGCAATTTCACAATCTGACGAATCTCATCTTCGTTCAAAGGAGTAAACATGATGATTTCATCAATACGGTTCAAAAACTCAGGACGAATGGTCTTCTTCAACAAATCCATCACTTGCGATTTGGTCTGTTCGACAACCTGGACTCTGTTCGCATCCGTAATCTTCTCGAAATTATCCCGGATTAAAGAAGAACCCAAGTTACTTGTCATGATGATAATCGTATTCTTGAAGTTAACCGTTCTGCCTTTGTTGTCCGTCAAACGACCATCATCCAAAACTTGCAACAATATATTGAACACATCAGGATGTGCTTTTTCTATTTCATCGAACAAGACGACAGAATATGGTTTGCGGCGTATTGCCTCCGTCAATTGTCCACCTTCATCATATCCAACGTATCCCGGAGGCGCACCAATCAAACGAGTCGCACTGAACTTCTCCTGGTATTCGCTCATATCAATACGTGTCATCATGTTCTCGTCGTCAAACAAATAATCTGCCAACGCCTTGGCCAATTCTGTTTTTCCGACACCTGTCGTTCCCAAGAAAATAAACGAACCGATTGGACGTTTCGGGTCTTGCAAGCCGGCACGGCTTCTTCGAACGGCATCTGCAATGGCATGAATAGCCTCGTCCTGCCCAATGACACGTTTATGAAGCTCTTCTTCCAAGTGCAACAATTTTTCACGTTCGCTCTGCAACATCTTTGTCACTGGGATTCCTGTCCATCTTGATACGACCTCGGCAATATCATCACTGTCAACCTCTTCCTTAATCATGGCAGCTGCGCCCTGCATACAATGCAGTTTCTCTTGTACCACCTTGATGTCGTTTTCTTTCTCTTTGATTTTGCCATACCGAATTTCAGCCACCTTGCCATAATTGCCTTCCCGCTCGGCTTTCTCTGCTTCGAACTTGAAGTTTTCGATATCGACTTTGTCCTGCTGGATCTTATTAATCAAAGATTTTTCGCTTTCCCACTGGGCTTTCTGCTTAGCCTCTTCTTCTTTCAAGTCGGCGATTTCTTTGTTCAATTGTTCCAACTTCGACTTATCGTCTTCCCGCTTGATGGCTTCCCTTTCAATTTCCAATTGTTTGATATGACGGGAAACTTCATCCAACGCTTCCGGCACAGAATTCATCTGCATACGCAAACGAGCCGCAGCTTCATCCATCAGGTCAATCGCCTTATCCGGCAAGAAACGGTCAGTAATATATCGACTGGACAATTTAACAGCCGCAATGATTGCATCATCCTTGATACGCACTTTATGATGATTCTCATACTTCTCCTTCAATCCTCGCAAGATAGATATAGCATCGATTTCCGTAGGCTCATCCACCATTACTATTTGGAATCGGCGTTCCAATGCTTTATCTTTTTCAAAGTACTTTTGATACTCTTCCAAAGTGGTCGCACCGATAGACCTCAAGTCTCCACGAGCCAATGCGGGCTTCAAGATATTGGCAGCATCCATGGCTCCTTCACCTTTGCCTGCGCCCACCAATGTATGGATTTCATCAATGAAGAGTATGATCTCACCTTCCGACTTCATCACTTCGTTGACCACAGCCTTCAGTCGCTCTTCAAATTCACCTTTATATTTAGCACCCGCTATCAAGGCTCCCATATCCAAAGAGAATATCTGTTTAGTCTTCAGATTCTCCGGGACGTCACCTCTGACAATTCGTTGCGCAAGTCCTTCTGCAATCGCAGTCTTACCGACACCCGGCTCACCTATCAAAATCGGGTTGTTTTTAGTACGACGGCTCAAAATCTGCAAAACTCGACGAATCTCTTCATCACGACCGATGACAGGATCCAGCTTTCCACTTCGCGCACGCTCATTCAGATTGATGGCATATTTGCTCAACGCTTCGTAAGTATCCTCGGCAGACTGACTGGTTACTTTGTTTCCTTTACGCAACTCATCAATTGCCTTACGCAACTCGTCTTCCGTAAAACCTGCATCCTTCAAAATCTGAGAAGCACTGCTCTTTTCGGTATAAAGAGCCAAAATAATCGGTTCGATGGAAACATATTGATCACCCATCTTCGATGAATAATCAACTGCTTTCTGCAATACCTTATTCGATTCTCCAGACAAATAAGGTTCTCCACCTGAAACTTTCGGCAAAGATGCTATTTGGGCATCCAACGCTTTTGTCACTTGCTGGGCATTCACACCCAATTTCTGGAAGAGGAAATTAGAGATGCTTTCGCCCGTCATTATGACAGCCTTTAACAAATGAACAGGTTCAATAGCCTGCTGGTTATTTTGTGTAACCAGCTGCACTGCCTGCTGCACTGTTTCTTGAGCTTTGATTGTAAAGTTGTTAAAATTCATATATTTAATCTCCTTCCTTTATTCTTTGTATTTATTGTTTTCACTCAATAATCTACAAATCCAATGCCAAAGCCCAATACAGACAAATTGTCATAACACAACCTCTTTATTTCTCTTTTTATCTGCTTTTATGTCTTAAATATCGCACTATTGTCAACATCTTTACTTTTACCTGACGATTGCTTCCCAGTTGGCTGCTAATGACGACATTGTCGGGAATAACAAATTGGCACCTTCTGCCAACAGGGCCTCATCATCCAACGGGCCTGTATTAACAGCAATCGTAAATATTCCTGCAGCCACTCCGGCTCTCACACCCAAAGGAGCATTCTCCACGACTATCGCCTCGTTAGCTTCAACTCCAGCCTTTTCCAACGCCATCAAATATGGTTCCGGATCGGGCTTTCCACGTTTCACATCAAAAGCTGTCACCATCATCTCCGGGGAAAAGCAACCTGGATAAGTATGTTCCAATTTTCCAATCAAGCTTTTTTGTCCGGAACCAGTCACTACCAAGCGTTTCAGTCCGGAATTCTTTACCTTCTTCAAAACATCCGCAGCTCCAGACATCGCCTCACCGTCGTTCATTTGTTGGAACAGTTTTGCCTTTTCTTCATAAATACGATTGCGTTCCTCCTCCGTGGCGTTCCTTCCAAATGTTTGCTGATATAAAATATCAATGGTGCTTTCTCCTGTTCTTCCTTCATACATATAGAACTCCTTTTCAGAAGCAAGCAAATGGTAACGATCTGCCACCTCCTTCCAAGCTTTCGCATGGAAACGCATGGAGTCATACAAAACTCCGTCCATATCAAATAAAACAGCTTTAGGCATAAGTTCCTTTCCGCTCCTCAATTGATAGTTGGATTTTGCTTTCTCTATTATCTCCTTCCTCATATTCTTTTCTCTTAGAAACATAAACAAAGACACGAATAACATGTCAGAATCGCAAACCGCAAAGGGGCTGCATCAAAACATCCATTTTGACACAGCCCCTTAAGGTGCGTTAGAATTAACAAAATGTTTGATGCTGAGGATAAGACCGACAGGAGTTTACTGAAGTAAATAACTGAAGTCGATTTCCGAAAGCAACACAGCAGTTTGCAATTAAAACACACCGTCCTTGCTTATCGATTTATTATAATCTACTTTTGATTGCTTCGCTTTCCTTCTCGTAACCTGGTTTGTTCAACAATGCAAACATATTCTTCTTATAAGCCTCGACACCCGGTTGGTTGAACGGATTCACATCCAACATATACCCGCTGATGCCACAAGCTTTTTCAAAGAAATAGAATAGCTGACCAATATAATATGGAGTAACAGCCGGGATAGTTATCTTGACATTAGGAACACCACCGTCCACGTGCGCCAATTGAGTTCCCAATTCAGCCATTTTGTTGACTTCATCTACTCGTTTGCCAGCCAAGAAGTTCAAACCATCCAAGTTCTCCTCGTCTGTCGGGACAATCACTTTATGAACCGGTTCTTCCACAGAAATTACCGTTTCAAAAATAGTACGTTCGCCATCCTGGATCCATTGTCCCATTGAATGCAAATCAGTCGTTAAATCAACAGCTGCGGGGAAAATACCTTTATTGTCTTTTCCTTCACTTTCTCCATAAAGCTGTTTCCACCATTCTGCAATATAATGCAACTTCGGATGGAAATTACACAAGATTTCAATCTTCTTGCCATCTTTATAAAGCTCGTTACGAACAGCTGCATATATAGCTGAAATATTCTCGGCAAAAGGAACAGCTTGGTCGGTTGCCTTTTCCATAGAAACAGCACCAGCTACCAAATCACGGATATTCACACCTGCCACAGCAATTGGCAACAACCCAACCGGAGTAAGAACAGAAAAACGTCCTCCCACATTGTCAGGAATAATGAATGTCTTATAACCCTCCTGGTCAGCCAACTTGCGCAAGGCACCCTTCTTCGCATCGGTAATTGCAACAATACGATGTTTTGCTTCTTCCTTACCAACAGCATCTTCCAACTGTTTCTTCAAGATACGGAAAGCCAAAGCAGGCTCTGTTGTTGTTCCAGATTTAGAAATGTTGATGATACCAAACTGGCGGCCTTTCAACACTTCGCTTAATTCATATAAGTAATCCTCACCGATGTTATGACCGGCATATAACAACACCGGATTCTTTCGGTCTGTTGTATGAAGAGCATCAAAGCTATTATTCATAGCTTCCACTACTGCCCGCGTACCTAAATAACTTCCACCAATACCAATAGCTACAACGATTTCGCATTTTGAACGCAAGGCATTCGCTGTGTTTTCAATATCGGTCAATTGCTCATCTGTAATGGAAGAGGGCAAATGCAGCCATCCTAAAAAGTCATTACCTGCACCATTGCCATTATGCAAAGTAGCAATGCACTCATTTGCTTTCGCTTCTTGTGCGAAAATCTGTTCTTTCGGCACAAAGCCGAACACTTTTTCAATGTTTAAGTTAATGTTCTTCATAAACCAACTCTATCGGATTTATTTAAATGTTTTTGTCAACTGCCTTATTTCAGTTATTGGGGATTTACGCTCATACAAAATAGCATAAAGCGTATTTAAAATAGGCATATCGACTTTATATTTCTCATTGATTTCATGGATACACTTGGTGCCATAATATCCTTCTGCTATCATCTCCATCTCCAATTGGGCTGTCTTGACTGAATAGCCTTTTCCTATCATGGTTCCAAAAGTTCTGTTTCTACTGAAACGGGAATAAGCCGTCACAAGCAAATCGCCCAAATAGACAGAGTCTGTAATGTCCCGGTCCAAACCATGGACGGCATGCAAGAACCTGCGCATCTCTTCAATAGCATTGCAAATGAATACTGCCAAAAAATTGTCCCCGTATTTCATCCCATGGCAAATGCCGGCTACAATAGCATAGACATTCTTCAACACCGAAGCATATTCTATTCCGGTAACATCCTTGCAACAAGAATTCCTCAAATATTGATTTTGGAATACTATAGACAATTGTTTCACCTTTTCAATATCAGGACACGCCAAAGTGATATAAGAAAGTCGTTCCAAAGCAATCTCTTCCGCATGGCAAGGACCACCAATCACGGCAATCTGCTCCAAAGGCACATGATAATACTCAGCGAAATAATCAGCAATCAGCATATTTTCATCGGGTACGATTCCTTTGATGGCTGAAATAATAAATTTATCAGTCATCGGAGTCGTCACCTTCTGCAAATGTTGTTTCAAAAACGGAGAAGGTGTCGCAAATATCAATGTGTCCGATTCTTCAATCGTCTTATTGATATCCGAATAAAAATTAACACGATCCACGTCAAACTCTACAGCAGACAAATAACTTGGGTTATGTCCTGTCAGTTTGAAATCTTCGATTTGGTCAACACGACGCATATACCAATTGATGCTCTTCTGAGTCGAGAGTACAATTTTGGCTAATGCAGTAGCCCAGCTACCGCCTCCCATTATTGCAATTTTTCCTGGCAAATTCATCACTGTACCTGATTTTATTTGGCCGCATTCGCAATCCAGCTTTCTATCTGATTAACAGCAGGATTTTCCAAGCCTAACTTGTATTTCTTATTAAGTTCGCAAAGTTCTTGTCTTACTTTGTTAGCATTCGCTTCTTTCAAAGTATCGACTGTTACATAGCCCGCCTTTTGCAAAGCAGGAATCCAGTCTTTGTCTACTCCTATTTCAACATATTTTTCTACGCTATCCTTCTTCACGGTCTTTTCAGGACGCATTTGAGGGAATAGCAACACTTCCTGGATTGTTGTCTGACCTGTCATCAACATAACCAAACGGTCGATTCCAATGCCAATTCCACTCGTAGGAGGCATTCCATATTCCAACGCACGCATGAAATCTTGGTCGATAATCATTGCTTCGTCATCACCTTTGGCCGCCAATCTCATCTGTTCCTTGAAACGGGCTTCCTGATCAATCGGGTCATTTAATTCAGAATAAGCATTCGCCAATTCTTTACCGTTCACCATCAACTCAAAGCGTTCGGTCAAGCCCGGTTTGCTACGGTGCATCTTGGTAAGTGGTGACATTTCAACCGGATAGTCAATAATAAAGGTTGGTTGGATAAATGTCCCTTCGCAAAATTCCCCGAAGATTTCATCAATCAATTTGCCTTTACCCATCGTTTCGTCTATCTCCATATTGAGTTTCTTGCAAACTTCACGGATTTGATCTTCTTCCATACCATTCAAATCGTATCCGGTCTTCTCTTTGATGGCATCCAAAATCGGCAATCTGCGATAAGGAGCTTTCAAGTTGATAGTCTTGCCGTCCACTACGGTTTCAGTTTTACCATTAACTGCAACACATATCGCCTCAATCAACTTTTCAGTAAATGACATCATCCAATTATAATCCTTATACTGCACATATAATTCCATGCAAGTAAATTCAGGATTATGGGTTCTGTCCATTCCTTCGTTACGGAAATTCTTTCCGATTTCATACACGCCTTCAAAACCACCCACTATCAATCGCTTCAAATAAAGCTCAGTAGCGATACGCATATACATATCAATATTCAATGCGTTGAAATGAGTAATGAACGGACGGGCACTGGCTCCACCCGGTATTGACTGCAATGTCGGAGTTTCCACTTCGGTATAACCGGCATTATCCAAAACACTGCGCATCGTCTGCAAGACTTTCGCACGTTTCAAGAAGATGTCTTTAACACCGTCGTTGACAACCAAGTCAACGTAGCGTTGACGATAGCGCAACTCTGGATCGTTGAATCCATCATAAGCCACACCATCTTTATATTTTACGATTGGCAAAGGTCTCAATGACTTTGACAACACAGTCAATTTCTTGGCATGAACTGAAATTTCACCCATTTGAGTGCGGAAAACATATCCTTCAATTCCCACAAAGTCACCGATATCCAACAATTTCTTAAACACGACTGTATAAAGGTCCTTGTTTTCATCCGGACAAATGTCATCGCGGGAAATATATACTTGTATACGTCCTTCCGAGTCCTGAAGTTCCATAAAAGAAGCTTTTCCCATGATGCGGCGACTCATGATACGCCCCGCAATGCTAACCTGACGAGGTTCAGCATCTTCATCTTTAAAATTTTCTTTTATCTCTTTTGAAAATGCGTTAGTCACATACTCTGCTGCAGGATATGGTTCTATCCCCATCTCACGCAACTGCATCATGCTGTTACGCCTTATTATTTCTTGTTCGCTCAGTTCTAATAGATTCATTGCGTTTCTATTTTTGTATAATACACTGCAAAAATACAAAAAAAATATCACTATCTTGATATTATTACATAAGCTTTTCATTTTTATGTCATAAAACTTGGCATAGAAGGCTTTTAACAGATAAAAAAAGCCGTGCGGAGCGTCAATTTTAAACATACCGTTGTTTTGAAAAAAACGTCACGAGGAATTTTTGAAAACGTCCAATGTTTTTTCAAAAACGTCCAATGTTTTTTTCAAAACAACGGTATGTTTTTTTCGATATCTGCCATCTATCCAAATAAACATAACATCATACTGATTAACAGAGTGTTATCAATTTATAATTGGTATTTCATAATCGTATGAAAACATAAAGGGCGGTGTGTCATAACATCCATTTGACACACCACCCTTTTATCTTAAACTGACACGGCTGTTATCAGAAACAGTCTATATCAATGTGACAACATATCTGCTGTAACCGGAGTAAACTTCGTAGCGTCAGATTTTCTCAACTTGACACTTCCGTCATTCCAATTAGAAGGCCATCCGCCCATAACGTGACCTAAGAATACGACTTTCAATTCGTGCTTACCTTTTGCCAATGCAGCTGAAATGTCGTGGCGAGAGAAACGTTTTACTTCGCCTCCGTTATCAATCATGCGTTTGCCATCAATCCAAACTTCTTCCAAATCAGATGAGATATAATACACACCGTCTTCAGGTATTTCCACATAACCAGAAGCAACTGCGGCATACTGATTGACTCCGCGCATTGATTCAGATGTTTTTACGACAGAAACTATTTCCTTCAAATCTTTAATCACTGACTTCTTTGTCTCTTTCTGGGCAGCTTCATATTCTTTGACATTCAAATACATGCCATCTTTCACCTCCATGTTCAATCCAGGAGCTGTCTTTTCTACCTCTACTGCCGGAGCCAACTCCTGTTTGATAACTTCAATCGTACGGATTGGGCTCATCTTTCCAGAAGGCAACACAGAAGCAATCTTAACAGTTGCAGTTTCTGAAACTTCAATAGGAGCTGTATAAGCTGTTGAGTTCGGAGTAGGTTCTGATTCATCCAACGTGTAAACCATCTTGACTGGTCTTGTTGTCTTGAATTCCAAAGAAGCCTTGTCGGTAAAGGCAACTGTGTTGCAAGAACCATTAGGTTGTTCCGGTTGTGGAATATGATAATTGATGCCATGGTTGTCCAAACGAACATAAGCATTATTGATACGACGTTCGAAATCCTTGAAATCTTTTCTATCCAAATTAGTCCAACCGATTTCAGCCACTGCTATGATTCTCGGGAATACACGGTAATTGCGGACTTCTTCTGTATAGAAATATTCAGCCCAAGTATTTCCTTGCACGCCTAATACGTAATCACCTTTGCCCAATGTTTTCAATGTATCAGGAACAGGGTCATAGCTATAAGTCTTTTCCAATGTAGCATATCCACCTATTCCGGTCGGTTCCAATTTAGGATCTCCCTGATAGTGGTCTAAGTACATTCCATTCGAACCCGGAGTCATGATGACAGTGTGATTCATTGCTGCCGCAGCGATACCGCCTTCTTCTCCACGCCAAGACATAACCGTAGCAGAAGGAGCCAATCCGCCTTCCAATATCTCATCCCATCCGATGATCTTCTTGCCTTTGGTTGCCAAGTATTTCTCCATGCGCTGGATAACATAACTCTGCAATTTCTCTTCAGCTGAATGTTGTTTATCGCCCTTCAAGCCCTCTTCGCGGATACGTTTCTGGCAAAGCGGACAGTTTTTCCAGCTTGTCTTCGGGCATTCGTCTCCACCGATATGGAAATATTCACCTGGGAACAAAGGAACCATTTCATCAATCACATCTTCCAAGAATTTGAACATATCTTCTTTTCCCGGACACATGACCACGTCCTCAACACCCCAAATGACACGAGGAGAAGCTGCTTCTCCCTTACAAGACAATTCCGGATAAGCCGCAATTGCTGCCATTTCATGTCCCGGGATTTCCAATTCAGGAACAACAGTGATAAAGTGGTCAGCGGCATACTGAACGACTTCTTTCACCTCTTCTTGAGTGTAATATCCGCCATGCTCATATCCTTCGCCTTCGATTCGCTTAGAAGCGATTTCCTGCAACTTAGGATATTTCTTGATTTCAATGCGCCAGCCTTGGTCTTCCGTCAAATGCCAATGAAGACGGTTTATTTTAAACAAAGAAAGGACATCAATATATCGTTTGATGTTTTCAACTGGCATAAAGTGACGACACGGGTCCAACATAATACCACGATAGCCGAAACGAGGAGCATCTTTCACACTGACAGTAGGTGCCTGCCAAGCAATTCCTTTTACCACAGACGCTCTTTCAATTTCAGCAGGCAACAACTGCATAAATGTCTGCATACCATAGAAAAGGCCTTGTGCTGTTTTTGCTACTACAGATACGTTCTTTTCATTCACTTCCAACAAATATCCTTCATCATTTTCGACATCGGCAGATGGGTCAATCGTAAGTGTAATATTACCTTTGTCACCCACTTGAGCCTCATATCCGGTTGCAGATTTAATTTTAGCAGCGAAAAACTCAGCGACTGTCTTGGCGTTTGGATCAGTTGCAGCAAACGATACTCCATTACTCAATTGGAAGAATCCATCGTGCTGTACCATGCTTTGCGGAGCAGGAATCACATTGACACCCTGATTGTAAGTCTTAACTTCTCCTTGTGATCTATCACATGAAGCCAAAAGACAAAGGGCTATTCCTGCACAGAATGTAGCTAATAATCTTTTCATTTTTTGTGTTTTTTATAAACGTGAATACTCAATAAACAATATAAAAAATAAAAGGGGCTGTGTCAAAACAATCGTTTTGATGCAGCTCCTTAAGGTATGTCATAATTAGTAAAATGTTAGACGCAGAGGTCGAATTCCGAAAGCAACGCGACAGTTTACAATTATGACACACCGCCAAATGTTTTGATATTACCAAGCAAAGATTGGATATTGCTTCATCATCTGATTAACTTTCTCACGAACTGCAGCAATTGTCTTGTCGCATTCAGGAGCAGCCAATACTGTATCAATCATTTCAACAACTTCACCCATCATATCTTCCTTAACACCACGGGTAGTGATAGCCGGTGTTCCGACACGAATACCAGAAGTTTGGAAAGCTGAACGACTGTCAAACGGAACCATGTTCTTGTTTACTGTGATATCAGCAGCAACCAATGCCTTTTCTGCAACCTTACCAGTCAATTCAGGGAATTTAGTACGCAAGTCAATCAACATGCTATGGTTGTCTGTACCGTTAGAAATGATCTTATAACCTTTATCAACGAAAGCCTGTGCCATAACAGCAGCATTCTTCTTAACTTGTTTTTGATATTCCTTATATTCAGGTTCCAAAGCTTCACCGAAAGCTACAGCCTTAGCAGCAATCACGTGTTCCAACGGACCACCTTGGATACCAGGGAATACAGCAGAATCCAACAATTGTGACATCTTCTTGATTTCGCCCTTCGGAGTCTTCTTTCCCCAAGGATTTTCAAAATCTTTACCTAACAAGATGATACCACCACGCGGACCGCGCAAAGTCTTATGAGTAGTTGATGTAACAATGTGTGCATATTCCAACGGGTTGTTCAACAAACCAGCAGCAATCAAACCTGCCGGGTGAGCCATATCCACCATCAACAAAGCACCTACTTTGTCAGCAATTTCACGCATACGTTTGTAATCCCAGTCACGAGAATAAGCAGAACCACCACCAATTATCAATTTCGGTTTTTCTTTCAATGCTACTTCTTCCATCTGGTCATAATCAACACGACCTGTTTCTTCCTTCACATTGTAAGCAGTAGCACGGTATAAAATACCAGAACTGTTGACTGCAGAACCATGAGACAAGTGTCCTCCATGAGCCAAATTCAAGCCCAAGAAAGTATCACCAGGATTCAACACTGCTAACAAAACAGCTGCATTTGCCTGAGCTCCGGAATGAGGCTGAACATTCGCCCATTCTGCATTGAAGATCTTCTTAATTCGATCGATAGCAATTGTCTCGCTTTGATCCACTACTTCGCAACCGCCATAATAACGTTTGCCTGGGTAACCTTCTGCATATTTATTTGTAAGGCAGCTACCCATAGCTTCCATCACCTGGTTACTAACAAAATTCTCAGAAGCGATCAATTCGATTCCTTTCAATTGACGCTGATGTTCTTTTTCGATGATATCGAAAATGACGTTGTCTCTTTTCATTCTTATTAATTTAAGTCAATCAATGGTATTAATTTTATCCACATGAAACGGTGGATGAGACAAAAGTAGTAATTATTTTTGAATAAAAAACATATTCTTCGATTCTGTTTTTTTTATACATTTGCAGCGTATAAACATTTTGATATATGAAAAATCAATACCTAAACACTTTAGCTATATCGACCATTGCTATAATGGCATTTAGCTGTCAACAACCCAACAAAGGCAACAATATTCCAGTGCCTTTTCCCGATGAAATTCAAACGTTGGCGTTAGTAGATACTCCTAAAATCACGGCTCCTCCTGCGGAATTGAAATTGGATCCGTTTTATAAGAAGTATATGAACGTTAACGGCATCCATGTCGTAAGCTCATGGCGTGTGCCCGATTCCTGTTTTTATGCGGCTTACGTTAGTTTAAAAGCTCTAACGGATGTGTTGCCGAAAGAGGTGATGGAATCGATGACCAGCCGAAACACTCGAGTCGGTATCATGGCTCGATACGAAGGAACAACGGATATCCCGGAACATGCGGATTTGGTGAATGATACAACTTTAAACTGGGATGTGCGTGCACGAGGATTAGGCGGAACTTTGGAAATGCCCTTCTCTACATGTGCCGAAGAGAATATCTTAGCTTACCAAATCGACAAATATCATGCTGAAGATATCATGATTCATGAATTTGCCCATACGATTCACTTCGTTGGTATTCTTCCTGTATATCCTGATTTCAACGATGAATTACAAGCCAGCCTCGATGCTGCTGTCGCCAAAGGACGTTGGAAAAACGTTTATGCCTCTACCAACATCGCTGAATATTGGGCTGAAGGCGTACAAGATTGGTTCAATGTCAATGCGGAAGTGAACAAAGATGATGGCGACGGCAAGCACAATAAAATCAACACACGAGAAGAACTCCAACGTTATGACCCAGGATTATACTCCATCCTGAAACGTTTCTTCCCTGAAGTGAAAGAGCAAATCAGCAGACATAAGAAAGAAAACTTATACGATTGGAAAGAATAAAGGAAACTTGATTAAAAAACAGAAGTGCCACTACGAGTGAAGCGAACCGCATTCTTACTCATAGTGGCACTATTATTATTTACCTACAATGATAAACTAACAGTTCTGTTATTTGGCCAATAATCCTTTTTCGCGTTGATAGGAACGATGCCCATAAATCACAATCACGACAAAGCAAATAAATGGCAAAACAAAGGAAAGATTGACTGCTGGCAATCCAAACAATGTATGCTGGTCAATAATGGCAGCTTGAAGAGGTGGCAATACAGAACCTCCCAAAATAGCCATTATCAATCCTGCTGCTCCAAATTTGGCATCGTCTCCCAATCCTTGCAAAGCAATTCCGTAAATCGTAGGGAACATCAGCGACATACAAGCAGAAACGCCCACCAAGCAGTACATTCCCAAAATATTCTGGAACGAAATGACTCCGAATGTAAAGGCCATGCCGGCAAATGCCAGTACTTTCAGCAACAATCCCGGACTGAGGTAACGCAAAATGAATGTGCAGATGAAACGGCTGGCACAAAAGATAATCATCGCAATGATATTGTAACGTTGAGACAACACTTCCGCTGCCTGTTCATCCATTCCTTCCGCCATAAATAAGCGCGTTCCATACTGAATCACGAATGTCCAACACATGATTTGCGCTCCCACATAAAAGAATTGGGCAATGACTCCTTCCCGGTAATGCGGAATGCCACAAATACGTTTCAGCGTATTCGCAAAATCAATCCGGTGTGACTGGTCTGCATTCTTAGGCATCTTCACCAAGCAGAGAACTAACAGCATTAACAATACCACCAATCCGATAGCCAAATAAGGCGTAATCAACACATTCAAATCCGCATTGCGTATCGTCTCGAATTCTTCCATCGAAAGTTTGCTTCGCTCAATCGTATCCATCGGGTGCAACCGGTTCTGAATAAAGTTCATGGCTACATACATGCCCAATAGTGAGCCCATCGGATTAAAGGCTTGAGCCAAATTCAGTCGCCGAGTAGCTGTCTCTTCGGGACCCATCGACAAGATGTATGGATTACAACTAGTCTCCAGGAAAGACAACCCACAGGTCAAGACAAAATAGGCTATCAAGAAAGGATAATAGCTTCCCGTCATCATCGCCGGATAAAACAGGAAAGCTCCCGCGGCATATAAACCCAGCCCCATCATGACGCCTGCTTTATAGGAAAACTTGCGGATGAACATCGCAGCCGGGAAAGCCATGGCAAAGTATCCTCCATAGAAAGCTACCTGCACCAACGTTCCATCGGACACGCTCATCCTGAAAATCTTGGAAAAAGCTTTTACCATCGGATTGGTAATGTCATTCGCAAATCCCCAAAGAGCGAAACAACTTGTTATCAGGGCAAACGGAATCAGGTAACTTATCCCATCTTTTTGCAGTACGGATCGTTTCTTGTCACTCATGAATCAACGGTATTCGATTATTTATAAACAGGACCGTAAGCAGCGCATGCTCTGTAATCAGCTCCTTCTTTATCCATTCCGAATGCGTTCCAAGCTGACGGGCGGAAGATATCCTTGTCTTCTACATTATGCATGCACACCGGTATGCGAAGCATAGAAGCCATTGTTATCAAATCTGCTCCAATATGACCATAACTAATGGCACCGTGGTTAGCGCCCCAATTGTTCATGACACTATATACATCTTTAAAGGCATCTTTCTTCGAATCCAAACGAGGAGTAAACCAAGTAGTAGGCCATGTGCGGTCTGTACGTTCGTCCAACACTTTATGAATAGCTGGATCTAAGTCCACTGTCCATCCTTCTGCAATCTGAAGCACTGGACCTAAACCTTTCACCAAGTTCGCACGAATCATTGTGACAGGCATGCCTCCTCTTGTCAAGAAATTACTTGAATAACCTCCACCACGGAAATAGTCACGGTTAGCCGGATACCAAGTGGTTGCTTTCAGACAAGCTTCCATATCCTCTTCCGTCATTTCCCAAGCTTGCTTCATTATTGGTTTGCCTTCAGCATCTGAACATTGCCCAGACCCGTCCAACGTCGTTGCTCCAGAATTAATCAAGTGAATGATACCATTCTTTGCATCGCCAGTCAATTCCATGCCAGTCACACGCTTCACAGCTTCCGGGCTCCAATAAGTACGTACATCACTGAATATTTGAGCGCGATGAGTCAACAGATGAGCGAACAACATAGCAACACCGTTCAAAGCATCGTTTTCGGTAGCCACTACAAAAGCTTCACGAATGCCATTCCAATCAAAAGACGTATTTAACAACGCCTCGGAGAAATCACCATTCGGTTTCCAGTCTGTCCACTGCCGTTGTCCTTGGAATCCAGCTGCAATGGCATTGTGCCCTAAAGCTTCCTCTTTAAAGCCCAATTCCGACAATTTCGGATTTCCAATCATCAAATCACGCATGATGATTGTCATCTTCACGACAAATTCCCAATCTTTATCCTTGCCAGCACGGTCTTTCACTTTAGCAGCCGGATTGAAATCTTCACCTTCATTAGGTTTGCAGTACTTCTCTGTCCACCTCATAGCCTTTTCAAACTCTTCATGGTCATAAATACCTTCGTCCATGCGGCGCAAAATTTCTGTTTCATCCACGCTTTCGTTTCTCATGCCTAAATATTCCTGGAAGAAGTCCGGATTTACGATTGACCCGGCAATTCCCATGGCAACACTACCAAAACTCAGGTAGCTCTTTCCTCTCATTGTTGCAACAGCCATGGCTGCGCGAGCGAAACGCAATATCTTTTCTGCCACATCTGCAGGGATTGTATTATCTGCCAAGTCTTGCACGTCGTGTCCATAAATACCATAAGCAGGCAAACCCTTTTGTGCATGCGCAGCCAATACGGCAGCCAAATAGACAGCTCCAGGGCGTTCTGTCCCATTAAATCCCCAAACAGCCTTTGGCCAATATGGATTCATATCCATTGTTTCGGAACCATAACACCAGCAAGATGTAACTGTAATGGTTGCTCCTACTCCTTCACGTTCAAATTTCTCGGCACAAGCAGCAGTTTCCGCTACTCTTCCTATAGTAGAATCAGCAATCACGCACTCAACTGGTGAGCCATCTCCATTCTTTAGATGTGATGATATCAAGTCAGCTACCGCTTTAGCCAAGCTCATTGTTTTTTCTTCAAGACTTTCACGAACGCCTCCTTGACGGCCGTCAATAGTTGGGCGAATTCCAATTTTAGGATACTTTCTCATGACAAATTCCTCTTTTTTGATTATCACCGAAGCAGGTAATAACTTCGGCAGATATATTTAAAACTTAATGTCACGCAAAGTACGGAAAATCATTTTGGGGAAGAAACTTTTAGTATATGTTATACAACATATTATTCGACAGCAGACAATCCTTAAGAGTTATCCGCTTTTTCATTATCCGTCTGGGTGAATGTTTGGAAAGAGATAGGAACTAACGCATCAAAAGGTTTCTGCCTGTAACTACATTCTGCATTCGGGCAGTATCCGCATTTACACTCTTCTGAAACATTACATGGATCCAGATGAATTGTCATATCAATCCGTTCACCATATTTCTGCTGCAACAGCTCTTTCATGTAAGCCCCACATTCATGTCCTTTATCCACCGTGTAAAACCAAGGAAGTGTCAAGTCGCAATCCACATGCAAGCAACTTCCGTATTTCAAGACTCTGGTATTATGGATATCTATCCAATCTGGTTGGCGGTTGTTGTTCAAATAGTTTGCCAACTCTTTGAGCAATGTCTCATCCGCCTTGTCCAATAAGTTGCTAATAGTCTTACGTAAGATGGATATTCCGGTCACAACAATAATGCCTCCGAACAAAAAAGCCAACAAGCTATCAATCCAACCTATCTTTGTCACATAAAGCAATATCAAGCCTAACACCAAACCAATAGTCGAATAGGTGTCGGATTGCAAATGTTTACCTCCCGATTCCAAAGCGATTGAATTGTATTTACGGCCGATGCGCACACTATACCATCCCATTATATAATTCAACAAGCCGGAAAATGCTACAATATAAATACCAATGTCCAGTTTTTGGATAGTTACCGGATTAATCAGGTGCTCAATGCCTTCATAAATAATCAATATTCCTGCAATGACAATCATCATTCCTTCCACAGAAGATGATATCAGTTCAATCTTCCCATATCCATACGGGTGCTTCGTATCTTTGGGATGAGCAGCCCAATGCAAGCTATACAAACTAAATGCTCCTGCTGCGACATTGACAATGCTCTCCATCGCATCAGTCAAAATGCCCACGGAGCCGGTCAACCAATAGGCTGTAAACTTCCCAATCAATATTAATGTAGATACCAAAAGTATTTGACCCTGGACTTTCTGTTTCAAAACATCTTCAACCATTTGTTCATTCCATTTAATATGAAAGCGCAAAAGTAACTCTCTTTTTTGATAGGTTATCCATTTATTGAGGAAAAGATTTTACCAATTCCTTGTTTTCATGCCAAGTTTACTATATTTGCATAAGTTTAAGTGGCTGTCTCAAAACGATTGTTTTGATGCATATCCTTAAGGTGTGTCAGAATGAGTAAACTATTAAATGCTGAAATCGAATCTCGAAAGCAATATAGCGGTTTGCAGTTATGAAACACCGACTTTCATCCTTTAAAAGCAGATACAATGATGAATCATATAGACAAGAACAACGAGACGTTTCCTCTTTTGGTCAAAATGCCTTCTTTGTGCAGTTGTGCACAACTAAAAGAGGTTTTGGTTTCCGTCAGGCAGAAATACATATTATGGCATCTTTTCAATGAAGGTTCTGTAGAGTGGAACAATCATGCCATTGGGCGATTGGTCAGGATTGCAGACGACACCCAAGCCGCCATCGTTTATTCGGATTTCAACGAAACTTCCTCAAATTCAGATTCCACCATTCCTCATCCGTTGGCAGACTACCAATCAGGAAGTGTCCGGGATGACTTTGATTTCGGAAAAGTCCTATTGGTACGTACTTCTGCAATGAAAATAGCATTAGAAAAGATAGAAGAAGATTATAAGTTTGCCGGTTTCTACGCTATGCGGTTACGTTTGGCGGATTCCTATGGAATCATTCATTTAAATGAATCGCTTTATACATACCATCACGATTCATCATCCAATGAAGATTCTCATTTTGCTTATGTGGACTCCAAAAACAGGGAGGTGCAAATAGAAATGGAGCTTGCTTTTACTCATTTCTTAAAGTCAAACGGTGGATACATCCCAGTGTCTACTCTGAAGAGAGTAGATTTCAACGTGGGATCATTCCCTTGCGAAGCGTCCGTCATCATACCAGTCCGCAACCGCGAAAGGACTATTGCGGATGCCATACAGTCTGCTTTATCGCAACAGACCGACTTCAAGTTCAATGTGATTGTCGTAGATAACCATTCCACAGACAACACCACCTCTGTTATCCAATCTTTCGCCCTAAAGAACCTACAAGTGATACATGTTATTCCTGATACATATAATTATGGTATTGGAGGTTGTTGGAACATTGCCGTGACTCATCCCGCATGTGGGAAGTTCGCCATCCAATTGGACAGCGACGATTTGTATAGTAGCCCGAATACGTTGCAGCAAATCGTGGAATGTTTCTACAGAGAGCAATGCGCCATGTTGGTCGGTTCTTACAAACTAACCAATTTTGATTTGGACGAGATTCCACCGGGACTTATCGACCATAAAGAATGGACAGCGGAGAACGGGCACAACAATCTGCTTCGTGTCAATGGCATCGGTGCTCCACGGGCATTTTATACTCCTATTATCCGTACAATATTGTTCCCAAATGTAAGTTACGGCGAAGATTATGCAGTCAGCCTACGTATCAGCAGGGAATACCGCATCGGACGCATCTTTGAGTCATTATACAATTGCAGGCGCTGGGAAGGAAATTCGGATGCACGCCTCACACAGGAGAAGTTAAATCAATTCAACACCTATAAAGATAGGCAGCGCACCTTTGAATTATTGGCACGTAAACATCATGATTCGCTATGAATTCGATACAAACATCCGTAAACGACCTGTTATCCCGCCAGCCAAAGGAATGGAAGTTATTCAAGGATAACTTGGATGCCTTGAATGGAGTACAAACAAAACGGTATCAGATTGGGCAATTTGAAATTGTAGCACAATTCAATCCGGCACGAGTAGTCTCTACGGCAGCCAAAGTTGACAAAGCATCTATCCAAAAACGTAAATGCTTCCTTTGTCCGGAACATTTGCCTGCGGAACAGTTACGTCTGCCTGTTTTGGATGGTTACCAAATACTATGCAATCCTTATCCGATTTTCCCCAATCATCTGACGATTCCAACAGTTCAACACACGCCGCAAAGCATATCACCACGCATCCGAGCCTTATTGGAGTTGTCAAGTGCATTACCTCTTTATACATTATTCTATAATGGTCCGCAATGCGGGGCGTCCGCTCCCGACCATGCTCATTTCCAAGCTGCCCCATTCGGATTAATGCCAATGGACAGAGAAGTGCGTTCCTTCTGTTCGCCCTTGTACCAGCAAGAAGAGACGTTTCTATATAAACTATGTGGGTATCTAAGAAATGGATTTGTCTTGACATCTACATCCATCGACAAATTGGCACGCTTGTTCCACTCTCTTTATATGTGTTTACCGCAAAAAGAGGGCGAGACAGAGCCCATGATGAATCTTTTTACCCATTTTGAAGCAGGCGAATACCGACTCATCGTCATTCCCCGCAAATCGCACCGCCCTTGGCAATATCAACTGGAAGCAGGCAAGGAACAATTCTTAAGCAGTCCTGGGGCAGCAGACATTGGAGGATTGTTCGTTACCGTGAGAGCGGAAGATTTTAACCGGCTATCATCAGCCCTGCTTGAAGACATCTATCAACAAGTTTGCTGGGGCGATTCAGATATAAACAGGATGGCTGCATGCTTTTTAGAAAAAGGGTGCGACCTTTTAGAAAATAGTTCGCAATGTTCTTAAGCCTTTCGTTCCTCCTATTTTCAATAAAACAGGAGGAATAACGATGTGCAAAGAGAGAATATCAGAACATTCCGGGCAGTATGAGCCAAAGTTGCATTCAGCTTCTTGCCTTCATTGTGTCCCATCTCGTGCCACGTACTTATAAACAAGGCAAAAAAGAGAGCGAACAAGGCTTGCATCCATATCTCCGCCTGTATCAATAACGGCAAAATGATCAATAAAGCCAACAACCCGTTCAGCAAATAAGCGATGCGGCCGAAACGCCTTCCGAAAAGCACAATGGTCGTGCGTTTATGATTGGCTTTGTCTTGGCGATAATCACGGTAATTGTTGACGATAAGGATATTGGCTGAAAGCAAGCCAACCGACAAGGAAAGCAGAAAAAGAAGCCATGTGAAACAACCAGATTGCACATAATAGGTAAAGCAAACCGGAACGATGCCATAAAAAAGGACGACGCAAACATCTCCCAATCCGTTATAAGCCAAAGGGAAAGGTCCGGCGGAATAAGCCAATACACAAATGGCTATCAATATTCCTACGGGAATAATCTCCCATCCTGCGAAAAACAACAACATACAACCGGACAAACATGCCAATGCCAGCATTATCCATGTGGCTGTCAGCATCGAAGCCGGTGAAACCCAGCCTTGCGCCACAGCACGTTCTGGACCTAATCTGTCCTCTCCGTCAGCTCCTTTCTTAAAGTCATAATAATCATTGGCAAAGTTGCTGGCGATTTGTGCAAACAAAGCCACCAACAGACACAACAATGCTGGAATCCATTGAAACACACCATCTCGATAAGCCACTGCGCATCCGACAATGACCGGACTGATAGAAGCAGGAAGGGTTTTGGGGCGGGCAGCCTCCAGCCAAACACGACAACTTTTCTTCTCCATAAAGCAACTAAATAACTTTTTGAGTACAAAATAACAACAATTAATCGGAAAAGCTTGTCTTTAACCAAAAAAACATTATAAATTTGCCACATGAAACAATTTCTATACATAATCGGATTCATAATTGCGACACTGCTTTTTGTTGATAATGAAGAGCAGCAAGCTTTCTTGTCGGACTTCAGACCGAAAAGCGAAACGATTATGAAAGAAACTTTGGCGAAGAATAGGGAACAATGCATGGTTGTCTTGAGCGAGGATTTGAAAAACGGGAATCTACAAACACCACGCAGAGTTTTCCAATCATCTTCTTCTCATTTCAATGTGCGAATCTTCACGCATAGTGAAAAGCAAATCCAATATTTCAAACTAAAAGGATGTGAACTTTTATCCAAGCTTTCTGAGGTAAAGGCAATCGCATATTATAACAATTTCACTGCAATTTGGCGAAACAAGGGACTTCATGTTTTCGCCTTACGCAAACTACTGATTTAGCCATTTCTTCTTTTTGTCATTAAGGCAACTATTCGTTATACATTCCAAATCCGGAGTGTATCGCCTATTTTATTATCAAAACTTATTCATTAATACATTAAAGAAGAAATATCATGTCTAAAAAATCAAATAAAACAAACTTAATTATATCTATTATCGCTATTCTGGTCGGCTGTGTATTAGCTTGCAGCAATCTTATTCCGAATGACTATATAAAGTTGATTGCAGTAATTGCAACATTGGCTTATGGTCTGTTCGGTCTCATGAAATGTTTGAGTTCCGATGAAGAGGAAACAAATGAATGCGCATAATTTACACCTTTTAAAACGATTAGAATCATGAAAGTAAATAAAGATTTGGTAGATGCCATCATGATGGTGTCTACTATTATATTGGTATTAGTAGGAACAACTCCATTCAGTTCTGATGTTACAAAGAATGCTTTAATCGGCGTTTTGGTTTTCCTTGTAATCTCGATGGCAATCACTCGTTACTTTGGAAGCAAAAACCAAGTTCCGGAAAACTGAAAATAAGATAATATTGCCGATTGGCAAATTGCTGTAGGAAAGGGGGCTGTGTCAAAATGAATGTTTTGATGCAGCCCTTTAAGGTGCGTCAGAATTAGCAAAATGCAAGGTGCTGAGGTCGAATCCCGAAAGCAACGCAGCAGTTTGCAATTATGACACACCGCCCTGTTTGTAGATGTTATTTATCCAACAATTCAGACAACTTCTCTCCTATTGCATCACCGTGTACATTACGGGCAACAATAGTTCCGTCTTTATCCACAATAATAGTGTGAGGAATGCTGTTTACATAATAAACACTTGTAGCAACACTCTTCCAGCCTTTCAAATCTGACAATTGTGGCCAAGTGATTCCTAAATCTTTGATGCCTTTTTCCCAAGCTTCTTGTTTGCTATCGAAAGAAACACCTACGATTTCAAAGCCCTTGTTCTTATACTGCTTGTAAAGTTCTACCAATTTCGGAGTTTCTTTACGGCAAGGAGGACACCAGCTTGCCCAGAAATCAATCAACACGACTTTACCTTTGCCTACATAATCAGACAATTTACCAGGCTTTCCTTTCACGTCATTCAATTCCAAATCCGCAAATTTCTGACCAACTGCTACGGATTTCATTTTTTCCAAACGGTCTAAAATAGCCGTAACACCCGGAATTGCACGGAATGAATCTGTTGCGACATCGGCAATTTGATACTGGGTATCTTCACTTATATTATAACGGAAATCATAAAATAGTTTTCCACTCAGCGGATTATCAATATTCCCCTTGATAAAGGCTGCGACCTTTTCAGAAATCTCCTCTTCAATTGCTTCTGCTTTTTTTACGGCTTCGCTGCTGACAGCTTCATCTTCCGATTTCATATCAGCCACCAAGCTTTCTTGTTTGTCTCGCAATGTTCTCAATTCAGCCTTAAGCGTTTTAACAGCATCATTCGCCACAGAACCTCCCACATCGGAAAGTGTATCCAAAGTCACTTGCAATTTGCTATTGTCCAAAGCCAAAGTAACAGAGAATGGAGCGTCTTCTCCTTCAATAGCTCTCATCGGTTCAACATCCGCTTCCGAGAATTTCAATTTTCTCAATGCCAATTGATCTTGAACTCCTTTGAACATGAAAGAACCGTTTTGTACCAATGCGCTGTCCAATACAGGAGTTCCTTCCTCAACTGCGCAAAGGTAAACATTTTTTCCTTCCAATGCTGGGTTATTCACTTTACCAGAAATCTGATATCCTGGCTTCTCACTACAAGCAGCCAACAACAAAGCAGCTGCTGAAATCATTACTAATTGTTTCATATACTAAATATTTAAAGTTGGTTGTTCTCCTATTATTTTTTCCAAACGTTCTTTCCAGCAATCAAAAGCCCCACAATAGCGGTTGGCTTTCAATCCGTCAGGTTCAATCACCTGAATCTTCTTCAACGAGGCAAATGCATCTTCCGGCGTCGAATAAATACCAGCTCCGATGCCGGCTCCTTTGGCTGCGCCAACTGCTCCATTCGTATCAAACACCTCAATGACGGTTCCTGTCACACAAGCCAACGCCTCTTTGAATATGTCACTTTGGAACATATTGGAATTGCCGACACGAATCACTTGTATGTCTATTCCCATCTCATTCATGATATCCATTCCATATTTGAAAGAGAAGACCACGCCTTCTTGCGCCGCCCGAGCCAAATGCGCTTTTCCATGCATATTGAAATTAATGCCAAATATGGCACATTCCACCTGTTTGTTTTCAAACATTCGCTCCGCACCGTTTCCAAATGGAAGAATCGAAATGCCCTCTGAACCGATTGGCACGCTTTCTGCAAGCCTATTCAGTTGTTCATAATTCACACCTTCGGGAGCTATTGTCTTCTTTATCCAAGAATTGAGAATGCCAACTCCATTAATGCACAATAACGTTCCCAACCGGGGCTGTTCCTTGGTATGATTGACATGAGCAAACGTATTAACTCTTGAAAGCACATCGAAGTTTAGCTTGTCGTTGACGCCATACACTACTCCGGATGTTCCTGCCGTTGCAGCGACTTCTCCCGGATTCAATACATTTAAAGAAAGGGCATTGTTGCTTTGGTCACCTGCTCTATATGTAACCGGTATTCCTTTTTTCAATCCCAATTCGGTCGCCACTGTTCCCAATAGTTCTCCTTGAACACCAAAAGTCGGACAAATATCAGGAATGAGCTCCTTATCAAAACCAAAATAAGAAAATATATCATCTGAGACCTTGTTTTCTTGGAAATCCCAGACAACACCCTCAGACAAACCCGGAACCGTCGTCGCTATCTCTCCCGTCATCCGCATGGCTATATAATCGCCAGGCAACATAATCTTATAGATAGAACGATACAGATTTGGTTCATATTCCTTTACCCAAGCCAATTTGGATGCCGTAAAGTTCCCCGGGGAGTTTAGCAGATGATACAAACATCGTTTCTCCCCAATTGTATGGAAAGCGCAATCTCCATAAGGGACAGCACGGCTGTCACACCAAATAATGGAAGGACGAAGGACTGTCTTGTTTTTGTCAACAACTACCAATCCATGCATCTGATATGCCAAACCAATTGCGGCTATATCTTCACCGTTCACTCCCGATTTACCTAATGCTCCCTGAATTGCTTTGGAAACATAAAGCCACCAATCATCTGGATTTTGCTCTGCCCAACCAGGACGAGGCGCCTTTATAGGAGCTTCCACCTTGGGATAGAAATCCGCACCAACGGTCTTCCCTGTTTCGGCATCTACGATAGACACTTTCACAGAAGAGCATCCTATATCACATCCTAACAAATACATATTAATAATAACTGTTTATAATCTAATCTATTGAACATGGAGGCTCTACCATCGATGTTTCGCACCATTATTTCACACAAGTGACCAACACTTTGTCTATGCGTGCGCCATCCATATCGACTATTTCCATATTCAGTCCCATCCAATCCAATTTTTCTCCCGTTTTGGGCAGTCTTTCCAAAATTTCCAAAATCAAACCGCTCAACGTGTTATAGTCGTGCTCTGCATACAACTCTTCCCTGTCAAAATAAGAGAGGAACTCATAAAACGGACATTGACCGTCAATCAGACAAGAACCATCCGAACGTTTGATGATGTATTGTTCTTCTCCGGGTTCCGGAACCTGACCGACAAGTCCTTCCATGATATCTTTCAACGTAACGATACCTTGAATATTCCCAAATTCGTCCGCTACAATGGAATACTTCACCTTCGCATTCTTGAATTGCTCCAAGGTCGTATAAACACTTTGGTTTTCCGGCACGAACTGGGCTTCACGCACCATTTTTTTCAAAGAAAAATCCGGATTATCAATAGAGAGGAACAAATCTTTTAAGTAAACAACTCCCAATAAATTGTCTAAATTCCCTGATGAAACCGGATAGATGCCAAACAAACTATCTTCTATTTTCTTTTTTATTTTATCAAGACCGTCTGACACATCCAACCAAACAAGCTCTCCTCGATGAGTCATAATGGAATCAACCCGACGGTCGCCCAACGTAAAGACCCTATCAACAATATCTTGCTCAACCTCTTGTACTTCTCCGTCGTTATATCCTTCTTTGACAATTGCCTTGATTTCCTCTTCCGTCACCTTCGAACCCTCTTTTTTATCCAGTCCCAATATTCTAACAGTCAAACAAGTACTCTTGGACAAAACCCATACAAAGGGAGAAGCAAGCGATGATAACAAACGCATGGGGCGAGCGATGAGTAAGGAAACATGCTCCGGATTTCCCATTCCGATGCGCTTTGGCACCAACTCTCCCCAAATCAAAGTCAAATAGGTAACGACTACAACAATAATCGTCTTGGAAATCGCCAATGAATAAGGAGCCATCGCTGGAATATAACTCAAATATGCCGCTAAACTTCCGGCAAACTTTTCTCCAGAATACAAACCGGTCAAAATACCGATTAAAGTAATGCCTATTTGGATGGTAGATAAAAAGATATCAGGGTTCTCAGATAATTTCAATGCTGCCTTGGCTGCTTGGCTTCCCTTTTTCGCTGCTGTTTCAAGTTTTGTTTTTCTTGCGGAAACCAACGCAATTTCAGACATAGACAATACTCCATTCAACAATATAAGTACAAGTATTATAAATACCTCCATAAATTATTCCTTTATACATTCTTTATCAAGTGTAAAGGTAATGTTTTTTCTTTTTTTCTTCCAACATTTCCATAGATAATTTTTCAAAGACGCTATTCCTATGAGAAGGGAAAAACAGATGGAAAAGCATGTCGAAAACATCAAAAAAAAACATACCGTTGTTTTTTCAAAAACGTCCAATGTTTTTTCAAAAACGTCCGATGTTTTTTTGAAAACGTCAAATGTTTTTTTCAAAACAACGGTATGTTTAAAATGAACCATTATCAATAAATCCCAAATAGCTAATATTGAGATAAATAACCGATTTTATAAATCTGGCAAATGCCTGAATCCTGATTCCTAAAAGCAATAAAGCAATTTGCCATGATAGCACACCTCTTCTGTTATTTAGACATGATATCAAGCCATTGTTTTCTCATATTCCTCCTTTACATACTTGCACAACATGTTGGCATCGTCTGCATAGAGTTGTAATTTGTCAAAATCAAATATTTGAAACAACAAATTGGCATAAACCAAATTCCATGTTCCATCCACATTTGGTTTGATACCGCAGAAGAAATAACCGATACGGTTCAATTCTTCATCCCATCCGACAGTAAACGGCTGTTCCGTTGGCAGAATCAAATCAACGGTCACCACTCCGTTTTGACGTACATACATGGTCTGTTTGCGTAACTCCGAAATAAAATCTTTTCCTATTTTTTTAGCTGTAAACTCGGCATACTGACGAAGAGGGAGTATTTCAGAATTAATAACACTGTTATACTCAACCGTTTCTTCCACTTCTGCAGGCAAACACTCCACTGCCACCTTTGCCCGTTTCAAAATGTCTTGAATAATCATCTGATGCTTAGCCGGCACATAAATAGATTTTTTGTCAGATTGTTTTCCTAAGAAAGAGATGGAGTAAACCAACGATTCTCGTGAATTGGCATCGCCTTTCATACCGATAAAAGCAGCATGATGGTAAACGGACAACTGAAACAAACAGGTAGAAAACGAAGTAATGAACGCTTGGGAACGGACATGAGATGTGACACATTTTGCGTAACACAACAAATCCGGATAATTGGTCTTTACTGCCCTCGCCGTATTCAACACCAATGACAAAAAAGCCTTGGAACGGCGATAGTTGGGATCAACCATGGACATTCCAGCTTCTCCCAAACAATCAGAATCCAACAAAACCGCATTATGTCCTACAACCTTTCCCGATTCCGTCACAGCCACCAAAGACAAAATCCTCTTTTCTGCAATCCGGGAAGCCAACTCTTTTTCATTGTAAAAAAAGTCTTTTGCATAGGAATAATGATATGTATTATAAACCAAATTGATGATTCCTGGCACATCTGCCTCCGTCGCCAGACGAACAGTAAAAGGTTCTTGTTCCTCATGTTCATAATCGCTGTCAGAAGCATTAATTTGTTCCAACCTCTTATAATTCTCGATATGGAAACGAACAGCCAATTCCCAACCATCCTTTCCCATGTTTCGGTAACCAAACTCATAACTAAAACAGCGAACCATCGTAAGAGAAAGTCCATCAGCTGTTTCCGAAGCCTTATCCGGGTCAAAAATTGGAACATTACGGGCATTCATCGGACGGCCATGATTAGAAAACATCAGCAACAATCCCTCTTCCTCTTCTTCACAACGCAAATGGAATTTATTATCCAAACCTACTTTGGGAATCCCATTCAAGATAAAAACAAAGGTCTCTTCACCTATCAAGCGTAATTGCAATGCCTCTTTTTCACTGGCTCCATGGCTTCGTCCTATTTCTTCAACAAAACCACAAACTATATTCAAACATTCTTTATAATAAGGTAATATTAATTCCATAACTATTTTGTTTTAGAAACAGCATTCTTATCAATTAATGTATAGAAAAAGTTTTTCTTCAGCGGGTTGTCAATAATCCTGACAGGCTTTAATTGAGCTGAAGAAACACCTTTCATTATCATCATATCACGATAGAGCAAACAGGTTTCTTGTTGCAAGAAATAGAGTTCACTCCTTCCAACAATTCCACGCTTCAGTTTGTCACCCATCGACGGATTAGCAATGGCAAGGTTCTTATCCAGTATGTCACGAGCCTTTTCCATATCAAAATCATCCGGCAACTGAGCTGGTTCTATCAAGAACTCATAACGAACTGGAACCGTTTCCGGATTCGGATACATACAATAATCAACCATCTCAAAGCCGCACTCCTTAGCTGTTTTCTTAACCACTTCGCGGAGTGCATACTCGGTTGTTTTCTCTCCTACCAAATTAACCGTCTGGTCGGCACGGAACAAAAACTCAATGGTCGGCGTATTGTTATATTTGCCAACGACATGGACGACATCACGCATTTTATAACGGTAGAAACCGGAAAGATTGGTTATCACCACTTCATAGTTCTTTCCTATTTCCAACTGATCCAAAGTTAGTAATTGGCTATAATCAGACGATTCAATCGGCAGGAACTCATAAAACACACTTTCAGGTATCAAGACAGACTCTCCGGAGTCAATACGTATCGGAGTGGAAAAGACTGCTTCCGATGCTTGAACTCCATACATATAAAAATGAATGGTCGGACCGAAATACTCTTTCAACTTTTCCGTATAAGTACTAAATCCTGCCGTCCCGATTCCTGCCAAGAAGCGGAAATTAGGCCAGATTCGCGGAACCCACGTTTGGGACGGGGAGCGGAATACCGCACGAATCTCTTCCGCACGTTTCGGATCCGGCTTCAATTTGCTTTGCAAAGAGGCACGAACCTCATCCGGCATCTGGATGGAATCATCAAAACGCCCCTTCTCCATGTCATCAGCCAACAATTCCCAATTCTTTTCAATATAACGAAGAACTTCCAAGAAATAGCTATAGAAAGCACAAACACAATATGACAAATCTTTTTCATACAAAGCATAGAAAGCCTGCAAGTGGCGGGAGTTCATATTGCCTTTAGGAATCATTACTTCAAATGAGGGAATAAATATCTTCTCCAATGCAAAGCGGTTGTTCTCAATTGACCTGCCCGAATAAGCACCACAACTGCATCCGTTCGGCAAAGTCTGTAAAGAAACTTCTATTAAATTCAACCCTTTCGCACATCTCATCAAATGCTCTTGATCCAACAAAGCTAACAAATAGGAAAGAGAATAGTCTGTCGAAATCTGCGCCGCCTTATCCGAGAACGGGATACGTTTCGGATTGCCCATCGTTCCGGAAGATTTGGAAAAATGCTTTATGGGATAGACTGTCAAAATATTAGTTTCGCACTTTTCCGTCATTCGGTAAACAGCCTCTGAATAGTCATCGAAAGAACTAACTGGGACACGTTTGCGATACTCTTCTATCGAATGGATAGAAGCGAAATCATATCTCTTTCCAAACTCTGTGTCTTTATTGTCACGCAACAACGTCATCAAAAAGTCCTCCTGCGCTTTCATAGGTGATGCCGTTAGTTTATCCAAACGTTTTCTCACCTTTTTCCCGTCTGAAGTAATCTTATTGATGATCAGTTTCATCATTAATTTGTCAAATATGCCCATGGTTCCTGATATTTATTCAATTAAACTCTTATAACAAGAATAAGCTCGCAGAAAGAAGAATGTGCCCATCAAAGAAAGTACCAAAACAATGCCTGTCATCCATTGAAATATATCAACAGACGAGAAATCCAAACGGTACAGATATTGAGCAAAAGCTACTCCTAACCAAGAGAAAACCTGGTTGGAAAAATGGTAATAGCCTGTCGCCGAACCCTTGTTTTCTTTTCCAACTACGATGCAATTGCGGATACCGAGAATAGACAGACCGCCAAACCCGATACATTGCAACGAATAAAGCAAGATAATCTCCACCAAAGTGTGGCTACCATAAATAAAATAATAAGCCAACATCGTTACGGTCGTGATTAACGTCAGTGCGGAATTTACAACAAAAGCGACCCGGATGGAATAGTGTTTCTGCAAATACATCGCCGGGAATCTACCCAGTATCAAGCCGCAAACAAACAACACATTTAACAATCCCACTTGGGTGGCATTAATCCCCATCTCATTGATGAACAGGAATGAGCTAATAGTAATAAAACAACTTTGCCCCCAATATAAAGATTGGACTGAAAAAGACATTTTCTCCAACGGTGAATGCAACAGCACTTCCTTGTAATTGCCCAAGATTGATTGCAATGTGATATTTTTCTGCTCTTTTCCAATCGGCACATCTGCTTTCTTCAAATCAAGAGCAAGGATATAGACAGGAATGCTTAGCAAGACAATCAACCAAAAGTCATAACGCCACGATAACCAATCCGCTATGCAACCTCCCAAAACCGGAGCCAACAAAGGAGCCAATGCTGCCACCATGGAAAACCAAGCCAATTGTCCCATCATCCTCTTTTTGTCTGAATGTTCACTTATCCATAACTGCGAAGATAGCATTGTTACACCTGCCGACAATGCTTGGATAGAACGACCGATATTCAATATGGAAATATTGGGAGCCAACGCACTAAGCACACAGCCGACAATACAACCAAGCAATCCCAAACGAAGCAGTTTTGACTTCTGGTATCGATCGCAAATGGGACCTAATGCAATATAACTTATCGCCAAAATGATATAATAAAGGTTCAAGTTAGATGTCGCTTCCGCCTCATCCACATTCAAGTCAGCCGCCATATAGGATATGGAAGGCAGAAAGATATTGCCTGCCGCACGCACAATCAAGGCGACACAAACGACAAGTATCCAACTCCTCAAGAAGCTTTTATTTGTTACTGTACTTTCCATATCTCATCCGCTGGCTCTAAAATTAATACCGGAAGCTTCAATTGGCTCTTCGTAATGCCAGATTTCAGCTTCTTAGCATACAAAGATTCTTGCCATCCCTCTTTCATAGGAACCAAAACCATCGGATTCAGCAGATTTTGAAGACGAGCGAATTCAAATATTTGGAACTGCTCTGCCAATTTAGCATTCATCTCCTCTTCCCATTCCGGAAGGACAGACAAAGTTCCTTCCATCGGTTCCACATAACAAGCATAACGACGATGTTCCAAATCAGGATAAACTTGGACTTGACGGACGGCAACGCCCTTATCCTTCAAAACTTGGTGCACACAATCATTCACTGCCGATGCTGGTATTTTCTCGCCTACCACATTTAATATCTCAGAACTCTTCCGGACAAAGCTTATCTTCGGCGTATTTCCGACAAACCCATCTACACAGATGATATCTTTCATGTTATAACGGTAAAGACCTGCCCACGTCGTCACAACCAACTCATACTCTTTCCCCATCTCCAGCTGATGAGCCAAAAGAGGCTCGCCTCCTTCGACAGGAATAAACTCATAGAAAGCCGTTGCGATAGACAGTGCTCCCGCTTTTTCCTCCGGTTCCATCGGTATGTTAAACTTGGCTTCGCTAGATCCATAACCAGCATCCATAAACTGGACAGGCGATGCAAAATAAGGACGCAACTCGTCCACATAATGACCGACTGAAGAAGAGAGCCAAAACATGGCCAACCGCATCTTTCTCCAATAAGTTGCTGGAGTAAATGGTTTGCCTTCTGCTATCAATGCCCGCAAAGCAGCAGCCCGTTCAGGATTGGGTTTCAATGATTTTTCCACTTCCTTACGAACTGCCGGATCCAACTTCAAAGACTCTTTTACTGAACCTCGTTCTATATCATGGAGGATTTCCTCTTTATTCTCTTCTGCCATACGAACCAATCCTGTCATTCGAGCAGCATTGTTACCAAAGACAAACAGGACATTCTCCTGTTCGATGGCAAAACGCATCAACAAATAATCAGTACTGGCGTTATCTGTGTTTAGAAGTATAGAGAGCGGATATGCCATTATTTTATCTAATCCGGATTTTTCCAATGTAAGTCCCGAAGCCGTCCCATAAGGAATCCCGGAAGGAGTCTTTGACAATGTCGGAGCATTCGACAATGGCAGGAATTTACCTTCCATCAAATTAGGAATGAACTTTAACAGATGCTTGAGGCGCCACCGTAAAACCAAATTACGCGCACAAGCGGACATAGCATTGTCTGGAATATATTTTTCTTTACCTGAAGACCCGGATGTCATGGTGAAAAAGGTAGCTTTTCCCGGGAACAACACATTCTCTTTTCCTTCTACCAACTGCTCGACATAAGGTTCATAGTCCTTCCACGAAAGCACAGGAAGATGCTTCCTAAAATCATCGAGACTCGTTATGTTGGCAAAACCATATTTCTGTCCAAAGATAGAATCTTCCGCATAAGAAAGCATTTGCATCAACAACTGTTCTTGAATTGCGTCCGATTTTTCAAACAAAGAGTCTGCCTCTTGCATAAAATCGGCATTGGACAGACTCGCCAAATACTGAGTTATAGATGTATTTCTATCGAGATTCAATAATTTATCACATAAACCCATCTGAGATTTATTTTTGTTTCATGACACGTTTCATCGCTGTTTCCAACAATATGCGGAAATAGCGTTCACCTACTTTTTCTCCTTCATAAACCAAGTCGGCTCTTCCTCCAGGAATGGAATTGACTTCTCCCACCACGAATTTACCATCAGGAGCGAACAACAAGTCGATGCCGCCAATGTTCATGTTTAAAGCATTAAACGCACGAGTGGCGATATCAAATGCTTCCGGTGACGGTTTTTGTAGTATATAATGTCCACCTTGATGCAAATTGGAACGGAAATCATCCCCGGCAGAATTATCCCGTATTCCGGAAACAATCACTTGATTGTCTCCGCACAACGTGATACGCCAGTCACGCCCTTTGCTGGTAGCGATGTATTCCTGAGCTAACAATTCCCTGCCTTGCTGACAATATAGTTCGACTATGTTCTTCAACTCCTTTTCGCTGTGTACAAGACAAACGCCATTACCACAAGAGCCATCCACCGGTTTAACAACCATTGGGAAACTTAACTGCTCCACAATCCATCCAACCGGTGTATGTTCAGAGAGATAAATAGTCTTAGGCACAGGAATTCCTGCCTTATGCAAGAGTTCTGTAGTCAACAGCTTATTTGAAGAAACGGACATGACAGAAGCTGTTTGGAAACAAAATACTCCCTTGTCTTCCAAATATTGCAATACGCGCATGTGATGAGATTGATTTGCATTCCCATGAACCAAATTGACAAAGAGGGCAAACACAAAATCTGGTTTATTCATAAGTTTCCCTCCAACACAAATCATATCGTCATCGGAGATGCCAATTTCTACTTGCACATCATAGACATTTATAAATTCGACACCATACTTCTCCTGCATCAATGCGATTCGATCATCTGTCAAATTATATAGTTGCCTGTCCTTTTGTACTTCAACATTCTGTTCTTTGTTGTTGAAATCACACAATATCCAACCTTTCATATCCGAATCTTTCATTTAATTATTATTCTACTTTCAAGATTGTGTCAAAACCTGTCATTTTGAACACTTCTTGAATCTCTGGAGAAAGGTGACGAACAAGTACATCACCTTGGGAATGGTTCATCTGCTTCTTCACTTGAATCAAGACGCGTAGTCCTGCAGAAGATATGTAAACCAAATCTTTGCAATCAAACACGACGGTTTGAACACCTTCCAATTGAGGCAAAAGTTCTGTTGCACAAGCTTGAGCGTTTGATGTATCTAATCTCCCTGTTATTTTTACTGTCAAAACCTGACCATCTAATTGGGTTGCTAAATTTTCCATATTCTAATTGTTATTTAATTATTCTTCGATTGTAAAAAGATTAAAGAAGCCAGTAATGGTAAAAACACTCTTCAATTCATTATTGATATGTTTAATGACCATTTTTCCACCTTTTGCCTTACATGCTTTCAATAGCACAAGCAACAAACGCAAACCGCTACTGCTGATGTACTCAAGATTCGTGCAATCTAAGACCACTTTCTTATCTGCATTATCAAGCAACGGCTGCATATCATTCTCGAACTGGGCAGAGCTGACGGTGTCCAATCGCCCTTCAGCCACACCTGTCCATGTATCTCCTTCGTTTGTTATGATTAATTTCATCTTCTTTTAATTAAAGTGGGAACAACAATGTTACTATAAATATATTTGCTGCCAATATGATGATATTCATCAAAAGGCCTATTTTCATAAAGTCTGTAAACTGATAGCCTCCGGCTCCGTAAACCAACATGTGCGTAGGCGAACCAATCGGAGTGGCAAAACTTGACGATACGGAAATCATCAGGGCTACGCAGAATGTCAACGGATTCACTCCCAATGCTACTGCAGCTTGGTAAGTAATCGGATAAAACATCGCAGCGCATGCCGTATTGCTGATAAATTCCGTAATAAACGTTGCCACAAAGCAGATGCAGGTCATGACAACAATCGGATTTGTTCCACATACATTCAATATGCCATCAGCCAACTGAGAGGCAATTCCTGTCTTTTCAATGGCAGTCCCCAAACAGACAGAGCCAGCAAAGACCATCAAAATACTCCAGTTAATGGAATTCCGAGCCTGCGTGATGGTACAACAACGTGCTATCACCATCGCAAACGCAGCCAACAAACAGGATTGCAACAATGGAATGATATTAAATGATGACAACAAGATCATCACCAACATAATCATGGAAGATACAAATGTCTTCTTTCCGATATTTGGAATGTCTTCAGAATCGAAGAATCGTAAATCATTCTTTAAAGTTTTAGCCAACTCAGCATTCAAAGAGGGAGAACATTCAAACAGCAATGTATCACCCATCTCCAACTTAATGTCACGCGGGCTTTCGCTAATGCGTTCTCCTTTGCGTGCGACTGCGACCAACACAATGCCATAACGACTTTCATAATCGCTTTCGCCCATTTTCTCTCCTATCAACGAACTCCCCGGAAGAATAGTTGCTGTACGCAACTTCCTACCTTTTTCTATCTCTTGCAATGTAAACACATGATGAGTGGCATTGACTAACTGGTGTGAACGTTTCAATTCAAGGATAGAGTCTATTTCACCGGAATAAATCAAGCGGTCGCCTCCCAATATAAATTCGTCATCCGCCACGGGGGAAATGATTTCTTTATCAAAACGGACAATTTCAATCAAATGACCGCCACTGACATTCTGCAATCCGGCTTCAGATACAGTTTTACCGATTGAAGGGCAGACAGAAGGAACCAACAATTCCACGGTATATTCAGAGGTTGCCTCAAATGATTCTTCCGGTGATTTACGCTCTGGCAACAACTTCTTCAATGCAATCACAGACAAAATACCTACTGCCAAACAGAACAAACCTGGCAAAGTGGTAGTGAATACATTCAAAGCTGTATGGTTGGCTTCATTATAAAACCCGGAAATAATCAAGTTAGGAGGTGTTCCTATCAAAGTACAAATTCCACCCATTCCTGAAGCATAACTCAACGGAATGAGCAAACGGGAAGGCGATGTATGCAATTTCTTCGCCCACACTTTTACGACGTTAATAAACAAAGCGACCACGGTAGTGTTACTCAAGAAAGAGCTCATCAAAGCAACTGGAACCATCAAACGGACAATCGCACGGTTGTAAGTCGAAGGGATTCCAAGCAGATAGCGCACTATCCATTGAATCACCCCGCTGTGAACCAAACCGGCTATTACTACAAACAATACACCAACTGTCACAACGGAAGTGGAACTAAATCCGGCAAGAGCCTCTTTCGCTGATAACACACCAGAGACGAACAACACTGTCATTCCTCCCATGAACACTAAATCCGCAGGTAACTTCGTGCATATCATAACACCAAACATGATAAAGATAGTAGCAATCGTTATCCATGCATATAGATTTAGTCCTAAAAATAGAATTGATTCCATAACTATATTTGTTCCTAAAAATTTCTGCTAAGATACAATTATTATTAATAATTTGGTATGCATTTTACAGATTTTTTTTGCATTAATTTGGGAATACCAAGCAAATATATTAGCTTTGCAATGCAACAGAGAAGAGGTAGAAAATCAGAAGTCTGTTACCTGTTATATACAGAATCGTAAAAACAATCACTAAAGACAATGACAATAGAAGAAGATATAAAAAAAGCCTGCGAAGTCATGCGGAACGGTGGAGTCATCCTCTACCCGACCGATACGATTTGGGGAATCGGTTGTGATGCCACAAATGAAGAGGCTGTAAAGAAGGTGTACGACCTGAAAAAAAGAGCGGACAACAAAGCCATGTTAGTCTTGATAGATAATCCCGTCAAATTACAAACGTATGTGGAAGATGTGCCAGAGATTGCATGGGATTTAATAGAAGCATCAGACAAACCTTTGACAATCATTTATGACAAAGGAAAGAACTTGGCAGCCAATTTATTGGGCGAGAACGGCAGCATTGGCATCCGCGTTTCCAAAGAACAATTCTCCCGAGACCTTTGCTTCCGCTTCAGGAAGCCATTAGTCTCTACATCGGCCAACGTGAGTGGAGAGCCTTCACCCGCCAATTTCTCTGAAATATCAGAAGCCATAAAGAACGGAGTGGATTACATCGTGCAATACCGCCAAGATGATTTGTCCAAGACTGCTCCTTCCAGCATCATCAAGTTAGGGGAAGGCGGATTGTTCCAGATAATAAGATGAAAGAATGAGTGAACGCTGGCAAACAGTAAGGTATGTCATTTCCGATTTTCTGACAGCATCGGTGGCTTGGCTCGCATTCAACCTATGCCGGTACTATCAATTGGTCGCCCACAGCGAGCTTGTCTCTTTGGGGCATTTCTTGACCTACCGGAGTGTCTTACTGGGACAATTGTGCATACCCTTTTTCTGGCTGGTCATCTACTACTTTTCAGGATATTACAATCGTCCACTAAATCGTTCACGCATCACAGAGATGTGGCTGACATTTGTATCGTCTGTCTTAGGAGTGACTTCCATCTTTTTCCTATTGGTGATTGACGAAATGCCGGATTCTTATAGGATTTATTACAACTTCCTATTGGAAATGTTTGCCTTGCACTTCTGCATAACGTATGGAGTTAGATTATTTCTGACCAACCGCTTGTTAAAGCTCATAAAAGAGGGGAAAATCGTCCGGAAAATATTGATTTTCGGCACCGGAGAACAAGCCTTTTCCATTTCCAACCAGCTGACAAAAATAGGTTATCAGACTATTGGCTTCATTCGCGTCTCACCGAATGAACCGCTGAAGATAGATTTCTCCCTCCTTTTGGGAGACATCAATGATTATGACAAACATATTCCCAAAGTCATAGATGAACTGGTGGTTGCAACGGAAGCTTTGCAAGGAGCAGACTTATCACTCTTGCTATATCAGTTGTTTCCATACAAACGCCCGATAAAGGTGTGGGCTGGCAAACAGATTTCCCTGTTTTCCAAAGTCAAAATCAACACCCATTTGAGTGCACCTTTGGTAGAAGTGACAGAAAACAACTTCTCCCCATCCGAAAGGAACATCAAGCTGTGGGCAGACAGAGTCATTTCCGTTTGTGCCTTAATATTGTTCTCTCCCTTATTCATTTACATAGGTTGGCGAGTACGAAAGGAATCACCCGGACCTGTTTTCTATAAACAAGAACGGATCGGATTGCATGGCAAGCCTTTCTTGATTTATAAATTCAGGACGATGTATGCAGGAGCGGAAGCCAATGGACCGATGCTCTCGAAAGAGGATGATAAACGCATCACTCCGTTTGGTTCTATCATGAGGAAATACCGGTTAGACGAATTGCCCCAGTTTTGGAATGTGCTGAAAGGCGACATGGCATTAGTGGGACCACGTCCGGAACGCAAGTATTACATCGACCAAATCGTAAAGAATGCGCCCTATTATTACCTGCTCCACAACGTGCGGCCAGGCATAACTTCGTTGGGCATGGTAAAATATGGCTATGCGGGGAACGTAGACCAAATGCTTGAACGATTGTACTACGATATGTTATATTACGAGAATATGTCATTAAAATTAGATATTGCCATCTTACTATATACAGTAAAGACAGTGGTAACTGGGAAAGGAATTTAATATTATGTCAACAGAAAAAGGATTGTTTTATCAATTTCTTATTTGGCGGGCGAACAACATCAAAGAGAAACATTTTGTTCTAATCGTCAGTTTTATGGTAGGTATATGCACTGCCACATCTGCTATCATTTTGAAGAACTTGATTCATTGGATTCAGCATTTGTTATCCGTCAATTTCGAGGCAGATCAAGTCAACTACTTATATTTGCTCTATCCGGTAATTGGTATCTTATTGGCTGGATTGTTCGTTAAATATATTGTAAGAGACGACATCAGCCATGGCGTAACAAAGATTTTATATGCCATATCGCAGCGTAAAAGCCGAATCAAGCCACACAACATGTGGACTTCCATTTTGGCGAGTTCTGTAACCATTGGTTTTGGTGGTTCTGTCGGAGCGGAAGCACCCATTGTATTGACAGGAGCAGCAATAGGATCCAATTTGGGAAGGCTTTTCCGAATGGAACAGAAAACGCTGATGCTGTTGGTCGGCTGCGGAGCGGCAGGAGCCATTGCCGGTATATTCAAGGCCCCAATCGCAGGCTTGGTCTTTGTCATAGAAGTATTGATGCTCGACTTGACCATGACCTCGGTCCTTCCGTTGCTGATTACTTCCGTCACAGCGGCTACGATGTCTTACATATTCACGGGGACTGAAGCGATGTTCAAGTTTTCACAGACGGAGACTTTTGCCATTGAGCGTATTCCTTACGTCATCTTCTTAGGCATCTTCTGCGGATTGGTTTCCCTCTATTTCACTCGCATCATGAACTGGACGGAAGGACAATTCCGAAAAATCGGGACGACCTTTTGGCGCAAGTTTATGCTGGGCGGAATCATGTTGAGTTTGCTGATTTTCCTTTTCCCGCCTCTTTACGGTGAAGGTTATGACACCATTACCCACCTGTTGAACGGACAGTTTTACGGGTTGATGGACAACAGTATGTTCTACTCCTTGAATGATTCCTATTTTGGCATCATCATCTTCCTTAATTTGATTTTGCTTACGAAAGTATTTGCGTCCAGCGCAACCAACGGAGGTGGAGGATGTGGTGGAATCTTTGCGCCGAGTCTATATTTAGGATGTATCGCAGGATTCATCTTCGCACACACTTCCAATTATTTCCCTGCTACCATGTACCTTTCGGAGAAGAATTTTGCTCTATTAGGCATGGCAGGAATCATGTCAGGTGTCATGCATGCACCTCTGACCGGAGTGTTTTTGATTGCAGAGCTGACAGGAGGATATGATTTGTTTTTACCTCTCATGATTGTATCCATCGTTTCCTACATCACCATCCTCATGTTTGAGCCGCACAGCATCTATTCCATGCGTTTAGCCCAGAAAGGAGAATTGCTGACCCACCATAAAGACAAAGCGGTATTGACATTGCTTAGTGCAGATAGCATCATCGAAAGGGATTTCCAGTCTGTAACTCCGGAGATGTCATTAGGAGACATGGTTAAAGTGATTTCCAAAAGTAACCGTAACATGTTCCCCGTCGTGGATGAAAGGGGCGTCTTGTTAGGTATCGTATTACTGGACAACATCCGCAATATCATGTTCCGTCCTGAATTGTACAACCGTTTCCGTGTATCGAAGTTCATGGTCTCTCCTCCTGCCAAAGTCATCGTCAATACTCCCATGGATCAAATCATGAAGACATTTGATGAAACAAAAGCATGGAATCTGCCGGTTGTGGACCAAACGGGCCGTTACATGGGATTCATGTCCAAATCAAAAATATTCAATTCATACAGAGAAGTATTGGTCGATAACTTCTCAGGTGATTAATGTCATACTTATCAATGAATTTATAAAAACAATTACAAAATGAATAAGAAAGATTTACGCATTGTATATATGGGAACTCCCGACTTTGCCGTGGAAAGTTTGAAAGCATTGGTCGAAGGCGGATATAATATAGTTGGAGTCATCACTATGCCGGACAAACCGATGGGAAGACACGGAAGCGTGCTCCAAGCAAGTCCGGTAAAGCAATATGCCGAATCGGTCGGACTGCCGTTGCTACAGCCTGAGAAACTAAAAGATGAACAGTTCTTGGAGGCTTTGAGAGCATGGAACGCCGATTTGCAGATTGTCGTTGCTTTCCGTATGCTTCCGGAAGTCGTTTGGAATATGCCCCGGTTAGGAACATTCAACCTGCACGCTTCGTTGCTACCCCAATATCGAGGAGCGGCTCCCATCAATTGGGCAGTAATCAACGGTGATGCAGAAACGGGCGTCACTACTTTCTTCTTAAAGCATGAGATTGACACAGGAATGATCATCCGACAAAAGCATTTGCCTATTGCTGATACGGATGATGTCGGGATTGTCCATGACAGACTGATGGATTTGGGGGCGGGTTTGGTAACGGAAACGGTTGATTTAATCTTAAAAGGAGAAGTTGGAACCGTACCGCAAGAGCAATTCTACAAAGACGAAAAAGATTTACGTCCGGCTCCTAAAATCTTTAAAGAGACATGCCGCATAGATTGGAAACGGCCAATGAATACCATTTATAACTTTATACGTGGATTGTCGCCTTATCCTGCTGCCTGGGCTGAATTGGCATCTGACGATGAAAACCAGAAACGACAAACCGTTAAGATTTACCAGACGGAGAAACGGGAAGCTGCCCACTCTTTTGCCATTGGTTCCATTCATACGGACGGCAAGAACTATATTGATGTGGCGGTGGAAGATGGTTTCTTACGAATCCTTTCTTTGCAGTTGGCTGGAAAGAAACGTATGTCCGCCCACGATTTCCTTAATGGGTTCAAACAAATTTCGCTCTTCCACATGGAATAAAATCACTACATATAGCGATTGCCTGTGTGCTCTTTTTGCATTTCCTTTGCAGCAGTTTAAATAGATAACACAAATGGAAAGATTATATTGGACTGTAGCATGTATCTTGCTGATGAGCACACAGGCTTTTTCAGCGAATGACAAAAGTGTGGCGAATGACACCATACGGACTTACAATTTGAATGAAGTTATTTTAACCTCTTCTACAAAAGAGACGAACGACCTGCATACAATACCGGCTGCAGTTTCTATATTTTCTCCCCAACAGATTATCAACAGGCAGATTACTTCCATTAAGGACATCAGTTCTTTTGTACCGAATCTTTATATGCCCGATTATGGAGCCAAACTGACTTCTGCCATTTACATCCGAGGCATTGGTGCACGCAGCAGCGGACAATCTATTGGTATTTATGTAGACAATGTTCCCTATTTGGACAAAAGCACTTTCGACTTTGAGTTGACCGACATCCAGCGGATTGAAGTACTACGCGGTCCCCAAGGAACTCTTTACGGGCGTAATGCGATGGGAGGAATCATCAATGTTTACACCATTTCTCCTTTCGATTTCCAAGGGAAGAAAATCTCGGTTTCTGCCGGCAATTACGGACAAATCAAAGCCAAAGCGTCCCATTATGGCGTGATAAATGATAAATTCGGATTTACAGCCGGAGTTTACTACGACCGGAACAGCGGTTATTTCACCAACGAATACACTGGGAAGAAGGCAGATGACGAGCAATCGATTGGCGGACGTGTACGATTGGAAGGCCGTTTCAATCCCCGTTTTAAAATGGCTTACACATTTTCGGGAGATTACACCGACCAAGGAGCTTTCCCTTACGGATTATACGACACAAAAAGCGGGATTGTCGCACCTGTCAATATAAATGATCCCTCTTCCTACAAACGGACGATGCTTTCCAACAGTTTGCTGACAGAATACAAAGTGAGGAACGTTCAATTCAGCAGTACAACAGGCTACCAGTATCTCAATGATGACATGAAAATGGATCAAGACTTCTCTCCTAAGTCCATCTTCACCCTCAACCAATTACAAAAGCAACGTGCAGCAAGCCAAGAGTTTGTATTGAAAAACATATCCCTGTCGCAATATCAATGGTCTTTCGGTCTGTATGGATTTTATAACCACTTGAAGACAGAAGGTCCGGTCACATTCAAAGAAGATGGGATAAAAGAGGTATTGCAACCCGTATTCGACCAAATTAAAGAGAATGTGAACAATCCCAAGATGCCAAGTCTGACGATAACAGACAAGGAGTTGTACATACCGGGAACATTCAAAACACCCTCTTTCGGTTTGGCCCTGTTTCATCAATCCACATATAACGGTTTGTTCACAGAAGGTTTATCTGTCACTGCCGGCATTCGTATTGATTACGAAAAGCAGAAAATGGAATATCAATCGGAAGCCAAGATGAACATGGCTGCTTCTTTTGGCAAATTGGAAATACCTTTAAGCGACTTATACGAAACGACAGTCATGGATATTCATACGAACCAAGATTTTTGGCAGTTGTTGCCTAAAGTCTCACTGAAATATACCTGCACGCCATCTACATACACTTACTTTTCGATTTCCAAAGGATACAAAACAGGAGGTTACAATGTGCAACTTTCTGCGGACGTAATGCAATCCCAAATGAAATACGACATGATGAAAGCATTCAAGGATATGATTCCGGGAGAACTCCCAAAGCCTGCCCCAGTTGAAGATGTTGCGGCATATAAACCGGAACAGAGTTGGAATTATGAATTGGGAATCCGTTCGGAACTAATCGCAAGCCACCTGAATGCCGAATTAACCCTGTTTTATATGGACATCCAAGACCTGCAAATCACTCAATTCGTGAACAGCGGCAACGGACGCATCCTTACCAATGCAGGCAAAGCTAAAAGTATGGGGTTGGAAGCATCGCTCCGTGCACGTTTGACATCGGAGCTGACGGCTGATTGGAATTATGGGTACACGCATGCCACATTCAAAAATTATGATAATGGCAAAGAGAATTTCAAAGGGAAATATATTCCTTACACTCCGCGTCACACGACCTCTTTGGGTTTGCAATATTCCCATACGATAAATAAAGGATGGATTGACCAACTTTATGCATCGGCACAACTCAGTGGGACAGGCAAGATATATTGGACGGAACAAAATGACATCAGCCAGAATTTCTACTTGACACTAAACGCAAGAGCTGGGGCAAGGAAAGGAAAAGTCAATTTCTGCCTTTGGGGAAAGAACTTGACAAACGCCCGTTACTCTGCCTTCTATTTCGAATCATTCGGAAATCCTTTTATCCAGTTGGGTAAACCCCTACAATTCGGTGCTGAAATTTCCCTTACTTTATAATAACGTTTCTTTATGCGTAAATTGAAATTAACTTTTAAGGAAATAATATGAAACAGACAGCAAGACTCATCGCTGGCTTTTGCGCAGGAGTAGGCATACTATTGAGCACCCAATGCTCACAACCGACTCCCGAAAAAGTCATCGTTAAGCCACAGATTTTGGCTGTGAATAACAACGTGTTGGAAATTGACAGCATAGTACGCACCGACTCATCAACCGTATTCCACATGCAGGCTTTCTTCCAGCCGAAATATTGGATTAAGATTGACCCAAAATCTTTTCTGACCGATAACTTAGGTCAGACTTATCCTATCCAGAAAGGCGTGGGCATTGACTTGGGTAAAGAATTCTGGATGCCCGAATCCGGACAAACTACCTTCCAATTGGTCTTCCCTCCCTTGCAAACCAAAGCTACGTCGGTTGATTTCTCTGAAGGGGATTACCAGGGAGCCTATGGTTTATGGGGCATTCAGCTCACCAATCAGAAGAAGCTGCAGATAGAACTGCCGGAAGGAGTCAAAGAAGCTCACATTGACCCGAAAGAAAGCTTGCCAGACCCAATCTATAAATATGGTATGGCAACCCTAAAAGGCCAAATCCTGAATTATCAACCGGGCATGGCGACAGAAGGTTCCGCGTACCTCATGGGCATTCTGCAAAGCGAACATGAAGCGAAGAAGATTGTGATTGCCGATGATGGTACCTTTGAACTGCAAGTGCCGGCCGTAGCACCGTTCTACAGTTTCCTCAACTTGCCTTACGGACAGTTTGATTGCTTGTTGGCACCCGATGAAACGACACAGATTTACATCAACCCGACGGAATGTGCACGCCAGGAATCAAAACTCCGTCGCAAGGAAGCAGCCATCGGCAAGCGCGTATATTATGCCGGTTACCTAGCAGGATTGCAACAGGAGATGGCCGACCACGAACCGCTGGATATTACCTTTGCCGGCAATTATGAAGACTATCTAAAGACAATGAACCAGATTGCGGGCATGACGCCGGATGAATTTAAAGCCTATCTGCTGCGCCAGATGGATGAGAAGAAGCAGCTGATTGAGGCCGGTTCTTTCAGTCAAGCGTATAGAGAATTGGCACACATCAAATTATGCCAGTCTACAGCCAGCTCCATGGCCCGTGCGGAAGCATTGCTGAAGGAAGCGCATATTCTGAAGCTCCAGCTCAACTCAAAAGAAAGCAGCGACTATTACAAGAATACACACATCGATATTCCTAAATCGTACTTCGACTGCTGGAAAGAGATGCCGCAACTCTTATCACCGTGCGCCTGCTACAGCAGCACCATGGGCGATTGGATTCAAGGCGTGAGCTATCTGCCCCAGCTGCCGGGCATCGTGGCAGAAAATAAAGACATGGTCCAATTGTTCCAGGCCGACAGGCTGCTGCTCAGCATCCAAAACTTCAATACGCTATCCGAAAAACAGCTGACCGAAATGAAGACACTGCCCGAACCCTACCGCCAATTGCTCGAAGCAGCCAACCAAAAGTTGCTTGATAAGATGGAAGCCAACAAGCGCAAGGTGGGTGCCAATATCCATAAGATAGAAAAGGTAAAGAATGAAGACTTATTCCCTGCCCTTATATCGAAGTTCCGCGGTCACACGCTGCTCATCGATTTCTGGGCAACCTGGTGCGGACCTTGCAAAATAGGGCACAAAGAAATGGCTCCCATGAAGAAGGAATGGAAGGACAAAGATATCGTATACATCTACATCGCCGGTGAAAACTCACCCGAAGGAGCCTGGAAGAACATGATTCCCGACATCCCGGGCGAACATTTCCGCATTACCCAATCACAATGGGACTACTTGTCCAAAGAACTGGGTGTGAGAGGCGTACCCACCTACATTTTTGTCGACAAGAACGGAAACATGGTGCACAAGGTTGTCGGTTTCCCAGGAATTGATGAAATAAAGAAACAATTGCAGAAAGCCATGGATGCAAAATAACATATTCTACAGAAGAGGGTGTATCAAATTGAGTAATATTTGATTCGCTCTCTTTTCCAAAAGCATACCACCTTTTCTCAAAAAGCTTACTACCTTTTTCTAAAAAGCATACTACCTTTTTGAAAAGAGGTCGGCATCTCAGATAATTTAACTGCCAACATCTTCTCTCACCACTTATCCATGAAAGTCCGCTCTTTCATCTGGATGAGCGACAGGCTGCCTCGTTCCTTTCGAATGTCAGCCTATTGAAAGACAAGCTGGGTGCTGACGACTTGCCCCACCACGACCAGATTGTCAAGCACATGCTGCAGTCGATGATCATTCCATGAAATAAATGAAAGGTTCATCCGACATAGCCCTGCCACGGACTATGTCGGGTGAACCTTTTTCAAGCTGTATTCTTGCGATAGCTTATCACAGCCCATAAGTTCATGCAGAAGGCAATGATGCTTAGAGCAAAAACCTGATGGGCGATGCAAGAGAAGTTGCCACCACGAACAAACACCGTACGAATGGCATCAATGAAATAGTGCATAGGATTGACGTAGGTAGTGAGATATGCCCAATATGGCATAGAATGCACTGGGGTGAACAATCCGCTGAGCAACATCAGACATACCTCTGCAAACCACATCACGAAAACGGCCTGTTGCATGGTGTCGTTGTAGTTGGAAATGACCAGTCCAAATCCGCTGAAGATAAATGCCAACAACATTGCCAGAAGATAAACCAAGGCAAGACTGCCTGCCGACGTTATGCCATACACGCCCCATGCCAGCAACAGGCACACGCTCATCACTACCAATGCTATCAGCCAGTAAAGTATCAGTTTGGCAAGAATAAAGTTCACTTTGCTTACCGGTGTCACATTAATGGCCTCAATGGTGCCGCTCTCCTTCTCGCCCACAATGTTAAGAGCAGGCAGAAAACCACACATCATCATGATAAGAATGGCTAATAGCGACGGTATCATGAAAAGTTTGTAATTCAAATGCTTGTTGTAAAGATAGAGCACTGAGACCAATTGGTCGTATGATGCTGATACGCTCTTGGATGGCGATACACTCTGCATGTGCTGCCCGATAATACTGCCCATATATGCGCTACCCATACTGCCTTTAGTGCCGTTTACGGCATTAGCCGCCACAAGAATCTGGGGGCGCTCGCCACGTAGGATGTCTCGCTCAAAGTTTTGCGGTATCTCAACGACAAGGTCAGCCTTGGAGTTCTCCACTTCGCCCAAAGCCTCCTGATAAGACTGCTTCTGCCCGCCCAAAATGAAATAGTCGCTCGATTCTATCCTGCCAACCAACTGGGAGGAAATGCTGGAACGGTCGTTGTCAACCACATCCACTACAATGTTCTTCACCTCCATGTTCATCACCCAAGGCATCACACACATTATCATAATGGGAAATACGAGGATGAGTCGTGGCAAAAAAGCATTGCGTCGTATCTGAAGAAATTCTTTTCTGATTAAATATCTTAAAACCATTGTTTTCTGTATTAGGTGTTATTCCAATCTGCTTCTGAATTTTAACAAAGCCGCCGACAGCAACACAACCGCCATCAACGACAGCACCATAAGCTCATGCATGACTTTGTCGATGCCAACTCCCATAATCATAAGCTTTCGCATGGCAGAGATATAGTATCTTGGCGGCATTATGGCAGATATATATTGCAGAATGTCAGGCATGCTCTCCACGGGGAACATCATACCGCTGAGCAATATGCAGGGCATCAGGAGTATCATCGCAGATGTCAGCAACGCCACCAGCTGCGTCTTTGCCACTGTAGATATGAGCAGTCCGAGCGACAACGCTACTATTATGTAGATACACGACACCAGGAATATCCAAAACAGACTGCCTGATATGGGTACCAGAAGCAGATGCTTTGAGATGGATAGAATGGTGCAGAGTATGACGAAAGCCAACACAAGATAAGGGACAGCCTTGGCGATGATTATCATCAATGGACGTACGGGGCTGACAAGAAGCACTTCCATAGTGCCTCGCTCCTTTTCCTTTACGATGCTTATGCTGGTCATCATGGCACAGACAAGCATCAGAAGCATGCCCATTATGCCAGGCACGAAGTTGTAGCAGCTGCGCATCTGTGGATTGAAGAGCAGTTTCTGTGTTATTACGGACATATCGGATGATTGTAATATCATAGTGGCATAATTGGCATACATCTGCGCCATGTTGGGGTCGGTCCCGTCTGTTATCACTTGAATGGCGTTATTCCCGCTGAACACAATAGCCACGTCTGCTTTCTGATGACGGATGAGCTGTTCGGCAGCTGCAGAATTGTCCACCTTATATAAAATGTCGAAATACTCGTTTGCCCCCAGTCGCTCCACCATTTTATGTGTCTGATGGTCCACATATGAGAGCACTACAGCTGTTCGCACATTCCTCACATCGGTGGAAATGGCGAAGCCGAACAGCAACATCATCACCACGGGCATTCCGAAGAGAATGAGCATGGTGCGCTTGTCGCGCAGGATGTGTTGCGCTTCCTTGATTATGAAAGATTCAAATTGCTTCATTGTCTGGTCGATTGTCTTGCTAAGAACGTAAACACGTAATCCATATCGGGCTGATTAAGTTGGCGTTTCAGTTCGTCGGGTGTTCCCATTGCCATTATCTTGCCGTCCACCATAATGGAGATGCGGTCGCAATACTCCGCCTCATCCATATAATGGGTGGTGACGAAGACCGTAATGCCACGGTCGGCAGCGTCGTATATGAGTTGCCAGAACTGGCGACGCGTGGCAGGATCCACTCCTCCCGTAGGTTCGTCGAGGAAAACGATTTCGGGGTCATGGAATATGCTTACAGAGAAAGCCAGTTTCTGCTTCCACCCCAACGGCAGGCTTGCGACGATGTCGTCGCCATGTTCAACGAAATTGAGTTCTGCAAGAAGATGGGTGGTCTTGCGCTTTATGTCGCTCTCGCTCATGCCATAGATGCCGGCAAAGAGGCGTATGTTCTCCTTTACGGTCAGGTCTTCGTAGAGGGCAAACTTCTGACTCATATATCCTATGTGTTTTTTTATCTGCTCATATTGGGTGACGATGTCGCAGCCTGCCACCCTTCCTCTACCGCTTGTAGGCTGATTCAATCCCGTAAGGATGTGCATAGCCGTGGTCTTACCCGCACCATTGGCTCCCAAGAATCCGAATATCTCGCCTCGCTTTACCGAGAAAGAAATGTCGTCGACAGCACGGAACGATCCGAAGGCTTTCACCAAGTGCTCCACTTCGATGGAGTATGTATAGCCTCCTTCTGCCATCGGCAACTGGTTGTTCGCACATTTCTGATGGCTTATTCCAGGCGGATTAAACACATCTTTGAATTGCTCCAATACCGTCTCGGGGCTTCCCGTAGCTTTAACCATACCTTCTTGCAGAAAGGCAATGCGGTCGCAGCGGTGCACTTCGTCAATATAAGGAGTGGATGCAATGATGGTGATGCCACGTTGGCGTAACCCGCCGAGCATATCCCAGAACTCCTTTCGGCTCACGGGATCAACACCCGTAGTGGGTTCGTCGAGCAGCAGGATGCTTGGCTTATGAATCAAGGCGCAGCAGAGGGCAAGCTTCTGCTTCATACCTCCCGACAACGCTCCTGCCTTACGTTTACGGAAAGGTTCGATTTGTTGGTATATGGCTTTGATATTGTCGTATTCTACTTCTACAGTGGTGGCGAAGAGTGTGGCAAAGAATTTCAGATTCTCTTCCACAGAAAGGTCTTGATAGAGCGAAAAGCGTCCGGGCATATATCCCACGCGTTTCCTTATATCCTTCATTCCTGCAATCACATCATAGCCATCCACCGACACACTCCCCGCCTCAGGCAGCAGCAGCGTGGCTAGGATGCGGAAAAGCGTGGTCTTGCCAGCACCGTCGGAACCGATAAGTCCGAACACCTCGCCTTTATGCACCGAGAAACTGACATCATGCAAAGCCTCCACCTTGCCATAATGCTTTGACACATGGCTAACTTCAATAACTTTATCCATATTCACAAAAAAACATTTGACATCAGAATTTCACTTCACCATACATTCCTATCTTGACGTATCCGTCGTTTCTGACAGCCACTTTGACGGCGTACACCAAGTCAGCACGCTCATCGTCCGTAAGAATTGTCTTCGGCGTGAATTCTGATTTTGAAGAAATCCACGTCACTTTGCCCGTGTATTCCTTTTTCTGCTGTCCGCCATAATCGGCGAAGACTTTCACCTGCTGACCTATCTTCACCTTTTCCAGCTGTGCCGAAGTGACATAAGCACGCAGATACATATTGCTGATGTCTGCAATCTTGAAGAGCGGTTTGCCCACGGATGCATATTCGCCTTGCTCCATGTATTTTTCGAGTATAGTGCCCGAGATGGGCGAAATGATATGGCATTTGCGCAACTGGTCTGCCACCTGCAGTTTCTGCACATCGGCAGTGCCCATCTGTGCGTTCAGACTATTAGTGGAAGTATTGAGCGAAGACAGTTGTGCCTCCAACTGCCGCTCCAGCACTTGCATCTGACTTCGTGCGTCGTCAAGAGTCTTGCGGTTGGCTGCGCCATCCTTTACCAATGCTGCAAATCTGTCGTATTCTTCACGTGCCTTAGCCAGTTGCTGTCGGGTGGTAGCCACCTGCTTCGCCATATCGGGGCGCTGCGAAGCATACACCATCTTTGTGGCTTCTATCTGCCGAGCCTTCAAATAGAGCTGAACGGTATCAACAAGTCCCACCTGTCTGCCTGCCTCAACATTGTCGCCTTCATTGATACTGAAGTTCAAGAGCGTTCCGTTCTGTTCTGCCGAAACAGTAATCTCGGTAGCCTCGAATGTTCCCGTAGCATCATAATCCTTCTCACCATTACCGCATGACGCCAAGCCTACGAGCGTCAGCATCATGCCCCAAATATAAACCTTATTCATTGTTGATGTTCTTTTGTCTGTATGTTTCCTTTAATAACTGTATCTCGTGCATGGCCTTCTGCGCTCTGGCAAGGCTGACGGCGTTGATGTCGCTCACCAGCTCGTTCACGCTTTTCGTGCCAAGCTCCACTTTGCGGTCGCTCTTGCCACGTATGTTTTCACGTAGTCGTACTATCTCTTCGTCTTTCTCAATCTGACGCTTTAGCGAAGCGATGGCTCCGTCCGCCTCCTCATTCTGCAACCGATTGTTGAAGAGAAACATTTCCCGCTGCGAATCGTTCATTTGGCACTGCACCTCTATTTTTCTGATATCGTTCTTGCGAGTGTAAAGCGCACCGATGTTCCAGGAAACGGAGGCACCTGCCACCATCATCCTGTTGTTAAGCATATCGCTCATCTTGCTATGGACCATTCCCATGCCGAAGATGCCTACCGTTGGACGCAGTAGGGTGTTGAGTTGCTTGCGCTGTGCATCAAGGAGCAGATTCTGTGATGCGTAATAATTGAGTTCCGGACGATTCACATTCGCTTTGACATACCCTTGTGTCGGCTTCTCTAATGTCTCTGCATCAGCCACCAAATCCTTTCCGACGAAAACGCCCAGCATCCTGAGGTAAGCCTGGCGGGAAGCAAGAAGCGATTCGTTCTGCTGCTCGGCTTTCAACTTTTCCACAAGAATGGCGTCCAAGTCGGTTTGATTGGCAATGCCTCCTGTCATCATGCTGCGTATGGTCTGCTCGCTTGTTGCCAGATCTTTCTGCAACAACGCATTTTGTTCCAGTTGTTCGTCCAATAGCAGAATGCTGAAAAACAGCTGGTCAACCTGTTCGTTGATGGCGTACATCGAAACATCAAACTGCTGCTTCTGCACTTGGCTTTCAGCCCAAACAACCTTTTTGCGTGCCGCAATCTGTCCACCGTCATACACACTCTGCTTTATCATCACAGAAGCGTTGGCCATGCAGTTGTTCATGTCCATTCCCATCTGCTCCATTCTTTGGTCTGACTTCAAGATATCCGTAAAGCAGTATGCTCCTGCCGAAATGCTGACCCGCGGAAGCCACCCTTTCGCCACGTTGTCAAGAGTGAAGTCGCGGCTCTGCTCAATCATACGGTATTGCCGGATGGCAGGATAGTTGTTGCGTGCCATGCTGCGTGCTTCATTTAGCGACAAAGCATGGACGGCAATAGGCAATAAAATCATTGCCAATAAAAAATACTTACGTGTCATATTTCATCGTTTTTGTTTTGTTTGCTCACGTTTGCAAAGATAAAGCTACATGCAAAAAACAATATTATCCTTAAATAGGGAGATATGTTCTTTTTGTTCGATTTATATATATAAAGAACCATATAACAGAAGTAATCATTATCTTTGCATTCATAATCGTACAAATAGAACATCCCAAAAACACAAATATGAAGCAGCCCAAACTTCTCACGCTACAGACAATGTTCGACACGTTCAATCAGCAGAACATGTTTCCATCGCAGTTCTTATTCAAGAAGGGCTTCGGAATAGTTATTGACATGAACGATTTACTAAAGCCGTTCATTCATTCCAACCAATGTCCGTATCTGCTGGAAGATTACCGCATGGGTATTGTAAAACGTGGATATATGCGTGGAATCATCAACCTGCAGGAGTACACGATTGAAGCCATGAACATAGTGTTCATAATACCGGGCACCATTGTTGAGCCAATAGAAATAAGCCAAGATTTACAACTGACGGGTATGGGCATCCATGCAGATGTCTTTCATCTTATACATCTCGGTAAACTTCCGAATCTTTTTAATGGAATACTGAAGAATGGCATTATGTCTGTTACGGAAAACGAAGGGCTGCTTCTTGACAACATGTTCAGATTGCTCTACGAAATAGCTGCCAACAGCAAAACAGACGATGCTGTTCGCAATATGGTAAACACCATTACGGCTTATTACAACGAACTGTTTGTAAGTCATCAGCCATCCACAACATCTCAACGATCAACGCAGAACGCAATGTTCGACCGCTTTATTGATCTTGTAAACAAGCATTGCAGGGAGCAACGCCACTTATCCTTCTATGCCGAGAGGATTTGTGTCACCGAACGCTATTTAGGTACTGTCGTGCGTCAGGTAAGCGGTATCACGGCAAAGGAATGGATAGACAAAGCCGTTATAACCGCTGCCAAAGTGATGCTTCGCCACACCAATAAAACTGTGGCGGAAATAGCAGACAACTTAAATTTTCCAAATCCAAGTTTCTTCTGTAAGTATTTTAAAAGAATCACAGGGAACACTCCACAGGATTATCGTCTTTGACCATAAATGAAAGTCAAATACGTTAAATCGTAGCCATTTCGTTTTCATATAGAATTCCAATTGGTACTTTTCTATTGTTTAGGGAGTATAATACTGATAATCAACTAATAATAGATTCACATTATGTTAAAACAACGTTTAAATGGTGTTTTAACGCTGTTTAAACAGTGTTTTATCCTATAGATGTTTATACACAAACTATGTACACATAATGACGAAGTCAGGGGATAATCAAAAACAAAGGACAAAACTTTTTTTCTAAAGATATTATTTTTATCTTTGCACGATAAATTCATATTAGATGAGAAAGATTGTATTTTTATGGATGATGAGTGCTCTCTTGTTCACCTCCTGTGGGGAATACAACAAGATATTAAAGAGCACAGATTATGAATTGAAGTACTCCTATGCAAAGAAATATTTCAATGCTAAACAGTATTCCAAATCTGCGACAATATTGGATGAATTGGTTACAATCTTCAAAGGAACGGCATACGCTGAAGAATCCCTTTATCTATTGGCCCAAAGCTATTACGGACAAAAAGATTACCAAAGCGCATCGCAGTATTTTGAGACCTATTACAAGACATATCCTAAAGGCGAATACACCGAATTAGCTCGTTTCTACTCCGGTTATGGATTGTACTTAGACTCACCGGACCCTAAGCTGGACCAGTCTCAGACCTACAAGGCAATCGAACAGCTACAACTTTATATGGATTATTATCCACAAAGCGAAAGAGCTGAAGAAGCACAGCGCATCTTGTTTGAATTGCAAGAAAAATTAGCATTGAAAGAGCTGATGGCAACCCGGCTCTACTTCAACTTGGGAACTTACATGGGTAACAATTTCCTTTCCGCTGTCATCACAGCTGAGAACGCATTGAAGAACTACCCTTATTCCAAGTACAGAGAAGAGTTTATGTACTTGACACTTCATGCCAAATATGAGTTGGCTTTGGTCAGTGTGGACGAGAAGTTGCAAGGTCGTTACAGAGATGTCGTAGACGAGTATTATAATTATGTAAACGAATATCCGGAAGGCAAATACATGAAAGAAGCAAACAAATATTTCGAGTATGCCAATAAACGGATCAAGAACACGTATTAAAACTGAATTATTCAATATAAATTAGTATGGATTACAGAAAGACTAACGCTCCGAGTAATACTATTACGCGTGATATGATGAAGCTTTGCGCTGACACGGGTAATGTATATGAAACAGTGGCAATCATTGCAAAACGTTCCAACCAGATTGCAGTGGAAATGAAGCAGGACTTGGAAAAGAAACTGCAAGAGTTTGCCTCATATAACGATAATTTGGAGGAAGTATTTGAAAACAGAGAACAAATCGAAATCTCTCGCTACTACGAAAAGTTGCCTAAACCAACTTTAATCGCTGCTACTGAATACGAAGAAGGTAAAGTGTATTATAGAAATCCGAACAAGGAGAAAAATAATTTTTAAGCACTTGAGCCCGATAAGATATGAAAAGGAGTTAGCCGCAACTAACTCCTAATTTATTTATTGCTAATTTAAATCGACATGCTACAAAGAATACAGACAGTCTACCTGCTCATCATTGTCGCCCTGATGACAGCTACCTTGTTCCTTCCGTTGGCAAGCATCCAGATAGAAAATGCTTTTTGCCAATTTGACGCAACAGGGATTGCCTCTGCTAAAGAGCTTATCTACCCGACATGGGGATTATTCGCATTGGTCGCAGTGATTGCCCTCATTGCATTAATTACTATTTTCCTTTTCAAGAAACGCATCCTGCAAATCCGGCTTTGTGTGTTCAATGCCATCTTGATGGTTTGCTTCTATGCCCTATGGGGTTATTATATATGGAACGCACAGAAAATATCAGGAGAAAGTTTTTCTTTCAATTGCAAAATAGCATTGACCTTTCCGGTTATCAGCTTGATACTTGATTATTTAGCTATACGAAACATCGGAGCAGACGAAGCATTGGTCCGCTCATTGGAAAGACTAAGATAACATTTAGACTCACACGTTTCATAAAAGCGAGCGCACCTAAAAAACAGATGGTCGCGCCCGCTTTTCTATTCAATAGACGACCTCATCTCTTAAATTGCAAAATATTACAGCTTAAGAATTGCCATCTCACTTTTTCTACTTACCTTTGTTCGGTAAATGGCTGCCCATATCGGGCAGCATAAAATAAAAAAGATTGTATTACTAAATCCATCAAAATGGCGTCAAAAGTTACGAAGAGTATATTAATATTGTTTTGGACTCTTTTTGCTGCAGGAGTAATTCTTGTCTACTTATTATTTGCATCCATAGCAAACGGTTCCATCGGATACATGCCTCCTGTAGAACAATTAGAGAACCCAATCGACAAATACGCATCACAAGTCGTATCAGCAGATGGTAAAACATTGGGCAGCTATGCCCACAGCTCAGACAACCGCATCTTTGTCACCTATAATGACCTTTCCCCCTATTTGGTAAAAGCATTAATCGCTACGGAAGATGTACGATTTGCCGAACATAGCGGTATTGACGTAACCGGCTTGTTCAGAGCCATTATCAAACGAGGTATCTTGATGCAAAAGAGTGGAGGTGGCGGAAGTACTATCACCCAACAATTAGCGAAACAGCTTTACTCGCCTAACGCAGACAATGTCATGGAGCGTTTGTTCCAAAAGCCCATCGAATGGGTAATCGCTGTACAATTAGAGCGTTATTATACCAAAGAAGAAATCATAAACATGTATCTCAATAAGTTTGACTTCTTATACAATGCTGTCGGAATCCAATCAGCAGCAACCGTCTATTTCGGGAAAACCCCGAAAACGCTGAGCATAGAGGAAGCCGCCACATTGGTTGGTATGTGTAAAAACCCGTCGCTCTATAATCCGGTACGTCATAACGAGCGGACCAAAGGCAGACGGAACATCGTATTACTCCAAATGGAAAAAGCAGGGTACTTGTCCAAAGCAGAATGCGATTCACTTAAGGATCTCCCATTGAAAATACATTTCACCCGCATGGATCATAAAGACGGGTTGGCACCCTATTTCAGAGAGTATCTTCGCATGGTATTAAATGCCAAAAAGCCCAAAAGAAGCAATTATGCCTCTTGGCAAGGTCAAAAATATTCAGAAGACTCTTTGGCATGGGAAACGAGTCCCCTTTATGGTTGGTGCAATAAAAATAAACGTGCAGACGGAGAGTTTTACAATTTATATACTGATGGTCTGAAAATTTATACGACCATCGATTCCCGCATGCAAAAATATGCAGAAGAAGCTGTGAGAGAGCATATCGGAGAATATTTGCAGCCGCAGTTCTTCAAGGAGAAAAAAGGACGCAGCTACGCTCCGTTCTCCAAAGATTTGCGACAAGGCGAGATTGATACCATCATGACACGTGCGATGCACCAGACCGACCGTTACAGAGGCATGAAAAAAAGCGGCATGAAAGAGAATGAAATGCGGAAAGTATTCAATACGCCTGTCGAAATGCGAGTATTCTCTTGGAATGGACCGGTTGACACCATCATGTCTCCTATGGATTCCATCCGCTACCATAAGAGTTTCCTCCGCACAGCTTTCATGTCCATGAATCCTCACAACGGCTATGTGAAAGCGTATGTGGGAGGCATAGATTACAATTACTTCCAATATGATATGGTAAATGGCGGGCGCAGGCAGATTGGTTCTACCATTAAACCATACTTATATTCATTAGCGATGAACGCTGGGATTTCTCCTTGCGACGAGATATTGCATGTGCAGCCCCAATTAAAGGATTACAACGGGAAACTGTGGACTCCTCGAAACTCGAATAAAAAGCGGGTGGGCGAAATGGTAACGGTTCAATGGGGTTTGCAAAACTCGGACAACTGGATAACAGCCTATCTGATGGGACAATTATCCCCATACGAATTTGTTGATTTGCTCCATTCCTTTGGATTACAAGGTCAGATTGACCCGGTTATCTCTGTCTGCTTAGGCTCAGCCGACGCATCAGTCGGGGAAATGGTCAGCGGTTATTCAACATTTGCCAACCGAGGCATCCGGGTTGAACCAATGTTTGTGACACGTATCGAAGATTCATACGGCAATACCATTGCAAATTTCACTCCGCAAATGAAAGAGATTCTGAGTGAAGAGACAACCTTTAAAATGTTACACATGTTACGCAGCGTCATAGACGGGGGAACAGGCGGACGTATCCGTGGACGTTACAAGATACAAGCTCCTATGGGAGGAAAAACCGGTACGACCCAGAACAATTCAGACGCATGGTTCATGGGATTCACCCCAAGTTTGGTGTCAGGATGTTGGGTAGGAGGAGAAGAACGATCCATCCATTTCGACCGTATGGATTTCGGACAAGGTGCAGCTGCTGCCCTTCCAATATATGGATTGTATATGCAAAAAGTATACGCAGACAAGACATTAGGATATACTGAGCAAGAGGAGTTTGAGATTCCAGAGGAATACAGCGACCCCTGCAATAGCAAATCGTCAAGAAAAACTTTTAAGAGTGAAGAAAATTTTGACACTGGAATTGACAAAATATTCGAATAAATACCTATATTTGCAATTATCCATTTAATAAAACATAAGCTATGGTTAACCGAGAGTTGATATCCCCAAAAAGCATCGTAGTGGTTGGTGGTTCTAACAATATCCACAAACCAGGAGGTTGTATAGTCAGGAATCTGATTGAAGGCAAATACCAAGGAGATTTGTATGCAGTCAATCCACGTGAGGAAGATGTGCAAGGCATCAAGTCCTATCATTCCGTTCACGACATCCCCGACACAGAGATGGCAATCATTGCGATTCCCAGCCACTCTTGTTTGGAAGCTATAACTGTTTTAGCCCAGCAAAAAAATGTCAAGGCTTTCATCCTAATATCCGCTGGATTTGGAGAAGAGACAAAAGAAGGGGCAGCATTGGAGAGTGAAATAGTCAAAGTCATCAGTGACGCAGGCGCATCATTGATAGGTCCTAACTGCATTGGTTTGATGAATACCCATTTCCACGGTGTATTCACCCGGCCTATTCCTGAATTTGACCCGAAAGGAGTCGATTTCATTTCCAGTTCGGGAGGTACAGCTCTCTTCATTATTGAATCTGCCCTGAACAAAGGTCTACTCTTTTCATCTGTATGGTCTGTAGGAAATTCAAAACAAATAGGTGTAGAAGATATATTGGAATACATGGATAAGAATTTCAATCCTAATGTAGATTCCAAAGTCAAAATGCTATATATCGAGCAAATCAAAAATCCGGACAAATTGTTGTACCATGCTTCGTCCCTCATTAAAAAAGGATGCCGCATTGCAGCCATAAAAGCCGGCAGTACTGATTCGGGCAAACGTGCCGCTTCTTCACATACAGGAGCTATCGCCAGTTCCGATTCTGCAGTAGAAGCCCTTTTCAGAAAAGCAGGTATTGTAAGATGCTTTAGCAGGGAAGAGTTGACAACTGTAGCTTGTATATTCACTCTTAAAGAGGTGAAGGGGAAGAATTGTGCAGTCATAACTCATGCCGGAGGTCCAGCTGTCATGTTGGCAGATGCCTTATCCAAAGGACGCCTGAACGTACCTGACCTGAACGGTCCGATTGCTGAAGAATTAAAATCCAAACTATTCCCAGGAGCAGCAGTAGGCAACCCTATTGACATCATTGGGACCGGAACACCGGAACATTTGGCAACAGCCATTGACTATTGCGAAAACAAATTCGACAACATCGATTTGATGATGGTTATCTTTGGAAGCCCAGGATTGGTGAAACTATACGACACATACGAAGTTTTACACAACAAGATGGTAGAATGCAAGAAACCGATATTCCCCATCCTGCCTTCAATTGTAACAGCCGGACCTGAAGTCCAGACTTTCATTAAAAAGGGACATGTAAACTTCTCGGATGAAGTAACCCTGGGAACAGCTTTGGCGCGAGTTCTAAACACTCCTACCCCAGCCAATAACGACATCCAGCTATACGGGGTTGACGTGGCAGAGGTAAGACGCATCATAGAAAGAATCCCTGAAGATGGTTACTTAAATCCTACCGATACTCGTCAGTTATTAAAAGCAGCCAATATTCCATTGGTAGAAGAATTTGTATCAGCCGACAAAGAAGAACTGCTTCGTTTTGCCAATGAAGTACGTTATCCAGTCGTGGCAAAAGTGGTTGGACCTTTGCATAAGAGCGACATGGGTGGTGTTGCACTGAATATTAAGAGCGACAAGCATCTATTATTGGAATACGAACGAATGATGCAACTTCCAGGAGTAAAATCCATCATGATTCAGCCGATGTTAAAAGGAACAGAATTGTTCTTAGGTGCAAAATATGAAGAGAAGTTCGGCCACATCGTATTCTGTGGCTTAGGAGGTATCTTCGTGGAAATCTTAAAAGATGTCAGCTACGGTTTAGCTCCACTCTCCTACGATGAAACATTCTCCATGATTCATTCGTTACGAGGCTACCCAATCATTAAAGGAGCCAGAGGCCAAAAAGGTATAGATGAACAATCGTATGCAGATATGATTGTCCGCTTATCTACTTTGCTGCGTTTTGCCAAAGAGATTAAAGAAATGGACATAAACCCGCTTATTGCTGACTCTCGCGGAATATTTGCTGTAGATGCACGTATCCGCATTGAAAAGCAAGCTGTAAGCGATAAAGATCATAAGAATGAATAACATTGTTTTAAAATTAGCAACTCGATTGATTGCTGTAGGTGCTATTCTATGTTACTTCAGCAGTTGCCAATTCTCGCCTAAAACGAAGAATGACAATAATGTGAAGTTTGATTCTATCAAGATAGAAAAAAGCTATCACATGCTGGGTGACAAGGAGAATCCTAATTGTGATTTGAATATAGAATTCGTATATCCTGTATCGGCAGACAAAGACAGATTGCCAATGCTGCAAAAGGACTTTGTCTCAGCCTTTTTCGGGCATGATTACGACTCGCTTCCTCCTAAACAAGCGATAAAAAAATACGCAGATACTTATATCGCTGAATACAAAGACATGGAGCAAGATTTCATAGATTCCAAAAAGGAACATGGAGTTGACGAAATACGAAGTTGGTATTCTGCTTATGAAACATTTTCAAATCAAATCAAATTCAACAAAGACGACATTCTTTCCTTTACAATTTATTATGAGAATTATACAGGAGGAGCTCATGGCTCACATTGCACTTCACACTATGTTATTGACTTAGAGAATGGGCAATTTGTAAAAGAAGAGGATATCTTTGTCGAAGATTATCAATCCAAACTTTCTCAAATTATTATCCATCAATTGACAAAGGATTACAAATTGTCATCTCCTGAAGAACTTGAGGATGAAGGAATATTCAGTGTTGACGAAATTTACCCGAACAATAATTTTTATGTTGATGAAACCGGAATCACGTATACATATAATGAATACGAGATTGCACCATACGTGGTAGGAGCCATCACTGTTCACCTTTCTTACGACCAGATTGAGTTATTGTTGAAACCAGATTCTCCAATCACTCGAATCTCGCGCCCGTAAAAAACTATAGGAAATTCAATTGAAATGGAAATAAGCAAGAATTGTTTACCAGAGACAGCCGCCCTGCAGTTAGAAGCTCTCTTCGAATATTTTCCGAACCTGAGCGAACTGCAGAAGGGGCAGTTTGCTGCTCTCTATGATTTATACATGGATTGGAATAGCAAAATCAATGTCATTTCAAGAAAAGACATTGAAAATCTATACCAACACCATGTACTACATTCTTTAGGTATCACACAAATGATGAACTTTCATAGTGGTTCAAAAGTAATGGACTTAGGAACAGGTGGAGGATTCCCCGGAATACCATTGGCCATCTGCTTCCCCGATGTTTCATTCCACTTGGTCGATAGCATTGGCAAAAAGATTAAAGTCGGCCAAGCTATCGCTGAAGCTATTGGATTGAAGAATGTCACATTCAAGCACTGCAGAGGAGAGGAGGAAAAACAGCAATTCGACTTTGTTGTAAGCCGTGCTGTCATGCCTTTAGCAGACTTGGTGAAGATAGTTAAGAAAAACATCTTGAAAAAACAGATAAATGCTCTTCCTAACGGATTAATCTGTTTGAAAGGGGGCGAATTGCAACACGAAATTCTGCCCTTCAAGAATATGGCCATTACTCAGGATTTATCTGATTTATTTAAAGAAGAGTATTTTGAGACAAAGAAAGTAGTTTACGTACCCTTATGATACAGATAAAAACATTCACGGTCAATAGCTTTGGTGAGAATTGTTATCTTTTGTATGATGATACGAAAGAAGCTGTAATCATTGATTGCGGATGCTCAAGTCCAGTAGAGGAGAATGAAATATCTGCTTTCATAACCAGCCATCAATTAATTCTAAAACACCATCTATGTACTCACATACACGTAGACCATCTGTTTGGAGCTCCTTTTATATATAAGAAATATGGTTTACTTCCTGAGGCTGATGCAAAGGATATACAGCAGATGCCAAGCATCCAACAACAAGCTATGTTGTTCGGATTGCCACGCATTTCGGAAGATATATCTTTTGGATGTGAACTTCATGCCGGAGACTGCGTGAAATTCGGACATTCCGAACTTCATGTATTAGAAGTTCCCGGACATTCGCCCGGAAGTGTGGCTTTTTATGCACCAACCATAAAAGCAGTTTTTGTGGGAGATGCCTTATTTGCCGGAAGTATCGGAAGAACTGACTTTTGGGGAGGAAGCCATGAACAGCTTATCCGATCCATCAAAGAACAACTGTTGACACTTCCTGACGAAACAAACGTTTTCCCCGGACACGGACCGGAGACAACAATTGCATACGAGAAAATACATAATCTTTTTTTACATTAAAAACACATAATTATGGATACAACTAAATTTGTTAATCGCCATGTTGGTATTGCAGCTGAAGATTTGCCTGCCATGCTAAAGGCTATTGGTGTTCATTCTTTAGATGAATTGATCGACCAGACAATTCCTTCGAACATCCGCCTAAAACACGACATCAATCTGCCTGAACCTATGACAGAACGTGAATTTGCTGAGCATATCAACGAACTGGCATCCAAAAATGAAGTATTTACTTCTTATATAGGAATGGGATGGTATGATACCATTTGCCCTGCTCCTATCCAACGCAATGTTTTTGAAAACCCTGTATGGTACACATCTTATACTCCGTATCAGGCAGAGGTTTCACAAGGACGTTTAGAGGCATTGATCAACTTCCAAACTGTTATCTGTGACCTGACTGGACTTCCTTTGACTAACTGTTCTTTGCTGGACGAAGCAACTGCTGCCGCAGAGGCTATGACCATGTTCCACGGAGCAAGAAGCCGTGCACAAGTAAAAGCAGGTGCTAACACTTTATTTGTTGACAACCAAGTATTCGCATCCACATTGGCAGTTATACATACTCGTGCTATTCCTCAAGGCGTCAAAATCGTAACTGGAGATTACAGCACATTTGAATTTACCCCTGATGTGTTTGGAGCTATTGTTCAATATCCAAACGCTAACGGTTCTATTGAAGACTATAAAGAATTCATCGCACGAGCTAACGCTAATGGTACAAAAGTAGCAGTTGCTGCTGACTTGATGAGTTTGGTATTGCTGACACCTCCGGGAGAATGGGGCGCAGACGTAGTATTCGGTAGCAGCCAACGTTTTGGTATTCCTATGTTCTATGGAGGTCCTTCTGCGGCTTTCTTTGCAACAAAAGATGAATACAAACGTTCTATCCCAGGACGAATCATCGGTATCTCTAAAGATGTTTATGGCCATCCTGCATACCGTTTGGCTTTACAGACCCGTGAACAACATATCAAACGTGAAAAAGCAACATCTAATATTTGTACTGCCCAGGCTTTGTTAGCAACCATGGCTGGTTTCTATGCTGTTTATCATGGAGCAGAAGGCTTGAAAGACATTGCTGGAAGAATCCATGCTACAGCAGGATTCGTTGCTCAAGAAATTGAAAAGTTGGGATACAAGCAACTTAACAGAGATTTCTTTGACACATTGCGCTTTGAATTACCTGCAAACGTATCCATCCAAGCTTTGCGTGAAATTGCACTGGAATGCAAAGTTAACTTACGCTACTTCGACAATGGATTGGTAGGATTAAGTGTAGATGAAACGACTCAGCCAACAGACGTAGGCGTACTGCTTTATATCTTCTCTGGAGCAGCAGGTAAAGAGTACATGCTGAAAGAAGCTATCCCAGCCAAGAGATACTTCGATGAAAAATTCGCTCGTACAAGCTCTTTCTTGCAGCAAGAAGTATTCAAGAAATACCATACAGAAACTGAATTGATGCGCTACATCACCCGATTGGGCAGAAAAGATGTTTCTTTGGCTCAATCCATGATTTCATTAGGTTCTTGTACAATGAAGTTGAATCCTGCCGCTTCTATGTTGCCACTTAGCTTAGGTCAGTTCCAAAACATCCACCCGTATGCTCCGGAAAACCAAGTAGAAGGCTACAAAGAAATGATTGAGAACCTCTCTTCTTATTTGTGCGAAATCACCGGATTCAAGGGATGTACACTTCAGCCTAATTCTGGTGCTGCCGGAGAATATACAGGTTTGCGTGTAATCCGTGCTTATTTGGAAAGCATCGGTCAAGGAGAAAGAAACATTGTCCTTTTGCCAGCTTCTGCACACGGAACAAACCCTGCCAGCGCAATCCAATGCGGCTTTACAACTGTTACAGTGAAATGTGACGAGCATGGTAACATCGACTTGGAAGACTTCAGAGCGAAAGCAGAAGCCAACAAGGATCATTTGGCAGCTACCATGATTACATATCCTTCTACTCACGGTATCTTTGAAGCAGACATCAAAGAGATGGGCGAAATCGTTCACGCTTGTGGTGGTCAGTTCTATATGGACGGTGCTAACATGAATGCCCAAGTGGGATTGACAAATCCTGGTACTATCGGTGCCGATGTATGCCATTTGAACTTACACAAGACTTTCGCTTCACCTCACGGTGGTGGTGGTCCTGGCGTTGGTCCGATTTGTGTTGCAGAACATTTGGTTCCATTCTTGCCTCAACATCCTGTTCTTTGGGGTAGCGACTTCAACACTGTTGCAGCAGCTCCATACGGCAGTGCAGGTATCTTACCTATTACTTATGCTTATATCCGCTTATTAGGTGCTGATGGTTTGAAACTGTCTACTAAAACAGCTATCTTGAGTGCAAACTATCTTGCAGCTCGCTTTAAAGATACATACGGTGTCGTTTATAGCGGAACAACAGGAAGAGTTGGTCACGAAATGATTTTGGAATGCCGTACTGTGAAAGAACGTTCAGGTATTGACGAAAGCGATATCGCAAAACGATTGATGGATTTCGGATACCACGCTCCTACTTTATCATTCCCTGTTCACGGTACTTTGATGATTGAGCCGACAGAAAGTGAAAGCAAGGCAGAATTGGATCGCTTCGTAGATATCATGGAGTGCATCTGGAAAGAAATCGAAGAAGTCGAAAACGGAACAGCAGACAAGATTGACAACGTATTAAAGAATGCTCCACATCCGGAATATGAAGTTGCAGGTGATGAGTGGAGTCATCCTTATTCACGCACAAAAGCTGCATTCCCATTGGAATGGTTGCATGATAGCAAATTCTGGGTTAATGTTGCCCGTGTTGATAACGCATACGGAGATAGAAACTTAGTTGCTACAATCCAGTAAATAATCAGTGATTAATATAACAAGAGGTTGTATCTGTCAAAACCAACAGCATGCAACCTCTTGTTTCATAACTTATAATATTCTTCAGAAAAATATATTCTAATAATCATGAAAGACAGATTAAACACATCTTCAGGTCGTGTCTATGCCATTGATGCATTAAGAGGTTTTGCAGTTATGGGCATAATGCTATTACATAATATTGAACATTTCAATTTTTATTCATTTCCAGAAACTACATCGACATTTTTATCCAGTTTGGATAATCATATTTGGGACATGATGTTTTTCCTGTTCTCAGGAAAAGCCTATGCTATTTTTGCCTTATTGTTTGGCTTCACCTTCTATCTCCAAAACCATCATTGTGAGAAACGGGGAGATGATTTCAAAAACCGGTATATGTGGAGGCTGTTGCTGTTGCTCGGCTTCGGTTTCATTAACTCCCTCTTTTTCCCAGGAGAAATTTTGGTGTTATATGCACTCATAGGGATTGTACTTGTCCCAGTCCGCCACTTGTCGGACAAAACAGTAGCTTGGATTGCCTTTTTCTTGATGCTTCAACCTTTGGAATGGTGCAAAGCAGTCTATGCTTTGATTGATCCGAGCGCTAATCCACAACAGATGATTTTTTCATTAGGGGACGTTTATCCGCAATTAAGAGAACATTCCTTATGGGAAATGATGAAAGTTAATTTCGTCACTGGACAATTGGCAAGCTTGAATTGGGCATGGTGTTACGGACGTGTATTCCAGACCGCTTCCCTGTTCATGATTGGTATGCTATTAGGTAGAAAGGGACTTTTCCAAATGAACGCTGACTCACATCAACGTTTATTTGCTTTTTGGCAACGCGTTATCTGCTATGCTTTGCCGTCAGCAGTTTTTCTTTATTACTTGAAAGATTTCATCTATACCCAAATAGAAAATCCATTCCTTCTTTCTTCGATGAAAACGGTTTGGAATTCGTGGTTTAATTTAGCATTCATGCTTGTCATTGTCAGCTGTTTCCTTCTTATTTATTGGACAAACAACGGGAAAATACAGCAGATTTTGGTACCATACGGTAAAATGAGCCTGACTGATTACGTTACCCAATCTATAATCGGTAGCTTCATCTACTTTGGTTACGGAATGGAACTGCATAAATCCTGCGGGACAACCTATAGCATTCTGATAGGAGTTGTCTTTTTCTTAGCACAGTTGGCTTTTGCCCATTGGTGGTTCCGTCACTTCAAACGTGGTCCGTTGGAAACTATTTGGCATAAACTGACTTGGATTAACAAGAACGTTTAAACGAACAATTATTAGATATGAAGTACTCGAACATTTTAGTAGCAACGCTCCCTGCACTTCTTTCGGGAGTTTGCGGCTGCCATTCCGAGAAAGGAACGGACACGGGAGCAGAAAATCCCAATATTATCTTTATATTGTGCGATGATATGGGATATGGCGATTTGGCTTGTTATGGGCAGAAATATATTGAAACGCCCAATATTGACAAACTGGCTCAAGAAGGTATGCTTTTCACCCAAGCATATGCAGGAAGCCCCGTCAGTGCTCCGTCCCGAGCTTCCCTCATGACCGGACAACACACCGGACATTGCAAAATCAGAGGCAACAAGGAATATTGGAGTGGAGAAATCATGTATGGAAAGAACAAAGAATATTCTGTGACGGGACAAATGCCGTATGACACAGCACATATTATTCTTCCTGAAATCATGAAAGCCCATGGCTATACTACTGGCATGTTCGGGAAATGGGCGGGTGGATTCGAAGGTTCTGAATCGACTCCCGACAAACGAGGAATTGACGAGTATTATGGATATATCTGCCAGTTCCAAGCTCATCTTTACTATCCGAACTTTATGAACAGGTACAGTAAATCGGCTGGAGACACAGCTGTCATCCGCATTCCTCTTGAACAGAATATCGCTTATCCTATGTATGGGGATGACTACCGGAAGCGTGTACAATATTCAGCGGATTTAATACATGGCGAAGCGATGAAATGGATAGACAAACAAGATGGGAAACAACCATTCTGTGGAATATTCACTTATACACTGCCTCATGCGGAATTAGTACAACCGGAAGACTCCATCGTCCATTACTATATGAACAAATTCATGGAGGATAAGACTTATCCGGGTTCTGAAGGTTCACGCTATAATCCGATTATGCACACGCACGCTCAATTTGCAGCAATGATTACCCGATTGGACACCTATGTGGGAGAAATCATGGACGCTTTGGACCGCAAAGGATTAGCAGACAACACTCTCCTCATATTCACCAGTGACAATGGTCCACATGAAGAAGGTGGCGCTGACCCTGAGTTCTTCGGTCGGGACGGGAAATTGCGCGGTTTAAAACGGCAATGCTACGAAGGTGGTATTCGCATACCTTTTATTGCCCGCTGGCCAAAGCATATCCAAGCTGGAAGCGTGAGTGAGCACATCTTGGCATTCTATGACGTCATGCCTACCTTCTGTGAAATCTTAGGCGAAAATGATTTCCCTACCAAGTACCAGAATCCTCGTTTGGGAACAGATTATTTCGATGGCATATCCTTCTTGCCGGAACTAAAAGGCGAAGGTAAACAAGTAAAACATGATTATCTTTACTGGGAGTTTGAAGAGACCGATCAAATCGGCGTTCGAATGAATAATTGGAAGTTAGTTGTCAAGAAAGGCACACCGCTCCTTTATGATTTATCCGTTGATTTGCATGAAGACAACGATATTTCGGCAGAACATCCGGACATCGTTAAAAAGATGTGTGACATCATTCATGACCAACACATCGAAAGTCCAGATTTCAAGGTTACATTGCCTGAATAAGGTGTGTGCAAAACTTTTGAAAACAACGGTTGCTTAGAATGCGCTATTATTAATAAAACATAAATCACTAATAATAAAGTCCATAATGTCTCAAAAGCATTATGAATGACTGAAGCCAATTTCAGAAAGCAACGCAGCTGTTTGCAATTAAGACACACTGCCTAAAGCAAAAAAACTAAGCATTAACTGAATACCTCCTTAAAAAGAAGTATTCAATTAATGCTTACTAAAAGAAATGGGATAACCACTTCAAATATAGAATAGCTTTCCTTTATCTATTAACCATTCATGGAAGCCAAAAATTCCGCATTGCTAACAGTCTGTTCCATCCGCTGTTTCACAAATTCCATTGCTTCCAAGGAATTCATATCCGACAAATATTTACGTAAAATCCACATTCGATTACGTGTTGCTTCATCTTGAAGTAAGTCATCACGACGAGTACTTGAAGCCATAATATCCACAGCCGGATAAACTCGTTTGTTTGCCAATTTTCTATCCAGTTGAAGTTCCATGTTACCTGTACCTTTAAACTCTTCGAAAATCACATCATCCATCTTAGAACCTGTTTCTGTCAAGGCTGTTGCCAAAATAGTCAAGCTTCCTCCATTCTCAATATTACGAGCGGCACCAAAGAAACGCTTCGGCTTTTGCAATGCATTCGCATCCACACCACCGGAAAGGACTTTTCCGGAAGCTGGTTGAACAGTATTATATGCACGAGCCAGACGAGTGATTGAATCCAACAAGATAACAACATCATGACCACATTCAACCATTCTTTTGGCTTTGTTTAAAACAATTTCTGCAATCTTCACATGGCGTTCCGCTGGTTCGTCGAATGTTGACGCAATCACTTCCGCATCAACGCTACGAGCCATATCTGTCACCTCCTCAGGACGTTCATCTATCAATAAAATAATCATATAAACTTCCGGATGATTGGCAGCTATCGCATTGGCAATATCCTTTAACAACATAGTTTTACCAGTCTTCGGCTGAGCCACAATAAGACCGCGTTGTCCTTTTCCTATCGGGGAAAACAAATCAACTACACGGACAGCAATATTATCATAAACCTTGGGAGACCTACGTTCTGTCAGCATGAACTTCTCATCCGGGAATAAAGGAGTAAGATGGTCAAACGGGACACGATCCCTTACTTCTTCCGGCAAACGTCCATTAATTTTATCAACTTTCACCAATGGGAAATACTTCTCTCCTTCTTTGGGCGGACGGATGGCACCTTCAACCACATCTCCTGTTTTCAACCCGAACAATTTTATCTGGGATTGGGAAACATAAATATCATCTGGAGATGTCAAATAGTTATAATCTGAAGAACGTAAAAAGCCATATCCATCCGGCATCATCTCCAACACACCTGAGCCTGTCAGAATGCCATCAAACTCATACGCCTTCTCTTGTATAGGAGCATTGGTATTATTGTTTGGATTAGCATTGGTGTTATTAATACGGGCACGGTTGCCGCGATTGGTATTAACCGGAGGATTATTCTCTTGTGAAGAAGCATTCTGCACTGGAGCTTCTACTGTTTGATTGCTTTGATTAGACGCTTGAACTCGCTTTTCTTGTTTTTCAGGCTTCGAAGAAGAAGTAAACGGGAACACTTGATCCAAAACTGATTTTGTATCTCTATGGCGGAAAACCAAACGCTTAGGCTCAGTTTCTTCTACGGTTACAGAAGGAGGCAATTCCGTTTTTGGCTCATCAGCAACAGGGTGTTGCGGAATTTCTTCCACTTCTTGAACTACCGCTGGCTGACTCTCTTTATCAAGTTTTTCTGCCTCAATTGGAGAATCAACAACTTTAACTTCTGGTTCTACTGCCTTTTTCTTTTTCTCCACAGTTGTAGAAGCAACTGGCTCTTCTACTATATCTCCTTCTGATTTCACAGTCTTGTCAACACGCTGGCGACGTTTTTTTTCAGGCTTGGCCTTTGTATCAGCAGTCTCTGTCATTGGTTCTTCTACAGAATCCGGAGTTGTTTCCACTGCCGCTTTTGGTTTACGACCTCTTTTCTTTTCAGCCCTTTTCGCCTCCCTCTCTTTTTCTTTGCCAACCTGTATGCCTGCAAAAGAAATTGCTTGTTGATCCAAAATCTTATAAATCAATTCATCTTTTACCTGTGATTTTGTATCTTTAATGCCCAATTCCGCAGCTATAGATTGAAGCTCTGGAAGGAGTTTTTCATTTAACTCTAAAATGTTGTATTTTTGCATATTTTATACTAATATTCAACCTCAGCTTTTCAGTTATATCAACAATGATCTTAACCGAAGCATGAGTTTATTTCTTTTATATAATGGATAATTATAACTGATGTCGTTTATGATGCAACGAATGTACCTTGGGTACTTTGCGAAGTAAGAATCTATTTTATTTGGAAAAACGTAGATTCTAAATCGATGCAAATATACAATTTTTTCTGTTGTACAATGTTATCTGACTACTTTTTTTTTACGATTAACACTATTTTTGTAGCAGAAGTTACTTTATAACGATTATCGGCTCGCTTTCCCACAACCCAAATGATATCATTACCGCTGCACAAAAGCCATTGTTTTTCTTTTTCTTCTAAAGAATACTTATGGTCAGTATAAAAATCGCTCACTTTTTTCTTTCCGCACATACCAAACGGGACAAACCAATCTCCTTTTTCCCAATGGCGCAACGACAATGTATCTGCCAACTTTTCATAGTCAAAATAAGCTACTTTGGGATTCGTTTCAAAATGGAAATCTGGCTCGTAGGGAAGCAACTGCCATTCTATCGGATAATTCTGAAGCAATTGGGATGACTGCTCTTTCGTAAATACCAACACTTCTTGTTTGGTTTCTTTCTTTCCGATTAACAGACAATCCCTATCTTTAATAACCCTCCATCCTGAAGGGGAATAAAATGATTTGCCTGATTCTCCATCCAAGCTGGCGAAAAGAGAAGAAACGACTTGACGGGTAAAGCCATACGGACGAAGCAATTCATACAAGATTGTCTCCGGTGCAGGATAGGAAAGTAATCGGGAAACGGATAAACTATTCTCTTTCCTCAATTCCTTTTTTGCTTTCTCTATCACAGACATATATATTTCTTCCGCTGCCGCCAAATGCATTGCGGAGCGAGCTAAAGTCAATCTGACGGACGGATTCAATTGCTCCATGCCTGGCAATATATGAAGGCGTATATAATTACGCGTATATTCATCCGAAAAGTTTGTACTATCCGTCACATAATTCTGGTTCGTCAGCTCCAGCCAATTCAGGACTTCTTGTCTTGAAACACATAATAAAGGACGGACTACGTGTCCATTCTTAGGACGAATACCGACCAAACCACGTATACCGGAACCACGCATCAAATTCATCAGCAAAGTTTCAACACTATCATCACGATGGTGTGCGACCGCAATAGCTTGAGCATTCAGTTTGATGCGCATCTCTTCAAACCAATCATAACGCAATTGGCGTGCCGCCATCTCTATGGATATCCGATTCTTTTCTGCAAACAAGGTTGTTGGGAAATCAATTCTATAATACGGCACTCTTTTTTCTTCAGCGTATGCCTTGGCAAAACTTTCATCTCTTTCAGATTCTTCTCCCCGCAAATGGAAATTACAATGCAAAGCAACGCAATCATATCCCAATCTGCACAGAATATCAAGCAAAGAAACAGAATCTGCACCTCCACTTAATCCGACCAACACAACTCCGCCATTAATATCTAAAAGCTTGTGCCTATTGATAAACGAACGAACTCTATCTAACATATATAAAGAACCAAATAACAAAAACGCGAGAAAATACAACAGTACTCCTCGCGCCCTTTATTTTGAAAATATTTCTATTGATAATTATTCTTCAACACCAGCCAACTCCGGATCAATCATTATTCGACCACAATATTCACACACAATAATCTTCTTACGAAGTTTGATATCCAATTGTTTCTGAGGCGGAATCTTATTGAAGCAACCACCACAAGCATCACGTTGGATATAAACAACAGCCAAACCATTACGCGCACCTTGGCGAATACGTTTGAAGGCTTTCAACAAACGAGGATCAATTTGCGTTTCCAGCTGCTTAGCTTTGTCGCGCAAGTTCTCTTCGCTCTGTTTAGTTTCAGCGATAATCTGATCCAACTCCTGTTTTTTCTGAGCCAAGTCCGCTTTTCTGCCTTCTAAAATCTCCTTCAATTGAGCAATATCATCTTTCTTCTGAGCAATACTTTCATTGAACTCACGGATTCTTTTTTCAGAAAATTCCATTTCCAAACCCTGAAATTCGATTTCTTTTGAAAGATTATCATATTCTCTATTATTACGCACGTTGTCCAACTGCGCTTTATATTTTTCAATCAAACCAGTTGATTCTGAAATCTTATGCTTTTGATCATTGACAGACACTTCAAACTGTTTGATATCTGCTTGATAATTCCGCATACGAGTTTCCAAACCGGCTATCTCGTCTTCCAAATCCTGAACTTCCAAAGGCAATTCACCACGAAGAGTCCTGATTTTATCTATATCGCTCATTATCTTCTGAAGCTGATACAGCGAGTAAAGTTTTTCTTCAACTGTATACTCTTTTTCAGTTGATTGTTTCTCTGTTGCCATTCTATAAATATTTTACTGGGTTTGAATTAACATTCGACAAATACAGGGCAAAGGTAGGCATTTTTTCTGAAATTATTTCATAAAATATTTCTTTTGTACAAATCTCAGATTCATAATGGCCAATCACCGCCAATAATATACGGTCTTCCACATCATAGAAGTCATTGTATTTCGCTTCTCCTGTAATAAATATGTCAGCGCCATAATTAATGGCATCGTTGATTAAAGACGCGCCGCTTCCTCCGCAAATCGCAACTTCACGGATAGGTTTGCCTATTAACGCCGAATGACGTATCGTGTCCACGTCAAACATTCTCTTTATCCGCTGAAGGAAAGCAATCTCATCTTCCTCCTCGGGGAGTTCGCCTACAATGCCCGCTCCTACTTGATCCCATGTGTTTTCCAATGGATAGAAATCATAAGCAGGTTCTTCGTATGGATGGAAAGCCAACAAAGCACGTAACACATTGGACTTTTTATATGCCGGCAGCACGGTTTCAATCCGCACTTCAGGTTCGCTGTGCAATACGCCTATTTCTCCGCAATACGGGTTGCATTCATCTGAAGCCGCCCGGAATTTCCCCTCACCGGAGACATTAAAGCTGCAAGAATCGTAGTTGCCTATGTGTCCCGCACCTGCATTTGCCAAGGCATTGCGCATGATATCCGCATGAGATTCGGGCACAAAAGTGACTAATTTCAACAACATCTGTTTCTGCGGGCTGAGCACTCGCACGTTGGTCAGCCCGAACAATGACGCCAACTTATAGTTGACACCATTGTAGGCATTGTCCAAGCTCGTATGTGCGGCATATATCACCAAGTCATGTTTGCATGCCTTGATTAAACATCGTTCTATATAATTTTTCCCGGTCAGGGATTTAAACGAACGAAAGGCCAACGGATGGTGAGATATAATCAGATTACAACCCAAATCCAAGGCTTCGTCAATCACAGCTTCCGTCACATCCAAACAGAGCAAAGCCCCGCTTGCCATTTGATTGACATCCCCGACCTGCACACCACAGTTGTCATAGTTTTCCTGCAATGGAATCGGAGCGACCTCTTCTATCAGCTTTAATACTTCCTTTATCTTCACCATATTTATACCTTATTTCAAATCTACTTTCAAATGCAATTCGTCCAATTGAGAATCGTCCAATACGCCCGGAGCATCCAACATCACGTCTCTTCCTGAATTATTCTTCGGGAATGCGATACAGTCACGGATAGAATCCAAACCAGCGAACAGGGAAACCCAACGGTCCAAACCGTAAGCCAATCCTCCGTGAGGAGGTGCACCATATTTAAACGCATTCATCAAGAAGCCAAAGCGCTCCTGGGCACGTTCTTCTGTAAATCCAAGCAATTTGAACATCTTGTCTTGCAACTGGCTATCGTGGATACGGATAGAACCACCTCCGACTTCCACACCATTGATAACCATGTCATACGCATTGGCACGAACTGCTCCCGGATTTGTATCCAACAATGGTATATCATCCGGATTCGGCATTGTAAACGGATGGTGCATTGCATAGAAACGTTGATCTTCTTCGCTCCACTCAAACAACGGGAAGTCGATTACCCACAAACAAGCGAACTTGTTCTTGTCTCTCAAGCCCAATTGTTCTGCAACATGCAAACGAAGTTCGCATAATTGCTTACGGGTCTTCATCGCATCATCACCAGACAAAATCAAGATCAAGTCGCCCGGATTAGCCCCGAACGCCTCTTTCATCTGCTGCAATACTTCTTGAGTATAGAATTTATCCACACTTGACTTAACTGTGCCATCTGCTTCCACACGAGCATAAACCATTCCTTTGGCTCCAACCTGAGGACGTTTCACGAACTCGGTCAATTGATCCAATTGTTTACGGGTATAATGGGCTGCTCCTTCTGCGCAAATACCACCGATATATTTGGCATTATCAAACACAGAGAAGCCATGTCCTTGCATGATATCCATCAATTCGACAAACTTCATGCCGAAACGCAAATCCGGCTTGTCGCTTCCGTAATATTTCATAGCGTCTTGCCATGTCATGCGCAAGAACGGCTCTTTTATCTCGATTCCTCTAATTGTCTTGAAGAGATGTTTTGCCATTCCTTCAAATGTTTCAATCACATCCTCTTGCTCTACAAAACTCATCTCGCAGTCAATCTGGGTAAACTCCGGTTGGCGGTCTGCACGCAAATCCTCATCACGGAAACACTTCACGATTTGGAAATAGCGGTCAAAACCAGAAACCATCAAAAGTTGTTTCAATGTCTGAGGAGATTGGGGCAACGCATAGAATTGTCCTGGATTCATTCGGGAAGGAACGACAAAGTCACGAGCTCCTTCCGGAGTAGAGTTAACCAATACTGGTGTTTCCACTTCCAAAAATCCCTGCTTGTCCAAATAGTTGCGAACTTCAAATGCCATTTTGTGACGCAATTCCAAGTTTTTACGAACTACTGAACGGCGCAAATCCAAGTAACGATACTTCATACGCAAATCGTCACCGCCATCTGTCTCGTCTTCAATTGTAAACGGAGGAGTCACTGCCGTATTCAAGACATTCAGTTCCGAGACAATCAGTTCGATATCGCCTGTGGGAATGTTAGCATTCTTGCTGGAACGTTCACGCACAACACCTGTTACCTGAATCACAAATTCTCGTCCCAACTTGTTTGCTTGTTCACACAACTCTGCATTTACTTCTTGGTTGAACACCAACTGTGTTATTCCATAACGATCGCGGAGATCCACGAAAGTCATTCCACCCATTTTACGTGTTTTCTGCACCCAGCCAGCTAACTTGACAATCAAGCCTTCATCAGCTAAACGCAAATCGCCACATGTTCTTGTTCTGTACATATTATTCGTTTACTTTTGTAATCTCTATTATCCTTGCTTTTTGTATAGCCAAATCCTCATTAGCATCCTAATTTTATTCCAAAAAGCGAAATATGTTGCAAAGATAATAAATAATACTACTAATGATTGGCTTGGAAAATATTTTTATTCTTCATTTCACGGGAAATCATCACAAATATGGATTGCTTTGCCCAAGCACACGAAGATTTATTACCTTTGTAACAAAAAACAAATGACACAAGTCTGGATTAGTGCAGCAGGGCTCTGCGGGGCGACCATAATTGGAAGCATTTTAGGATTCATGATCAAGGAGCTGCCTCACAAATGGAACGATACAGTATTAGGATATTGCGCTGGCATCATGCTCGCGGCTTCAACCATCGGTTTGATTGTGCCGGCTTTTGAGATGACAACTCATTGGTGGCTTGTTGTCATTGGCGTCATGTCAGGAGCGTTATTCCTCAATGTGCTTGATTTGATTATCCCTCATCTACACCATATCACGGGTTTGGACAAAGAAGCGCACCGAAATAATTCCACGCTCAACCACATCCTTCTTTTCGTCATGGCTATTGCTTTGCATAAGTTGCCGGAAGGCATGGCTGCCGGCGTAAGCATGAGCGACACGGAAGGTGCATCGTGGGCGGTCAGTTTAGGCATTGCCATTCAGAACATTCCCGAAGGGATGGTTGTCATTGCACCACTACTTTTGGCTGGAATAAAACGCTTGCGCACATTCATCATATCTATCCTTATCGGCTTACTTGAAGTAGCTGGTGTTTGGATTGGATTCGGCTTGGGCAATCTATCCATCTTCCTATTGCCGCTCATGTTAGGATTTGCCGGAGGAGCCATGCTCTATGTGACCAGTGATGAAATGATACCCGAAACGCATGCACATGGTTATGAGAAACAGGCGACCTATTCACTATTGCTCGGCTTCATGACGCTTATTCTCATTGAAAAGATATTCGAGTGAGAGAAAAGCCATTATCCACTGATCGCACAAATTAAAGGAGGAATCTCTTGCATATTTCAAGAAATTATGCGAATATTGCAAGATTGTTGAATGTGAATCACAAGTAAAATTGGCATCGAATAATAAAAAATAGCATGAAGGAAAGTGAACTAATTTTTGGAATCAGGGCGGTTATTGAAGCGATTCAAGCCGACAAAGAGATAGACAAGATATTAATACGTCGGGATTTGCAGGGAGAATTGGCAAAAGAATTATTTGACATTCTAAAAGGCAGGCTCATACAAGTCCAACGTGTCCCACAAGAGCGGTTGGATCGTTATACCCGGAAGAACCACCAAGGCGTCATTGCATTTGTCTCCGCTGTCACTTATCAGAAATTAGAAGATATTATTCCTTTCTTATATGAGCAAGGGCGTGATCCTTTTATTGTTTTGTTGGATGGCATAACCGATGTGCGCAACTTTGGAGCCATTGCCCGGACTTGCGAATGCGCCGGAGTTGATGCCATTGTGATTCCGTCAAAAGGCAGTGTCAGCGTCAATGCCGACGCCATAAAAACTTCGGCTGGAGCATTGCATATCTTGCCCGTCTGCAAAGAAAAAAGCATCCATGATGCGATTCGCTTCTTGCAGCAAAGCGGGGTAAAAGTTTACGCTGCCTCTGAAAAAGCAGCAGAGAACTATACAGAAATTCATTATGAGGGTCCGACCGCCATCGTCATGGGAGCAGAAGACACGGGTGTTTCCTCTGAAAACCTGAGGATTTGTGACTCCATGATTAAGATTCCGCAGTTCGGGACAATCGGTTCTCTCAATGTTTCTGTTGCTTCATCCATTTTGATTTATGAAGTGGTTCGTCAACGGATGAACCAATCAAAATAACACTATTAAACATCTAAAGACATGAAAAAAGTAATTGCGACAAAAAATGCACCAGCTGCAATCGGTCCTTATAGCCAAGCTATCCAAGTAGGAAACATGTTGTTTGCATCAGGCCAGTTGGGTTTGATTCCTGAAACAGGCGAGTTCCCTGAAGGAGGAGTAAAAGCCCAAACAGAACAATCTTTCAAGAATGTGAAAGGTATCTTGGAAGCTGCCGGATATACTATTGACGATGTTGTCAAAACGACCGTGTTCTTAGCAGACATGGGTGATTTTGCAGCCATGAATGAAGTATATGCTTCTCAATTCAATGCTGATTTTCCAGCTCGCTCTGCCGTTGCTGTCAAGACTTTGCCAAAGAATGCTTTGGTTGAAATCGAGATTGTGGCAGTAAAAGCATAAACAAAGAGACAGAACAAAGCAGTAGCTTCTGCTGACAAAGCTATCTAAAGCGGTGTGTCAAATAGTTGTTTTGGCACATCGCTTTTATGTTTCATACGATTATGCCGTACACACAGGAGTTGGCAAGCAATGAAAAACACCGTTCAAACATGGATAAAATGTATCGAAAAAACATACCGTTGTTTTTTCAAAAACATCACGAGGAATTTTTGAAAACGTCCAATGTTTTTTCAAAAACGTCCAATGTTTTTTTCAAAACAACGGTATGTTTTTGAGAGCAAGATTATGAACTTCTATTTTTCCCCTTTTATCGTCATCTACCATAACTTTCCCCTATTTTATTACTATCAAATCTTAGGAATTCTGAGACCAAACAAAAATAATTATTATCTTTGCGAATAGCTAATCTATAAAAACTAATTATGACAAACAGACGTAACTTTTTAAAGAGCTTATCCGTCTTGACGATGGGTGGCATTGCAAGCCAAGGAATATTGACTTCATGTACTCCTGCTTCTAATAAAGCAGCTGAAACAGCGACTACTGCTGTAAAGAAAAAAATCGGATTACAGACCTATTCATTAGGTCAGGAATTGCTGAAAGATATCCCAACAGGATTGAAGCGTTTGGCTGAAATGGGATATAGCGAATTGGAAATCTTCGGTTATCAAGATGCTACTGGCAAATTCGGTGATTATTCCAGAGAGAACCAAACTTTCGTGGGTGCAAAAGAATACAAACAAATGGCTGAGGATGCTGGCTTAGTCATCAGCAGTTCCCATTGCAACCCGACTATTTGGGATTATAATCCGAAGAATGCAGCCAAATTTGACGAATTCTGGAAAAAGGCAGTGGATGTCCATGCAGAATTAGGCGTTCAATATTTGGTTCAACCTGGACTTCCTACAGTAGAGAACGAAGATGAGGCAAAGAGAGTTGCTGAAGTGTTCAACCGCGCCGGAGAAATCGCAAAGGCTGCTGGAATCAAATGGGGTTATCACAACCACAACTGGGAATTTGTTCCGGTTCCTGCCGGTAAGGCAAAACCTGAATATGCAAAGAATCCTTGGCGTTCCAAAGGAACTCCTATTCAAGAGCTGTTCATCACCAATACAGATCCAGACAAAGTAATGTTTGAGTTGGATGTTTATTGGACAGTCATGGGACAGAACGATCCAGTAGAATGGATGGAAAGATTCCCAGACCGCATCAAATTATTGCATATCAAAGATCGCTGGGATTTGGGCGGTTCAGGCATGATGAACTTTGAGAATATTTTCAATACTGCCAACAAGAATGGCATTTTGGCTTTCTACGTTGAATTGGAAAGTGACAAGAAAGGTCGTCCTCAATTCGAAGGTGTTGAAATGAGTGCTAAATATTTGAACGAAGCTCCTTTTGTCAAATAAGCAGTTTATCCTCTCCAAATAAAGGGCTGTGCCAAAATCAATATTTGATGCAGCCCATTTATGGTGCGTCAGAATTGGTAAAGAGTCAAATACTAAGGTTGAATCCCGAAAGCAACGAGGCTGTTTGCAAGTCTGACGCATTAGCTTTAGCCTTCCACTACCCGACTCTGCAAAATCTTCGAATGAGGAGGAACGCTGTGTGTCAACCAAATATTACCACCAATAACTGACCCCTCTCCTATCGTTATGCGCCCCAAGACAGAAGTGTTGGAATAAATCGTGACATTATCTTCTATAATCGGATGGCGTGGCACATCTATCGGCAATCCATTATCATCCAAAACAAAGCTCTTCGCACCTAAGGTCACTCCTTGATATAAACGGACATGATTCCCGATAATAGCAGTCTGACCAATCACCACTCCTGTTCCATGGTCAATGGCAAAGTACTCGCCAATCTCTGCTCCCGGATGAATATCTATTCCAGTCTTTGAATGAGCCACTTCAGTTATCATGCGGGGCAAAACCGGAATGCCCAACTTGTAGAGTTCATGTGCGACTCGCTGATAAAGCATGGTGAAAATTGCCGGATAACAAAAGATGATTTCACTGACACTCTTGGCAGCCGGGTCTCCGTCCAACATCGCTTTCACATCCGTCGATAACAAATACTTGATGTGCGGAATCTTATTGATGAAAGCCACCGTCAGTTCGGATGCACGACCCTTGACCGGTAATCCTTCTTCCTTATCGTCAAACTGCAAACTGCTCTCAATTTGTTCAAGAAGCAAGTCATAAACTTCTTCTATATAAACACCGATATAATAAGGCAAGGACCCCTCTTTAATCTCCTGCTCCTCGCCAAAGAAACCCGGGAAGATGATAGAGCGCAAGAGAGACATCACCTTCTTTATCTTATCGACAGAAGGCGTCGGCTTCTGATGCAAAGGAATATATTTATATTACGGCACATGGACAGCCGACAACTTCACCACATTCTTTTGTATCTCTTTTAATACATCACTTCTATTCATAAATCAATGGTCCCAAGCTGGGTCATATTTTATAAATTTCTTTGAGCCGTTAGTCAAGCCCATATAGATGATTCCGTCAATGGCAAACATGAACATATTATTGAAACTTCCCGTTGAAAGCAAGCTGCCAAAAGAAGTAAGCTGTTTGCTCCAGACATTATTAACAGGGTCAAACGCCCACATGGTAAAGTCTGTATCTAAAGCATACAACTTGTTACTGCATAAAACGCCTCTCAAAATTCCTTGAGCCGTTGTCGGACAAGCTGATTGCTCCTCCCAATGGAGAAAATCGGATGACGACCATAAAGATTTGCTATAAGAAACACCAGTTAAATGGTTTCCTGTCAAGCCCAAGCCCACATAGGCTTTTGAACCCATCATGACAGCTACGCTGTTCATTTGCTGCTCCGGGAACTCTGTTTTCAAAGTATCCCAAACTTGCTGGTTCCCATAAAAACGGAATACTCGCATATTCATCGTGTCGGCAGAACTTCCTCCGAAGTAATAGGCGACATTGTCCAACGCTAATCCGGAAGCTCCATAAAGAGCCGGAGACTCCTGTTTCGGATTAAGCAGGATCCATTCATTTCGTCCTACTGAATAATAAGAGAAGGCGTTTGACACTTTGTCATCATCTGTCCGACCACCAAGACTCAATATAGAGAATGGATTCAATGGGACAAAAGCTGCGCCCTTCACCTTCTCCTTAGCTGGAGTCTTCATCGACCAACTATTTGCCCGGATATCATACGAAACGAGTTGGGAAGATCGCTCCCCGCCTAAATCTCCGCCAAATACATATCCTATACCATTCAGCACACAGAAAGAGGCTTCTGTCACACTCTCACCAATATAATTCGGCAATGTTGCAACCACATCGGGAGTCCTGACTTTCCTCACTTCTCCATAAGAAATGGCTTTCGTGTTCTTTGCATAAGCTGCCACATAATAGGTTGTCCCTCCACGCAATCCTTCGATTATTCCTCTAATGACTGTGTCTTTTTCGTTATAGGTCGATAAATAATTCAGCTCTTCCACTGTCGGGGATTCGCTTTCTGACCAACAGAATCCTGCATCAATTATATCGGTTTCTCCTCGATCCAAAATAGCTCCGCTTACTCTGAGCACACCATCCAATACATCATTTGCCTTAATCTCAGAAGTCGTCACTGTAGGAGCTTGGCTTCTTACAATCACTTTGATTGCGCTCTCACCGTCGCCACTATAAACTGTCCCAAAGGAATTGGCCGCATAGGCACGCACATAATAGGTCGTCTGCTGATTCAAATGACCTAATACTTGGTACATGACCGAATCATTTGTAATTTCACAAGGAACGATTGTCGTGACAGAAGCGTCATCATCCAAGGACGGAACCGATTGTGTTGAGCTATAGCAGAATCCGCTTTCCGTGATTTCCGAATCGCCTGTCGTGCACAAGATTGCCTGAACCGTCGCGGACGTGTAATCTTTTGCCACCATTGCAATTGAAGAGAATACCGGTTTTCCCGAAGGAGTCACAAACGATTGCACCTCTCCTTTTACCGTGCCAAACGGATTGGTCATATATGCCCACGCATAATACTTGGTTTCCGGTTTTAAGCTGCCGACCGTCTGAACGAATGAAGAATCTTCCCCGATTGAAGCAATCGCCACTTTGCGGGGAGATGAATCCATTTCAGATGTTGCCACATATACACCCTTCTCCTTGATTTCCCCTTCGCCGGCATCCAAGACTTTTCCGCCCAACGAGACAGAAACCGCACGGATATTCCCTGGTTGCAACGTTTGGACAATTCCCAATCCGGAAGTTGTCGTCACATTCAATTCTTCACCATAACTGATTCCTTTCTTATTCATCGCAAAAGGACGGATATGATAGGTTTGGTTGGCTTTCAAGTTGCGGGCTGTTGCCACATATTCGCCCAATCCTTTTCCGGCAACCGCAGTATCTCCTGCTTCAACCGTCGCATTGCTGTCTAAGCTCCAACATACACCATACTGTTCGACAGGCAATCCGTTTGAACTGACCACCTCCGCTTGGATGGTCACGCTCGTCGCACTTCTCTTCAACTTGTATTCTGCAGAAGTTCCCGTCAACAAGCGCACTTGAGGAGGAGCTGCATTCCTTACATCCGTGGACATATCCGGATCTTCCACACAACTCATCCAGTTATATACAGTTCCTATCGCACAAATAAGAAATAAGAATATATTTTTCCTCTTCATTCCGTTTTCTTTCCTTTAAAAAAACAAACCCACACCCGCACTCACATCTACATATTTGAAGTTGATTGTGCTGCATCCTGCATTGACATAAGCAGGACCAAGTTTAAACATCAATCCCAAATCGGCTGCCACACCAGCATAAGATGCGTCCAAATGTTTCGCCCATGCACTATTGGCATCTTCAGCCGTTTTCGGGTCGACTATCCGATATTCATACAGGACTTTACGGTCGCCATATCCCAAACCGATAGAAGTATACAACCAATTCGCACATTTCACTACCATTCCACCTGTTAGCGAATAACAATTCTTCTTCTTTTGGTTGGTGAAATAGTATATCTCATCTGCCATAGCATTCCCATTAAGCAGTTGTCCTCCGTTTTGGTCGTTACATTCTGCTGTATGGTTGTCAAATGCCATATTCGTACTGAAACGCATATACCATCCGAGTCCTCTTTTCACGCCACCAAACAAGATTCCATACGGAGCCTCGATTGAATATTGATATCCCACGAAGAAGTGCATCTTCTCCTTGAAAGCATCCTTGTCCTCTAATTGGTTCCCGTCCATCTCCAAGTCCACAAAACGGCGGGCACGCTCTAACTTGTCCGACCAATAAGCGGCGAGCTCTTCGCTGGCTGGTGCTCCGATTCCCTGTTTATAATAGACAATCAGTTGACTCATAGCAGTCGTGTCCCGTTCTGTCCCGCGGACATTCAGGCAGTTCAGACATTTATTCATCAAGCTGCGCATCGAAGGACGCATCGTTTGATTGTCCAACCAAATCTTCGTCAGCTGATTGATGCTGTACGCATCGCAATAAGAAACACCTTCTTCATACCAAATCTTCGCATCTTGATAATCTTGCCGCGCCATCGCCTCGTCACCTTTACGGTTATATTCCGTCTGTTTTTGAGCATAAGTCCATAATGGCAACAACATACTTATTATGCAGATCCAAATCGTTCTCATATTTCATCAATAATAAGTGGCTCCACGAGTAATCAGCTCCCCATCGGAACCATATATATCATATAAATTATCATCTCTTTGAAAAGCTCTTCCATTTTCAGCCTTGCCGACGCTCAAGTATTTACATGGAATCACTTCCTTTGCGTTTGCGTCAATCACACCATAACGACCTGTCGTTTTTTTGCGGACAACTGTAAACGAACCAAATTGCATCATCTCAACATATTGTAATTTACGCTCCTCGATTCGCTGCTTTTCCCACTGTTGATCGCAATCTATTTGCAAACGTACCACATCTTCTGTTATTTTCAAACTTTTTGCCTTCGAAAGTTCTTTCGAAGCACCCGCAAAATCTTTCTGCGCCATCTTCTCCTTTGCAGAAGCCAATAGGTGCTGATAAGTCGCATCGTCGGATACTTTCTCCACCGTCTTTAGCTTCGTTTCCGGCTTCTCGCCTTTCGCAGGGACAGCAGCTGGAGTTCCCGCTTTCTTTGCCAGAACCTCTTTCGTTTTTTCTATCGGAGAATTTGAAATTCCCTCGGCTTGCTTTCCTGAATCTTTGCCGACTAATTTTTCATTTCCTGCCGATATATTATCCGATTCAACGCTATCTATTTTCTCATGTGGAACTACTGCCGGTTGCTTTTCTTCCGGTTGCTGGGGTTTCACTACAGCCACAGGAAGTGGACCTGAAGGTTGCTTTTTCTCTTTCCATTCCCATACAGCGGCAACGACACCACCCAAAACCAATAAAGCCACAAGATAGTACACTATCAGCTTATGATTTCTCTTTTTCTTGGACTCTTTTGGCTTCTCATCGGCAGGGCTCTGTTTTTCAAGATTCGCCCCTGTCGTGTCCACTATCGTTTCATCCTCTTCTCGGCCGGAATCTTCCGTATTATACAACAAGGTCGTCTCGTCTTTCTCGTTTTCACCCACTTTTACTTCCGGCTTCCGCACTTTGTTCTCTTTCTTTTCACAAGAAGAGAAATCCAACGCGTCCATCATCTCCGCAATGCTCTGATAGCGGTTGGCAGGAATAATCTCCATCGCTTTCAAGATGACCTCTTCCGTCCGGGGCGATATGGCAGGATTCAATTCTCGTGGATGAACCAAAGAACGGGTCGCCCTCAAGATAGACTCTGTCGGGATTTTGCCTGTCAGCAGGTTATACATCGTCGCTCCTAATGAATAAACATCAGGACAAGGAGAAAAGGACTGGATACCTTCGTTGTCATATTGCTCAATGGAAGCAAAACCTTTAGAAAGAGTAAGCATCGTCGTGCTGGTCTCTTGTTCCCCCACGTCATAACGCTTGCTCACTCCAAAGTCTATGAGACGGGCATTGCCCTCTTTATCTATCAGAATATTGCTCGGTTTGATATCCAAATGCAATATATTCTTTTTGTGGACAAACTTCAAAGCCTCCCCGATTTGATAAATATAGCGGAGCACTTGTGGCTCGGGCAGCATCCCTTCATGCGCCAATTTGTCTTTAAGCGAATCACCTGGAATATACTCCATCGCAATATAGGCAGTGTTGTTTTCTTCAAATACTTCCAACACGTTGACGATATAAGGATGATGGACTTCGGAAAGGATTTTTGCTTCCTTAATCAGCTTTTCCTTGAATTTGTCGAACAACATTTTCCCAGTGTCCGAATGGACTTTTACAGCCAACGATTGCGGGTCACGCAGACAGTAGTCCTTAAAAAAGTACTCTTTTATGCACACCGGCACTTCTGTCCGCATTGCGCCCAAAGCGCCCTTCACTTCCGTATACCATACTCCTTTGTATGTTATTCCAAAACCACCCTGACCTATAGCTTGTGTGAGTTTGTATTTTCCTTTTTGAAGTAAATATCCGTTTGGCAAATTCATACGTGACAAATGTTGTTTCTCGTTTTTTTAATTTGCCAAAAATACACTATTTAAATAAAAGAATAAAGAAATGCATGAATATTTTTCGAAAAACTTGTTTTCTTTTGTGAAGAATCTACCGGAATTAGATAAAAAGAGAAATTATCCTTGCTATCCGACAAACATTTTTCCATCAGTTTTTCTTTTATATCAGGTATTATGTTATCCGTAAAAATCTGTTCCAATTCATCATCGCTGAAGCTCTCGACAACACCGTCCGAACACAACATGAAACAATCCCCTTCCTTTATGTCTTTCAACTCTGCCACTTCCGGCTCTGCGGAATGGTTCGAACCTTGAATCGCACGCAAAATAACGTTTTTCTGCGGGTGGCGACGAGCTTCATCAGGCGTGATACGTCCCATCTTCACCCATGAATTCACCAAGGAATGGTCTTCCGTGCGGAAAACAATCTTACCATTGCGGAACTGATAAATCCTGCTGTCGCCAATATGGGCAGCCCAGACCGATTCATCGCCCACATAGAGCATAGTCATAGTTGTGGCCATACCTTTTGCATCCGGATGGGACTCGGCATAGTCATCAAAACGTGTTTCAACATATTGGATGGATTTCCGGACAAACGAGGCATCTGGCTCCCTTTTCAGGAACGTTCGGAAAAACGTATGCATGACTTCGCATGCCATGTTGCTTGCCACCTCGCCTTTGTCTGCTCCGCCTACTCCGTCACACACCAAAAACAGCTTGTCAGACGCAGCAGCCTCTTCAGACAATGGGAATATACAATCCTCGTTGTTTTTCCGTCTCCCTCTGTCACTTACTCCTAATGGTTTTCCTAACGTTATACTCATAGCTCCCTGTTTTTACACTTGGAAACGAAGAACGGTGTGCCCGATAACGATTTCGTCGTTGTTGTTCAAGACGACCACCTCTCCTTCTTCTAAGTAGTTGCTATTATATAACGTATGATTCTTACTATTATTATCCGAAAGATAATGTTTATAGCTTCCGTGCTCATCCTTTTTCACTTCGATACGGATATGTTCACGGCTCATCGACCTGTCTGCCGTCTCTATCATCAGTGTTGCTTTGGAAGCGGAGGACTTCCTGCCTATGACTGAAATTCCTTCCGGAAGAATGAAGGATTGCTGCGGGGTTTCAGGAGCGGGAAGAACCATTATCCTCCCTCTCTTTTCAACCAAAGGATTGACCAAGACAGTATCGGGTTCCTCTGACTCGGTCTTTTTGTCTAATACTAACGACACAGGAATGGCTTGCCTGCACTTAGGGCACTTGAATGAAGTAAGCCCGAGGGGAAGTTTCCCCTCGTCTACTTTCAATCCTACTTGACAATATGGACACTTTATCGAAATCATATTATAAATGAGATATCTGCACCTTCTACTTCAATCGATAAATTACTGTCCATACCAGCATCCCATCCCATTACAGAGTCATCGGACATCGTAATGAAATCCATGCTATCGGCTTGTACGTCGTCAAGCATTACGGCATCTAAAATGCCATCGTCCCCATCTACATCCACCACTACGGCATCTGCCAACAACGGAGCTTCCTCCGGGCTATCCAAAGTGACGAACGTATAATCATTCTCTTGCATAATACACTTCCTTATTCGTTAGTTATTATCCCTGATGCAAAAGTAAAAAAAGGATTTTTCTTGACAGCCGATTCGGAGTCCTTATAATCAAACAATTGGGATTTATGTACAAAAGGTATACTTTTATATTACAAGTCATCATCTACCCATTTTGCCTGACAGCTGGGAATAGGACACTGTTTTTTGTTTTTCAGTGACTCCCATGGGATTTCCCCCAAGAAAGTCCCGCATTTCGGACAGACATAATCTATCTTGAATTGATTGTTCAACTCCTGCAATTGGCGGGGAATCTTAGCGGATTGGCGTGCCCCCATATAGATGCCGCCGACAGGTGCCAGAACCGCCAATGCCAAACAAGTCATCATCCACGAATGGGAACCCTGTCCTGACCCGATAATCATACCCACGATTCCCGGCAAGGCAAAGGGCAAGGATTGGAACAATCTTGTCTTAAACTGATTGGACGACTGGATTTTCACCTTTTCATTTATATAATCGTCATACGTTTTTTTGAGCCTCTTGAATTCCTCGCTATAATCATTCTTGCTCTTTAGCAAATCAGAAAATTGGACGATACAACCATCTCCTAGGCGGATTTGATCGGTCGGGGTCACTCTCTTCTTGACTATTTGCGCTCCGTTGACATAAGTTCCGTTCGAGGATCCGAGGTCTTCCAGCATCCAGAACCCATCTTCCCCATGAACCAACCGCGCATGATGACGGCTTACATGTGCATCATCAACCACATAATCATTATCTTGAGCTTTCCCTATCGTTATTATCATCATCAACCCTCTTCTTCTTTAATATTATCAGTATTCTTCTCTGCTTCTTGTTCCAGCATCTCTTTCAATCCTCTCAGCGGGTCTTTAGATATCCCTAATTCATGAGGCTTGCCATCATGACCTAACAGTACCAATTTCTGCTTTGGCAAATTAATTTGCAGGATATGGTTTTTGTTAATGATATGGCTTTTCCCCACACGCATCAAGGTTTCATTACTTCCAGCCACCTGTTTCTCCAGCAACTCCTCTATTTTTCCGATATTAATGGCAAATGTGAACATTATGCCATTAGACAACAGTAATTTCGTATAATTCCTATCCGCCTCAAAATAGAGTATTTGGCCTATCTTAATACGAAGCAGTTCATCTCTCGTTTTTATTATCAAATATCGGTCCATTTGCTCTTTCTTTTTATTTCACAATTTAAGAGGCAAAAGCAACATGCCTGCCAGCCCATTGCTTTTGCCTCACAAAGATACGGTTTTATTTTCAATCTGCGCCAATTCATTCTTAATTTATCACAATCCCAGTCAGCCGCGTAAGACCAGCAAAGGTGTATTCGTGTGGAATAACATTCGCCTTGCCAAGCTTGGATTGAACATCCGTGCCAACAAGCTCCTCTTGTAATTGGTCAAGGATATCAGATTGATTTGTTTGTCCCGTACAAACTTTTCTATGGCAAGTAGCAAGTCGCCATCGTCCAGCACCGTGAATGAGATGAGAGCATCCGGATATTGTTTCTTGAAGTAGTTTTGAGCACCGCTCAGGCGGATTTCATTCCATTCATCCTTGCTGGTGGAGATATTGAACAAATGAATGTTTATCTGATAGTTCTTCATTATCTCCATGAAGTGTTCGAAAGCTACCAAATCCTTTTGGGAGAAGGAAGTGGCAAAGGCGACATTCTTTATCTCTGCCAAGGAAGAGTATGGCACATCCTCCGGAATGGCGAATATAGGAGCTTTGCTCATGTCTATCACTTCCCCTGTCACACTGCCAATCAAATCCAGCTCTTTCCTGTCCTTTCCCCTTGTGCCCATAAAAATGACATCAGGATGGTACTCACGGCAGTAAGCAATGATTTCTTCTTCCGGCAAGCCTTCACGCAAGACATAATCATACTTCACCTTCGGCAACTTCCCTTCAGACATTCTTTTATCTATCTCGCCACACAGCGATGAAATGTCCTTTTGTATCCTTTCCATCGTCATCCGGGCAGCTTCCTCGTTCGTTTGGTAAGCCATGGTGTCACTCAGAGGAATCGCTGACGGCGTGTATGGAGTATAATAGGAATGCAGGATCATCACCTCCGCGCCGATTTGGGAAGCATGATTGATGGCAAACATGCAAGCATTCATGGAATAGTCAGAGAAGTCAACAGGAACAAGAATCCGTTTTTCCAACCTTTCGTCCTCTTCTTTCTTCTTTATCTCCTCGTTTTTCTCCTCTATCCAGGAGTTTTCTTCTATCACTTGCAGAGCCCGTGGCAAATCGCTTTCTTTAATTCTGACACGTACTCCCGCAGATATCACTGGCTGAATTTGATTCACATTATGTATGTAGACCTCAATTCCTTCCGATTCCAAAATCATTTTCAGCATCTGAGCTTTCTCAAATGTATGAATAGCTAATGTTATCAACTTTTCTTCCATATCACTACATTTTTAAAGGTTTACGAATACATATTATCTAACACAATCCTAAAGCAGAGGAGCATAAAGACAAAAAAACCCAAAGCAACGTTTATCTAAAGATACAATTGCCCTGGGATTTAAATACAGATAAATACTTTTTCTCACGCATGACGTGCAGCAGCATCTTGAGCTTCCGCTAAAATCTGCATAGCACGTTCAAAAATTGTTGTATCATCCAACACAACCAAACCACCGTCTGGACCTGGTTCGATGTGGATACCACAGCTTTTGCCGTCCTGGAAATTCTGTCCACCAAAATAATTACGAACTGTTTCCACAGACAGGCCTAACTCATCTGCAATACGATGTGTACTACCATCTGGCAAACTATCTTTAATCTTACGAAGTTCATTAAAAGTGATTGTCTTTGTCATGGCTTACCTTTTTTTTGAGGTTAATACTCTGTTATTTTTATACCGCTAACTTACACATTATGTTTGTAACAAACAAATTATTTCACAACATTATCCCTTATTTGTATTATGTTTTATAACATAACGGTATAACATATATGATTTTGAATAGTATAAAGGTTCGTGCAACGATGAAATATAAAGGTAAAAACAAGCCCTTCACTTCATCCGAAGCAAAGGGCTTGTTTTTTTAGTTCCGGAAACCGGACTTATATTATTTGCCAAAACGTTCTTTCAGTTTTGCCAACATATCTCTTGTCATGCCGTCCAAATCAAATTCTGGCTTCCAGCCCCATTCTTCACGAGCGCAAGAGTCATCCAATGAATTTGGCCAAGAATCTGCGATAGATTGGCGCAACGGGTCAACTTGGTATTCCATTTCAAATCCCGGAACATATTTCTTGATGCTGTTGTAAATGATTTCCGGATCGAAACTCATAGAAGCGATGTTGAAAGAGTTGCGATGTATGAATTTTGCTGGATCAGCTTCCATGATTTCGATAGCTCCACGCAAAGCATCTGGCATATACATCATATCCATGAATGTGCCGGCAGAAATCGGGCAAACGAATTTTTCGCCTTTGGCAGCAGAATAGTAGATGTCAACTGCATAGTCAGTTGTTCCACCTCCCGGAGGTGTCACATAAGAAATCAAACCTGGGAAACGAACGGAACGAGTGTCTACACCGAAACGAGTGAAATAATAATCGCTCAACAATTCACCGGAAACTTTTGTAACGCCGTACATGGTGCGAGGACGCTGGATTGTATCCTGCGGAGTCTTGTCATGAGGAGTATTTGGACCAAAAGAACCGATGGAGCTTGGAGTAAACACTGCTGTGTGCTTTTCACGCGCAATTTCCAACACATTAAAGAGTCCTCCCAAGCCGATTTTCCATGCCAACTGTGGCTTAGCTTCTGCCACTGCTGAAAGCAAGGCTGCCAAGTTATAGATTGTGTCGATGTTATATTTATCGACAACTTCAGCGATTTGCTGCGCATTAGTGATATCAACAACAGCAGATGGACCTGATTCCAACAATTCGCCCTTAGGCTCTGCTCCTGGGATATAACCAGCAACCACATTTTCGCCGCCATAAATACCACGCAATTTCATGGCCAACTCTGAACCAATCTGACCGGTAGAACCGATAATTAAAATTCTCTTCATCGTTTTTTTGAGATTTTAAGTTTTTGCTTTTTTGATGAAGCAAAGGTATATCTTTTTTTACTTATAAGGAATATTTTCCTCTTAATTTATTTACTATTTGAAAAGATTTTTACTCAAGAGCGACCTCTCGCCAAACTCCTTTCACCAATTCACATGTGTTTTTATATCCTGCCTCTTTCAAAAAGTCAAAAGCGGCCTCTCTTCCATCGTTTACCAAATCGGGATAATGGCAGTCCGAATTGACCATGACGGGGATATTTCGTTCTTTCAGACATTTGAGGAAGGCCTGATGCGGGAAAAGTTCTCTTTTCTTGACATAGTTCTTCGTGTTGACCTCGACCATGAGTCCTTTCTCTTGAATCAAGTCCAAACAATTGAAGAACTCTTTCTTATACCATTCGGCATCCAACGAAAAACCGGGGAATCTCTGCCCGTTCATATAAATCTTATCCAAATGGCCAACCACATCAAATCCGCCTGCTTCGACCATCTCACAAGAGGACTGATAGAAATGGCGGACTACCTTCCGGATATCACCCCCATAATATTCCTCCGTGCTTATTTTGAAAGCATCGTAAGATCCGTCTATGCACATCATGTTTTCCTCTTCCAAAGGCATTTGCAAAGGCAAGTAATGGATGGAGCTAATGCGGTAATCCAATGGCAATTCCTGAAAATAGGGAATCGAGGCGTTGTATGTCTTGTCCAAGAAGTCTATCTCCAAGCCACAATAGATTTCCAACTTGTCCGCATATTTCTCTTTGAGCCTTCTTATTTCCGCCAAGTATTCGTTCATGTCCTCCTTGGACATATTCCAAAATGTCTCGAAAGGAAGTGGAGAATGCGAGGAGAAGCCATAAGCCCGGAAACCATTCCGGATGGCGAATTTCACAAAATCTTCCGGGAAACTACGTCCATCGCAAAAATCGCAATGGCTATGATAGTTACTGTATTGCATAGGTGAAAGTACAGGATGATAAAGCTATATATTAAACACAAAAAAAGAGATTGCTCGGTTTGAATGCCAAGCAACCTCTTCTCAATTATAGGGTGATTATTTAATTACACCTAATTCTTTTCCAACCTTGATAAATGCAGCAATCGCTTTGTCCAAATGTTCTTTTTCGTGACCTGCTGAAAGTTGAACACGGATGCGGGCTTGTCCCTTCGGAACTACTGGATAATAGAAACCAGTTACATAAATGCCCTCTTCCTGCATCTTAGCAGCAAAGTCTTGTGACAATTTAGCATCGTACAACATAACTGCGCAGATAGCTGACTGGGTCGGTTTGATGTCGAAACCTGCTGCCAACATCTTTTCACGGAAATAAGAAACGTTGCCCATCAACTTGTCGTGCAAAGCATTGCTCTCTTTCAAAATCTTGAACATTTCCAAGCTTGCACCTACGATAGCAGGAGCTACTGAATTAGAGAACAAATATGGACGTGAACGCTGGCGAAGCATATCGATGATTTCTTTCTTACCTGTTGTGAAACCACCCATGGCACCACCGAATGATTTTCCTAATGTTCCTGTGAAGACATCCACACGGCCGTAGCAGTTGAATTGTTCAGCAACACCGTGGCCAGTCGGACCAACAACGCCGGCTGAGTGTGATTCGTCCACCATTACCAATGCGTCGTATTTTTCAGCCAATTCACAAATCTTATCCATTGGAGCTACGTTACCGTCCATTGAGAACACACCGTCTGTAGCGATGATGCGGTGACGCTGAGCCTGGGCTTCAATCAAGCAACGTTCCAAATCTGCCATGTCAGCGTTGGCATAACGATAACGTTTAGCCTTGCACAGGCGGACACCGTCGATGATAGACGCATGGTTCAAAGCATCAGAAATGATAGCATCTTCTTCTGTAAACAACGGTTCAAACAAACCACCGTTTGCATCAAAGCAAGCAGCATACAGGATAGTATCTTCAGTCTTGAAATAATCAGAGATAGCAGCTTCCAACTGTTTGTGCAAATCTTGAGTTCCACAAATGAAACGAACAGAAGACATACCGAAGCCACGGGCATCCATTGCCTGTTTTGCAGCTTCGATCAATCGTTTGTTGTCAGACAAACCTAAGTAGTTATTGGCGCAGAAGTTCAAAACATCACTTCCTGCATTCACTTTGATATCCGCACGCTGCGGGGTTGTAATGATTCGTTCGTTTTTATACAAACCGGCAGCTTGGATATTTGCCAATTCAGTTGCCAAGAACTCTTTGAATTTTCCGTACATATTATTCTTTGTTTTAAAGTTAATTATGAATCAAGATTCAAAAAACTTAAGTCCATCAGGTTTCTTGGATATAGATTCAAGTTCTGTTTTTTGTTTACAAACACAAAGTTCGTGTTTTTTTTAGAGATAGCAAAGGAAAAAGATGAAAAATCAATCTTTCTCTGCCAACCACTGCTCCAACAGTTTACAATACTTGTCATTTTGCTCAACAAACGGCATGTGTCTCGCACCGTCAAACAGTTCCCAACGGGCATCCTTCAGATGGTCATACATTGTTTTTGCCACCAACGGAGTACATAAATCGTTGGTGCCACTGATAATCAAGCAAGGCGCATCAATTTCATGCAAACGGTCTGTGTAGTCAAAATCTTTCAATGTTCCCATCGGCGAGAATTCGTTGGGTCCCCAACCATAGAGATAGGATTCTGTCCCGACCTTCTTAGGACGGCGCAAACATTCCGGGCTGTTCTCATCAACTTCGCCTGCACAATGGAGCAGCATAAAGTGGGCATTCGCCCGTTGATAAGCTTCCCCGCTGAAATCGTTGGTCCGTTCAGCTTCTGCAATCGCAGTCTGGTCCTCTTCCGGCATGAAAGAAATCAAACGGTGCTGTTCATGCCCCCAAAGCCAGCTGGCGGAAAGCGTGCTCGACAAGATGGCTGATTTGACCCCTTTTGGCTTTTTGTCAATCACATAGGCAATCAAGAGCATTCCGCCCCATGATTGTCCCAGCAAATGGAACTCGTCCAGTTGCAAGTGTTCACGCAGGGCTGTCAATTCGTTCACCCACGTTTCAGGCGTCCACAATTCCGGATGGCCTTCCACGAATGAGTTACCGCATCCCAACTGGTCATACGAGATGATTGCCCTTCCGGACTCCGCCAAACGGTCCAACACTTCAAAATAATTGTGAGAACTTCCGGGGCCTCCGTGCATCAACAGGAGTGGCTTCTTGCCATCCCTGCATTCTCCGGCTATCCGGTAATAAGTCTTATAGCCCATGAAAGGCATATAACCGTCTCTTATCTTCATTGTCTCTATTTCTTTTATTATATGATTACTTATCTTTTCATCGATTATAAGGAACGTATGGGGCATGCTGCACATTCAATGTTTTAGGCAACCAAACCCGGTAACGTTGCGCTTTGTCCCATGTGTTTCCTGCCGATGCGAAATCGCAGAAATAAACCGGTTTGGCAGCTGCATTACCTTCCAGATCCGTGCCCAAGACCAAAGGGGCAGTGAACGCCAACCATGCAAAACCGGGGGCTTTCACAGGGGTAAGATCAACATACCCGTCCTTACTGACAATAACTGACGTTTCGTCAATATATCCATCGTTGAAACGACTGTCCCGCGCCAACACTATTGGACCACGCACAATAGCCTGCGCTCCGTCCTGTTCAACCAACCGGGCACGCAAATCGAGTTGGATGGTTATTCTATCGCCTTTCTTCCATTTACGGGTTATCGGCAAATAGGCACCCGGCAACGTCTCTTTTTCAGCCTTTCCATTCACGGAAACAATGGTCTGCTTGCTCCAAGCCGGGATACGCAACGCAACCGTGAAATCCGCCTCTTTTGCTGGTTCCACTTCTATTTCTATCTTATCCGTTGCCGGATAATCTGTCATCTGTTTTAACAAGACGCTTTTCTTGTTCGGCAAAGTCCATTCCAGTTCCGATGGGGCATAAAAGTTTATGTGCACCGTTTCCTTTTCTACCTGGTATGCAAACTGCGGAATCATGGCAAAAGCCCTTGGACCGTTGGCATTGCAACAATTGATGTGCATTCCACACTGCTCCTCTCCTTCATGCCGGCAACCTTCCAACGGACTGTATTTGGCAATCTGCGAAGCATCATTTTTCAAAGATGCCATCAATGCATTATAGGTAGCTTTTTCCATATAATCGGCATAGAGGGAATTGCCCGTGATTTGCAACAACCGGTTGCAAAGCTGCATCCATGTGAAAGTCACACAAGTCTCCATGGTATGATAAGTAGGCAGTGTCTGCCTTTCTTTTCCACCATACCAACATTCGAAAGCGCTTCCCGAACCAGCAATATTGATTTCCTCCCGGACAATATGCCCTACCGTTTTTTCCACAACCGACAAATAAAGGGGATTACGGGTGACTTTGTAAAGTTCCAAAAGTCCTTCATAACAAGACATCATCTCATACGCCTTTTGCCCGTTCTCGCGTGAAAACCACACTTTCGGATGCGGGAATCGATTTGCGACAGGCACATCCGCAATCGCCTTGCTTATCAGCTGGGGACCTTCTGGTGTTTCCCATTCAGCCACGATATATTTGGCAAAATCAAGATAACGCACCTCTTTTGTCCGGTTATATAAATACATCACCGGCTCAAGGATGGACGAACTTGGCATCCCTATATAATTACCCGTAGCCACAATGCTGGTCTTGCCCGATCCTACTTGTGTCATCAGGTGGTCAATCACCTTGCATGCTGCCTCCAACGCTTTTTTTTCGCCGGACAAATCATACCAGGCAATCAAACCTAACGAACTGTACTTCCTGCCCCAAACATCCCACTCTTTCAATTGGTGTTCGGGAGCATAATTGCCAATATAACCATTGGGCAACTGGGTCGCCATCAACGATTCTGCTGCTTGTTTGATTATTTGGTACAATTCGGAATCCTTGTTATAGCGGTAAGAGGCAATCGCTCCTTGAATCCACTTGCCCCAAAACTCGCTTTGCCAACGGGATTTTTCCTCGTGGTGACGGAATGGTTCCACCAAATGATCCACGTCTTGGGATTTCACACGGTGCTCGATGCAGTCATCAATCCGGTTACCCACATATCCGGATATTTTCACCTGCTTGACAGCGGGATTGTTTGCTATTTGTGCCTCCGCTGAAGAAGAGAAGGCACAAGCAAACAAAAGTACCGACGCTGCCGTTTTAAAAAAACGACCCTGACACATAAATCTATCAAACGTCACAAATACGGATGCACTTTTCCAAAGAGGCAATCTTGTCTTCCTGTTTAGGCACGAACTCATGTCCTACGAAGCCCTTGTAACCACATTCCAAAATGGCTTTCATGATGGCTGGATAATACAACTCTTGTGTCTCGTCCAGTTCCGCACGTCCCGGACAACCTGCCGTATGGATATGGGAGAAATAGGTATGGTATTTGCGGATGGTGTCGATGATGTTACCTTCCATGATTTGCATGTGGTAGATGTCGTAAAGCAACTTGAAGTTAGGAGAACCGATCCTGCGGCAAAGCTCAACGCCCCACACCGTATGGTCGCACTGGTAATCTTTGTGTCCCACGCTATTCAACAGCTCCATGGTCAAGACGACATTATGTTTTTCTGCCAAAGGCATCAATCGTTTCAAACCTTTCTCACAGTTTTCCCAGCCTTGCAAATCGGTCAAACCGTTGCGTCTGCCGGAGAAACATATCAAATTGGTCAAACCGGCTTCTGCCACCATCGGAATCACCTTCTCATAGCTTGCCACCAATTCGTCGTGCAATTTCGGGTCGTTGAATCCTCGGTCGATGCCCAATCCTGCGCCCTGGCACATAGCAACTGTCAATCCATGCTTCTGGACAACTGGCCATTCATCGGGATTCAACAATTCAACGGACTCAATTCCTATTTTTTTGCAAATCTCGCAAAATTCGTCCAAACTATATTTACCAAAACACCATTTGCTTACGGAATGGTGGATATTACCTTTCAAAGGTTCGGGGGCTGCCACTTTCTTCTTTTGCGCCATAGTAGCTGCGTCCACACCAGATACTGCCAAAGCTGCGCCGCTAGCCAACATGGCCTTCAGGGCTGTTCGTCTTGATATGCTTTCCATGTTCTTCTATTTTAGATTATAAAACGTTGCTAAGATAAAACTATTTTTCCGAATATCATTTCTTTTCTTCAAGGAACTTTCCTTGCCTGCTATTTCTTTTTTGTTTTCGTCATGGGTATTTATATGATTGCCTTCAATCTCATACACGATTATCCATCATTCTGCTTCTGCAATAATCGTATTCTAATCAAAGAGAATCGCCCATCACTCTACCCAGTACCGTGTCTCGGTAAGTGTTGAAGATATTAAGCTTCATCATTACATAATTTGGCAAACTCTCAAGATATTCCAACTCAAACACAAGACGCGGATCCTTATCTTCCGTTTCCGGATGAATTTCCGCCTTGTTGCCGATGCGGGCAATACGGATAAGATACAAGTCTTTCACCCCTTTGCCTTTAATGTATGGCATGAAATAATAGAGCTTGTTAAGGGCAATCGTAGAAGGGAATGACTTTGTTTTTCCTGTGTAGTAAACTTTTGTTTGACTTCCATCGAGGAAATAATCTATATTGTCTGCTTTCACAAAGCCAATCAGCAAATTCTTGGTCATGTCCAAGACGTAGTTCTTCTTGGGCTTATTCACCTTCAACAGAGGATCCAACTCAGAGAATAAATCAAGATTCAACTTTGGCAGGGCATCCCGCTGAATATCAATCGGACGAGTAGAAATAGGTTCTTTCCCATAGATAAAGCGATAGAGGCTCTTGCCGATCTGCTGCACAATGCCACAAACCAAAGCATTCCCCATAAGGAAAGCCCTTCGGCCATCTGTCACATCCGGGTGACAAGTATGGTTGTCCGGAAACATATTCAGACGCTCCAACTCTAAGGGAATCAATCGGCGATAACGACCTGACGGAGTAAGTATCACATGCTTGAAACGTGATGCGGCAGAACCTCCTTCACCCGTTATAATTGTTCTGGAAGGTTTGTCCAATGAGTCAGGGAAAGCCATTCCTCCCTCTGAAAAAGTATATTTGAAGCCCTCTTTGGAAGTACGCTCTATCTTCTTTGCCCCCTTCTCATATTCCCATTTTGCCACCTCACCATTGGGTATAAAGAACTCTTCAGGCACAAGTGATTCATCGACAATATTGCCTCCCAATGTCATTGTCGGGCCATCATAAACTGCCTCGGCATTCACAGAATAGACACAACGATCGCGCATGATTCCCGCCGAACCAAATGGGCTATTATTGCCTTCCTTGTTGAAATTGTCAGAAACCTCTTTGATTGTACCTTCTATTTCAAATTCGGAAAAGGCATTATCTTTAGGTTTAAAAGGGAAAGCCTTCGCCAACACTCCATCATAAAGTGTCCAATCCTTCAGTACTTGCACTTGGTTTGAAACGTGTGAATCTTCGTGGTAACCCACAATGTAAGTACGTCTGCGACGCTGGGGCATACCATATTCGGCTGCATTAATAACACGCCACTCCACAGTATAACCAAGGTCTGCAAGAGAAGCAAGGATAATAGCAAAGTCACGCCCTCGTTGTTTCGCCGGAGAGCCAAGCAAACGGTCAACGTTCTCAAAGAAAATGTAGTTCGGGCGGTTCTCTCCTTTCTCATCGAGAATACGGTAAATCTGCCACCAAAGTACACCCTTCTTTCCTTCAATACCACCGGAGCGGCTCAGAGTGGAGGCTACAGAATAATCCTGACAAGGGAAACCACCAACCAAAAGGTCGTGGTCGGGGATTTCATTCGTCGGAACTGTGTTTATATCTTTGTTGTTATGTCCTTCCGAGCCGAATCGGGCTCTATAAACAAGCGATGCATCTTGGTGTACTGTTGAAGGTTCCCATTGATTATTCCAAATGGTTTCATAAGCATCAGAAGCTCCTTCCAATCCAATACGGAAGCCTCCTACGCCTGCAAATAACTCTACAACTTTTATCTTATTATCGTTTCTTTTTGGCATATTTCAAATATATGGAATTTCTTGTAGTTTGTTTGCAATGTATGAACCTTTAAGCCAGAAGAACTGTGGCAACATTCGTATGCCATTCACACATTCTGTTCTTGTTTTCTCAGTCGAAACGTCTGCTCCTCCACGAAAGAAAACTTTATATTCAGAACTTTTAGGAAAGTTAGGCGCACCCATATATGAGCCACTGCTGTTCTTTCGTTTATGACCTTGCTTATCATAAACATATTCCCATTTAAGTTCATTTCTGTAAATCAGGTTTCTTGAATCCTCCCATGTGCGACGGACTTCATTTTCAATGAACTCTTCGTCAAAAGCAAAACGCTTGAAGCCCTCTAAAGTTGTCTTGTTTAAATCTTCACTATCATGTTCACAGAAGATAGGACAAAGGAAACTATGTTCGCAAAAATAGTCGTAAACATCAGAGTCTTCGAAGTCAACATCTCTATCAGCCCATTCTTCAAAGTCAATGTGTTTCAACTTCATATCTTCTGTCCTACCACCTGTAGGTGTTATGGTAATAGTCTTTGCAATAATGCCAGCTTTTGTGAAATCGGAAATCTGATTAAGTCTTTTGCAGTCAGTTCCGAACATGCGAATCACGCACTTTGCAGCAATATCCTTAACGGAAGCATCTACGCCAAGCATTTTTTTCAATTCTGCCAATGTTTTTCCTCTAAATCGTTCAGAAAGAGCATGACATCGGGCATCCAATTGGGTAAAACTTGAGAATGATTCTTTCAAAACGATCTCGTTATTAGCTCTGCTCTTATTGAAATGTCCTCGAATAATGTAGTCAACAAATGTCTGCTTCAATCTGTATCGAGGCTTTTGATAAGAACCCGATGCTTTGCGTTTAAAACCAGGAACTAACTCTATTAGTAGCAAGTTGGGACGCAAAAGATGAGTAAAACCTATTAGCTGTTCATAGCGACTATCAACATCAGGGAATTCGTTATAGACTTTCTGCAAATGCTCTCGCACAATTTCCCAATCATTTTGCAGTTTTGCTTTCTCTTCATCTGAAAATGAATTATAACAATAATCGACAATAGGAAATTGAGCATAACATGACGCTGGAACAACCTCATATGATTTATATTCATAAAAGACAATCAAAAGATGTTCAGATTTCTCCCAAAAATGAGAAGTGTTGAAGTCTGTTTCTATGGTCGGCTCAAAAGTCACGTTTGTTATGCTAATTCCTTCTTTTGCCCCAAGGTAAACATTATATGCTTCACCCGTTTTACCTCTAACATTCTTCAAATCACTTTTAGGAATACGAACTCCGGTCGTCTTTAACTCTGTCAGCACACCGTCAATTTCAATATCACACTCCTGATTACTATCTCGTTCATACCCTAGCACGGACTGTTCTATCACATCTCCAGCTATTCCGGTAATCTTCTCACTCTTTATCGTACGATCAAACTGGTGAGATTTGTCAACCTCTCCTAAAGTTTTACCCTTGACATTTTCCAAGATGGTATAAATCTGCGCCTTTGTAAATCTCCTATCATCAGTTACTGACATCTCACCAACATATATTACAACACCCGTTTGCGGAATTAATTATAAAAAACATACCTGATAAAAGAGTTATGCATAACATTGATAATTGGGAATTAAAGGTGACAAATCTTCTGATAAACAATTATCGTATGTATAATCTACATGCAATGTTCGCAAAAAATATCGATTTCTGCAAGCAAATAGCAGGTAATTTAATCGACAACCACCAATGGTCTTACTCTTTTCATTCGATTTTTCTAAAGATAGAACTTCCCTTGCCAGCTATTTCTTTCTTCAAAACGCTTGTCTACTTTTGCTGTGAACTCATAATTCTTCAATCCCCAATCCGGAGCGATAAGCAACTCCTTCGGGGACTGGGAGACGAATCGCTCCACGACAAAACGAGGGTTCAAACGTTCCACGAAATCAATCACCAAATCGATGTATTCGTCCACTTCGTACAGATGGAAAACGGTTGGGTCCTCTGCAAACTCATGCGCCATCCGTGTGTTCCGTATCAATTGCAACTGGTGCAGCTTCAACGTAGTCAACGGAAGCTCGGATATGCGGGCGGCATGGCCGATAATCTCCTCCCGGCTCTCGCCCGGCAGTCCCAAAATCAGATGGGCACCGACCGGAATGCCACGGGCAGCTGTCTTACGGATTGCCTCTTCCGACTCCTCGTGAGTGTGCCCCCGGTTAATCCGCTGCAAAGTTTTGTCCAACGTGCTTTCCAGCCCGTATTCAATCATGACGAATTTCCGGTGGGCAAGCTGGTCGAAATAATCCAGCAAATCATCTGGCATACAATCGGGACGAGTCCCGACAATCAATCCCACCACAGCGGGATATGCCAACGCCTCTTCATATTTGGCAATCAGCTTTTCCGTAGCATCGTAAGTATTCGTGTAAGCTTGGAAATAGGCAAGGTACTTCATTTCCGGATACTTGCGGGAAAAGAAACGGATTCCTTCGTCCAACTGCTCCGTCACGCTCTTTTCCGTATGGCAATATTCAGGGCTGAATGTCTGGTTGTTGCAATAAGTGCAGCCTCCCCACCCTTTCGTCCCGTCCCTGTTAGGACAAGTAAAACCTGCGTTGACCGATATTTTCTGCACTTTGACCGGAAATATCTGCTTCAGGAAACCACTGAATTCGTTATATCTTTTCTGTTGCGCCATCTTTTTCGTCTCTTCTTGCTATTAGCCGGCAAATATACAAAAAAGAACACAATCCCCGATAAGTCGTCAACATCCCTTCGCTTTATGCGACTTTTGCCGTGCCAATAAGTTTTTTTGCTAAAATTCCAGTGCAGCTTGTTGTTTTGGAAAAAATGTTTGTTTTTTAAATTATCACAGTTCGTTTTGTTAAATTTATTTTTCGTTCACCATCCCGTTCGGAATCTACTCCCTTTTTTGATTCCTCCGCAAAGATACAACCTGAATTTAGCGAAAGCAAGTAAAACGACTTTTTATTTTCAGATTAACATTTATTTACTTAACAATCATTTGCTAAGTTTTACTTTTTATTACTTCAATTTTAACCCAAAAGAAAAGGGGGAGAGAAAAATTTTCTTTTTCTTTACACTTTCTTTTTCTTTATAAAGAGAGAGGGAAAAATAATTATAATTCAAAAAATTCAGGAATGAATTTATTCATGAGTGAATTCCTCCTTTTATTCTTTTCTTTCCTCTTCTATTCTCTCCTTTATCCTCTCCTTCCTTCCCCTTCCTTTCCCTTTTTGGCTAAAAATGCAGAGTTTTCCGCGTTTTTGTATGCAATTTCTGCATTTTTGCGTGCATTTTTCGCGTTTTTGCATACAATTCTTCATTTCAACGTTTTTATCCACCTCCTCCTTCTGCTTTTTTCCCTTTTCAGCTAAAATTGCAGGCTTTTTCGCATTTTTGCGTGCATTTTTTGCGTTTTCACATCTGTTTTTCCTGTTTTTGCGCATCATTTGCATACATTTCTCCTGTTTTAACGCATTTTCCTGCAATTATACTCCATCTGGAAAATACTTTTTGGGCTGTCTGCATCAAAGTAAAAATAGGTTAAAAACGCATCTATAAACAAGAAAGTACAAGATTGTGCAGGAAATGGCAGAAAAAATTATCGTATTTTTGCCCCTAACAATACGAAGTTCGTTCGATACCATTCTTGCAAAGGTGTTTTTCCCTAAAAAACAACCGTTGTTTTGAAAAAAACATTGGATGTTTTGGGAAAAACATCGGACGTTTTTGAAAATTCCTCGGCATGAATTTAAGAACCAGTCGGCATGTTTAAACCAGAATAGTATTTACTAAAACAGAAAGGATTATGATGATTGCAAAACAGACCCATCGACATTTATTCACTTGCCTGATGAAAAGATGCTTTATAATCGTTGCCGTGCTGCTATCCGTGGCTACGTTTTCCGATGCACAAACCGGCACATGGTCTGGCAAATTGGATGTCCAAGGCAGCAAACTATCGCTCGTTTTCCATCTTGACGAGGAAAATCCAACAATGGATTCGCCAGACCAGGGAGTGAAAGGGATTCCCATCCAAGTCACAAGAACGGATAACGGGAATGTTACCATCAAGGTACCTGCTATCGGTGTTTCCTACGAAGGTTTGTGGACGAACGGGCAAATCGAGGGGACTTTCAAGCAGTTGGGCGCCTCTCTTCCGCTGACCCTTCTTCCCGGAGCAGAGAAACTCAATCGACCCCAGACCCCGAAAGCTCCATTCCCGTATGCCCAGGAAGAGGTATCTTTCAACAACGGAAATGCGGTTCTAAAAGGCACATTGGTATTGCCGAATGGATGGTCTCGCAAAACACCCGTCCTCATCATGGTCACTGGCAGCGGCTTCCAGAACAGGGACGAGGAGATATTTGAGCACAAGCCTTTTGCTGTTATTGCGGACGCCTTGGCTCGTGCCGGAATAGCCACTCTCCGTTATGACGACCGCGGTTTTGGCGAGTCCACCGGAGATGTCATCAACTGCACTACGGAAGATTTAAAGAACGATGCCCTTTCCGGCATCCAACTGCTAAGGAAACGGTTCGACAAAGTAGGCATAATCGGACATAGCGAAGGCGGCACCATCGCACTGATGCTGGCAGCAGAGAATAAGGCGGATTTCATCGTATCCCTTGCAGGAATGGCAGTTTCCGGCAGAGAGACGCTGATATGGCAAAACCGCATTTCACTTGCAGCTTCCGGCATTCCTTCAGCGACAGTGGACTCCTATTGTAAGGCTCTCGGCGAAGTCTTTGATGCGTCTACAGCCGGAACTCCAATACCCCCGGCAAGCCAATACAACCTTCCCGCTGCGTTGGCTCAAAACCTGACAGCTGTGACGATGCAGCTACAGTTGCCTTACCTGAAGTATTTCCTGGCTTTGGATTCCCGTCCGCTATTAGGAAGCATTTCTTGTCCTGTCCTTGCCCTTAACGGCACCAAGGATATGCAAGTGGAATATGAGAGTAATTTGGATGCACTGCGCCGCGGCTTACCCAAGAACGCAAAGAACAAATTGGAAGCAATCGAAGGTGTCAACCACCTGTTCCAACATTGCCAAACGGGAATGACCTCCGAATACCGGGACATCGAGGAAACCATCGACCCAAAAGTGTTGGAGAAGATGCAACAGTGGATCTCTGATTTCAAATAGAGATACACCACCATTTTTTTGCCCGAAACACTTGCAATTAGACAAAACCGTTGTATCTTTGTAAAAATATTTTTTCATAAAAACGGAGATGAGGATTAAAGAGAAAATGGCCTATTATGTAGTGTTGGTGGCAAGCTTCTTCTTGCTGCTTTCTGTTGCCATCCCCCATCACCACCATAGCAATGGTTTGCCGTGCATTGAATGGATATTCGGGGCTTCTGCCGACCACCATTCCCATCGCCATACCGAGGACACGGGATGCACAGACCACAACCAAGCATTAAATCCAACTATCGACAAGCATGTGATTGAGCACAACTTGTATGTCCTTTTATCACCCTTGTCTACCCTGTTTGAATATACCCATACCGCCCCCTATTTCCTGCTTCCTAACAAGACAGAGACGGTTTATATCGAATCGCTCCATGATGTCTGGATAGGAAAAGCGAAGGGACTCCGCGCACCACCTGTGACAGGCATTACTATCGCCTGACCATTCGGGCTTACTACGCTTTTATTTAATTATATTTCAAACTATTACATTTACATTTATATTTCATGAAAAGAATATATTTGACATTTGTCATGGTTGCGATGTTATGCAGCTGTGGCGGGAAACATACACATACCGGGCATGAACACGAACACGACCATGATCATACAGAAGCACATGCACATGCACATGCGCATGCGCATGAACATGAACACGAACATGACCACGACCATGATCACGAAGGGCATGACCATGAAGGACACAATCACGAAGCGCATGAACATGACCATGGACACGAACATGCAGCCGGAGAAATTGTGTTCAAGAAAGCCAATGCAGAGGCAGTCGGTTTGATGACTGAAAAAGTCGCTCCAGCCCCCTTTGCCGAAGTCATCAAGACGAGCGGGCAAATCCAAGCTGCCCAAGGATCCGAATCCGTTTTGGTAGCAACCGTACCGGGCATCGTGACATTGGGATCTACCCGTTTTGTTGACGGAACAGCCGTGCGCAAAGGAGAAACCATCCTCTCGTTAGCATCGGAAAACCTATCCGATGGAGACGTGGCTTCACGGGCTAAAATCGCATACGAGACAGCACAGAAAGAGTACGAACGCATGAGTGACTTGGTTGGTGACAAAATCGTTTCACAAAAAGAGTTCGAGCAAGCTAAGTTGGCATACGAAAACGCAAAGGTGGCTTACGAAGCAGTCAAAGGGAAACATTCAGCCAAAGGAGTGGCTGTAACAGCTCCCATCCAGGGTTTTTTGAAGAATATCTTAGTTAAAGAGGGTGATTACGCCACGGTCGGACAGCCTTTGGCCACCATCGCACAAAACAACAGATTGGTTCTAAAAGCAGATGTGTCGGAGAAGTATTATGCACAACTGCCATTGATCCGTTCCGCCTATTTCAAAACGCCTTACGACGACCAAGTATACCAGTTAGACCAACTGAACGGCCGCTTGTTGTCTTACGGGCGATCATCGGGAAGCAACTCATTCTACGTCCCGGTCTTGTTCGAGTTTGACAACAAAGGAGCCATCATCCCGGGTTCATTCGTTGAAATCTACCTGTTGGGCAAACAACTGGAAAATGTCATAAGTGTGCCCATGTCCGCCTTGGTAGAAGAGCAAGGGTCGTATTGGGTCTATATCCGCTTGGACGAAGATTGCTACAAAAAGCAACTGGTAACCATCGGTGCTGACAACGGGAAGCAGGTCCAAATCCTATCCGGCTTGAAAGCTGATGACGAGGTCGTGACCCAAGGAGCCTACCAAATCAAGTTGGCTTCCGCTTCCAATGCGATACCCGCCCATTCACATAGCCATTAATGAACCTTCAAGAATATAAGTCATGCTGAATAAAATCATATCTTATTCCCTGCACAACCGGCTATTGGTGCTGGTTTGTGCCATGCTGCTCTTGGTAGGTGGCGTCTACACCGCTTACCATACCGACGTGGATGTCTTTCCCGACCTGAATGCGCCGACCGTGGTCATCATGACAGAGGCCCACGGTATGGCTCCCGAAGAGGTGGAACGGTTGGTAACCTTCCCTGTCGAGACAGCCGTCAACGGAGCCATGAACGTCCGCCGTGTCCGTTCCTCTTCCACAACGGGATTCTCCGTCGTATGGGTGGAGTTCGACTGGGGAACGGACATTTACAAAGCCCGCCAGATTGTTTCCGAGAAATTGGCGATTGTAGGAGAAGAATTGCCCCAGAATATCGGCAAACCGACATTAGGTCCGCAGTCTTCCATCTTGGGTGAAATCCTGATTATCGGAATGACCTCCGACACGACCTCGTTGTTGGACATGCGAACCATGGCAGACTGGACCATCCGTCCGCGCCTGCTCTCTACCGGAGGTGTCGCACAGGTAGCCGTACTGGGCGGAGACATCAAAGAGTACCAAATCCTATTGGACCCGGCACGCATGAAGCATTATGGCATCGGCTTGGACCAAGTATTGTCCGTATGCCGCCAGATGAACCAAAATGCGAATGGTGGTGTCTTGTATGAATATGACAACGAATACATCATCCGCGGTGTCCTTTCGACAAACAAAGCGGAAGAAATTGCCAAGGGCGTGGTAGCCATGACACCCGACAACATCCCAGTCTTGCTGGAAAACATCGCCACGGTAAAGATAGGTGGGAAAAGCCCTAAATTGGGCCTGGCATCCGAGAAAGGAAAACCAGCCGTATTGATTACGGTGACCAAGCAACCGAACACCAGCACCATCGACCTGACAGAGAAGTTGGACGGAATCGTGGCAGACCTGCAAAAGAACATGCCTGCGGACGTACACATCTCGACAGATATCTTCCGTCAAAGCCGATTCATAGAAAGTTCCATCAACAATGTCAAAAACAGTCTGTTTGAAGGAAGTTTCTTTGTCATCGTCGTGCTGTTCCTCTTCCTGATGAACATCCGCACGACTGTCATCTCATTGATTGCCCTGCCTCTCTCCTTGTTGGTTTCCATCCTTTCGCTCCATTACATGGGATTGACCATCAACACCATGAGTTTGGGTGGTATGGCGATTGCCATCGGTTCATTGGTAGACGATGCGATTGTCGATGTGGAGAACGTTTACAAGCGTTTGCGTGAAAACCGCCTTTTGCCGGCAGGGGAACAACGTTCCACTTTGGAGGTCGTATATGACGCATCGAGGGAAGTCCGCATGCCTATCCTGAACTCCACGTTGATAATCGTAGTCAGCTTCGTTCCCCTCTTCTTCCTGACCGGAATGGAAGGACGCATGTTGATTCCATTGGGTATCGCCTTCATCGTGGCACTGTTTGCTTCAACGGTCGTTGCCTTGACATTGACCCCGGTACTTTGTAGCTATATGTTAGACCGCAAAGGAGAGAAACCTACCCAAGACGCTTGGATTGCCCGTAAACTGCGTGTCCTATACAAAGTCGCACTCACCTATGCCGTAGAGCATAAAAAGGCAGTGTTGGGTTCAACCTTTGCCGTATTCTTGGTTGCCTTAGGCCTCTTCTTCACCTTGGGAAGAAGCTTCTTGCCGGGCTTCAACGAGGGTTCATTCACCATCAATGTCAGCACCTTGCCGGGCATCTCCCTGGAAGAGTCGGACAAGATAGGACAAAGGGCGGAAGAGCTGTTGATGCAAGTCCCGGAAATCCAAACGGTCGCACGCAAGACCGGACGTGCCGAACTGGACGAACACGCCTTGGGTGTAAACGTCAGTGAGATTGAAGCCCCATTCGAACTAAAGAAACGTCCGCGCGAAGAGGTGATGGATGATGTCCGCGAAAAACTATCGACCATCAAGGGTGCGAATATCGAAATAGGTCAACCCATCTCCCACCGTATTGATGCGATGCTTTCCGGTACGGAAGCCAACATAGCCATCAAGTTGTTCGGTACGGACTTGAACCAGCTATTCTTGATTGGCAACCAAATCAAGGATGCCGTCAACGGTGTTCCCGGATTGGTAGACTTGAAAGTAGAACAACAGATTGAACGCCCGCAGCTAACCATCACCCCGAAACGGGAAATCTTGGCGAAATATGGCATTCCGTTGCCGGAGTTCCAAGAATACATCAATGTCATGTTGGGCGGCGAGGTTGTCAGCCAAGTATATGATGACGGGAAAACATTCGACTTGACCGTCAAAACTTCCGACGAGAGCCGTGCGACCATGGATGACATACGCAACTTGATGATTGACGCACAAGGGGAAAAAATACCGTTCAGCTATGTGGCAGACATCCGTTCCGCAGCCGGGCCGAACACCATCAACCGTGAGAATGTCCAGCGTAAGATTGTAGTCAGCGGAAACGTTTCCGGACGAGATTTGCGTGGAGTCGTCAACGACATCCAAAAGTCCGTCAACGAAAAGATTCAACTCCCGGAAGGCTATCATGTCGAATATGGCGGACAGTTTGAAAGCGAACAGGCAGCCAGCCGCACCCTGTTGCTCACATCGTTCATGTCGTTGTTAGTCATTTTTCTATTGATATATAACGAATTCAAGGATGTGCGTGAGAGCGGTGTCGTGATGCTGAATTTGCCATTGGCACTGATTGGCGGTGTATTCATCTTATGCCTCACCTCCAGGGAAATCAGTATCCCTGCCATCATCGGCTTCATCTCGCTATTTGGTATCGCTACCCGAAACGGTATGCTGCTAATCAGCCACTACACGCAACTCCGCTCCGAAGGGAAGCCATTGGGGGAAGCGGTGATACAAGGTTCGTTAGACCGATTGAACCCCATCTTGATGACAGCCCTCAGCTCTGCTTTGGCACTGATTCCATTGGCCATCAACGGAGACCTTCCGGGCAATGAAATCCAAAGTCCTATGGCAACAGTCATCTTGGGCGGCTTGTTATCATCCACCTTCTTGAACGGATTCATCATCCCTATTATTTACTTGATAATGAATAAAGAAAAATGAAAAAGTATATCATTGCTATCTTCTCATCCATCGCTTCTATCGGCATTGCTCCTGCTCAAAACAGCATGGACAAAGTATTGCAATCCGTCTTAGAACACAACAAGGAGCTAAAGGCCGGAAGCTCCCAGACAGAAGCACAGAAGCTGCAAGCACGGACAGAAAACAACCTGCCCGACCCGGAAGTGTCGTATGTACACCAATGGGGAAACAAAGAGGGAATGGGATTCTCCGGGGAATTTGTGGCAAGCCAATCCTTTGATTTCCCGACATTATACAGCCAACGGAGCAAACGAATCAAAGCGGAAAGCAGGAGTCTGGACTCTCAATTCGCCTTGCTCCGCCAAAAGGTCTTGTTGCAAGCCAAGCAGGTTTGCTTGGATCTAATCTACCTGAACCAGCTCCGCTCCCTTCAAAAGGACCGACTGCACAATGCTGATATCCTAAGCCGCTTTTACGCTTCGCAGTTGGAAAAGGGGGCAACCAATGTGATTGAAACGAACAAGGTGGATTTGGAACTGTTGAATGCACGCAACGAAGCACGGCAAAACGAAGTGGCCATCAAAGGGAAATTGGAAGAGCTGAAGGCTTTGAACGGGGGAATAGAGATTGCTTTTGCAGACTCGATTTATCTTCCAGACAACGAATATCCGGAAGATTTCAATGCCTTCTGCATGCAAGCTCTCGAATCCTTGCCAGAGATACAATCCCTACGGGAGAACCAAGCAGTGGCAGCACGGCAATTGACTGTCAGCAAACAGCAATGGTTGCCCAACCTTACTTTAGGCTACCGCATGAATCCCGCTTCCGGAGGAGAACGCTATGACGGTGTATTGGTCGGCATCTCCATTCCTATTTTTGCCAACCGCAACAAAGTCAAGCAAGCCAAAGCGGAACATTTTTATGCGGAGACCCGTTTGGACAGCCAATCGGATGCAGAGAAGGCTCAACTCAGGCAGTTATGGATGAAAGCCGGGGAGTTGAGGAAATCCATCCAAGAGTATTCGTCCGTATTGAAGCAACAAGACAACATGGCATTGCTCAACAAAGCCATCCAAGCCGGACAAATCTCAATGATTGAGTATTTTGTCAATGTCTCGACCTTCTATCAAAGCATGCAGAATTATTTGCAGCTCCAGAACGAATACCAAAAGGTAATGGCTGAACTTTACCGGTTCTTATTGTAATAGACATTCCATAAAAGAGAAAAAGGCGGTGCGTCAGAACCAGTTAAACGCGCACCGCCCTTTTTCTATCAAAATTTCTTGAATATATCATCCTTTCGCAATATTTTTGCAGCTATGAACAGAAAAGATTTAACCAAGGGAAGCATTTCAGGCAATATCATAACATTTGCATTACCCTATATTTTAGCCTATTTCCTGCAAATCCTATATGGACTTGCCGACCTTTTTATCATTGGACAATATTGCGACGTGGACAGCACGACAGCCGTTTCCAATGGAGCACAAGTCATGTATCTCTTGACCTGCACGGTCATCGGTTTGGCAATGGGAACCACTGTCCGCACGGCTTATGCCATCGGTGCGAAAGACAACAAGCAGGTGTCGCATATCATCGGGAACACCGTCACACTCTTCCTTGTGTTAAGCATCGCCCTGGCTATCGTCTTGTTAATTTGCCGGAATGGAATCGTCAGCCTGATAAACACGCCGGCAGAAGCGGTCGAAGGGACAAGGGATTATCTCACCGTCTGCTTCATAGGCATTCCCTTCATCATGGCATACAACATCATCGCCTCCATTTTCCGTGGATTAGGCGATTCAAAAAGTCCAATGTATTTTGTGGCTGTCGCTTGCTCGGCAAATATCCTCCTCGACTATTTCTTCATCGGGTTCATGGGCTGGGGAGCAATCGGTGCCGCATTGGGCACAACCCTCTCGCAGATGTTCAGCGTAGTCGTTTCGCTCATTGCCATCCGCAGGCACCGCCACATTTTCGACGTGAAGAGAGAAGACCTCAAACCTCACCTGCAAACCATCACAGACATCTTGAAGATTGGTGTCCCTATTGCCATGCAGGATGGTTTCATCCAAGTGGCTTTCATTGCCATCACCATCATAGCCAATGGGCGAGGGCTGTATGATGCGGCAGCAGTGGGCATCGTGGAGAAATTCATCGGCTTGGTGTTCATCGTGCCATCCGCCATGCTCTCCTCTATTTCCGCAATAGCATCACAAAACATTGGAGCGCACCAGATGGAGAGAGCGAAGAAAACCATGTGGACCGCAATGGCTATAACCACTTTCTACGGCATCATCGTCTCCACCATTTTGCAATTTGTGCCGGACATGGCTGTGCGGATCTTCACAAACGACGCTCATGTGATTGCATTGGGAGGCGAATACTTGAGAGGTTATGTTTGGGACTGCATCTTCGCAGGCATCCATTTCTGCTTCAGCGGATTCTTCACGGCATGCGGCTACAGCCTCATCTCTTTCCTCCACAACTTTATCGCTATCATCACAGCCCGTATACCGTTGTCTTATCTTGCCTCAGAAATGTATCCGGACACACTCTATCCCATGGGACTTGCCATCTGCTTAGGTTCGGTGACATCGTGCCTGATTTGCATAGTCGCCTATCAATGGTTAAAGAGGCATTTCCTTAAAGCTGCCGGGGCGGAAGAGAAAAAGAATTGACACCAAAAGTATGTCCTGTCAAATATTATGTTTAACTTTACCCGCTCCGTCAGGAAAGAATATAATTGAATCAAAAAAGATACAAACATGAATAAAAGAATCGCGACAGTATTACTTGTAATGATTTTGGCATTGGCGTGCCAAGCTGAGGCTGCATTGAAGAAAGTTTATAACGAAGACATCAACCCGGTGGAACAAATCGACCAGGCATTGGCACAAGCCAAAAGCACAGGCAAATTTGTCATCTGCCAAGTGGGAGGCAACTGGTGTCCATGGTGTTTACGCTTTGCCGATTTCATCGAAAATGACAGTGACATCAGCAAAGTGGTTAATGACAACTTCGTGTATATCCATGTCAATTACAATCCCCGCCAATCAGCAGGAGAAGAGAAGACACGCCAAGCCGCAGAAATGATGAAACGATTAGGAAACCCTGCCCGCTTCGGATTCCCAGTGTTCGTTGTCCTCGACACGACAGGCAAAATCCTCCACACACAAGACTCCAGCTTCTTGGAAGAGGACAAGTCATACAGCAAAGAGAAAACACTCCGTTTCTTCAAGAATTGGACTCCGGCAGCAGTAAAATAACCCCAACATCTAAGATAATATAAAATCGAAATATGGAGAATAACGAATCTCTAAAGTATTCTAAAGAACAGATTCGGTATGCAGTCCTTTCTTTTTTCATCGCACAAGGATTGTGTTTCGCCAGCTGGGCAAGCCGCATACCGGATGTAAAAGAGATGTTCGACGTATATGACGTGTTCTATTGGGGACTCGTCCTGCTCTTAATCCCTATTGGCAAATTTGTCGCCATTCCGCTTGCCGGCTATCTTGTTTCACGCTTAGGCAGCCATATCATGGTGCAAGTGAGCGTCTTGGGATATGCCCTTTCACTGTTTTCAATCGGAATGGTGTCGTCCATCTATCTATTAGGAGTAAGCCTTTTCTGCTTCGGTGTGTTTTGGAATCTATGCGACATTTCCCTCAACACGCAAGCTATTGTCATCGAGCGCATCTATGGCAAAACCATCATTGCATCGTTCCACGGCGGTTGGAGTTTGGGAGCCTGTTTAGGTGCATTGATAGGATTCATCATGATTGCCAACAATACCCACCCGTCCATCCATTTCTCTATGGCAGCCGTTGCGATTGCCTGCATCGTATTCTCAGGACGCAACTTCTTGCAGGAAGACCGGGCGAAACAATTTGAGGAGGTGGAAAACAAGAGCGAGAAGAAAGAGGCTCCTGCCCTGCTGAGCTTTATCCGCAAACCGGAACTGTTACTGCTCCAATTTGGATTGGCAGGACTATTCGGGTTGGTTGTCGAGAGTGCCATGTTTGACTGGAGCGGGCTCTATTTTGAATCTGTATTGAATGTGCCCAAGTCACTCCAAATCGGATTCTTAGTATTTATGGTCATGATGGCGACAGGACGTTTCCTTGCCAACTGGGCTTATGGGAAACTTGGCAAGCAACGGGTCTTGCAATGCGCAGGAGCATTTATCTTCGTGGGATTTTTTGTCTCCGCCCTGTTGGGAAGCCAGTTTGAAAGCATAACAGCCAAAGTGGTGGTCAATTCCCTCGGCTTTATGCTGGTCGGCCTTGGCATCTCTTGCGTTGTCCCGACCATTTATAGTTTGGTTGGAGCCAAGTCGCATACTCCGGTGGGAATAGCATTAAGTATTTTATCAAGCATCAGTTTCATCGGCTCACTGATAGCCCCTATTCTTATCGGAGCCATTTCCAAAGCTTTCGATATGCAATATGCCTATATAGTTGTGGGACTATTAGGACTTTGCATCTGGGCTATGACAACATTCTGTAAAGCATTCAAAGAATAAACAAAAAGACTTTTATGATATCTATAGACGGACTGACAGTGGAATTTGGAGGAAGTACACTGTTTGCAGACATCTCATTTGTAATAAACGAAAACGACAGAATCGCCCTGATGGGCAAAAACGGTGCGGGAAAATCCACTTTATTGAAAATCCTTGCCGGCGTAAGAGAACCGACAAGAGGAAAAGTATCAGCCCCGAAAGATACGGTTATCGCTTATCTGCCGCAGCATTTGATGACTGAAGACGGGAAAACCGTATTCGAAGAGACTGCGCAAGCGTTCGCACATTTACACCAAATGGAAGCGGAAATCAACCGCATCAACAAAGAATTGGAGACTCGCACGGATTATGAGTCTGACGAATATATGCAGCTAATCGAGCAAGTTTCCACCCTGAGCGAGAAGTTCTATTCCATCGAAGAAATCAATTATGATGCCGACATAGAAAAGACGCTTTTAGGATTGGGCTTCAAACGTGAAGATTTCACCCGGCAGACCAGCGAGTTCAGTGGAGGCTGGCGAATGCGTATCGAACTTGCCAAACTGTTGCTGCAAAAACCGGATGTGTTATTATTAGACGAGCCAACCAACCATTTGGACATCGAGTCAATCCAATGGTTGGAGGATTTCCTCATCGAAAGCGGTCAAGCGGTTGTCGTCATCAGCCACGACCGTGCTTTCGTGGACCACATCACGACACGCACTATCGAAGTCACCATGGGAAGGATTTATGACTACAAGGTGAATTACAGCCAATATTTACAACTACGCAAAGAGCGGAGGGAACAACAGCAAAAAGCATTTGACGAACAGCAGAAGTTTATTGCAGAGACCAAAGAATTCATCGAACGTTTCAAAGGCACCTATTCCAAGACACTCCAAGTGCAAAGCCGCGTGAAAATGTTAGAGAAATTGGAGCTGTTGGAAGTGGATGAAGAGGACACATCTGCATTAAGATTGAAGTTCCCGCCCTCTCCCCGTTCCGGTTCATATCCGGTGATTATCGAGAACGTGTCAAAGAGATACGGGGATAAGACTGTCTTCAAGAATGCAAACCTGACCATCGAAAGAGGAGACAAAATAGCTTTTGTAGGAAGGAATGGTGAAGGAAAGTCCACGTTGGTGAAATGTATCATGAAGGAGATAGAGCATGACGGCAAATTAACAATCGGGCACAATGTGATGATTGGGTATTTTGCCCAAAACCAAGCCTCGCTGTTGGATGAAAATTTAACGGTTTTCCAAACTATTGATGATGTCGCCAAAGGAGATATCCGCAATAAAATCAAGGATTTGTTGGGCGCATTCATGTTCGGAGGCGAAAACTCAGCCAAGAAAGTGAAGGTCTTGTCGGGAGGGGAAAGAACCCGATTGGCAATGATCAAACTTTTGCTTGAGCCAGTCAACCTGCTGATTTTGGACGAGCCGACCAACCATTTGGACTTAAAGACGAAAGATATCCTTAAACAGGCTTTGCTCGATTTCGACGGGACTTTGATTGTCGTTTCCCACGACCGAGACTTCTTGGATGGCTTGGTAACCAAAGTGTATGAGTTCGGCAATCAAAAAGTAACAGAGCACTTGGAAGGCATATATGAGTTCATGCAACGCAAGAAGATGGAAAATTTACGAGAACTGGAAAGGAAATAAGAATGAAAGAATTGCTATCGCTGCTGAAGAAGTTTTTTGGTTATTCCTCTTTCCGACCTTTGCAAGGAGAAATCATTGAACACATCTTGCAAAAAAAAGATGCGTTAGTCTTGATGCCGACAGGTGGTGGCAAATCCATTTGCTACCAATTGCCTGCCATCTATCTTCCTGGCATCACTTTGGTCATATCGCCCTTGATTGCCCTGATGAAAGACCAGGTGGAAGGATTGATAGGCAACGGAATTCCTGCGGCTTCCCTGAATAGTATGCAAAGCGAAAGCGAACAACAGCAGGTGAAGCAACTCTGTATCCAAGGAAAGATAAAACTACTCTATGTTTCGCCAGAGCGTGTCAAGGTTGATGCAGATTGGTTCTTGCCACAATTGGACATCTCACTGATAGCAATTGATGAAGCACATTGTGTTTCGCATTGGGGGCATGATTTCCGCCCGGAGTATACACAGTTGGCCATCTTGAAGGAGCGTTTCCCTTCTGTCCCTGTCATTGCGCTGACAGCGACAGCGGACAAAGTGACTCGCACGGATATCGTCAACCAGCTCCATTTGGATAATCCCCGCACATTCATCTCCTCTTTCGACCGTCCCAACCTCTCGCTTACTGTGCAGCGCGGGCTGAACAAAAAGGAAAAGATTAGAGCCATCGTCCGCTTCATCCGCCAACACAAAGGACAAAGCGGAATCATCTATTGCATGAAAAGGAGCGACACGGAAATGTTGGCAGAGGAACTCTCCCTTTACAATATCCAAGCCGTTGCTTATCATGCCGGACTTTCCCCCAATGCCAGGGAACAAGCACAAAATGATTTCATCAATGACCGCATCGAAGTCATCTGCGCCACTGTCGCCTTTGGAATGGGAATCGACAAAAGCAATATCCGCTGGGTAATCCATTTCAATATGCCGGGAAGCATCGAAAACTACTATCAAGAAATAGGCAGAGCCGGAAGAGATGGCGCAAAAAGCGACACCTTGCTTTTCTATTCCTTGGGAGACTTGATTGTCCTGCGGCAGTTTGCCGAAGAGAGCGGACAGCAGGAAATCAATATGGAAAAGCTGAACCGGATGCAACGCTATTGCGAGACAGATATTTGCCGAAGAAGGATTTTGCTCAGCTATTTTGGAGAAGAGGTGGAACATGATTGCGGGAATTGCGACGTCTGCAAGAATCCTCCTGTCCGCTTCGATGGAAGCATCTTAGTCCAAAAAGCGCTAAGTGCCATCATCCGGACAAACCAACAAATCGGAGTGGAGATGCTCATCCTGATTCTCCGTGGTTCCGCCCGCATGGATTTGACGGAAAAAGGATATCACCATATCAAGACTTATGGGGCTGGAAGGGACTTGCCTTATATTGAATGGAAAGAGTATATTTATCAAATGATCCAATTAGGATTCATTGAAATAGACTATACTAATGGTAATAAACTAAAGGTCACAGCTTTGGGAAACAAGGTTTTGTATGGCAAAAGCCAAGCCCAATTGGCGAAATACTTTCCTGCCGACAAGGAACAATCAGGGAAAAGCAAAAAGAACGGGTTTAAGGCACAACCCATCCGCCCGAAGCAGAGCGATTCGGTGGACGATCAATTGTGGGATGCTCTCAAACAGTTGCGCAAACAATTGGCTGAGCGGGAAAATGTCCCCGCTTATCACATTTTCTCAGATGCCTCATTGGAAGAAATGGTGCAACAGAGACCAACAACCTTAGGGGATTTCAATACCATAAAAGGAGTTGGACAAATCAAGCTTGAAAAATATGGACGAGTCTTTGTCGCCCTCATCCGCTTTGTCCTCAAACTGCCAAAACTGACTGTATAGGCAGCTCTATTTCCCCGAATGAAATCATGGCATTGAACAACCGGAGGCGGGAAAAGTGCGACAAATCTTCCACTCTTATCTTTGCTTCCTGTATTTGGTGAGAATCCAGAAGGGAAGCACGCATGGTTCCTTTCAACAAAGGAGTTGACGGAGTAAACCAAGTTTCTCCATTCCAAAAGGCGACATTGGCGATTGTCGTATCAGTGACATCGCCATTTTGGACAATCAGCACATCATCGCACGCTCCCCGCTGGGCAAAACAACGGTTCAAAGCGGAACGATCTGCATATTTGCATCCATAATCCACTTGATTATCCTCCACCAATCGAAGTGTTTTAACCGATTTGATTTGATAAGGGAAGAATTCGACACTCCGAATCTCTGTATCATACACAATCCGGCAACGAGTGCGTTGCTGATAAATGGAAACATCTCCAATGACAGCTTCCAAATCCAACCCGTCAGAAAGCCCCAAGTGGGCACGGGTTTCGTTCATTCTTTGGTTGTGATAAGGCAAATGACAAGCCCTTCCCTCTTCGATGCGGATTGTTTCTAAATATTGTTCCATCCTATTGCTTTAAAGGAATATAGATTTTTTGATTTATCTCTTCATATTCTTTGGCACACTCGCTTTTAGCCGTAATGCCTCCTCCACTTTTGAAGAAGAAGCCGTTTTTGGTCTGCTCAATAAAGCGAATCATCACAGCACTATCCAATGTCTCGCCATTGAACACGCCCATCACTCCTGTATAAAAGCCTCTTTGATAGGTTTCTGCCTCATGTATAATCTGCACCGTCTTCCGTTTGGGTGCTCCCGTTATTGAACCGGCAGGAAGTAAAGAGAATAAAATGTCGCCTAAACTCTGCTGCCAACCCTCGGACAATTGCCCTTTCACTTCCGAACTGACCTGCAACAGTATCTCTCCCGTCTGTGTATGAATTTCGTCTATATAACGATAATGCGGAACTGACACATGAATGGAGATTTGGCTCAAATCATTCCTTATCAAATCGACAATCGTCGCATGCTCCGCAGATTCCTTCACATCTGCCATAATCACTTCACGAGCATTCGGGACAGAAGCAGAGATAGTGCCTTTCATAGGATAAGAACAGATAAAACCATCTTGGATGCGGACAAATATTTCCGGAGAAAAGACCACGAACTGCCCGGGCACGCACAAACGATATTTGGCTTCCGTCAAATAAAACAAATCGACCAACGATGTTTGCATCTCGATAGGAGTTGCACAAGTCAGATTGGTCAAATAGGAATTACCAGCTAAAATATGGTTCCGGACTATCTCGAACGATTTCCGGTATTCCTCCTTGTCAGTCGGATGAATTTCCAACATGCATGACGGCGCATGAAAAGGATGTTCCTGCTCCACATTCCTCCCATCCACATTCGCCAATCCATTAAAATCATACAAAAGCACATCCGGGGTGATTTGCTCCAAACGCTCAACAAATATGCGTTTAATATCATAATCCACTATAAAAAGAAAAGGCTGCCTCTCCTTTCCCCATTGATTCATCAAAGAAGCAGCCTCTTTTTCCGTATAAAATCTCATTCTGTCAAAAAGCGTTTACTCAGCCCGTCAAAGGCATCGATGCGACGATCTCGGAAGAAAGGCCACCATCTGCGCACATTTTCACTTCTCGTCTTATCAATTTCGACAACACGGACTTCTTCTTCATGATTGGGAAACTCCGTTAACATCTCACCTTGAGGTCCGGCAACAAAGCTATTCCCCCAAAACTGGATGCCTGCTGTTTGTCCGGATGGATCGGGTTCATGCCCGGTGCGGTTCACTGTGACCACTGGCAAACCATTGGCAACAGCATGTCCACGCTGGACGGTTATCCAAGCACCCAACTGGCGCTGTTTTTCCTCTTCCGTATCAGAACTCTCCCATCCTATTGCCGTCGGATAAATCAGCAGTTCGGCTCCTCGCATTGCCATGAGACGGGCGGCTTCAGGATACCATTGATCCCAACATACTAACACTCCTAATCTGCCAACCGATGTGTTGATAGGCTCAAACCCTAAATCACCCGGCGTAAAATAGAACTTCTCGTAATATGCTGGATCATCCGGAATGTGCATCTTGCGATATTTGCCGGCAATGGTTCCATCTTTTTCCAACACGACCGCAGTATTATGATATAATCCCGGAGCACGGCGTTCAAACAAGGAGAGCACTAACACAATCCCCAACTCTTTGGCCAGCTGCCCAAATGAATCAGTAGAAGGACCAGGGATTGATTCTGCCTGGTCAAAAAGTTGCGTATTCTCCGTCTGACAAAAATAAAGCCCGTTATGAAGTTCTTGTAAAACAACCAACTCTGCTCCCATCGCTGCTGCTTTCCGGATATTATCCTGCAATTTAGCGATATTCGCTTTTATATCAGCACTATTCTTCTGTTGTATCAATCCTACTTTCATCCTGTCTTATTTTATAAATCCTTCCGGGTACTGCATCGTCACACAATGCAAAGACCCATGTTGTTTAATTAATGGCAAACAATTCACACCCACGACTTCCCGGTCCGGGAATGCTTCCTGCAATAGAGAACGAGCCTGCTCATCTTTAGGCGAATCATAGAACGGCACCAAGACAGCCCCATTCATAATCAAGAAATTCGCATAAGTCGCTGGCAAACGTTCACCTTGCCATTCCACTTTGTCAGCCATCGGCAGAGCAATCAATTGATAAGGTTCTCCATTCTCTTGGCGGAAATCCATTATCTCTTTTTCCATTGCTTTCAACTCATCATAGTGTTCATCCGATTCATCGAGGCATTGGACGTATGCAATCGTATGTTCATTGCAAAAGCGAGCCAAAGTATCCACATGGCTGTCCGTATCATCACCTGCCAAATAGCCGTTTTCTATCCATAATATCCTTTTCAATCCGAATACCTCTTTCAAGTAATTCTCTATCTCCTCTCTTTGCAGATACTCATTCCGGTTGACGGAAAGCAGACATTCAGCAGTTGTCATCAATGTCCCTTTTCCATCCGATTCGATGCTTCCGCCTTCTAAGACGAATGGAGCCATATTCGCAACCTGGACCTGATCCGTAAAGAAACCATCCGCAGCTAAAGTCCGTGTAATCAAATTGTCTTTTGCAGCTGCAAATTTCATTCCCCAGCCATTAAACAGGAAGTCATAAAGCGTCAATCCAAATGAATCAACCACTGAAATTCCACCGTGATCTCTTGCCCATGTGTCATTCGTCTCCATTTCTGCAAAGCGGACACTGCTCTCATCATATTCCCCTAATTGCTGTTTGACCACAGCTGCATCCGGGCAAACAATCAATAAATTCTCACGTTTCATGATTTCTTTGGCAATGGACACGAAACAAGGAACCACTTCGTCCAATATCGGAGCCCAGTCCGTTTCTTCATGAGGCCAAGTCAACTGCACTGCGCTCTGCTTAACCCATTCTGCTGGTAGAATAATAGACATATCTTCCATCACTAACTTTCTCTTTTAAATCCTTTTAATTCTTGATATAGCCGCTGGACCGGCAATCCCATGACATTATAAAAACTTCCTGTTATGCTTTCAACACCCACATAACCTATCCATTCCTGTATTCCATAAGCTCCCGCTTTGTCGAATGGCTTGTATTTATCCACATAGTAAGTAATTTCCTCCTCCGTCAAGGTGGCAAACCGGACGGTTGAAGTTACAGAAAAAGCCTTCTGCTTCCGGGTCGTCGTCAAGCAAACACCGGTCACGACATAATGTTCATGGCCGGACAAACTCTTCAACATCTCAATGGCTTCATTCCTGTCTTCCGGTTTTCCTATCACGCTATTCCCATTCCATACCACTGTGTCAGCCGTGATCAACAATGTATCATCATGCAAATCAGGAATATAAGCTTCCGCTTTCAGTTTAGACAAAAAGAGAGGAATTTCTTCAGGCTGTAAAGAGTCCGGATAAGTTTCCTTCAATCCGGATATCACTTTCACCTCAAAATCCAAATCCAATCCTGCAAGCAGCTCTCTGCGGCGAGGAGAATTGGAACCTAATATAATATGGTATTGTTCTAACATAAACTTCCTTTATTTACCAACCAAAAGCCTCTCCCTGCATCCAACGATCCTGAGCTTTCAACGTTTGCTCAATCACATCACGGGCAACTCCGTCTCCCCCGTTGAAACGGGAAATATATTTGGCTATTTGTTTTATTTCCGGTGCCGCATCTGCCGGGGCAACCGGCAAACCTGCCTCTTTCATCACATGATAATCAGGAATATCGTCACCGCAATAAATCACCTCTTCCGGCTGGACTCCTGTTTTCTGTAGAAAATCATGATAATCGTGAATTTTCACAGCACTTTTCATATATATATGTGTTATTCCCAGTCGGGAAAATCGGATCCGGACCGATTCCGTATATCCTCCTGTGATAATAGCAACGGCATATCCCAACTTGACGGCAAGCTGAAGAGCATAACCGTCTTTTATATTCACTGTCCGCATGGGATCGCCATTCGGATGCAATGAGACAACATCCCGGGAAAGAACGCCATCCACATCAAAGACAAAAGCCTTTATCTTCTTCAAATCGTAATTAATACTGCTCATTTCTTTGAATATTGATGAATACTCTGACTTAACAACTGATAAACAGCCGACATTTCGGGTCTGTTCATCTCTGCCAATAAATCCAGATGCTTCCGTATCACATTCTCGTCATAACGGATGGCTGGACCTGTTTGCGCTTCTTTTGCCGGCATCCTGTGGACTTTAGCTGCTGTCTCATCCATAAGAGGAAGCAACACATCCTCTGGAATGCCGGTGTCTCTTAATATTTGACCTGCCAAAACATACATGTGGTTGGTGAAATTACAAGCAAAAACAGCAGCCAGATGCAAATGCCTGCGCAATTCGGAAGACAAAAAGCGCACATCATTAGAAAGCTCTCTTGCCAAGCCTTCCAATATTGGACAATCCGCCTCTTGTTTGCATTCCAAGAAAAGAGGAATAGAGGCAAAATCAACCTCTCTTTGTTTGGAAAAGGTCTGTAAAGGATACAAGACTCCATATCTTTTCGTGTAATTGGCAAACAGTTCCATCGGCATGCTTCCTGCCGTATGAATCCAAAGTCCGCCGTTCGCAGGAATGGAGGCTGCAATGCCTTCCAATGCTGTGTCTTTTAAGGAAAAGAGATACAAGTCCGCATCTGTCCGGATTTGGGTTGGGTCATCACAAGCCACGGCATTCAAACACCCAGCCAACTCTTCCGCATGGATTTGTGTATGGCTATAAACTTGCACTATCTGGATTTGCGGCAAACGGGACATCGCCAATGACAAGCGTGTCGCCAAATTGCCGGCACCCACCATCACCACTTTCATTCTTCGCTTGCTTTTGGTTCTTCAGGCAAAGTGAATTTGCCCAAATGAATCTTTTCCCATTGTAAACGAGATTCGTCAAAAGGGTTGCCCGGCTTCTCTTTATAACCGAATCCTATGACAGACAACACCTCCATTTGATAAGGGATATCCAACAATCCGCGAATATATTGGGCGGAATCCTCTTCACTTTCTGTCTGCCGGTTCCGGATTTGGCACCAACAGCTTCCCAATCCTAAATCTTCTGCCTGAAGCTGCATCATAATGGAAGCGATAGAGGCATCTTCTATCCACACATCACTCTCCATCACATTGGCTAAAACCACGACTGCCAATGCACAACCTTCCAGAAAAGCTGCTCCATGGGGCTTGCAAAGAGACAATTTTTCAAGCATCTCTTTATCTTCAATGACGACAAACTGCCAAGGATTCTTTCTCTTGGAAGCGGGAGACATCAACCCCGCTTTTAATATAGCAGCCACTTGATCCGGATTCAATAGTTGGCTTGTAAACTTACGTGTACTTCTTCTGTTCTTAATTAATGATGCGAAATCTTTCATTATTTCTATCTTTGCAAAAAAATTACATATCGGACAAAGATAGGAATAAATATCAGAGCATTTATACGCTTTCTCCTTTTTTGACGTTATTACAAGTAATTATATAATGAAACAAGGTAAATCAGCAACATATATGATGGTTCGTATCGTAGCTTTATGGCTATTCATCCTATTTTCTCTCCCGCTTTTTGCCCAAAAGCGAGTAAAAGTAACGGGGTATATCCGTGATGCGGAAGGCAACCCGTTAGAATTGGTCAACGTTTTGGTTAAGAACACCTTGAACGGAACCATGACAAACGAGAAAGGATTCTACTCCTTGAATGTCGCAACAGGCGATTCGGTTGTTTTCCTTTATTCTTGTATTGGATATAACAAAGCCGAACGAATTGTCCCTTCTTTGCAAGCAGACCTGCGCTTGAATGTGCAAATGAATTATTCTTCCATCGACTTGGGGGAATTTTCGGTTACTGCTATCCGGAAGCAGACCTCGACCATGGAAACCATGCAAGCGGACAAAGTAAAATTATTGCCGGACCCTGCAGGTGGAAGCATCGAAAGCTTGGTGGTCACTTTTGCCGGAGTCTCGTCCAACAACGAACTAAGTTCACAATATTCGGTCAGGGGCGGAAGTTATGACGAAAACATTGTCTATGTGAATGGCATTGAAGTATTCAGGCCTCTATTGATTCGTTCAGGACAACAAGAGGGACTAAGCTTCGTCAACCCGGACTTGACAGAAGAGGTCAATTTCTCAGCCGGAGGATTCGAAGCCCGGTATGGAGATAAAATGAGCTCGGTTTTGGATATCCGGTACAAAAAGCCTAAACAGTTCGAGGGAAGTGCTTCTGCCAGCCTCTTGGGTGGTAATGTATCCATAGGAAGCTCGACAGGGAAATTCACTCAGGTAACCGGATTCAGATACAAGAGCGGGAAATCATTATTGGGGACAATGGACACGGACGCTGAATATGATCCTCGTTTCATGGATGCGCAAAGCTACATGACTTTCCAATTTTCCCCCAAATGGGAAGCGACATTCTTGGGGAATATTGCCACAAACAAATATCGTTTTACGCCTCATAGCAGGGAAACCAGTTTTGGTACTGTCGAAAACACTCAAAAGTTCACAGTCTATTTTCCTAACAGCAACGAAAACGACAAGTTCCAAACTTTGTTTGGAGCATTGACCCTTGCTTATAAGCCCAAAAACGATGTGGAGTTGGGCGTGCAAGCTTCCGCATTCGACAGCCAAGAAGACGAGCGTTATGACATCATGGGTGAATATTGGCTAAGCGACGGGACGGAGAACAATTCCGGCTTGGACGCAGGAAGTTCCGCTTTGTCCGTTGGACGTTATCAAGAACATGCCAGGAACCGTCTCCACTCCAATATTATGAATGTAGGACATTATGGCTCTGCCCGTTTATGGAACAACACGCTTCGCTGGGGAGTTCAAGTGCAGCAAGAAAAAATAAACGACAAGATTGTCGAATGGGAAAAACGGGACTCCTCCGGCTACTCTTTGCCTCATACGGGCAACGGGGTCAACTTGATATCCAATCTTTATTCAAAGAACGAGTTGGAAAGTACCCGCTTCTCTTCTTATGTGCAAGATGCTTTCAAGTTCCGGACCAAGCAAGGGTTGTTCACATTGGTTGGAGGTGTGCGTGGCAGTTATTGGAGTTATAACAAAGAATTCATCGTCAGTCCCCGTATTTCATTTGGATTTGTACCCAATTTCAACCAGCAACTGACATTCAGATTGGCATCCGGTCTCTATTATCAATCACCTTTTTACAAAGAATTGCGCTTGATTGAGACGGATGGAAACGGGAACGATGTCGTCAAACTTAACAGCAACCTAAAGTCTCAACAATCCATACATATCATCGCAGGCGGAGATTATACGTTCAAAGCGTCTGGAAGGAATTTCAAATTGACAACTGAACTTTACTACAAAAAGCTGAACAATTTGGTTCCATACACCATCGACAACGTAAAGGTCCGTTATTACGGAGAGAATTGCGCTTCGGGTTATGCTGCCGGCATCGACTTGAAATTCTTCGGAGAATTTGTACCGGGAACAGATTCATGGATTAGCTTATCCTTGATGAAATCAGAACAAACCATCCGGGAGAAGACAAAAGCCCCGCTTCCAAACAGTCCGGGATATAATATCAGCCTTTTCTTCCAAGACTACTTCCCCGGATATGAACGTGTCAAGCTGAATTTGAAAGGTGTGTTATCGGGTGGACTTCCTGTGACAATCCCCAATAAAGGATATGAAGATGGCTTCTTTAGGACTCCTGCATATAAACGTGTAGACATGGGTGTTTCCTATGAGCTGATAGCAAAAGGGGATGCTATCCACGAACGGTCGTTCCTTAAATATGTCAAAAGCATATGGTTGGGAGTTGACGTTTTCAACCTTTTGGATATGAAGAACGTAAATTCTTATTACTGGATAACCCGCGCAGATCAAAACCAATTCGCCATTCCGAATTATTTGACCGGAAGACAAATAAATGCACGATTAATTGTGGATTTCTAAAGGAGCGCCACTATTATTAGTGGAAACAAACCCCCGGCACCTTGTTAATTGGGTAAAGACAAAGTATAAGAAATATCATAAGAGCTAAATTATCCGAGACACGACCTCTTTTCCAAAAGGTAGTATGCTTTTTGGGAAAAGGTAGTATGCTTTTCAGAAAAAGGTAGTATGCTTTTGCCGGGATTAGTTTAAATGAAAAAGTACCGCAGCTTTCTCAACTAAGGAAAAGATGTTCAATCAAAATCTTTACTCCTATTCCTATCAATATAAGCCCGCCGACCAAATCCAATTTGAAATCGAACTTACCTCCGACATGACTGCCAAAACAGACACCAAACACGGAAAAAAGGAACGTTACTGCTGCAATTGTAAGCAAGACTACATATAAAGATGTCTGTAACATCGCCAACGACACTCCTACCGCCAACGCATCTATGCTGGTCGCAACACCTAATCCGCATAGTGTTTTCAAGCAAAGCGGATTCATTTTCCCATCCTCTTCTTTTTCCTGGAAGCTTTCGTAAATCATCCTGCCACCTAAATAAAGCAATAAGCCGAAAGCTATCCAATGGTCGATTGCCTCTATGTACCGGAGAAAACTAAATCCTAAAAGATAACCGCCCAATGTAAATGCTGCTTGGAAAAATGCCAAAACAAAAGCAATCTTCGCTATATGAATGTAAGCACAACGCTTCAGGATTGCCCCTGAAGTAGCTGAAACAGCCAGACTGTCCATAGACAGTCCGATTGCCAGCAATACGATTTCAATAAACGACATATTTAAATTTCATCTGAAATCTTATAATTATTCCGGTTGGGGGAGTTTCGAGATATTAACTCTCCAACGAAACCAGACAAAAACATTTGGGTTCCTAACACCATTCCCGTCAAAGCAATATAAAAGAATGGCGAACTTGCCACCAAAGGACGTGGCGAACCAGCCCACAATGAGAATAATTTTGCACCCAAAACCACTACCAAAGAAAGGAAACTAAGAAAGAACATCACACTTCCCCATAATCCAAAGAAGTGCATCGGCTTCTTTCCAAACTTGGAGGTGAACCATAATGTAATCAAATCCAAATAACCGTTTACAAAACGATCCAAACCAAATTTTGTCTTACCATATTTACGGGCTTGGTGATGCACGACTTTTTCCCCTATTTTATTAAAGCCTGCTATTTTCGCCAAATAAGGAATATAACGGTGCATGTCGTTATATATCTCTATATTCTTCACCACAATATTCTTATACGCTTTCAATCCGCAGTTGAAGTCATGCAGGTTATGTATCCCGGAGAACTTTCGTGCAGTCACATTAAACAGTTTCGTAGGAATCGTTTTTGACAATGGGTCATAGCGTTTCTTCTTCCATCCTGATACCAAATCGTATCCGCCTTCCACTATCATGCGGTACAATTCGGGGATTTCATCCGGACTGTCTTGCAAATCGGCATCCATGGTAATGACCACGTCACCTTTTGCCCTCTGAAATCCGCAATGCAAACCAGGGGATTTTCCATAATTACGACGGAAGCGAATGCCATGCACGCAAGCAGACTGTTGCTTAAAGCGTTCTATTATCTTCCATGAATCATCCGTACTGCCATCATCCACAAATATGACTTCATAGGTAAAATGATGTTCATCCATCACACGCTCAATCCATGAGAACAACTCAGGAAGAGATTCTGCCTCGTTATACAACGGTATGACAACTGATATATCCATTTTATGTTTATTTGTTAATTTCCTTCTTTTTATTTCACAGAACCCGTCTGGTTATTCCGGCATAGCAATGCAGCTACCGGAATAGAAAATATAATGCCGTAAAAAACATTATTCAAAATTCCTTGTAAAGCCATGTGAATAGGCGAAAAATCCAAGGATTTGACTGATTGTATCACTTTCGAATCGGCCTGCAACTGAGCCAACGACTCCAAAGTCTGGTTAATGGCAGACTTGACGAAATCGGGCGGTGCCACGAAACGATAGAATATGTAATGCATGACTGCCACAATCAATGCCGCAAAGAAGTAGATAAATATCCCGAACTGCCATGCCCGGAAGAAACTGATATTACCTCCCAAATCGTTCCTGTATTTTTTCGTCAACAAGTATGCCAAATAGGGAACAACGAAAGACATGCCCCAATAGATTGTGACCAAAAAAGGATATTTCAAGCTCCCCATGTAAAAAAGATACTTGAATACCCAAAACATTCCTAAAGGGAATCCATATCTCATGGAGGCTTGAATCAATGAATTATTCACATTTTCCATATTTCTTCTAAAAATCTCATTCACTACAAAAGTAATCTATTTTACACGAAGCCAAAAACAAATGTCTTTGATTTTCACATCTAACACAAATTAAAAAAGCCTCTCACAGACTTGTATCTGTAAAAGGCTTTAACTAAACAGTTCTTCAAATTCGTGACCTCGGAGGGGCTCGAACCCTCGACCCAATGATTAAGAGTCATTTGCTCTACCAACTGA
>ERZ857629.40-NODE-40-length-172488-cov-11.354555_pt1 | contig 172488 bp, 143 predicted proteins | sample MGYA00519700_ERZ857629 | MGnify/ENA primary metagenome ERZ857629 (study PRJEB31778, sample SAMEA3449351) | human gut metagenome | biome: human gut; feature: human-associated habitat; material: faeces | place: United Kingdom | collected 2010/2012 ... | reverse complement strand
TCCGGCCTCCGGGTTATGAGCCCGACGAGCTACCAACTGCTCTACCCCGCGATGTGGAATGCAAAGATAGTAATTATTTTTAATATTGCAAAATTTTCTTTTTAAATACACCGTCCCGGGGTTTGATAGTATATAGGGAGACACTCATTGCCCAGCTATCTGGGGGAAAGATGCAAACAGTTTCAATGCTGCCGATGTTTCTTCAATGAGTTTATTCTTTACAAAGGTCTTGGACTTCGCATCATTCAAGACTTCGCCGAGTCCCTGCATCAAAAGCTTTGGACTTGACTCGCAGACATGTTCTGCACACCATGCGGCATATTCGCTTACACTCTTTCCTGTTCTCTGCCTTACAATCTCTTCATTGATTTCCGTGTGGTTCTGCAAGAAAAACCACACATCATATATATCTCGCGGAGAAAGACGCTCGCCCATGGCGCATAACTTATGGGCAAACATGTCCGGCATTGTCATTACCCGAATATCAGTGCCGGCCAATGAAAGCGTCTCATAATGGTTGGGATACTCTCGCGTAGAAATTTCCACTTTCAGCATCCGCTCTCCTTTTCCATAGTTAAGCACAATGACAAGTCCATAGTTCTTCTTGGCTTCATCGTCAATCGTGCCGAAACGAGTCAATATGGCTCTTACTCTGTCATATACAATGTCAAGTTTGTCCGGGACAAGCAGATTGAAATCCAAGTCTGTAGAGAAACGGCCCAGATTATGGAAGAACATCAATGACGTACCACCCTTAAATGCCAGAGCGTTGCAGAGTTCTTTGTCCTTAAAAATTAGACTCAATATCTGAGCCATGTAGAGCTTATGTTTATTCTTGTCCATAATTATCTCTTATTCAGCAGTTCTGTCGTTCTCTCCGTCAATACTATTGAATGGTAGCACGGCAGAAGTTGTCGAACTTTAGTTTTATCGAGTGAATTAAGGTTATCGAAATAGCAGTTCCCCGAACTTAGGTAAAGCATGTCAAGGAATGCCCGTTCCGGAGATGCAATCAATATGTTGTCGTGGCGTTCAATACCATCCATCCCGATCCACAGTTCCGGATTTATGGAGCGGAACTGATATTCCCTGCCGTCAATCTCCACAGTCCGGTTCAGATAACTTACACATGTGACGGCTTCGTCGTATTGAAATACGACACCGAAGCGCTGAAGCACATACTCCAATGATATATAAGCCGGGCGAAAAAGACAGCATGCCATTTCCCTTTCATCGTATGTGGCTTTTGTATAGATGCCACGTCGTGGATTACGTATCTTTCCTTCCTTGACATAATAGTGCAGCGACTTGGACAGTTTCTGGCTATCCGTACTCGCAGTCAACATCCTCAGCGATTGGATGTTAAAGACAGTGCGTGTGCTGCCCAAGATTGCTTCAAGCACATTTTTTTGTGAACTCATAATCCTAATTATTCGTATTATCAGTTCACAAAAATAGTAAAAATATCATTGAAAACATAAATCCACATAGAAAATGGTAAATATCTTTTTAAATACACCGCCCCTTCCCATCAAAAAAAACAGCACAGCAGAATAGCCGCCCTATCAACCTATCAAAAATCAACGTTTCAAAACAGCAGCATTACGAATAGCACGAGGGCGAAGACCTCGAATCGGCGTCGACCATCTATCGCCTCATCCAGAACCAGTTCCGACGGGTCGGTTTTCACGATTTCGCGAAGTTCCTCCTTATCTAAGGACAAGAACTCACGCGCGGTCCATTTCTGAGCGATTTGGCCTCCGGAGATGAAAGACACCCCTGGGTTAGCTCTATTGAGACTCATTAAAGTCCGCCTGTCCGCACGATACACCGTCACGTCCTCGAGCTCCAAATCCCCACTTGCAGCTACTATGGAGCGAAGCCCCGCGCTTCTGGAAAGTTTCCTAATCTCAGCGATGCTCTCCTCACTTACGGAAGATGGGTCATAAGAAGAAATAAGAAGCACCTTTCCGCGAAGCAATCGGCCATCGGCATATTCCCCATTCTCGTCTACTATGCTTATCATCCCCTCTTCAAGTTCCTTTCCCGTATGCAAGTCGGTAAAGTCGAGAAGCGGAAGTTTCATAAAGGAATAGATGCCGAATCCGGCGACGAACACACAAGCCACTCCGCTGATAATCTTTCTGTAAAGTGGCCTATAATGCTGGCGGACATAAGGCACGAAAGCCACCGTCCATATCACCAAAAGAACTATGTTTTTCAGAAAACTCTGAAGATGAGTCATATGCACCACTTCTCCGAAGCACCCGCAATCCATATCGGGATTAAAGATGAGAAGTAGGAGCGTGAGCACCGTAAAAAGAGAAAGCAGGCCTAAAGTCACGTTTCGCATCACCCTCACCCAGATGCCACTGATAAGGCAAATACCCACGAAACACTCTAACAGATTGAAAAAGAGCGCTGCGAAAGTAGCGAAGCCGCGAAGGAATCCTATGTGAAGGAAATTGAAATAAGACTCCATCACGAGCGCACTACCCACCGGGTCCATCAACTTAAAAAGTCCCCCCACCAGAAAGACCGCACCCAGGATGAAGGCGCACAGACGCTTCATAAAACCGTGACCTTTCATAACTTATCTGTCTATAGCCTCATCCACCATCTTCTTCAGCGAAGCGAAGATAACATCCGGCGACTCCATAGCCCCCGACTCGTCGCTACAACCCAGAACCTTGAAAGACGGATCCAGCTCCGCCTGCCTCAAATACATCTGGCGCACACGACTCTGGAATGCGATGGACGCCTCGTGAATGTCCTGTGCCCCTACCAGATACGAGCGGTCATCGCCCTCGCGCGAAGATGCCAAGTTTTTCTCCACGAAAGTGATGGGCACGTCCAAGAATATGTTCAAATCCGGAACTGGCTCCCCGAATGCCCCGTACTCCACATCGAAAATCCACTTTCTCAACCGCTCAGCCTCCTGCGAATCAGAGAGTTTGGCGCATTGATAAGCGATATTCGAATAGACATACCTGTCCAGCAGAACCATCTTTCCTTCTGCCAATTTGGCCTTTATCTCATCCGCAGCGGCGTGCCTGTCCTCGGCGAACAGAAGTGCCACGAGCTGTGGGTGCACGGCATCGTTAGAACCAAACTCGCCACGCAGGAATCGAGATATCAAGTCTCCGTAGACCGCAGACTCGTAACGTGGAAAATGTATGTACTCCAACTCGCCACACTTGGCTGTCAGATATTCCCTTAACTTTTTTACTTGAGTGGACTTCCCCGCCCCGTCAAGTCCTTCTAATACGATGAGCATATCTGCAAAATTAACAAATAAATTCGCAGCATACTATATTTTACCATTATTTAAGAGTATTTTTGTGCCATGGTCAAGATAATGGGTATAATAAACCTCACTCCGGACTCTTTTTTCGAGAAGAGCCGCTATAACTACAGCATTCTGAAAAGCACGGCGGACATCGTGGACGTGGGAGCCATCTCCACGCGACCGGGCGCCGAAGATGTCTCGCAGGAGGAGGAATGGCGACGCCTAAAAGGGTTTGTAGAGAATTGGCATAGCGAAAAGCAGTTATCCGTGGACACCACGAGGGCTGCCATAGTGAGAAAGGTCTACGAAGCGGTAGGCCCATTCATCGTGAACGACATCTCCGCAGGCGAAGACGATGCGCAGATGCTTAAGGTCGTGGGCGAATTGGCCTTACCATATATAGCGATGCACAAAAGGGGGAATCCCCGCACGATGGACGCACTTGCCTGCACCGATAAGCCCATTATGGAGACGCTGTGCGAGTATTTCGCAGAATTCGAGAAGAGGGCCGAGGCGGCAGGCGTGAAGGACTGGATTCTGGACCCAGGGTTGGGTTTCGCGAAGACAGCCGCGCAGAACGTCGAAATCATCGAAAATCTGGAGGTGCTTAAAAAATTCGGCCGCCCCATACTAATAGGGGCAGCCGATAAGAGATTCACCGAAGGCAGAACCGAATTCTACCATCTGGAAGCGTTAAAACACGGAGCTGACATTCTGAGAGTGCACGACGTGGAAGCGGCGAACCGCACATACGCCCAGTACCAGAGCTATTGCGAACATCACGAATAGTATCCAATAGCACTCCTGCGGCATCACACTCATCCAAGTATCATCCTCGCCGATACCGTCCATACGGCTCATCAAAAGGCTAAGGAAGTTATTCGTAAAGTGCATAAGGATAGTCAGTTTCAGACTTCCCGTGCTATAATAGACATATCCGAAGAGCACCCCGATGATAAACGCCGGGATGGCCTGCCACATATTCCCGTGAATGATGGCGAAAAACGCCGCCGACACCACGATGGCCAGAACCGGACTCTTGCCGTTCCTAACCAGTCCGCGAAGCACCAGCCCACGACACAGCCACTCTTCGAGTATAGGGGCCAATATCGCCACCGACAGCAGGTTAAGCCAGAAATTACCGCCTACCGCCGCCTCCATAGCAGCCTTCAACTCTTCCGACATCTCGGGCAATGCGCTGTTTATCACCTCGATGACAAACGAAGCCGCGAAAACCAGCAGCACCACCAGAGGGTAGAGCCACCAAGAAACATTGCGCGCATCCACATCGACACGGCTTTTCACCACGCCCGGACGACGGCTTTTGAGCAGCACCAGAACCGCAGTGACTAAAAACATCACCGGGTACGAAACCGTCAGACACACATCCTGAGCCACGCCGTTCTTCGTGAGAATCAGCGTGAGAACCGATGCCAATACCACTCCCGCCAAGAAAGTCGCTGCGACTAATGCCAATCCGCCCCACGAAGGAGCCCAAGTCTGCCTGCTATTCATACAGAGGAGATGGATAAATGCCTTCCTTTACCAATTCGGCAAACTTGGCCACAACCAAAGGCCTGTCTTCCTTAAAGGTAACGCCGAACCATTTGGCCGGAGTGCTCAAGACGTCGCACTCGTCGCCGCCTTTCTTTATGAGACAATCCACTACATAAGGGATGTAGAACTCTTTTTTCAACTCCATACCGTTCTGTGCGAGGAACTCCTTGAACAAGGCCTCGGTCTTTTCGAAGAAGTCCGGAGTGAAGCACCACATATTCATGGAGCAAAGGTCCTTAGGCCTAATCTCCACGCGCTGTCCGGTCTCGGAGTTATCGGCACGCAACGCGCCGTCGGCATCGAACATAACGTTATGATGCTCCACCACGTCGATGAGCTTTCCGGTAGAAGCATAAGTACAGATGCCGCGAGACACTCCACCCGACTCGGAAAGAGTATTGTCCACCTCGAATCCCACTATGGCATAGTTTCCGGTAGAAGCGCAATGCTCCGCACACCAGTCCGCAGCTATTTGGAAAGACTGCTTTCCATAGAAGTCGTCGCCGTTAATGACCACGAAAGGCTCGTGAATGGCATCCTTGGCCATAAGCACTGCGTGGGCAGTACCCCACGGCTTTTGTCTTTCCTCGGAGATGGCGAATCCTTCCGGAATCTTGTTAAGCTCCTGAGTCACGAAATCGAATTCGAGAGGAGTACCGTCCTTACATACCACGTGAGCGTACTTGGCCCTGACGGTCTCTTCCATCTGCTCCTTAAAGTACTCCCTTACGATGTAAACGACCTTGCCGAATCCGGCCTGAACTGCATCATATATCGAATAATCTATGATGGTCTCTCCAGAAGGGCCTAATCCGTCCATCTGTTTCAATCCACCATAACGGCTACCCATACCGGCAGCGAGAACAAGAAGTGTAGGTTTCATTATCATTATATTTTAGAACTCGGCAAATTTAACTAAATTTGCGCAATTATGGGCATTCTTAAAAATATTTGGGACAAAAGTAAGGACGGCAACAAGCAAGAGCAGCGTTCCCTTATTAGAGTGACCATAATCGCAAGTGCCGTAGCACTGGTTTTTCTTTGCGTAAAAAAGGACAATTTGTTTCAATGGATAAAGGCCGGAATCACTATCTCGAAGCAGAACAGCGAGATAAAGGCTAACGAAGAACGGCTCGAGCAGATGAACAGGACCATCTACCTGCTGACTCACGACAGGGACAGCCTCGAGAAATTCGCCAGGGAGAATTTCCACTTTGCGCAAAAAGGCGATGACATCTATCTCATAGACGACTAATGAATTTAAAAGGAAATATACTTTTCCCCATACTACTTTTCGGGAGCATCACGATAGCCATAGCATCGGAGATGATTAGCGGTGCTGCCATTCCGGCATACACCCCGTCCGAGGTCTGCGCGGCAGATACGGTTATCTATCCTACAGAGAATTATAAAGCCCGAAGAGTGGGCTCTTTCGAAGACGTGACCATAGCGGACAGTCTGCTGGGAGGTTCCGACACTCTGCTTTTCGACGCATTGGACACGGCGAAGGTACTCACCGCACGCGACACCATAGTGGCGCCGGACTCCCTTAAGGAAATAGACCCATTCAGATATAAATACTACGTGGCGCTGCTCGACTCCCTGACCCATAGGCAGGTAAGCGACTCGCTCAGGGCCAGCGGCGATTCCCTGATGCTCTGCGAGGCATTCAAGCTGGACTCGCTCTATAGCGTCGATTCAGTGCTCAGAGCTAAGGCAGCCTTTGAAAAATGGTACGCATCCCTGTCGAAGGAAGAGAGGAAGAAGTACGATTTCGAGCAGAAAGAGCTTAGAAAAAAGGCGGTTACGGACAGCATAAGGCTGGTTAAGGAAGAGCAACAGGCCATTAAGGACAGCATAACGAAGAACACGCCTCGCATTCTGGACACCTACGCCGTGTCGGATTCGATGCACTACCGAAGAATCATCTCGTGGACTGCCGACAGGGACTTCCAAGAGCTCAACGTTTCCATCCCGGATTCGAGTTACAACTACCACTTCTACGACTACGACTTTCAGCGTAAAGACGTAAACGCCACGTGGTTAGGCGTAGCAGGCTCGCCTGTTCAGCACTATAACTTCTTCCTTAGGAACACTCGCGGCACGGGCTTCTGGGATTCGTACAGTGCGTGGAGCTACTCTCCGCAGACCTTCCGCCAGTATAACACGAAGACTCCGCACACGGAATTGGCCTACTTCGGGACCCTGCTTTCTGACGACGCGAAGGAATCGGACAACGTCCATTTCCTCACGACGCAGAACATCACTCCGGCATTCAATTTCAGCATACTCTACGACAAATGGGGTGGCGGAGGAATGCTCATTAACGAAAAGACGTCGAACAGCACGCTCGGACTGGGAGTCAACTACTTGGGCAAGAAATACCTTATGAATGCAGGTTTCATAAACAACAGCATTACTATGGGAGAGAACGGAGGTATCACCGACATCAGCGAGATCAGGGACACCACCATAGACCCTCGCGAGGTAAAGGTGGCTATGACTTCCGCATCGTCGGCGACTAAAAGGACTACCTTCTATGCCGACCAGCAGCTTCGCATTCCTTTCAATTTCATAAACGACATACGCAAGTCGAAAGACAGCACCTATACAGCGAGCGACGACATCACGACCGCATTCATAGGCTACGCCTTAGAGCTTAACAGATTCGGGCGCAAATTCAGCGAAAGCTCCACATCGGCCGACTCGCTGGGCAGATGGAACATGGACAACAAGCTGTACATCAGGCTTCAGCCGTGGACGCAAGAATCCCTGATTTCGAAAATAGACATAGGTCTGGGTGACGAGTACAACTCCTACCATAACGTCACCGCCACGGACACTTCTTCCGTACACGAAAACACCGTCTATACCTATGCCGGAGCAAGCGGAAAGCTCGGCAAATGGTTTGACTGGCAGGCGAAGACACACTATGGTTTCATAGGAACCGGAGCCGGCGACTTCGACATAAGCGCGAACTTCAAGACCCGCGTCTACCCTTTCAGAAAGGCCAAGACCTCCCCTCTCGAGATTTCTGGAGAGCTGTCTTCGAGCCTTCTCAAGCCGGAGTTCTACCAGCGCCATTTCTACTCTACGATAAACGAGATGCTGCGGTGGGACAAAGACCTTAACCGTATATCCACCACTAAGATAAAGGGAAGCATTAACATCCCTCACTGGAGATTCTCACTTGACGGAGGATACGCCCTCGTAAATAACTACACCTACTACGACACCTTCGGTGTACTGCAGCAGCACGGCGAGCCCATCTCTGTCTTGACGGCCAATTTGAACCAGGAGTTCGTGCTCTGGAACACGCTTCACCTGAACAACCGAGCCCTTCTCCAGTACTCTTCGAACACCGAAGTGCTCCCTCTTCCAAGACTCGCGCTGAACCTCAAATACTACGTTCAGTTCCCGGTAGAGCCGGGAGTGATGGACATGCAGATAGGTATAAACGGCTGGTTCAACACCAAATGGTATAGCCCACAGTGGAACTACATAACCGGCGTATTCACGAACCAGAAGGAATGGCAATACAACAACGGACCTTTCTTCGACGTGTTCATAAACATGCAATGGAAGACCTGCTGCATCTTCGTAAAGGCACAGAATCTGGGCGGTGGCTGGCCAATGGACCACGCCGACTACTTCAGTGCCCACAAGCACATCGTGACGACAGGCCTTATGCCAAGCCTTAAGATAGGTATCTTCTGGCCTTTCTACATATCGCCTACCATAAACAAAGCAGCTAACAAATAATGGACGCCAGCAGGTTCATAGCATCGAAGCTCAAGTTCAAGAGCCGATTGGCAATAGGGGCCACAGCTGTGTCTGCTTTCATCATAGTGCTGTCCATAAGCATATTGTCCGGATTCAAAACCGAGATTTACAAGGGCATTTCGAAGATTTGCGCAGAGGTGTGCCTGTACGCTCCCGACGCGAACACCTTCGACGAAGACATAATCGCCACACTGGAAAAGGACAAGAGGATAGAATCGGTACGAGCTGCCGTAGTGGAGCCATCCATCTTGAAAAACGGAGAATCCCTCGAAGGCGTCATCTTTCATAGCGACGAAAGCATCTCCGAAAAACTGCACGTAAAGATTACCAAGAGTCTCGCGAGAACCCTTTCGGCCCACAAGAACGACACCCTAACAGCCTATTTCATAGGAGACAAGATGAAAGTCAGAAACTTCGTAGTGGAAGAGATAATCGAAGACCCGGCGCTCATCGACAAGAACGCTCAGATAGCATTTGCAGGAATCTCCGACCTACAGCGCGTGAAGGGACTGCGCACGGGCGAGGCGGACTGCTTGGAAGTCAGGCTACTGCCGGCCCTCAAGGACAGGCGCTCGATAGATGCGATAGCCCCGGAATTGGCCTACGAGACAGGCTACAGGGCCATCTCCAGCACTGCCCGCTTCCCTGCGATATACGATTGGCTCGAGATTTTGGATGCCAATGTCATTCTCATCCTGATACTTATGTGCATAGTGGCCGGATTCAATATGGTCTCCGGATTCCTGATTCTCATTATGAGGAGCACGAGCACCATAGTCACGCTCAGCGCGCTGGGTATGAACTCGAAACAGATAGGAAAGACTTTCTTGAGACTGGCTTGCGGAAGCACTCTGAAGGGTCTTCTCATAGGTAACGCGGCCGCGCTGCTCTTCTGCATCATTCAGGCCTGCACGCACTTCCTTAAACTGGATCCGCAGAACTACTTCGTCTCCTACCTGCCCATCCACTTGGATGCAGTGCAGATAATACTGGCGAACCTATTGGCTTTCGCAGCTGTTATTCTGCTCGTTGCCATCCCTACTCGAAGAATCTCGAGAATAGATTCTAAATACCTCTAATATAGAAGGATATGTATTCTTCAGAAATGGCGGGAGGCTACTTTTCGCCACCCACGCAGCCTTGCTTATGTCTTCTTCTCGCTGCGGCACCAGGTCGACCGGAGCATTATAGAGCATCTCGTACCACCAAGTGTGCTTGAGATGCCAGATTCCATCGCGAAGGTAACAATGGTCGGTCACGCAGATGAGCGGGCCCAATTCCAGATTCTCCACGCCTGTCTCCTCTTCCACCTCGCGAAGCGCCGTGACACTTATCTCCTCGCCCGCTTCCTGATGCCCTTTCGGGAGGTCCCACATATTATTTCTCTTTATCAGAAGAAAGTCGCCTCTCTTGTTCACTGCCAATCCGCCCGCGGCATTCACCTCCTTGAATTCGGCGCAGAAGCTCTTATAGGTCTCGTTAGTGTCGCCAGAAGGGATGTATATCTTCGAAAGCGACTTGGTCACCTCGAACATACGGGCAAATGTGCCTATGTCCAGATGGTCCCCCGGGTGAAAAACTACGGCGTTCGAATCTGCAAGCGCTTCGTCGTGAGGCTCGCATATCACTATACATCTGTTATCGAAATATATTTTATGCATACCGATTTCTATCTCAGCGCAAATTTAGTAAAAATATAACCTATCCTCAAAAATCCATTCTCAATCTGAAGCAACTTATTTTTTAGAAAAAAAACATATCTTTGCACAAAATTTTAGTGTATAATAGGTATGCCTTCACATTTTAAAAGCAAACACGGCGTAATAGGCCGCTCGAATATGGAGTTGTTTATGGTATTCACCGACTTGAGAAACCTCACCGGTATGATACCGGCTAACGAAAAGGCACTCGAAAAGGTGAGCTTCGACGCCGACTTCGACAACCTCAGAATCAGCGCAAACGGCATAAACATAAACGTCCGCATCACAGAGAGAGTTCCATACTCGAAAATAGTGGTAGATTCCGTCGAATCCCCCATCAAGTTCACGGTCACGCTTAACTTCCTGGATATGGGAGGCCATCGCACGGAGTTTTTCATAGAGCTCGACGCCGAACTCAACTTCCTGATGAAGCAGATGCTGGGAAAGAAAATCGAGAATGGTCTCGATATGATAATCGACACTTTGGAAAAGCAAAGCGCTCAAATCTAAGATGAACGAACTTCCTGTCGCCATAAGACTTAACCCTTTTAAGGGAGCCGATGGCCCCGCGGGTGAGCCGATTCCATGGAGTCCCTGGGGAAGGATACTCCCCGAGCGGCCCGTCTTCACGCTCGACCCACTGTTTCACGCTGGATGCTACTATGTTCAAGACGCGTCTGCCATGTACGTGGGACACATTTTCCGAAAGGCCCTCGATAAAGTAGGTCATAAGGGAATAAGGGTTCTGGACCTGTGCGCGGCGCCGGGAGGCAAGACGACCGATTTGGCCACATCGCTTCGAGAGCGCTACGGCGACGATTTCCTGCTTGTAAGTAACGAGGTCATGAAGGAAAGGGCCAGAGTTCTCAGCGACAACATAGCCCTCTGGGGCGACCCTAACATATTAGTATGCAGCACCGATCCCGCCGTCCTGGGAAGGCTTTCCGGCTTTTTCGACATCGTTGTGGCGGACGTGCCTTGCAGCGGCGAGGGCATGTTCAGAAAAGACGCTCGAGCCGTGGAAGAATGGTCGGAGCAGACGGTCCAGCTATGCTGCTCGCGCCAGAAGAGGATATTGGCCGATATATGGCCGGCCCTGAAAGAGGGCGGTGTGCTGGTTTACTCCACCTGCACCTACGAAAGATGCGAGAACGACGACAACCTGCTCTGGGCAGCCGAGACCCTGGGCGGCGACATTATCGCTACCGAAGACGAGTTCCCGCAGTACGGGGTTCGCACCACCGAATTCGGCCATCTGCTTAAGGCCGGCGAAGTTCGTGGGGAGGGCCAATGGGTGGGCTCGCTCATAAAGACAGCTTCCTGCGGACGCGTGAATTCGGATATGAGTTTCATAAAGCCAATCCGATTCGGGGTGGAAAAGGGCGAGATGAAGGGCAAAAAAATGGTCCCTTATTCGGACTATGCCCTGAGCTTAGGATACGAAAAGGAGTATCCTGCCATAGAAGTCACTAAGATTCAAGCTCTTGAATACCTTCACCACGATAGCCTGCGCTTTCCGGACGCTCCGCTTGGCTATAATACCATAAATTACGACGGGCACCCTTTGGGATTCGTGAACAACATAGGAAACCGGTGCAATAACCTCCATCCGAACGCCCGCAGAATCATAATGAACATAAAATAGAGTTTCGATGAAACTTTTTGGGGCAACTGTCCGTATAAATATTAATCGACTCTATATTAATTAAGATAGTATGAAACTTTCTCAATTCGACTTTAATCTTCCTCAGGAGAAGATAGCAACCGAACCTTCGCGATGGAGAGACGAATGCAAGCTGATGGTACTCCATAAAGACACCGGAGAGATTGAACATAAGATTTTTAAAAACGTCATAGATTACTTCGGAAAGGGAGACTTGTTCGTGCTTAACGACACTAAGGTCATCCCTGCCAGACTATTCGGAAAAAAGGAAAAGACAGAGGCAGACATTATGGTATTCCTGCTTCGCGAGCTTAATCCGGAGCAGAAACTGTGGGATGTCATCGTAGAACCTGCCCGTAAGATTAGAATCGGTAACAAACTCTACTTCGGAGAAGACGATTCTATGGTGGCAGAAGTAATCGACAACACCACTTCGCGCGGAAGAACCCTTCGGTTCCTCTACGACGGACCATACGAGGAGTTCAAGAAAGAGCTCTATTCATTAGGCCAGACACCTGTTCCAGAGTGGGTTAAACCTGCTCCGGAAGAGAGCGACGTAGAGAATTTCCAGACCATCTTCGCGAAGAACGAAGGCGCCGTGTGCGCTCCGGCCGCAGGCCTGCACTTCTCTCGCGAGCTGTTTAACAGAATGATTCTCAAAGATATCGATAAGACTTTCGTGACGGTTCACATGGGCATAGGACATTTCCGCGAGGTGGATGTGGAAGACCTTTCGAAGCACAGAATGGACTGCGAGAGAATGATCATAAGCGAAGAGGCTGCCGATGCCATAAACAATGCCAAGCGCTCGCACCATAAGGTAGTGGCGGTGGGCGTTACCGTGGCCAGAGCCTTGGAGACCTATGTCACCACCACCCACGAGGTTCGCCCGACGGACACTTGGACTAACAAGTTCATCTTCCCTCCTTACGAATTCTCCATTCCGGACGCATACATCTCGAACTTCCATCTGCCTGAGTCCACCATGCTTATGTCCGTAGCGGCCTTCGGCGGTTACGAAAAGGTAATGAAGGCCTATAAGGAAGCCCTCGAAAAAGACTACAAGTTCGGACCTTACGGCGATGCTATGCTAATCCTTTAAGATTATGAGTAAATATATTATCAAACTGGACCTTCCACAAGGCTGGGAGAAAGAAGAAAGCACTTACATAGAAGTCGACGGCACCGAAGTGACCCACATCGAATGCCATCTTCCCGATGATGCCGCCCAAAAGGACATAGCCATCATCGATCTCTACTCGGGCCAGATGCCTTCCGACACCACCGCTGCCGACGAGGCTCTTGCCAATTACGCCGACATCGTGGGCTTCGACGAGGAAGACCCCGAAGATTTCGACCCTATCGTAGAGTGGCCTTTCGCAGGCAAGAAAGCCTACGGATTCGAAGCCCTGTGCGAGGACGACTCCCCTATGAGGCTTATGTGCGTCGAAATCAAGAAGGGAATCCTGTGCATAATGAGTATATGCGCCCAGTCCGACGAAAAGCTTGTCGAAGTTATAGAATTGGTAGAAAGAAATTTAAGATATAAGAACGAAGAATAACCCAAATGTTGAACTATGTTGACTTCACCTTCACTCTCCACGCTTGGGGCTATGACCCTGAGTCGTGTGTATGGTTTTAAACCGCAATCAATATATAAATTCATCGAAGAAGCAGGTTCCATCGAGAACCTGTTTCGACTCGATGACAATCATAGACAATCCCTCAAGCTCGGCGACGACGCCCTGGAATATAGTCTTAAGGAATGGGAAAGGATGCGTGCGCTCGGCGCCCGCTTCATCTCCATCGAAGACGAGGCTTACCCGGAGCTGCTTCGGGAATGCGAAGACGCCCCCATTGGCCTATATTACAGGAGCGATTCCGAGCCGGAGGAGTTTTTCTCGCACCCGATGATTTCCATCGTAGGGACCAGGGACATCTCCCCTTACGGCAGGCTTTGGTGTCAGAACATCGTTCACGCGCTCGCACAGGCTCCGACTAAGCCAAGCATCGTCAGCGGACTGGCCCTGGGTGTGGACGGAGTCGCGCACGAATCGGCCCTACGCGAGTCTCTGCCCACGATAGCGGTGCTGCCCACCGGCATCGAAAGCTATTCTCCGCGCTCGCACTACCAGCTCTCAGAGAAGTGCGCCCATACACCTAACTGCGCTCTAATCAGCGACTTTCCCATAGGCTATCCTATCACTGCGGCCAATTTCCTTCGCCGTAACAGAATCATCGCCGGATTGTCCCGGGCGACCATATTGATAGAATCGAAGAAGCACGGAGGCGGGCTTATTACGGCGCGATTGGCCTCGGAATACAACAGGGACGTGTTCGTGCTCCCCGGCAGAATCGACGACATTCGCAGCCAAGGGTGCAACAACCTGCTGGAGCAGGAATTGGCCGAGGTAATCGCGAATCTCGAGACGCTCAGCAGCAGGCTCGGACTCGGGCGCACGTACCTCAGCGCTCGCGGCTCTTTCTGCGAAAGGATTGAGAATCACTACAGTAATTTGCCGCCGGAGATGCTCGAGGACCTGCTTAAGGTGGCCAATTGCATCACGGAACATAGAAATGACATGATGGAGGAAATCGCACAGAGGTGCTCGCTGACATACAGCAGGGTGCTGAGCCTGTGTATGATGATGCAAAAAGACGGATTTTTGCAGATAGATTTGCTCCAAAGATGTCACATTATCGTAAAAAAATAGTTAAACTTGCATTAGAAATGAGATTTATAGACACACATATGCACCTAAGCGACGAGGCTTATCGCGGAGAAGAGGAAGCAGTGCTGGAAAGAGCCTTGAGTTCAAATGTTTACAAGATGATGATGGCCGACATAGACTCCTCCGAAAGGGGCCCTATGCTGGCGCTTTGCGATGCCCACCCCGGAGTGCTCTACCCTATGCTCGGATTTTATCCCGGATATGTGAGGGAGAATTGGCAGGAAGAAGTGGACGAGGTGATTCGCGAGTGCCATTCGGGCAGAAAGTTCGTGGCGATAGGCGAAATCGGGCTGGACTATCACTCCGACACCCGCTGGTGCAAGCAACAGAAGGATGCGCTGGTGGCACAGTTAGAATTGGCAGCGAAACTGGACAAGCCGGTGAACATCCACCTCAGGGACGCCACGGACGATTTCTTCGACGTGATGGATGCTTGTAAGGGTCTGGGAGTCAGGGGTAACCTGCACGCATTCGGGGGAAGCGCACAGTCTTTCAAGAGGCTCAGGCGATACGGAGACTGGAGCGTAGGTCTGGGAGGAGTGCTTACCTTCAAGAACGCAGGCATAGCGAAAGAGGCGGAAGACATCCCTCTCGAGTGCATACTTCTTGAAACTGACGCACCTTATCTTTCTCCGACACCTTTACGCGGAAAAAGAAATGAGAGTGCGAATATCCCGATTATAGCGCAGAAATTAGCTGATATAAAACAAATTAGCCTGGAGGAAACGGCCCGAGTGACCACAGAGAACGCACTTCGACTTTTTTCAGGATTAGCAGAATAATTTTCATATCCCGCGAAAATTTGTTATCTTGCGATGATTTTTGATAATAATTCAAAACAAAATAAAATTTTTAATCCAAAACACATTCAAAAACAGTTATGAAAAAGATTTCAATGTTTTTGGCAGCAATGGCCCTTATGGTCTTCTCCGCAAACAAAGTTTCCGCACAGGAAGCTAACGAGGCTCAGGTTAACACTGAGGCAGTAGAAGCGGCTTCAGCTGCCGACGAGGCGGAAGCTAATCCACTCAAGGTTGAGACAGAAGTTCCTCTTCACCAAGCACTCAAGACCAAATTCATCGAAGGTGGTGCAGGCTTTATGTCCCTGATCATCATCTGTCTTATTCTCGGTCTTGCACTTTCTATCGAAAGAATCCTTTATCTTTCTTTCTCAAGAGTTAACACTAAGGCTCTCGTAGGTAAGATTGAGGAAGCTCTTAAGAAAGGCGGCATCGAGGCAGCTAAGGAAGTATGCCGTAAGACTCGCGGTCCTGTCGCTAAGATTTTCTTCGACGGTCTTGACCGTTACGACCAGGGTATCGATGTAGTAGAGAAGAACGTAGTTTCTTCAGGTTCAGTTCAGATGAGCCTTCTCGAGAATGGCCTTTCTTGGATTTCCCTCTTCATCGCCCTCGCTCCGTCACTCGGATTCCTCGGAACCGTTATCGGTATGATCCAGGCATTCGATGCTATCCAGGCAGCAGGTGATATCTCTCCTAACGTCGTTGCAGGTGGTATGAAGGTCGCTTTGATTACCACAGTGGCTGGTTTGATCGTAGCTATGATCCTTCAGGTATTCTACAACTACATCCTCGCTAAAATCGACAGCATCACTATCGATATGGAAGAGGCATCTATCGATCTTATTGACGTTCTTACAGCACACAAAGCTTAATTATAATGAAATCTAACTATAGTAAAATAATAAAGGGAATAATGCTGGGCTTTCTCCTCGTGAGTGTCGCAGTCGCTGTCTTCGCGGCAGTAAAGGACTTTAACGACACATCGGTGAATATGCTCTTCTATTGGACCTATGCTATGGTTGCTGTGGCGATTCTCTCCATCGTGTTCATCGGTGGCTGGATAGGCATCAAGAACGACAAGAAATTCCTCGTGAAGGTCCTTTCCGTTCTGGGTGGCGCCGTAGTGATCTGCTTGGCCGTTTATTTCCTTTCACCAGGTGCACCTGCTGTCGGAATGGCACAGCAGCCATCTGCGAGCACTCTTAAACTCACAGATACAATACTTAATCTCACTTACCTTACCGGTGGCGTAGCTATCGTTTCCATTATCGTAGGTGAAGTAGTAAAGGGTATTCGTAACAAAAGAGACGCGAAATAATAAATTATGGGTAAAAAGAAAACACCGGAAATCAACTCAAGTTCCACAGCGGACATCGCTTTCTTGCTGTTGTGTTACTTCCTTATGACTACCACTATGGGTAGCCAGACGGGTCTCGCCCGCCGACTCCCTCCTATGCCTAATCCTAACGAGAAGACAGAGGATCAGAAAGTCAACAGACGTAACATCATCATCGTGAGAATCAGCTCGTCCGACAAGATCTTGGTTGGTTCTGAACAAATGGATATTACCCTTCTTAAAGATAAAGTCAAGGAATTCCTTGCGAACCCTAACAACGACCCTAATATGCCTGACAAGGAGATGAAACTCATCGAGGGCTGGGGTAAGACAGTTCCTGTATCTAAAGGCGTCATCTCACTTCAGAACGACCGTGGTACCAGCTATAAGGCTTATATCGCAGTTCAGAATGAGCTCGTCAAGGCAGTGAACGAACTTCGTAACGAATTCTCTATGGCTAATTTCGGAAAGACCTATGCTCGACTCGATGAGGAACAGCAGGGTTGGGTAAAGAAGGCTGTACCTCAGATTATTTCCGAGGCTGAGCCTATGGATGTAAAAGGTAGCAGATAATAGGAGATAAAGATTATGTCAAAATTTGGAGGCAGTAATAATAAAAAAGATGTTCCTGGAATATCTTCCGGCTCTATGTCCGATATCGTCTTTATGCTTTTGTTCTTCTTTATGGTAACCACTCAGATGCGTGAGACTGAAAACAAGGTTCAGGTCACCATTCCTGAGGCTACGGAAGCCGTAAAGCTCGAGCGTAAGGATCTCGCCTGCTATGTTAACATCGGAACACCTATCAGGTCTCTTCAGGCTCAGTATGGTACCGATGCCCGCATCCAGCTTAACGATGCATTCAAGACTAAAGATGACATCCGTGACTTCGTAGCTTCAGAACGTGAGGCACTTAGCGAGGGTGACAAACCTAAGATGACCGTCTGCATTAGAGCAGACCAAGACGTCAGAATGGGTATAGTAGTGGATGTAAAACAGGAGCTTCGTCGTTGTTCGGCGACTAACATAATGTACTCTACGAGAAAACCGGCTGAATAATCCGGTCAGTCTAATATAAGCGGTCCCCCTCTCGAAAAGGAGGGCCGCTTTTTTCTAAAATCAAGAAAATGTCTACAGAAATACTGAGAACGAAAGTTAAGGACTTGCTTGAGATGCAAGCAGGTCAAAAGGTTTTGGCAAAAGGTTGGGTCAGAACCAAAAGAGGTAACAAGGAGATAGCTTTTATAGCGCTTAACGACGGATCTACCATAAAGAACGTCCAGGTGGTAGTCAATAAGGATGAGAATACTAATGCCATCCTCGCTAAGGTCACTACGGGAGCTTGTATAGGCGTGTACGGAGAGTTGGTGGAATCGGTAGGTGCCGGGCAGGACTTGGAGATCAAGGCCGAGACTCTGGAAGTCATCGGCGAATGCGATCCCGTGCGCTATCCTCTTCAGAAGAAAGACACTTCATTCGAATACCTTAGGAGCGTGGCTCATTTGAGGGCCAGGACTAACACCTTCGGTGCCGTGTTCAGACTCCGCAGCCAGATGGCTTTCGCCATTCATCAGTATTTCCACGACAAAGGTTTCGTGTACCTGAACTCCCCTCTCATCACCGAATCGGACTGCGAGGGTGCAGGACAGATGTTCCAGGTCACTACACTCGACTTGAACAACGTACCTAAGAACAAGAAGGGCGATGTCGACTTCTCAAAGGATTTCTTCGGAAAGCAGACCAGCCTCACGGTAAGCGGACAACTCGAAGGTGAATTGGGCGCCACGGCACTTGGCGAAGTCTACACTTTCGGTCCTACCTTCCGTGCCGAAAACTCGAATACACCACGCCACTTGGCCGAGTTCTGGATGGTAGAACCGGAGATGGCGTTCTATGATATCAAGGCTAATATGGACCTCGCCGAGGATTTCATAAAGTCCCTCGTAAAATACGCTCTGGATAATTGTATGGACGATATTCAGTTCCTTAACGATCGCTACGACGACACCCTTATCGACAGACTTAAGGGCGTGACCGACACGGAGTTCGTTCGCCTTCCATACACAGAGGGCATCGAAATCCTGAAAGACGCCATCGCCAAGGGCCGTAAGTTCGAATACCCTGTAGACTGGGGTACGGACTTGCAGAGCGAGCACGAAAGGTTCCTGGTCGAGGAGCATTTCGGCAAGCCTGTCATCCTTACGGACTACCCTAAGGACATCAAGGCTTTCTATATGAAGCAGAACGAAGACGGAAAGACTGTCCGCGCGATGGATATCCTCTTCCCTAAGATCGGTGAGATTATCGGAGGTAGCGAGCGCGAGGCCGACTTGGCCAAACTCGAGAACCGTATCGACGAGCTCAAGATGAGCCGTAAGAACCTCGAATGGTACATCGATACCCGCAGATTCGGAACCTGCCCTCACAGTGGTTTCGGTCTCGGTTTCGAAAGACTTCTTCTCTTCATTACCGGAATGCAGAACATTCGTGACGTGATTCCTTTCCCTAGAACTCCTAAAAACGCTGAATTTTAATATAATATGCTTGTAATCGGAATAGCCGGAGGCTCAGGTAGCGGCAAAACTACTGTCGTAAGGGCCATAAAGGAAAAACTCAAGAATGAAAAAGTGGTGGTCATCCCTCAGGATGCCTATTACAAGGACTCGAGCGACCTCACTGACGAAGAGAAGAGAGCTCATAACTTCGACCATCCGGACGCCATAGACTGGGAGCTCCTTTGCGACCAGCTTCGCGATCTGAAGGCCGGAAAGAGCGTGGAGCAGCCTGTCTACTCCTACATCTCTTGTAGCCGTAGCAAGACCGAGACCGTGAAGGTAGAGCCTGCCGACGTTATCATCATCGAGGGCATTCTTATCTTCTCTTGTAAGGAATTGCGCGACCAGATGGACATCAAGCTCTTCGTCGATGCCGACGACGACGACCGCCTTATGCGAGTAATGGCTCGCGACATCACCGAAAGGGGTAAGGACGTGAGCTGGGTGATAGAAAGGTACTCACGCACAGTCAAGCCTATGTACCTTCAGTTCATCGAGCCAAGCAAGCGCTACGCCGATGTCATTATCCCACAGGGAGGACATAACAAAGTAGCTATAGAAGTCATCACCGCCACGGTGGAAAAATTCCTAAAGTGAAACACATTTCTTCAGAGAAATTAGCAGGAATACTTATCACCGTGAGCATTCATCTCGCGGTGATAATTGTTTTGCTGCTTACCGTAGTTACTCCCCACTTGAAAAGCGAGCGGGTAAGTATGGAATTCGATTTCTCGGAGAGGGAAAAGGCCGAACAATTGGCGGAACAATTGGCCAAGGCCAAGGCACTGAATGAAAAACTCGACAGAATGCTCGAAGAGGCCGGGGTGCCCGTGGACCGCTCGAGCGAAGTGAAGAATGTTCGCGTGGATGCCAGCCTTAAGGATGACCGCGGAACCGATGCGGAGGAGCTCTATAAGGAGGCCGAGCGCATCCAGAGGGAGTACGAGCAGAATATGTCCCGAAAAGACGAGGACGTGGCGGAGCTTGCTCCCCTAAAGAAGGAAGAAAAGAAGTCAACGAGCTCACAGGATAGTTATACGGGGCCTTCGGTGCTCTCGTATAGTCTGGACGGACGCAAAGGAAGTTACCTGCCTATTCCGGCCTACAAATGTATGGGTGCAGGCGAGGTGACGGTAATCGTGAGCGTAGACCCTAACGGAAAAGTCGTCGCTGCGAAAATTCAAGAAGACATCTCTTCCGAAGATAAATGCCTTAGGGAATACGCCCTTCGCGCTGCTCACCGGAGCCGCTTCTCGAAGAAGGCCGACGCCCCTGCCCGCCAGCTCGGAAACATAGTCTACGCATTCATAGCTCAGTAATAAAAAAACTACCCGGACAAGAAAAAAAATAAAACTTGACCGGGTAGCAGGATATATTGGTTATTAGAGTTAGTCTTTTAACACGAATTCATCAAGATAGAGAACACTTCCCGCGCCTCCCGTGAAGAAGTCGCCGTAGCGGCTCGACGCTGCGCATATCACTATGACTGAAGGTTTTCTGTCGTTACGATAAACTATAGGTATATCGAATTCCTGATATGAATCCATCCACTCGTTGAACTCGAAATTCGCATAACCGATGATAGCAGGGTCATTTTCGAAATCGACGAACTGATTACTTGCATTGATGACATGGAACCTGCCCTTCTCATCTATCGCTCCCTCCGGATAGCCTTCCCACTTATTCTTGTCCCAGTCTGCCAATATCACCTGTATCTGGCCTATATCCATCTGCCCCTTCATCGACGAGTGCTTCGAATCGGCTCTGTCGATCTTAACCGGCTGATAGCAATAGTATCCGTGCAGCGCACTTGGCCTGTCCGTATATGGGACACCCCAGGCCAAATCGGCCCCGCTCGTGCCCTTAAGTCCGCAGAATTCTCCTGTAAAGAGGTTACCCGACGCGAACTTGATTACCATCCACTGGCTGCTTAGTTTCGCAGCCTTCTTTCCCTCGCCGCCTATGGCCAAGAAACTCTCTTCCGGAGTAGTGGCATTCTTTCGCAGAATGTCGGCCGTGCCCGGATTGGATGTGGCCCAGATGGACTTCTGCTCATCCGTAGCGTCGGCATCGTATGGGAGCCACGCATTCTTAGGCTTCGACCAGAAGTCGAAACTGAGGTTATAGAGCTGTGCTACAGGCTCCGGCTTAGGCTCAGGACCCGGCTCCGGAGTAGGCGCCACCTCCTGATTCTTAGCGATGAGTTTCCACTCGAACTCGCGATATGCCTTCAAAGTCACTCTCAATGTGTCGGAAAGGTCCACTGTCTGTCCCTCCACAGGAAGAGATTCAAGATTCACCGTAGCCTCGTTATAAGATACTTTAGTGATTTTAAGGGAATTAAGGGCTTCGTCCTGCGGCATCACCACAGTAACGACACGCATGGTGCTGTTAATGGACGAACTCACCTGTCCTTCCACTTCGAAAGCGGTGATGGTGGCCTCGTCCTTAGGGAGCATCATATCGTTTTCCAGTCCGCAGGATGCCAATGCCAACGCTACGACCGTCATCCAGAATAATATTCTTTTTTTCATAGTTCTAACGCTTTACTTGGATATAATACATTACCGAGAATTGAACCCCCAGGATATTAGGCTTGAAGGTCGTACCCTGGCTCGACATACTGCTCGTAAAAGACTGGTTCTTAGTCTGTTTGGTATAAGAATATGTACATTCGAACATACTTACGCCCACCTCTATGGCCAAATCGTTAGTCACGAAGGCCGTAAGTCCGGGGTATACGCCGAACACTACCGAGTAGCCATCCGAAAAAGTACCGTTCTTTTCATTACCATCCAGGCTATAAGCCTTAGACTGCGTCTTGGTGCCACCTACTCTCACCTCACTATACATAGCGAATATCTTACTTCCGAAAAGAGGAACATAGTTACGCATGGCCAGTGTACCGGCATAGCCAAGTGACTGGGCATAGTGGTTCGAGAGGTCCATATTCAGGGACTCCCCTAAACTCAGCGAAGCACCATCTATATCGAAAATCTTCGAATCGTATCCGAACCTGACACCTATGGCAGTATTAGGCGCGATGAAATAAAAGGCTGCAGGTGAGAAATTAAGAGTGGTCATCTGTCCTTTGACACCGGTAAGAAGTCCCAAGAATTCGTATCCGTTATCTCCTTCGCCTACTGAGGCGTGGTGATAAGCCATAGAAGCGCCCAGAGCGAGAGTTCCCTTAGGGACGAAGGTATTGCTCGCATCACCGAGTCCACGGTCAAACTTCGGCTGGCGCGCGAAGCCTAAGGCCGAGACTAAAAGCAGCAATGCTGCGATAAAAACTTTCTTCATTAAGAATAACTGACTTAGGGTTTAAGATTTTCAACACAATCGTTTACAAATATAACACAAAATTTCGACTTGTTAAAAAAGCGGTACTTGGAGGCTCCCACCCGCAAGTACCGCTGCTTGTTATAATATTTATAATGTTGTGGTATTTAGTTCACTCTAATGTCCCGGACACAACGAACCTCGCCGAGATCTTTTTTATTCACAGTAATGTTAGTCCCCTGCACACTAAACCCATACTTATCGTCTACAAACTTAGAGTTGCTTCCTAACGGACCGAAAGACCAGTATGTGCGTGTAAATGTGTTATTATTATCCCAGTTATCTATATAATAACGCATTATCGCTGCCTCTATCTGGCTCGGAGTTCTATAGCCTTCCGGGCAATATGGATTTCCCCTACCCGCTGCTATTCCCTCATCCACCTTTTCATTAAAAACCGTAAAGGACTGAGCTGTAAAGGTATTGGAAGTAGGATAACTCTGGAATTTTTTATACAGACTATTCTCGAGAGAGCGTTCGTCGGATAAGATGAGCTCTTTCGACGTGTAATAGCGAAGAGCCTTCTCGTTAAGGTGAGTACAAGTGAAGATGTAACTTCCGTCGCCCTGCTTTTCCGCCGAAATGTAATCGTCGAACTCCTTATCTATAGAATACGACTCGTCCGTCTTCCCGTCTATATAGCCCAGATTTCTTACGCACCTTATGCCAGTTCCTTGTATGTCAGGGGCCCAATTATGGTAAAAATGGCTGGTAGAAGTACCTTCTTCTGCCCAAAGCATCGTAGGGTTATTACTTTCACTATTGAAAGCAGTAGACGATACTACATGTTGCTGCCATTTGATGCGTTCATCCGACTGCCTGTCCTCCGGGCTCTTATTATAAAGTCGTGTGTTTGAGTTTAATATAGTTCCTCCCACATACAGGCCCAAAAGCTGGTTAATGGATGCCAGATACCAGCGCACCTCGTTTCTGTCTATCTTCCCGTCCCCGTTATTATCGCGGTTACGGGTCATGCAGGCGTAGCGCATATACTGATAATTGCTTTGAAGCTGAGGAGTATCGTTTTCCACTTCGTAATCCATATATTTCGACCACTGCACCCCGGTAGTAAACGCGTTACTCGTACCTACAGGGCTCAACTCCCACTCCTTACACGAATTATAAAGGCCATTCAGGCGCTTGTCATTTCCCCTGTTCTCTCCGGACGTGACGCTCCAGTACTTATCCCACCTGCCGTCATACTCATCCTGGTTTTCCACTCCCCATGCTGTCTGAAGGACAGTATAGGACGGGTCTGTGTTATATATGCACTGAATCGAGCGCTGCTGTATGGTCACTACCGAACCTGTGGAACTCGATTCGAGGTCCTTACTCTTCTCGGAATTACACAGGATATGCAGCTTTCTATCTTCCGCATTCACGAAAGTCTTCCACAAATCGGGCTTCATTTCGTCTGTAATAGGATGCTTTTCGTAATAATACTCATCCACGAACACGGTTAGGCTCACCTTAGGAAGTGAGAGGTCAGCCGATCCCAAATTATCAAAGGCGCTGGATGCAGGATTATCCAGATACTTATGCACCTCATCCTTTATGAAAGTGCATAGTTGCGCCACGTCCATTATACCATCGTTATGGAACCCGGCCAATCCCGGCGTTCCGTCATCTTCCTTATTATCCTCCGCCGAACGCCACACTGTCGACGCCACCATAGTTCTCGGAGTGTACTTTCTACGCTTGTCCGTGTAGTATTTACCGGCTGCATCCTGCTTGTTAAGCCTGAAATGTACCCACTGATAGTCAAGACCGGAAGTAATGTCCACACCGCCCTCCGTTCTAGGCTCGCCTTCTCCGAAAGGAGTCTTAACGGCCCAAGTAAGTTCATCTACGATGCAATTATCCTTCGAGATGTCGGAATTGTTAAAGAAATTAGTCAAGTGAAAACTTATGGTCTTAGACACATAGTGGCAGTCGCAAAGCGCTATCTCCTCCTTCGCTATGGAAATCTGTCCGCTTGCTCCGGGCTGATTCTCCTTCACATCGGAAACTGCGCCCTTACTCGTCTCCACCTCCACGCGTATGTTATTTACCGAATTGACCGTTACGGTGTAAGTATAGGAAGTATTTCTCTCCGTGTTGAAATCTGCTATATTCTTTCCCCAATCTCCCAAATGGATGATATACTGTACGTCTCCTCCCAGTATCTTTCCGGCCTTGTCGTCGACCAATTCCATCTCCACATATCCCGTCACCACTACATAGGTAGAAAAATCGTTAGCATACTCGAACATCCGCATGTCCCTACTGATTTCCTGACCATCCAGCGAATACGTGACAGTGTATTTCTCGTTAAGCCCCGAAGCAAGCTTCTGCGCGCGACTTCGGTCCTGGTAACCGGCCAATCCTTTTTTCGGCGTCTGGCGATTCTCCATCATATAGAATGAAAAACCGGATGTGCCGGACTTCGGGAAGTCCTCGAAATTCACGAACTCCGTATCGAAAAAGCCTGCGGCATATTTCGAATAATCCTCCTTCGCAGTAGTAGGAGCGACATTTACGCAGTCCTCATTACGAGGCAGAATATATCCAGTACGCGGCACGTTTACCACCTTCCACTGCCTGGGCTCGAACGATTTGATGGTCTGACCCTGAGCGTCAGGGGTATTTCCCGTTTTGAATACGAAACGCACCTTCGCGTCGATTCGCGTTAGCATAACCTTTCCGGTAATGTTAGTTCTTCCGGAGGTCGCACTGTTACTATCGTTAATGGTAATGTCAGAAATCTTTCCGCTCATATGGAAATATCCGTTTCGCGTTACGATTTTCTGGTTTAGATAGGCCGTAAAGTTCTTAAGGTCGTCTTCGGTTCTCACAGTAGCGGCAAGCACGTCGGAAGAAATGCGCACCATATCCGAATCCAGGTTAGAGAGCACATAAAGGGTAAATCCCTCACCTACAGAGCAGTTAAAGAGAACGGAACCCGTAGTGGTCGTGGAATTGCTTACATACCAGCAATTATCCGTAGCATTCCTGACTTCCTCGGCAGAGGCTTTCAGATTCTTCGAATCGAAATACTCCCCTGTGACTTTATCTCCGTTACTATTGAATACGAACACATAGAGATTAAATACGCGGCTTTCTGCCTTAGCATCCAGAGTGGATTTGGTCTGAATGGCGATATCGTCCTTCACTCCGAAATCGAGCAAGAACCTGGCCTCCCCTACGCCACTCTGAGACGGTGTAAAGTTTTCCTTTACACAGGAAATGCACGCCAGAGCCGCAGCCCATAAAACTATAGTATGTAGTATTCTCTTTTTCATATCGTCTAATTCTGAAGATTAATCGAAAGTAGTCTCGTTACCGTCAATTATTTTCCATCCTTCAACCTCGAAATCGAACTGCCCCCATTCTCTATTATAGAAGACATTTATGGACACCTCCACGTGTTCGTTACGACTTATACCCTTAAGAATCTGGGTATTGCCGTGTTTGTCCAGATAGTTTATGGTTCGCTTTACCTGCGGCATCTCTAAGTCAGCACCCACAAAATGCTGAACCTTCTCTGCTTCTAAAGTGGCTTTTCTTACAAGCCAGCCGGTTCTTCCATCATCATGAAGTTCTGTCGTTCCTATAAGATTCTTAAAATCCGCAGCGAGCGTGAGGCTATAACCATAATCATAATAATACCCTACGCTCCAACTCCATTTTCTTTCTTTTTTCGTACTGAATAGTAATCCACTATTCCCTGTATCATTCGAAAAATAAAAACTGGTACCCGATGTTTCGCTAAGGCCTGGAGTCGTATCATTTAGCGTAATATACCTTCCGGTCTTTACATTCTTAAAAGTTCCTTGCGAAGAACTCCCCGACACAGTCCATAAAAAATTCTCGATTTTCGGAGAATTAGTAAGTTCCTCATCGGCAGTAAACTCTTTGACACCTATTCCATTCGCTTCCAAATCGCCGATATAGTAAGTACTCGACGACGCAGAACGGATCAAGTAAGGTCCTCCCGCACTTATCGAACTGCCATTGCTTCCGAACGAATAAGAATCTCGACTGCTAATAGATATATTCTCATCCGGCGTCTGATCTTCGTATACCGCTCCGAATAGCGTAAAGGTGATGCCATTTGCCGAAATCGCCTCTCCGGTATCGTAAAGATACACGTCGTAGACATCCTTATTCTCGTTAGTCGCAAGCACGACGTGCTGCGCAAGTTCAGGGAAAGCCACATCGGTAGCCGAAGGCGGGATGCTTCCGTCCGAAGATGGGAAGAGATAGCCTGTCGTAGGGTTATTGTCCGAAAGTCCTATCCCTCCTATGGCGAGCTTGTGGCTCGATATGTTATTTCTTACGTTTATGGAAAGTCTTCCCACACACCGCTGTAGATGTGCGCTTATGTGGTTTTCACCTGCCGCTATATGCACCTGCTGCACAGAAGAACAAGGCATTCCGACTTCTTCATTAAATTCAGGAGATTGTCCGGAAATGATGGTACTCAAGAGTCTATTCGTAAACCCTTCATCAATATCCTTTCCTACCGTGTAATTATTCAAACCGGTATAGTTGGCCACGAGGTAAAGGGTATAGTCTCCGCGCTGAATGTTATTGATAGTCTTTTCAAAGGAAGTCACATTCGGGGTGGCAGTATCGAACACTATCACCTTTCCAGACGCATCTACCAGCCATAAACTGCCGGTCTTCATTATGTCGCCGTCCTTCGCTCCGGCCTTAGTCGAAGCGCCCATATCGAAGGATATGTGCAGAGTCCCCGTCTCGGCATCGCTTCCGGAAGTGCCCGGCGAAGGTGTGACTTCCTTCTCGCAAGAGATAAAAGTCAGAAGAGCAATCAGTGATATGAAGAGTCTTTTGCGCATCGGATTATAGTTTTATATCGATATTTGACTGGATTTCATCCCAATCCTGAATATCCACATTGATCTTTATCTGGGTTCCGTGTATTATCAGGGTATAAGTGTAGATTTTCCCGGCTTCGAGCGGCTGACGAGGAAGGGCGACTCTGTGAAGTGCCGTGCCGCCAAGCGAGGTTAAAAAATTGACATAGGTGGTACCTACTTCCGAAGACAGGGTCTGAGGTACTACGAGCGCTGCGCCGTCGGTAATCACTGCGCCAGTAGTTCCCGCAGGAGTTTCGGTAAAGTAGATATTGGCCGTTTTCTTATCGCTGCCTCCGAATGGGATGTTTCCCGACCACGGGAATTGCTTGTCGTCGGAATTGAAGACATTGTCGGAGAGGAACCATCTTATGGCGTTTACGTCAGTCACCGTACCGCTGGCTCCGTAAAGCAATTGGCCGTGAGGATAGATGCCGGTAATGTAGAATTCCGTCACCGCATCGTCGGTATGCCCTATGGCGGTATCGCTGAATTTCATCTTGAACCGCAGTCCGGCGAGCGCGTGCTTGAACTCGAGTCTTACCCTGTCCACGCCCTCGCTCAGCGGGTATCTGGTGGCATAGGCGACCATCAGATCGTGGTCCTCGACGAAGCTGGAATAATCGACCGAGAGCAGATTGGCCGAAGAATTCGTTTTGATTCTGTCGGGCTTGTACGGCCAAACGGCACGAAAGCGATAATGCATCGAGCGCTCCCACTTCTGCTTGGGCTCGTAGGTCCAATTCCCAGACTCGTATTTCACCTCGAGCGCGCCGGTAGTAGGGAAAACGGAGACGAAGCCGTTCTGGTCGTTCGTGGACTTGTAGCCGAAAAGACCGAACGAAGCGCTCTGAAGGAGAGCATCGGTAGTTACCAGATTAGGCGTAGTGCCATCGCCGGACTTGAGCTGGAACGTCTTCCCCGACGTTCCGCTAAAAGATATATACTCACCATCCGACTCCACCGGGCTATACGGAGCGTCACTTCTTCCGCAGGAAACCATCCCTGCTATCACGAAAAACACTATGTATCTGATATACTTCATATTACTTTTCTTCAGCTGTAACTATGTCCGATGTCAATCCCAAATTTTGGGACACTTTGAAAATGTAGACTCTTTTCTTCCCCACTCTCCATTTGAAGTCCCTTTTTATCTCTACGTCTATGTCCTTAATCACGCCTCCCATCCCTGAATCGAAGTTGTAGCGCAGAGTTATGCGCGGCCTAAGATTCTGCGGAATGACGCTCATCACCTCGCCCAGCGACTGAGCATCTTCGGTAAGGAGCACGTTCCCTTCGAACACGACGAGCTCGGTTTTCTTCGCTCCAAGCGTCCATTCAGGCGAAGGCAGGGTGCAGAAATCGCCGGTAGTCACCACGTCGCTCAGAGTCACCTTCGTTATGGTGATGCTTATGTCGTCGCTTGCGACGGACTTGGCCCGGAACTCCACATCGCAGAGCGCGCTCTGAAAGACGATCGATGTAGGCAGGTCGGCCTGAGGCTTGCGAACACCCGTCAGAGTCGCGAATTTCAGGTCAGGCGCCGAGGCCGATATGTCGAACCCATTCACGCACACGCCCTTATCTCTCGAGAAGGTAGCGGGCACGTCCGAAGGGGATATGGCGAAAAAGCTCATCATCGAGTCGTCCGAACCCCAAAGATGCTCCCTCTCGCTTCTCCAGATGCCATCGACCGGCACGAACGTCTCTGACTCGAGCACCATTTCGGCAGTCGGGACGCTTTCCATGCCCCAGACCTTGAACGGGCTCTTGAGGGCGCCGGATTTCGTGGGATTCGAAAAGAATGCGTCAAATGTAATCACTCTGTCTTGTTCGAAACGCTCTACCCTTTCTTGCACACAAGAACTATGTGCAAGAAGGAGAGCAACAAAACTTAGACTATTTGACAAAAACTTTTTCATTCTATCTAATTCCCACATTTATATCGCCGTCGGCGCCGTGTCCCCAGTCTCCTGCAGAGGCACCGAACTCGATAAACTTATCTTCTTCACCAAGTGTGATTTGGTATGTAATTTTCTTTCCGTGTGTCCAAGCGGACAGCGAAGTGGAGATTTTATCGTTATGAAGATAAGCCGAAAGTATCTTTGACTCCCCACTTCCGTTAATACACTCTATAGTTAGTTTCGGCATTTCGAGCCTTCCGTCCTTAGTAAGATACTGAGGCATCATCATCGTAAGAGGAAAAATATATGATTTGACACCATAATCCACCTCCACTCCGACCGTGGGAACGTACACGTAAGATTTGGCATCCGAGCGCAATTCCCATTTGTTCGTAACGAACGATCCCTTCGTGTAGATGTTATCGAGAGTGACCTTCGTGACCTTCCACTTCGACTCCCCTGTCTTTAGCGGAACTGCCAATGTGGCCAATACCTCCACCTGACAGAGTTTGTGCTCGAAACGGACAGGCACGCTGCCGTTCGAAGTGGCCTTTGTGCAGTCCGTAGTCTGCGCAAGCAGGATATCGACGCACGCATCAGCTCCCGAGCCATAACCGGCCCTGTTTTCCATAGGCCAATTCGCTATCTCTATGCCTTTCTCCTTCGAAACTGTCAGCAGCTTACGGGAATCCGGACAGTGACCGTCGCTATTCGAGCCCTTCAGCATACCATAAGGGGACCAGCTGTAGAATGTCAGCGAACCCGTTTCCGGCCAATAATATGACTTTTCAGGCTTTTCGGGCGTACCATTTCCCCACACTTTCCAATAACGCCCCTTGTAGGAAATCTCCACCGGATTAATATAGCCTATGCCATCCTTAGCATCGGTACCCCAGGACTCCCCCTTAGGAAGATACCAAGCACAAGAACCGAAAGTGTTCGTTTCCGAGAATTTGCCACTATTATCCGCCTTAGTCCCGTGCGCCCTTATAGGGGCCGGACTAAAGTGAATCTGGTTGTCATTATACAGCGGAGTCACACTGACCTCGTTTTTCACACACGAGACAGCGCACAGAAGAGCCACCGATAATACCACTTTCGCGTTCATACTATAATTTTTTTCTCTAGGACCGGAAGGAAGTTTCACCCTCCTCCCGGCAAAATTTATTTAAGTACTAATTACTTAACGTCAACAGTGGTGCCTGACGTAACGTCTACCCAAGGCTCAACTGCAGGAGCCCAGAGGATCTCGTCAAGAGAGAATGTAAGGTTGAAGATATACCTCTTACCCATTTCCCACTCAGCGAATTTATCCTTGATAGGGTACTCTCTAACTACGGTCTGCACTACAGGAGTGGTGCTTCCCTCGACTGTGGTCGTGATGGTGTATGTAATTTCTATCTTGGAAGTCTCGTCAGTGAATTCCTGAGGTATATAGATTACTACATCTTCGGTAGTTACAGGAGTGAGAGTCGTAGTAATTTCCTGAGTCGCAGATGTATAAACCTGATCATCATTAGTTCCGCTTGGAGTAATCTTCTCAGTAGGAAGCTGAGCATATGTAGCATAGTGACTTACCTTAAGGAATTTAATGGAGTTAAGTTCAAACTTCACACCCTGATAATCTGCAGCTTTCTGAACCTTACAAACTACCTTAGAAAGTTTATGTTTGAACAGGGTAGGTACTCCATTAAAAGAATAAGCAGTTTCGTTAGCGTTCTTATCCTTAGCGATATCAGCTACCATAAAGTCGGTATTCTTATTCGCTTTAAGGTCAATATGGCCTTGGATACCTGTAGTCGAACTGCAAGTAAACTCTGAATCACCACCGGTAAGTGTAAGATTATTGCGATTAAGCGAATACGAGAAGAAGGTAAGGCTACCGCCATCCTTTGGCCAGTAATAAGTCTTTCCGTCCTCTTTCCAAACGCCACCTACATAAGAGATGGTTCTGCCTTTGATATACTCCTGTGGAGTTTTGCCAGCCGGAGCGTCCCAGGTAGAACCCTTCGGAAGATAGTATGCCCAAGAAGCGAACACGTTATGTGTGTCGAAGGTCTCGGGAGCAGCTTTCGTTCTCGGAGCGACGTTGAACGAAATCTCGTTGTTAATTGAAGAAGAAGAAGGAAGAACCTCGTTCTTCGAGCAAGCTGCGAGTGCTACGACAGCAGCTGCGATTAAAAATACTTTTTTCATAATACTAAAACGTTTTAATAAATTAATTGTTTATAATTCTATTTCTGTTTCTACGTTATCCCAGTCCTCCACTTTCGGATCGAACGCTCCACCTCCCGACGAGGTCGGCGGATCGATCTTAATCGTCTCGTTTATCAGAAGCCAGTGATGACGCACGGCGTCTTCCGAAAGGAACAAATCTGATATATCGTAGGTCTTTTGGACTATCTTTCCATCTACTGTCTTGATATCGAAAGTGATATCGAGCTTGTTCGTGGCATCCGGCACACGGCCGAAGGTGTTGAACACCGTACAGATGACAGGCACTCCCTTATCGTCGCTCTTCTGCAGGTCGAACCACACGCTCACCTGCGGCTCGTTCTGTCTGGAGTCGGTAGCGATATGGTTCGAGCCCACCATTCCCGAAAGCACGGCCTGCGCACCGGAGATGTACTCTGCACCATCCACCTTAATCTGCACATACCAGCTCTCAACGACCGACTTGGCCTCCGCAAACACCGTGTACACATCGTTATGCCACGGAATGTTCTCCTCTTCGCTGCTCGCCACCACCAGATGGTCCGGCTGATTCACTATCGCGCCCGATTCTCCTGCCTTGCCCTGAAAATGGCTTCTTATCGAAGACTCCACAGGGTCGGTATAAGCCTCTGCCGAATAGAAATTAGAGTAGTTTCGCACTATGGTGCTCTCCGTACCGAAGTCGTAGACGAGCATCTTATAGTCACCCGGAAGTATAGCGATATCTCCGCTAAGCGACCTGCTGCCATCGACTTCGCTCGAAACGTTAGTAATATAGGACTCCGCAGCCACGGAATTATCGTTAATGTCGTAGAAGAGCACGTGCATGGCTGTAGGCTCTATCTTCTGAACCGGTAGTTTATCATTATAAACGTCGCAGGTGACATTCGAAATCGCCTTCACGTTCACCTTAATCTTCACTTTCGTAAAAAAATCGGGGTTTTCGAGAGGACGACGCTGGCAAGCCGGGAAGGCACCCAATACCACCCCAAGCAACACAAACGCATAAGCGAAATATGTCATCCAGCCTCTTTTCATCTGCTTCTCTTATTATATATAGGTACGATAAGCGTCACACTGGCCTTAGTCGGGCCGAAATAGGTGAACTTACCCACCTTATAAGGGTCTCTGTAAAGGTGCTCGTAATCCGGACTTGGCTGATAGTGACGATAGTCGGAGTAGAGGTACCCCACATTAAGTCCCACTTCCAGTCTCAATCCGCGGCTTACCGGGAACACATAACCTGCCGAAAGCCCGGCTGTCCAATACTCTCCCTGATAGCACAGCTTCGTATCCCACTGCAAGTCATACTGGGCGCCGCTGCAGTAAAGGCCTCCATACCAGCCGGTCAGCCTTTGTCCGTCCAGCGGACTTATATAATAGCGACTCTCCAGTCCCAGTTCCTGAATCTGGAACGCATACTTTCTGTCGTTAGGGCCCCACGCCCACCACGGGTTCAGATACCCCACACCCACGCTGAAATGCGCTCCCAGCGGCACCTCCACACCTATGTTCAGTGCAGTCACGGCATCGTACAAGAGATTGGTCTTCAACTCGAAAAGCACCTCCGGCCCCTTCGGAAGAGGCCTATACACGCTTCTGGCCAATTCGGGCACACCTTGCTTGAGAGTGTCTCGGAGCGGCTCCTGCGGAGCTACTATGAACGCATCGGTCCACACGCATACCCAAGTGGCAGCGCGAAGACGTCTCATATAGTTACGCGTAAGATAATTCCAAGTAAGTTCGTTATCGAGTTGCTTTATGCGCCATTTGCGAGTCTCCTCACCTATACCATCGGCATAGAGAATCTTAAGGAGCGCCTCGCGATTAGGGAAGAAGTACAGCTCCTCGACCATACGGGTAAGCCCCTCCCAGTTCTCGGTCAACGGGCTTATCTTAATCTTTCCCTCGTCGAGCTTACCGTTTTGGCTAAGACTCAGCAGAAGTTCCTTCGCCGCTACGCCGCGCTTTTCCGAAAGCCATTTGTTATGAGGATAACCTCCCTCGGGCGAAGCCCAAGAATAGACTGTAATGCTATCCACGTGAGTGGCATTGTTAAGACAATACCTGATTCTCGCTATGGCTTCCTTATTATCCAGATAATCCGTGTCGACGTCGATTTTATCGAATCTGTAGTGTATGGCGAACTCCTCTCTGTGGGAGAGATGCTCATCGGCAACTCCCGCAGATGCGTGAAGACTCACGCCCAAAGACAAGAAGAGGCAGGCCAGGCCTGCGCATTTTACAACACTACTAAACATATAACATCCTCTAACAAAAGAGTATGCAAAGTTAATAAATGTCACCCCCCCCCCATCAAGTATTTTAGAAGGCCGAATTAATTAAAAAATTAAATAACACCTATTTTGGACGAAATTGAACATTTGTAGAGAAATTTCGCCAGGAAAATATACAGATTTGCGGAATTTATGTACCTTTTGAAACAAATTTTAGGCGGTCGTTAATCCCTAAAAAAGAAAATCACCGCCTAAAACACTCTAAATATTTACAAAATAAAAGGAGAACTCTACACACCGAGTCAGATTCACCTCTCGAGCCACTTCATAAAATCTTCTACTCTCGACCTACTTACGGTCATATCAATTTCACTTGATATGGCAGGCACTATCTTAAGACGTCCACCTATCTGTTTTATAATGCTTTTGATACATTTTAGGGACACGATTACGCCCCTCGAAATGCGGAAAAAATCTACTGGATTAAGTTCTTCGCATATCACATCGAGAGTACAATCCAGAACATATCTTACTCCCTGAAAAGTAACCATATAATTATTCTTTTCCTCGGAATAAATGTAGGCGATGTCACTCACTTCCACGGGAACTATGCGGTCGTTGAAGCGAACTATGTACCTTTCCTTATACTTTCTCTCCTGCACTCCGGCCTGTCCTGCCGACATAAACTTGGACACCAAATAGTTCACGTCCACCACTCCACCGCTCATCTTACAGCGTCCTACAGCGCGCCTAAGCGCATCAGGGTCTATAGGCTTAAGAAGATAATCCACGCTCCCGGCTTCGAATGCCTTTATGGCGTAAGTGTCATAGGCCGTGGTCATCACCACCTTAGCCTTCACATCCGTACGCTTGAATATCTCGAAGCACACTCCATCCGAAAGCTCCACATCCATAAAGATTACATCCACCCTATGCTCCGGATCCTCCAGAAACTGTACAGTTTCCTCGACGCTGCGGCACATCCCCACTACTTCCACCTCCGGAAAGAGTCTATTCAACATCCTGAGCAGGCTCTGCTGAGCCATTACTTCGTCTTCTACAATCAGAACTTTCATAATAATGGTAATTTTACGCAATAATAACCTCCCTCCGAAAAGATCTCCACGTCCTTTCCGCTAAGGTCGAGATACTGCTGTCTTATATACTTATGTCCCAGTCCGGTAGACTCCGCGAGACTCACTTTCGGGACTATATTGTTCCTAACCACCAGATAATCACCCTCTACGAATATCGAAATCCTCAGCGGGTTCGACGGCATCACGGCATTATGCTTGGTCGCATTCTCTATCAGCAACTGCACGGAGCACGGAAGCACCATCCGCGACGCATACCTCTCATCCACATCGGTTTCCACCGAGAACCCCTCCGGGAACCGGACCTTCAGCAGCTCCACATAAGAGTCCACGAATGCCAATTCCTCCTCCAGCATCACCAGCTCCTTTTCCTCGCTCTTTATCAGATATCTATATACACTGGCCAATTTGTGCGTGTACAGGCTGGCCTGCGCGTTCTTCTCCTCGCAAATCAAGCAGTCGAGAATGTTCAGCGTATTGAACAGGAAGTGCGGATTCAACTGCCGCTTGAGCTTGAGGTAGCGGTACTGGGCCTGATTGGCCTTCTCCCTCGCCGCGAGCATCTCCGATTTCGAAGCCTGCGCATAATAGAGCAGGTATATGATGCAGAACACGGAAATGTGCAACATCAGCGCCACCACGAAGAAGATGTAGAACTGCGCCCGCGTGCCTATGAGCAGAGTTTCCGCCGCCGAACAAGCCGCGAGGAATGCCATCAGCAGCAGTGCCTTCAGTATTCCCGGCCAATTCCTATACCATTTCTGCACATACATTATATATAGTATATCCAGACAGGCGAGCACCACTATCGCCACTATGTTATTGAACACCGCCTGAATGGCTCCCAGAAGCTCCACCGAAGAGACGTATCGATTAGCGAAGACACTGACGATTAGTATTCTTATGAAAAGTATGAAAAGTGCCGCCAGAAGAATGTAACGCACGTAGTTCGAGGTATTCTTTCCGTCCTTTTTCGTAAAGAATCGGGATATCCAGGACACGCCCCATCCCAGCACCTCTGTAGTTATGAACGTGGACACCGAGTGTACGGCCATCTCGGAGGACATCAGGCGCGAGAGCAATTCCGCTCCCATCATACCGAGCAGATAGCCCATCACGTTCACCACGATGATACTTACCGCGAAAAACTCTATTACGGCGTCTTTCTTAAGGCAAAGCACCACGACCATAGTCATGGTGAGGAGAGTAAGTACCATCTCGTCGCCATAGCCAAACGCCCTGCACCCGAGTGCGAGCACTGCGTGTAAGATGGCGAAGATATGGATTATCCAGCAAGCTCCTATGTTTTTAAATAATTTCATATAACTGTAGTTCACGAAGATAAGTATTTTTTAGGCAATAAACAAAGCTCTAAATGCTTCATCTTAAAAAAACGCCCGTTCATCCCCTCAATGGGGCATCTCGTCTTTTGGGTGAACATTGATTACATTTTTATGGCTAATTTAGCCGCTGAATTAAAAAACACTAAGTAATTATAGCCCTTAATGCAAAAATCAAAACTCAGCTTTTGGCAGTTATGGAATATCAGCTTCGGTTTCTTCGGAGTTCAGATAGCTTATTCCCTACAGAGCGCTAACATCAGCCGCATCTTCGCCACTCTCGGCGCAGATCCGCATAACTTGAGTTTCTTCTGGATTCTCCCGCCTCTGATGGGCATCATCGTACAGCCGCTTGTCGGAAAATACAGCGACAGGACTTGGTGTAAGCTCGGAAGACGCATTCCTTATCTTTTCTTGGGCTCACTCATCGCCATAATGGTAATGTGCCTGCTTCCTAACGCAGGAAGCTTGGGACTCAGCATAGGCGGCGCCATGGTCTTCGGACTCATAGCCCTGATGCTCCTCGACACCTCCATTAATATGGCCATGCAGCCTTTCAAGATGCTCGTGGGAGATATGGTGAACGAAGAGCAGAAGACTAAGGCATACTCCATCCAGAGTTTCCTCTGTAACGCAGGAAGCCTCGTGGGATATGTGTTTCCGTTCGTATTTGCCTGGATAGGATTGGCTAATACCGCACCGGAAGGACAGATTCCGGACACGGTCAAGTACTCATTCTATATAGGTGCGCTGATTCTCATCCTGTGCGTACTCTTCACCACCTTCAAGGTTAAGGAGATGCCGCCGAAGGAATATGCCGAATTCCACGGAATAGACCTCGAGAAACAGAAAAAGGAGAAAAACCCTGGATTCATCGCACTTCTCAAGACAGCTCCGTCCACTTTCTGGACAGTGGGTCTGGTGCAGTTCTTCTGCTGGGCAGCTTTCCTATATATGTGGACATACACTAACGGAGCCATCGCAGACACAGTTTGGGGAACGACCGACGTCGCTTCCGCAGGCTATCAGGCTGCAGGTAACTGGGTAGGTATCCTCTTCGCCGTTCAGGCGGTGGGTTCGCTGCTCTGGGCTCTGGTCATCCCGAAATTCAAATCCATCAAATGCGCCTACACGCTAAGCCTTCTCATAGGTGCGGTAGGATTCGCATCGGTCTTCTTCGTACATAATCAATACTTGCTGTTCGTTTCTTTCGCGCTCATAGGCACCGCTTGGGCAGCCATGCTCGCCATTCCGTTCAGCATATTGACTAATTCCCTGAGGGGAGATCACATAGGAACATACCTGGGACTGTTTAACGGTACCATCTGCTTGCCTCAGATAATAGCAGCCGCTTGCGGCGGACTTCTTCTGAAACTTTCGGGCGGAGCTCAGGTAAATATGTTCATAGTAGCCGGAATTTTATTAATTTTAGGCGCCATAAGTGTTAATTTCATTAAAGTCAACAATAAACAATAACCATTATTCGTTATTATGAAAAAAGTTCTTGCATTCATAGCTGCGGCGCTGCTGGGTCTCTCGGCAGGATTGCAGTCTTATGCTCAAAACGGCTATAAAATCCAGGCTATCGTCGTGGACGACCTCGGACCTATAGCCGGTGCAGGTGTGCTCGAAAAAGGCACATCGAACGGTACGGCTACGGATTTGGACGGTGCTTTCGCCCTCACGGTAAGCAGTGCCGACTCTCAAATCGAGATTAGCTTCGTGGGCTACGCTACGCTCACGTTCAAAGCTTCTGAGGTTCCGGCCGAGATCAAATTGGCCGAGGACAATCTCTACTTGGAAGATGCCGTGGTAATCGGTTACGGCTCGCAGAAGAAGAAGGAGGTTACAGGTTCGGTAGCTTCCGTAAAGGCAGAGGATTTCAATTCCGGCGTAAAGTCCAACCCTATGGGACTCCTCCAGGGTAAGGTGGCCGGTCTTAACATCATCCGCACGACTTCCGACCCTACCGAGACCGGATACAACATCCAGATTCGTGGTTTCTCTACTTTGGATAAGGGTGCAGGTACCTCTCCTCTTTTCATCGTGGACGGTGTGCCGGTAAGTAACATCGACAACATCTCCCCTAACGAGATCGCGTCTATGGATGTCCTGAAGGACGGTTCGGCAGCGGCCATCTATGGTACCAGAGGTACTAATGGTGTGATCATCATCACTACCAAGCGCGGCGAAAACTTCTCCGACGTGGCTCAGACACGCGTAGAATATGCAGGTTACGCTTCGGCTTCCGTTCGTAATGGTAACTTGGGCATGGCTACCCCTGAGGAATTCGTGAAATTAGGCGAACTTTCTAACGGAATGGTAAGCCCTGGTATCCTTCGCGATGCCGACGGTAACTACCAGCTCACCGACTGGGTAGGCGAACTCACTCGCGACGTGGCGTTCACACACAGTCACGACGTAGCCATCAGCGGTTCTTCAAGCAAATTCAACTATCGCGCTTCCATCTCGCACAAGAATGCGCAGGGTATCGCGAAAGTAACTAACAGAAAGGAGACCATCGCTAAGATTTCAGCTTCACAGAAAGCCCTTTCGGACAAGCTCGAGCTGCAATACGACCTTTCTTATATGCAGTATCGTAACGATAAGTTCTGCGGTAGCTTCAAGGACGCAGCCCTTATGAACCCTACTTACCCTGTATACGACAAATCCACAGCTTCAGGATATTACCGTCCTATTCGTGCGACGAACCCTGTCGAGAATATGAACAACAGGGAAAGCTACAGCGAAGGCAACTTCTTCAGAGGAAGTGTAAAGGCTACTCTCACCCTTCTCAAGGGACTCAGACTTAGCGCATTCGGTGCATTGGAAGACGGTGACAACTACGGTTACTGGGCTAACAAGACCATCAACACCGACGTGTCAGGTTCAGGAAAGGCAGGACGTAATACAGACCTTAACAGGAATCGTCTTTTCGAGACCACTCTCGACTATAACACCTCATTTAACGGTCATAGCATCGCTGCAGTGGCAGGTTTCTCTTACCAGAACTTTATGTACGACGGTTCTTCTATGGAGAACAAGGGATTCTCTACCGAAGGCGTAAAATACTATCAGATAGGTAACGGTGACGCTGAAGGTACATTCAGAAGACTCAGTTCATATAGGAATTCGAACACTCTCGCCGCATTCTTCGGCCGTGTGAACTATAACTATATGGAGAAATACATGCTCAGCGCATCTCTTCGTAGAGAGGGTTCTTCGAGATTCGGTGCGAATCACAAATGGGGCTACTTCCCTGCAGTGAGTGCCGGTTGGAGAATCAGCGGAGAGGACTTCATGGAAGACGTAACGGCAGTTAACGACCTCAAGCTTCGTCTGGGATTCGGTGTCACGGGTAACAACCTCAACTCCGACCTTATGTCCGTGGCCATGCTCTCAAACGGCGGTACCTTCTGGTATAACGGCAAATACGTGAACACCTACACAGTGTCTCAGAACGTGAACCCTGACCTTAGATGGGAGAAGAAATACGAGTATAACCTCGGTTTGGACTACGCTCTGCTTGACAACAGACTCTACGGTAGCTTGGATGTCTACTATCGCCAGACCCGCGACCTTCTCTGGGACTACGAAGTTCCTACCCCTCCATATCAGTATCCTACCCTTCTGGCCAATGCAGGCCAAATGGACAGCTTCGGTGTGGAACTCTCACTGAGCGCAGTGCCTGTGAAGACCAAGGACTTCACTTGGGTCACCACTCCTACCATCTCGTTTAACCGTAACTACATCACTAAACTGTCAGACCCTAAACTCGGATTCAACTACAAGCAGACTACAGTCGGTGGCGTGGGCGAAGACGGTATGATGAGCACGAACACTCAGATTCTCATCGAAGGCGAAAGCGTAGGTTCATTCTACGGATATAAATTCCTGACCATCGAAAACGGTGATTGGTATTTCAGTACCCCTGCAGGTGGTGTAGTAACTAGCGAAGGTGCAGTGGAAGCTTACAGACAGGTTATCGGTAACGCACAGCCTCTCTTCACTTTCGGTTGGAACAACTCCCTCCGCTATAAGAATTTCGACCTCGCATTGTTCTTCCGCGGAGTTTATGGTAACGACGTTTTGAACCTCACACGTTGGGCTTACGGTCCTATGGCTACCGTTCAAAGCAACATCTTCATGAAGGACATAAACGGAGCTAACACCGTGCTTGCAAACAAGGGCGTATTCTCCGACTATTACCTCGAAGACGGCTCTTACATAAAGCTTGACAACCTTACTCTCGGATACACATTCAAGATTAAGGATAACAGCTATGTAGACCACCTGAGATTGTACTTCACCGGCCAGAACCTGTTCACCCTCACAAAATACAGCGGACAGGACCCTGAAGTCAATACCACTGACGTAAGAAGCGCCGGTATCGACTATTGCGACTTCTACCCTACGGTAGCTACCTTTATGCTTGGAGTAAATATCTCATTCAAATAATAGAAAGCGATGAAAAAGATTGCATATATATTGACAGCCGCATTGGCATTTGGAACGCTCGTCACCTCTTGCGACGACATGCTCGAGGAGAAGAACTATGGTAACCAGACCACAGCCGATATGATGAGCAACGAACAGAACGTGGTTTTGCTCGTCGGACAGATCTATGCCGACTTGAAGTACACGCACGACCACTGGGGTTACTGGGGTCTTCAGACCATCACGGCCGACGAAGGCATCTGTGTTCCTCGAAACAGTGGTGCTGACTGGAATGACGGTGGATATTGGATGAAACAGAACACCCACGAGTGGAATCACCGTGGAGATGCCATCGAGAACGTGTGGAACATCACCATCTCTAACGCCGTCCTCTGTAACAAGATCATAAACACCCTCCAGACCTATAAGGAAAATATGGCCGAAGATGTCTACAAGGCATACTTGGGCGAGGCCGAGGTACTTCGCTGCTACTACTTCTATCAGCTTTTCGACTGCTTCGGACGCATTCCTTACACCGAGAAGTTCGAGGAAGTTACGGGAGCTCTTCTGGAGCCGGAGGAGGTTTGGTCTAACCTCGTGGCAGTTCTCGAAAGAAACGCACCTAACATGCAAGTGGCAAATGACGGAAACCGTGCTACTCTCTATGGTAGAACTACCCAGGGATTTGCATACGCGCTTCTCGCACGTCTTTACCTTAACGCCGAGAGCTACGGATGTACTCCGGAGAATGTCTTCAAGACCGTAGAGAAACCTGAAGCATTCAGCGGCTCATTCTACGACAACTGCATCCGCTGCTGCGACAATGTCATACAGTCAGGTGCTTACTCCATAGAAAGCAACTACTTCACTAACTTCAAGATTAAGAACGAAAACAGCCGCGAGAACATCTTCGTAATCGTGGAAGACGGTCGTGAGGAAGGTGAAAGAAGCACCACCGGAGCACACTCTTGTATGAACAAGCTCCGTATCGCCCATAACACCATGCACTATGGAGTACAGTTCGCTTACGACATGCCTCTCGATACTTGGAACGGATTCTGTGCCCGTCCGGAGTTCCTCGAACTCTATAAGGGTAACGACGTTCGCGGCGTAGGCTACGAGAAGGACGGTACTCATAACAAGAAGGAATGGGGCTGGTTCGTAGGTCCTGTCTATAAGAAAGGTTCTAACGACTACTATATCGATACCAAGCAAATCGACGACGACCATCCGTCAGGTACTCCTACCGTTATCGTTTCGGACATCAAGAACATCAGGAACGCCAGCAATATGGAAGGTGCACGCCTTAACAAGTGGGAACTTGACAAGAGCGGAGACGGTCTTTACAAATACGAAGAGAACGACTTCCCTATCATGCGCTATGCCGACGTACTTTGGATGAAGGAAGAGGCTATCAAGCGCGGTGGCGCAGGAGCATCGGAAATGGGCAGTGCAGACTTCCAGAAGCTCATAGCACGTAGCTTCGCTTACGATAAGGGTGCAGAGACATTCAAGGCAGAATATGGCGACCCTGCAAGCTGGACATTAAAAGACATTCTCGACGAGAGAGGTCGCGAGTTCACTTGGGAGATGATACGTCGTAGAGACCTTATCAGATTCGGAGAATTCGGAAACATCCAGTACGTACGCGACTGCTCTAATGCTTCTGCACGTGCCGAGATACGCAAATGGTTCCCTATTCCATTCTCCGTACTCCAGAAGTCGTTGCGCGACGAAAACGGAAACCCTATCTGGACACAGACTCCAGGATATGAAAATTTATAAATTATTAATTAATATCAATTTATTATGAAAAAATCGATTTTATTCTTCAGTGCACTTGCACTTTTGGTAGGTATGACCTCCTGCGGAGGTAACAAGAAGGAAAATGGCAAAATCGACCTTGGCGGAATCGTCCTTGACGGATTCTATGTCTATGGCGATGCTACCGGAACAGACAAGGTAGAGGCTAAGTTCGGTCTTTCTTCAGGTACTAACGAGGTTACGAAGGAACTTCGTGCCGGTATGTACGAGAAATACGTATGGCTCGAGGCTAACAAGCCTTTCGCCCTCATCGAGAACAAGGGTGGCCAGAAGACTTTCTACGGCGCTGAGCTCGCAGAGTACAACTTCGGTTACGACGAGAACGATCCTAACTGCAAGAACTTCGCAGACAACCCTAATATGATCATCCAGCAGGGTAAGCTCGTCATCGGTGAGAACGCTCCTAAGATGCAGGTTAAGGAAGAGGGTCTTTATCACATCATCCTCGACAACAACACTGCAGGCGACCTTCCTGACGGCGCACAGATCGTTATCCAGAAGGCTGACTTCGGTGTTCGCGGCGGTATGAACGGCTGGGGATTCTCAAAAGGAGAAGTTAAGAAGGCTGACGATGGCACCATCACATACACTTGGAAGGACCAGAATCTCGCAAAGGGCGGAGAATTCAAGTTCGCTTCTTGCTGGGGATGGAAGATCAACCTCGATCTCGACAACAAGGTTAAAGCTGAGGTTTCTCTCGGACTCGACAAGAACAATAACTTCACTAACGTGAGCGCAGGCAACATCAAGGTTGAGAAGGCAGGTCTTTACGACATCACTCTTACCTACAAATGCGTAGGTGGCACTATCGATAAGTCTTTCTCTTACACAGTCACACTTACTAAGGAAAGCACCACTCCTACTACACTCTACATGATCGGTAACGATTTCGGTAACTGGGAATGGACTAGTGAAGGTGTAGTGGATATGACCCCTGTACACAGCCACCAGGGCCAGTTCTGGGCTATCCGTTACCTCACCACAGAGACTGAGTTCAAGTTTAGCCCTAACAAGGACTGGAACGGAGCATTCAACTCTCAGGGTGCTAACGACAGCGGTTTCAAACCTAAGGGTGACAACTGCATAGTAGAAAACGAAGGTCTTTATATGATTTTCGTAGACATCGAGACTGGGTTCATCACAGTAGAGCCTGCTACAGTATACGGTATGGGTGACTGCTTCGGCAACTGGGATGCAGACAAGAACCCATTCGAAATCGGCAAGGGTGCTTCAGTAGTACTTCCTAAAGCAGGTAACCTCCGTATGTATGCAGGTAGCTCTAAGCACGCATCTGCAGACTGGTGGCAGATGGAGTTCAACATCATCGACGGCAAGATCGTTTACCGTGCAGACGGTGACGAGCAGGCAGCAGTTCCTGCAACAGCCGGACAGACAGTTACTCTTGACTTCAACGCCGGAACAGGTAGCATCAAGTAATTTCAGTTTGTTATCATAAGTTTTAAAAAAGGGAGTCGGCTAACTATTAGTCGACTCCCTTACTATTATGAGAAGAATTCGTCTTATTCCACTACGACCTCACCATTTTTCACATCCACGGTAAGTTCACATCCCTTCGTGACCTTGCCTTCGAGAATCTTCTTAGCGATTATGTTAATCAATTCCCTCTGCATCAGTCGTTTGATAGGACGAGCACCATAAGCCGGGTCGTAACCCTCGTTAGTCATATAGTTCTCAAAATCCTCGCTGAAACTAATCTTCACACCGCTCTCTTCCAGCTTATCCCTAAGGATATTCATCTGCAGATGCAAAATCTGACGTATGTCGTCTTTCGTAAGCTGTTCGAAAGTGATGATCTCATCGATACGGTTCAGGAATTCAGGACGCATCATCGTCTTTATCTGCTCTGTCGTAGCGTTTGAGGTCATAATCAGGATAGTGTTCTTAAAGTCCACGGTCCTACCCTTGTTATCGGTCAGACGTCCGTCGTCGAGCACCTGAAGCAAGATGTTAAACACATCCGGATGTGCCTTCTCTATCTCATCGAGCAATATCACTGAATACGGCTTCCTGCGGACCGCTTCGGTCAGCTGGCCACCTTCATCGTAACCTACATATCCCGGAGGCGCGCCCACGAGCCTGCTCACTGAATGACGTTCCTGGTACTCGGACATATCGATTCGGGTAATCATATTCTCGTCATTGAACAGGAATTCCGCGAGGCTCTTGGCCAATTCGGTCTTACCCACACCGGTAGTACCGAGGAAGAGGAACGAGCCAATTGGCCTTTTCTCATTTTGAAGGCCTGCACGGCTTCTGCGGACGGCATCGGACACTGCCTTGATGGCTGCGTCTTGGCCCACTACCCTCTTATGGAGTTCGTCTTCCATTCGAAGCAGTTTGGTCTTTTCGCTTTCGAGCATCCTGTTTACAGGGATGCCGGTCCAGCGGGCGACGATTTCGGCGATATCGTTCGGGGTCACGGACTCACTCAGGATAGGGTCTTTTATGGCCGCTCTCTGAGCCGTGAGCTGCTCTATGTTCTTTTGAACCTGCGACATCTTACCGTAGCGTATCTCGGCCACGCGGGCATAGTCACCTGAACGCTCGGCGTTATTGGCCTGAAGCTTAAGGTCTTCCAACTGTGCGCGGTCGCTCTGAAGCTCGGAGAGGATGTTTTTCTCGGCATCCCAGCGTTTCTGGAGCTCGGAGTGCTGTTTTCTGGCCTCCGAAAGCTCGGCTTCGATTTTGTCGAGTTTCAATGAGACGCCTTCGCGCTTTACGGCTTCCTTTTCGATTTCGAGCTGGCGAATCTTACTGTCGAGCTCGGCAATAGGCTCCGGAACGGAGTTCATCTCCAGACGAAGCTTTGACGCAGCCTCATCGACCAAGTCTATCGCCTTATCAGGCAGGAATCGGGACGTAATGTAACGTGATGACAGCTCTACGGCCGCGATCAAGGCATCGTCTTCGATTTTTACCTTATGATGGTTCTCGTATTTCTCCTTAAGACCACGCAGAATCGAGATGGATTCGGCCTGAGTAGGCTCGTCGACCATTACCATCTGGAAACGACGTTCGAGCGCCTTGTCGGTTTCGAAGTATTTCTGATACTCGTCGAGAGTGGTGGAACCGATGGTTCTCAGCTCGCCACGGGCCAATGCCGGTTTCAATATGTTAGACGCATCCATAGCGCCTGAGCTTCTACCGGCACCTACCAGAGTGTGTATCTCATCGATGAAAAGGATGACTTGTCCGTCTGAATCAATTACTTCCTTCACGACGGCCTTAAGCCTTTCCTCGAACTCGCCCTGGTATTTCGCACCTGCGATGATAGCACCCAAATCCAAAGAGTAGATAAGTCTGTTCTTCAGGTTTTCCGGCACGTTTCCGTCTACTATCTTCTGGGCTATACCCTCTGATATGGCGGTCTTACCGACACCCGGCTCACCTACGAGAATAGGGTTATTCTTAGTACGTCTGCTAAGAATCTGGAGAACTCGGCGGATTTCCTCGTCCCTGCCGATTACCGGATCGAGCTTTCCTTGAAGGGCTCGCTCGTTAAGGTTAATCGCGAACTTTTCCAAATTTTCGTACTTGTTATCCATATATCAAATCTCCTTTTTTTTCTAAAATTGTTACTTTGAATAATTCCAATTTACGTTCCACTGACAAAATGTCACGATGCATTTGCACACGATATTATGTGGGAAATTTCGTATCTTTGCACAAATTTCAATTATTATGAGAGCAGCAATTTACGGCGCAGGCTCACTTGGAACTATCTTGGGAGCCTTTATCACTAAAAATGGTGGTAAAATCGAACTAATCAATCGCAATAAGAAACACATCGAAGCCCTGAAGGTGCACGGAGCACACGTTACCGGCACTATGGACTTCACGCAGAAAGTCGACGCCTACACCATAGACGAGATGTCAGGAATATACGACATAATCTTCTTGATGACCAAACAGCAGCATAACCATGAAGTAGTAACGTTCTTGAAAGACTACTTGGCACCGGACGGCGTAATCGTCACCTTGCAGAACGGCCTTCCGGAGCTTCTCATAAGCGACATCGTAGGACAAGACAGAGTATTGGGATGCACCGTGGCCTGGGGCGCCACTATGACGGAACCAGGCGTATGCGAACTCACCAGTTCACCGGACTCACTGACATTCTCTCTCGGCTATTTGGGAAAGACACCTAACCATCACTTCGAAGACGTCAAGGCCCTACTGGAAAAGATGGGACCGGTCGAAGTGGATAACAACTTCATAGGCACCCGATGGAGCAAGCTCCTCATAAATTCCGCATTCTCAGGAATGAGCGCCGTGCTTGGCTGCACGTTCGGCGAGGCCGCAGGAAACCGCAAATCCAGAAAAATCGTTCAGGCCATCATAAAGGAGTGCATAGACGTATGCGCTAAGGGTGGCATCAAGATAGAACCGATACAGGGTAAAGACATCGTCAAACTTCTCGACTTCAAGAATCCGGTAAAGAAGGCGATTTCGTTCGCCATAATTCCATTGGCCATAAAGAAACACGCACTCCTGAAAGCCAGTATGTTGCAGGACCTCGAGCACGGCAAGAAGACAGAAGTGGACGCCATCAACGGCTCCGTATGCGAGTACGGTCGTAAAGTCGGCGTGCCTACTCCTATGAACGACAAAGTGGTGGAAATCATACACAAAATCGAGAACGGCGAATTGAAGCCATCATTTGACAATCTTACATTCTTCTAAGACGACAGATAGTTCAGCAGACCTCTTTCCGGTCTAAAGTCAAACAACAGCTTCACCGCTCTTGAAATCGCTTCCAACGGCTACTACGAGCCTTAGAAACAATAATTTGTGCCTATCGACATCCAGAATGGGTCGCCTATTCCCTTATTGAAATTGTGCGCGACCTCGATGGACACGATAAAGTTCTGATTCCAGGCCAATTTCAAGCCGGCACCGCCGCTGCAGATGAATTGGCCTGCCATATCGCGAATGTATTTGTCTGCCTCACCTGCCTTGTATCCGGCTGCGATGGCCAGAGCATTGATTTCGGGCAGCGCGCTCATCTCGGAAACACGATAAGGCTGCACTATCATACCGCAGTCGAGGAATGGGTTAGCGGCCAAGTAGAAATTCTGACCTAAGAACTTGAAATTCACCATCTTGACGCGAAGCTCGAAGTTACCCCAAGCATAACCGTCGCCGATGAGACGATTAGCCCTGGTACCACGAAGGGTATTCGAGCTACCCAAACCTTCGGACATCATCTGTTTGAGAATCAGGGCAGTGACATTCTGCTGCACATAGAAAGGAGCCTCGCCCGCTACCGTTCCTTGATATGCCAAATGGTACGCGAACACCGGATCTCCCACCTTCAGGCCAAGCGGAATGCGAACATAGTGGCGGAAATGAGCGCTCAACTTCAAATAGTTGAAGCCATCGCCGAATACGTCCGGAGAGCCGTTTACGTAGATTTCAGACCAGATACCGCTATTAGGGGCGGTCTCGAAATCGCGGCTATCGTATACGAGTCCGGCCTTGATTTCCAATCTGCTACCACCATTGGCCTCGCTATCCTTTATGATGCCGAATTGCTTATAGTGATTATATAAAGTAGACTGGGCGTCGTAGCCATATTTGTCTTCGTTAATGTCTCCCATTCGGAAATTCCAATAGCTTATGCCACCGGCCCAGCGAAGACGCGGAGCTATATTTCCCTGAAAGTCTGCGAGAACTCTTATGATGTCGCGATTAGTGTAATAATACGAAACGTTCTTCAATGGGTTTACGCCCATCGTAGAGAATAAGGCTGCATCGGCTGCAGGAATGGTTCCGTCAAGTATCTGCGAAGCATAAGATTTGTTCGATTCGAGCGACTTGTACAAAGGTGAAGCAGCACCGTTGAATCCCCAGAAATTATATAGAGGGTCATCGATGTAAGTGGCACTGACCGTAGTTCTGACATTAGGAATCAAGAACTTACTGTCATAAGCCAGATAAAGCCTCGTCCTTCCCTTCGTAAAATGTGACACTTCATAACTGATCTTATCACGATAGTTAGGATAGGTCGAACCGTCGCCATAATAATAGAAATCACCGAATACTCCGTACTGGAAGCCCATATCGGAAGAATAGGTAGCACACGGCAAAGCGCCGAATCCCCATCCGGTCTTCTTCTCCACTTGTGCTTCCTGAGCATTGGCTTCGATAGACGCACCACACACGCACATAGCGGCCAGTGCCATTAACATAGTCTTTTTCATTACCTGTTTAGTAGTTATCAACGCCTGCAAAGATACACAATTTCCCCGAAAGTCAATTTAATGTCCCTAACGCTTTGAGGTTGCCCCATCCAGCCCTCTTTTCACCGTACGGGATGACAGTTAAAGCGTTTTCGTCCGGGCACCTCCCCTTTTACCGGATGAAACGATGTTGAGACGTCTGCCGTCCGGGCAAACCAGCATTTCACCGGATGAAATGACAGGTTGCAGTCTTGACGAATTAGTCGTCGATTATGAACTTTTCGAGAGGGGTATTCAGGGCGTTGGCTATGTCGAACAACCTTTCGGAGACGAGTTGAGTCTTTCCATTTTCGAGAGTCCAGTAACTCTGTCTGTTCATTCCTAGTCGGAGGGCCATCTGCTCCTGTGTAAGTCCCTTCGATTCTCTAATCGCGCGAATATTGGCCTTGATAGTATGATTGTCCATTCTTTTTTTCGGCAAAGTTAGGGCATTATCATACTCTTGTCTACCAAGCTACGCTTTACAAAGTAAACCTAAATAACCCGAATTAAAAGAAATCAGCATTCCCGTCCGGCCACCCGCCCTTCACCGGATGGGAGGCCATTGTTGACGGCACACCTCACAGCACAAACTATTTCAGGCGGGAGAGGATGAGGTCGCCGAGGCGAGTCTTGCGGTCGATGTGGTCCAGCACTTCGTTCACGAACGGATTATCGTCGAAGCCGCCACCACGGACAGCATTGAAATCCTCGTCACGACGCGTCTTGTCCCCATCTGCGCCGAATCCCGTCATCGTGGTAAGCGCGAACTCCTTACGAGCGTCATCGTAAATCAACTTATCCAGCGACACCACCGCATTCTTCCACTGCTTCACGATTTCCTCCACATCTGCCCTGGTAATCGTAGACAAATCTACTTGCCAATACCTCTCTATCGCATCGTAAGCCCACGTCCACTCGTAGCTGTAATAATGAGTAAAGACATCGCGGAATCTCTCGGAAAGTTCGGTAACATCATCTATCTTTCTATCTATCACATCGCTGCAAATCTTCTCTATCTCCGACGCAGGAGCTATGAGGCCGGAGATATCCACCCATTGGCCAGCACCGACGGAAGTATCCTTTCGAAGAGCGCGATGAAGATTCTCATCAGTACTTATGTCAGCATCTTGGATTCTGGATATCAAAGAATTGCCCAAGAACTTCACGATGGCCGTCTGATAGTAATTGATACCCTTGAACAAAGCCGCATTCCTTATAATCGCCTTCTTGTAGCAATAGTTGTCAGCCCTCTGTCCCGAAGCCTCCTTAAGGCGCTCGAGAATCTCTATTCCGGAAAGCATCTTCTGAACGGTATACGGGCTAAGGTGATTGTAATTAATGTAATCCAGGCGATGAGGGTCTTTTCTCCTGTCCCTTTCCGGCCACTTCTTCACGTCGCGTATCGTGCCTACCGACTTAAGGTTCACTCCAGGGACGATATAGGTCGCGCCCTGCTGCTCTATAAGATATGAAAAAGGAAGGTCCGTGGTATCCAGATTGTTCACGTGACGCCCCATAACCAAAGAGAAAGGACCTATCTTCGCTGGCCATAGTATGTATGAATCGGAGGTCGTCTTGGCCCCTCTTTCGAGGATTCCCTGATGTATCGGTCCCAGCTTGTACATATGATTGCTCTGGTTCGAGCCCGACCCTGCATTCATAAACGAGAACATACCCGCTATCAGCAGCGTGGATTTGTGATGGGTGACCGTGTAAGGCCCCGCGAAAAGCGAACAAGCCTCGCCGTTTTCGCCTTGGCAATTACTGAAGAACAGCGATTCCGAAGCACTGTAGCCGTGGCCAAGCACGCAGGATTGGCCCACAAAACATTTGGAAATCATAACTCCGTCCGTGATGCGGCTTCCGCTTTCCACGATAAAGTCGTCTGCTATGACATTCATCCCTATCATCACCGGGTCCTCCGCGCACGAGATGATGGAGCCGTTACGCAGCCTGGAAGCGCCCTTAATCTTAGCATAGGCGCCTATGTTCACGTTCACGATGTGCATAGCGTCCAGAATCTCCACATTTTCGCCGATGACGCCGAACGGCAGCGACACGCTCTCTACATATTTGGCCACCATAGCGTCCAGTGCCTCGGTGAGTTCCGGCTTGTGACGATAAAGAGCCGAGATATAAGCCTCGTGCGACGACAAATGATCGTGAATCGCGACCTCTCGGCCTCCCGTCTCATTCAATACGCTTACCTTAATTCCGTTTCCGAAAGACGTCTGCCCATAAGTGATGATATCCGTCACGTTTTCCAAATAAGAGCCACTTCCGATAACGTAATTAGCTATGTAGTTACGAATGTGCTCTATCATACAATCATCGCCCACTACCACATTATGAAGAGTGGCGTGAAAGATTCCGCTATGCTTTTGGATTCCACCTGCCAGAGTAAAAACCTTCCGGAAGGCTCCGAGCTGAATTTGGCCTGAAAAATTAACATTTCTAACGAATTCCGGCGTAAACTCCGGGTCGACGAGGACATTGCTCCAGTCCTCGCACCTGCATGATTGCGCTTCCAGCTTCGCTATCTGCTCCGCTGTCAAATTAACATAGGTATTTTTCATATTTTCAGCGCAATATACGAAAAAAATAAAAAAGGCCAACCGCAATGGTTGACCTTTTGTGCATCCTTAGGGATTCGAACCCTAGACCCACTGATTAAGAGTCAGTTGCTCTACCAACTGAGCTAAGGATGCAGAACACTCGTGACTCGTTCGGGGCTCGAACCCGAGACCCCCACATTAAAAGTGTGATGCTCTACCTACTGAGCTAACGAGTCTTCCGCCCTTCTTCGAGAGGGATTGCAAAGGTAGACATTTGCTTCGAAATATCCAAATTTTATTTAATAAAAATTTTAATTTTTGTACATTTCTTTGAATCCCCACCTGAAAGCGTCGAGCGTTTCGGTGAGCGCCGGGTCCAGTCTCAGGAAGTTAGTCGTCTGTTCTCCAGCATAATCGTTACAATTAAACCACACTCCTCCCTTAAGAGGGTGAAGATATGGATTAGAATCGTAGTTTAGAAAATCCTGGAACATTCCACGCACCCACTCGGCCTGATAGTGACCGTTTCTCATTTCCACCCCGGTGGTGGCTCCCCCGCTTCCGCAGGCAAACTCACTTATTATCCAAGGCATCTGCGAGAAAAGCTCCTTATTCGTATTATACACGAGATTATACCTGTCCCTGAATGACTCGAAAGGCACATTGTTTCCCATCTCGTAATTAGTCACGCCCAAAGCCTGCACATAGGCATCGCCCGGATAATATGCCAAGTCCTCTCCCCATCTGGAATAAGGGCAGCTCACGGCATTGGGATTGAATATCCAGATACAGTTATCCACACCCTCGCTTTCAAAAATGTCATAGAGGTATCTCCACGTCAGGATGAATATCTCCGGATCGCAAAGCGTCATCATACCGCAATAGCTGGTCCAGTCCGTATTCATCTCGTTATTAAGCCTGAAAAGCACCGGATAACCATAAGCCTTTATCGCAGACGCCAGCTTTCGAAAATCCTCGTCATATACTCCGCGCAATATGTCGAACATAGGCGTCTGACACTGAGTGGAATTGTACGAACTTACGTTATTATTATTCGTAGTGAACTGATAGGTAAACTGAAGGACAGGCTTCGAGTTGAATCCGTCGCCACCTGCGAATTCACCGGCAAGAGTACTAGGAAATTCCATCTTCGACGAATACCAAGCTATATGCGAATAGGTAGGCATAATGTCGAAAGGACGGCCGAACACGGCTTCCAGACGTGAAGTCTCCGCACGCAGCTTTTCCCTGGTAGACGCCACATTCTCCGGCTCGTTGTCTCCCGGCATACTATAACTGAAAACCCCGAAATCAAAAGTCTTCTGGGCCAATAATTTATCGTAGTATGCGGCCGTACGGGCATTCCACTTAGGGTTAGGTCGTGCCTTCTGCGGCTCCACATAGTTTTTCGACGTACCGAAATTCGTTATGACCTTGAATGTCTTTAGAATATGGTCAAACTGCCTAAGAGCGGACCTATCGCGACACTTGTACACTAGGAATCCGAACTTGGACCATTGCCCCACAGGCCTTACCAGCGCTATCTTATAATATGGCAAGTCCAGCCCTTGAGCATAGATGGAGTATAGATTCACGCTATACCCCTCCAGTAAGCTCTCGTCGTCTTTTACGACGCTTTCCAAGAACTTAAGTCCATTCTGGGAGATGTAATTCGAGTTGCTTATGTATCTGTCGAGCCATTCACCCGTGTAGATGTCGTAGTACTCCTTAGTCGCAGGATAAGGGTTCACCCTCTCCATAGTAATGCGAAGCGAGATGCCATCGCCCTCGAAGCGCTGTGCGTATTTGGCAAGCGTATAGTCAGGGACCAATCCCAAATCAAGCGGCAGCGTCACCGCATAGCCGTCAGACTCCGACACGAAGCGCATACAGTCCGCTCCCACGAATTCGTAACGCAAGTCGGACGAAGCTTTCCTAAGTGACTTCCTATACGAAAGCGAAGGCTTTCCGTCAAGCATCCACTTGACCTTCAAGACATCGTCAGCCGTCTTGAAACTAATGTCGTCGGCAAAACGGCTATGCCAGAGAGCCTCCACCCCTTCAGTCTCCGTTATATACTCGGAAGGCTCTTCCGGAGTAGGAGGCGGAGGGGTAGGCTTGTCCGGCTCCACCGGAGCGTCCGGTGTACAGGAAAATAGTGCGAAACACACTAAAAGACTACCTAAGTACCTATTCTTCATCTTTTCCTTCTAACAAATCTCCTGTAAACTTGCGGCTTCTCTCATATCCGTCGCGAGGCGCCTTCCACATAAGAAGGAACACGATGGCACCTATCGAACCTACCACGAGGAAGGTGATGAACACCGACTTCCATCCGAAGTGATCGGCTATGAAACCTACACCCAGGGCAGAAAGGGCAGAGCCCACGTAGCCACAGATGCCGGTAAGGCCATTGGCAGTAGCGGAAGCCTCCTTCGTGGCCTGATTGGCCGCACCTATGCCGATAAGGGCCTGAGGTCCGTAGATGCAGAAACCACTCATGGCGAGCACGAGGGTGGAAACTACCGGACTAAGGGTGTCGCAGAGGGCGAAAATCGCGAGGAAGACCACGGCTCCGACCATAGAGAAAAGGCACATTCTATGTGAGAGGCCCTTGAAGATGTGGTCAGACGCCCAGCCTGCGAAGATGGTACCGATAATGGCAGTAAGTTCGAACAGAGCCACAGACCAAGCAGCGCTCTTGATGTCCATTCCCCTGTCCTCGGTGAGGAACTTCGGGCCCCAGTCGAGCACTCCCATACGAAGGACGTACACGAAGACATTGGCCAATGCGAGCATCCACACCCATCTATTCTTGAATACCATATGGTCGAGGAACGCCTTGTGCGCACCCGGAATGTCGTTAATCTTCTCCTTGCCGGTGTCGGTCCCCTTGATTTCAGGAAGGCCCACGCTCTGAGGAGTATCCTTAAGGCCGAGAAGACACACTATCGCAGCGCCCACGGCCACTATTCCCGGGATTATGAAACACCATCTCCAAGCGCCGTAGTGTGCGGCATAACTCATCACCTTCTCACTCTGCTCCACGGCACTGAGGCTATCCCAGCCCTTGATGTTAGCGGCCAAGTTAGAAGCTATGCGGGCTACCACCGAGCTGTTTCCGCTCATATCCGCGCCCATATCCGTCATTATAAGTCCACAGATTACCACTGCGGCGAAAGAACCGATACTATGCGAAGTATTCCAAATGCTCATCTTGGTGGAAAGTTCCCCCGGAGCGATCCACTGTGGGAGCATTCTCGCGCAAGGCGGATAGCCGAAACCCTGGAAATACTGGTTCAGGACTATGGTAATACCCATCACGATGACGAGCATATTCACGAATTGCGGCCCCTCGTGAACTCCGGTTATATAATAGGAGAGATCCACTCCGAAACCGAAACAGAAGTTGGCGGCTGCACATAGGAACAGTCCTATCGCCATAAAGAGTTTCGTGCTTACCCTCTCGACTATGAATCCGTTTATGAAACGGCTAAGTCCATAAATGAGCGAACCGATAGCGATGATGATACCGAAACTGGTATTCGAAATTCCATACTCGGCCGTGAGACCGGGCATCGCGATGGAAAAGTTTTTTCTTACGAAATAATAGATGGCATAGACGAACATCGACACCACGATGATGCGCCACTGCCAGAACTTAAAGGATTTCTTATCTTTCATTTAATTTAGTAGTTTGTTCTATATCAAGTGCTTGAACCAAAATGCTTATAGGATTGAAAACAGGAATTCCGCACGCTCCCTCTATCTGCCACTTGCAGGTCTCGCAATCGGTAATCACGACCTCGGGGTTAGCCGCATAGATGCTCTCGTACAGCTGACTTCCTATCTTCTGCGAGATGGCATAATTTTCCTTTTTGAATCCGAACGTGCCGGAAATGCCGCAGCATTTCTGCTCCAGCACCTTCAGGTCGAGCCCGGGAATCATCTTCAGGAGCGCGATGGAATAGATCTGATTTCCAAGCTTCTGAAGGTGACACGGAGTATGATAAGCCGCCTTCATCTTGAAATCTTTCCTGAATGCCAATCTCACCTCTCCCCTGTCGATCCTGTCATACAGCCACTTAACGGCCATCTGCACCTTCGACTGGATGTCAGACGTATCCTGATCGAGGATGGTCGAATACTCCTCCTTGATGGTCAGGGTGCACGACGAAGAGGTCGTGAGCACAGGCTGGGAAGCCTTTCGGATACTGGCCAAGTTAGCCTTCGCCGCTGAAGTGGCCTGGGAAGCGAAGCCATTGGCAATCAGAGCGACGCCACAGCATTTCTGCTTCTCGAGGATGTGCACGCCGTAACCGCAGGCGTTCATAAGCGTCACGAAATCCTGGCCAAGCTGAGGGTAGTTGTAGTTCACGTAGCAGCCGTGGAAATACTCCACGAAGCGCGAGTAGCCTTCCTGATGGGCCTTGACCTTCTTAAACCACTGCTCGAAACGCTTGGAAGCGTATTTAGGCATAGAAGCGTGGGCACTGACCCCGAATGTAGAGTCGAGCACGCTCTTCGTAATGTCCAGCGAGAGGGCCAAATTCACTATAGGCGCAAATGTGGTAGCCATTCCACCCACCAAATCGGTAGAGGAAAGCATCAAGTCACGCATCTTATGCTGCGAATGTCCGTATTTTATCTTAGCGCGAGCCACTATGTCTCCGACCTTCACGCCGGAAGGGCACGCCACCTCACAACGCTTGCAATTCAAGCAATACTTCAGCGCGTTGTCGAAAAATGCAGAATCCTTTATACGGTAACGCAGTCCGTCCGGACCGGCTTGCTTGGGACCGGGATACAGAGGATTCGCCTCCATCATAGGACATACCTCGGCGCAGATGTTGCACTTCAGGCAATCCTGAAAATTACCTAAATTATTGTCTTGCATACCACTTCCACATTATTCTGTCCACCGGGGAGAATATCTCCCGTGACCAGTAGGTTTTCTATAATCTTTCCTTCTTTCATGGCATTGCCCTCTTCGGAAGTCTTCACGCCGAAACTCTCGAAAGGCTGGGCTGCGAAAAAGTCATCCACGCACCATTTGCTCCTGTCCAGCTCGAATTCCACGTCGCATCCGAAGACAGGTTCATAGACCTTTTCCATATCGGACTTCAAACCGCGAGTGAAAAACCTGCCGGAGCAAAGCACGAAACACCCTGCCTGAAGAGGAGTATCCCCCAGATTCTCGGTAAACAAAGCCTCCACCTTAGTGTCGGACTCCCATTTAACCTCCCTAACCCGGTCACCCATAAGCAGAACGCCTCCCGCACTTCGAAAAGCTTCGCGAGTCTTGTCTTCACTGATTCGTCCCTCGCAGAGCAGAGCGCAACTCTTCCCCGCTTCCAGAATCTTCAGACCAAGCGTAGCATCGCCATCGCCTCCACCTATTATAATGACATCGTATCTCATTTCCCGTATTTTTTTCTTAACAATTCAGCCTCGGCGAGAGTGTCTCCCCAGCATACCGGAGCGATTCCCTTCCATCTCTGCTGCAGATATTCCCTTTCCAGACTTTCGGCTTCGTACCCTTCTCCCAATTCTTCCGCGAGAACCTGTGCCGCCTTTTTCACGCAATAGCAGCTCTGGCAAGGTCCCATACCCACTCTCGTGCGGCGCCTAAGGTCATCCAAAGTCCTAACTCCCAGCACCTTGACAGCGTAGGAAATCTCCGCACGGCTCACCTGTTCACATTCGCAAACCACCTCGCTGCCCTTCTCGTCGAAAGTCATCGCGGCCACCTGATTTCCGTGACGCCCCTTCGCAGCCAACATCACTACGGACGTGGCCTTGGTCTTGTCAGGTTCTGAACCGGGCAGGTAAAGCTCTGCGGTACAGCAAGCCTTCTCCATACCTAACTTCTTACATATCAAGTCAGTGGTCATCTCGGCCATAAGACGGTACGAAGTAAGCTTTCCTCCCGTTATCGAGATAAAGCCTCGCACGTTATCCCTAACTGCGTGGTCCAGAAGCACGATTCCACGGCTTACGTTTCGACCAGATGGGTCATCGTCGCTCGCCACGAGCGGTCTTACTCCGGCGTAGGCCCTTATGATTCTCGTATTTGCCAATTCAGGTACCAATTGGCAGCCTTCGCGAAGGAGAAGCTCCACCTCTTCCTTCGTAGCGCGCATATCGTCGCACTGCTCGAAAGGCACCTTGTCCGAAGTGGTTCCTATCACGCTGACCACGTCGCCCGGCACGAGAATATCCGCATTCGCAGGCTTGCGGCAGCGGTTTATGACCATACGAGCCACTCTGTGATTGAATACCAGCAGAGTACCCTTCGACGGGAGCATTCCTATCTTCACCCCGGCCAATTCGGCGATGTGCGCGCCCCAGATGCCGGCAGCGTTCACCACATAGTACGCGTAAATGTTCTCCGTCTGCCCCGTGGCCTTATCCAATACCTTGACGCCCTTTACGGTAGCACCGTCCATAATAAGGGATGTCACCTCGCAGCGAGTCATCACCTCGGCCCCGTGAAGACGGGCGTCGAGGACATTGGCAGCAACCAGCCTGAATGGGTCCACAGACGCGTCCGGAACCCTCACCGCTCCTATCAGCGCAGGGTTGACCGCAGGCTCCAGGGCCAATGCCTTCTTCGGGCTGAGCACTTCCGTGCGAATGCCGGCCTGCTTGCACTTGGCGATGAAATTGGCCTGATAGTCAAGCCCGTCCTCCGGAAGCGAAATGAACAATCCGTCGGTAGGGTCCACGCAATTTCGGGCTATGCGGCGAATGATCATATTCTCCTTTATGCACTCCGTGGCGGATTCAGGGTCATTTACCGCGTAACGCGCTCCACTGTGAAGAAGTCCGTGATTTCGCCCTGATGCTCCGCAAGCTATATCGTCCCTTTCGATCAAAAGGGTCCTGAGGCCTCGAAGAGCGCAGTCGCGCGCAGTTCCCGCACCGGTGATGCCGCCTCCAATGATGATTACGTCAAACTCTTTCATTTAATTCTATATGGTGTTTCATCGTAGAGGGCATATCGCTTGGCCTTACGAATCCACTTTTGTTCTTCTCCTTTAATGTGTTCTTGAACTATGTCGAACGTTATCCTCCCCTTCAGGTACTCTTCTATCACAGGGTCGGCCACTTTCACGAAGAGGCTTGGAAGCATCTCGAACTGCGAATAATGCTCGGCGAAATAGCGCATCATCTCGAGCGTGTGAAGAAGATTATGATACTGCGCACCGGGCTTCAGGATAATCTGATAGCCTCGGCAAGCCTGCATCGCGTATCGTCCTGCGGAAGGAGTGAACGAGCAGGGGCGCATAATTACGTCTTCCGGATGAGGCGGCGGGGTCGTGTCCTGAGTGTTCACCCACGGTGCACCTATGTACTCGTAAGGACGCGAGGTGCCTATCGCGGGAGTGAGGGTGGTATTATTCCATAAACCGCCTCCACTATACATCAGGGCCGAAAACATCCCAGGCAGGTCCGACGAAGGGGCTATGGTCCACGGCATTATGTCGCGGCCCGTCTGGTTGCACTCCGCCGAGATCACGTGGAGCGGGAACTTGGCATTTATCTCGCCATAGTACAAGTTACACAGTTCGGCCAGCGTAAGTGCGTGTCTATGAGCCACCTTCGGAGTCCAAATGTCCGATTCCACGGCTGGCATAGTGCCTTCTACGATGCGTCCCAGAGGGTTAAAATGGTCCACTACATAGATGGCAGGTCCATCTTCCATACGCGCACGCACCGAAAGAAGACGCATCACGTCACGGGTGAAGTTGAAATACCTCACGCCTACGTCCTGAATTTCTACCACTACGGCATCGAGTCCTTCCAAGTCGCTCTGACTGAATTCGATATGGTCCGTTCCCGGAGTAAGTTCACTCGAAGAAGGCATAAAAAGACGTGCGAGATTCCCCCTTTTTCGGAAAATCTCGTACATATATTTCTCGGACTTCGTGTCGAAACAGTTCTGGTTACAAAAACAACCGACCCTTCCGTCGAGAAGGGCCTTGTCCAACTGTACTTCGAGCGGAGTAGTTCTGAAACTGAACATTATTCTGCCATTATCTTCTTAGCGAGCTCCACTACGCTTTCGCCCAATTCCTGTGCCTGCCTTTCGGTAGGTGCCTCGCTGTAAACACGGATGATAGGCTCGGTGTTTGACTTTCTGAGATGAACCCAAGTCCTGTCCTTCTCGAAATCGATTTTCACGCCGTCGATGGTGTTTATCTTCTCATCCTTAAAGTGCTCCTTAAGGGCGTCCAAGATCTTGTCTATCACCTTGCTGTCCGAAAGGTCTATTCTATTCTTAGCGATGAAATACTGAGGGAGCGAAGCCTTCAACTCGCTGACAGTGCATTTCTTATGTGCAAGATGGCTCAGGAAGAGCGCCACACCCACCATAGCGTCGCGTCCGCAGTGCGATGCAGGATAGATGACACCACCATTACCTTCGCCTCCGATAAGGGCATTCACCTCGTGCATCTTCGTAGTCACGTTCACCTCACCCACAGCCGCAGTGTAGTAAGTGCCTCCGTGCGCTTCGGTCACGTCGCGAAGTGCGCGGCTACTGCTGAGGTTAGAGACGGTATTGCGAGGCATAACTCCCTGCTTCTCCGCACGTTCCAGAAGATAATCGGCCACGCTGACCAGAGTGTACTCTTCCACGAAAGGCTGACCGTTCTCGCAGATGAATGCCAATCTGTCCACATCCGGGTCCACGCTGATACCCAAATCGCATTTCTGCGACACCACGGTACTGCTCAAGCACTCCAGATTCTTAGGGAGAGGCTCCGGATTATGCTCGAACTTGCCGTTAGGCTCGCCGAAAATGGTAACGCACTCCACGCCCAATCTCTCGAGAAGTCGTGGCATAATTATGCTTCCCACACTATTTATGGCATCGAGAACTACCTTAAAATGAGCATCTTTGATGGCCTGCACATCCACAGCCTCGAGAGCGAGTACGGAATCGATGTGCATATCGGTATAGTCCTTTTCCTCTATCCGGCCCAGCTTGTCTACCGGCGCGAAGTCGAAATCTTCACTTTCCGCCAAATCCAGAATCCTCTGGCCCTGTGCGGCCGTCAGGAACTCGCCGTGCTCGTTAAGAAGCTTCAACGCATTCCACTGCATAGGGTTATGCGATGCGGTAAGGATGATTCCGCCGTCTGCGTTCGCGAACTTCACCGCCAGCTCCGTAGTCGGGGTACTGGCCAATCCGCACTTAACCACATCCACGCCGCAAGCCTGAAGCGTACCGCATACGAGGCTCTCGACCATCTGTCCGCTGATACGGGCATCGCGGCCTACCACGATTCTATAGTTCTCGCCGTTAGGAGTTTTCTTGCGCTCAGGAAGGGTAGCACAGTAAGCGTATGTGAATTTAACGATATCGATAGGTGTAAGGCCCTCACCTGCAGGGCCTCCAATAGTTCCTCTAATCCCGGAAATGGACTTTATAAGTGTCATATCTGTGTATTTTATGTTATTACTTATACTTCGTACGCCCCGGCCGAATCGCACAGCGCGCCACAAATCGTAAAGTTAGCGATTTTAGGCTTATAAAACAATTTTTTCGGAAGAAGCACTATATTTGCACCCATTATGAATACTAATACCGACAACATCAAGCGTTACGGCATCATAGCCGGCGTGGCGACACTTGTGCTTCAGCACGCAGTGTACTTATTGGCCCATTTCATCTCCATACACACCGGGATAGAGCCATTCTCTCCGAAATTGGCCATAGACGACCTCATTCCGATAGTCCCGATTTTCATCATTCCATATATCTGGTCCTATGCTTACTGGGCTATGGCACCGATGGCTGTTTCCAAATGCGAAAAATCTCATTATCAGAGATATATGTCGGCGTACATATTAGCGATGCTCGTAGGAGGAGTAATTCTCATATTCGCACCGACCTATATGGACCGCGTGGCCGAAGGCTTGAAAGACCCTGACATTCCCGGATTCGGAGCTCACCTTATGCAGTTCTGGTATTCTCTGGACGGAGGCGACATGGCCTATAACCTGCTGCCGAGCTTCCACTGTCTGAACTCTACGATGGCCTATCTGGGAGTAGCCGGCCGTAAGGAGATACCTGCTTGGTACAGAGTCTATTCCCTTATCATTACGCTGCTCATATATGCCGCCACGGTATTCGTAAAACAGCATTTCATACTGGACGTATTCTCGGGAATCGCAGTAGCGCTGCTCTGCTGGTTCGTCGCAGGAAAACTGAACTTAGGGCGATTCTTCAAATGGACCACTCCGGAAAGATAAACGAAAAAGCCGGCCTCAGCGGTCGGCTTTTATTTTAGAGAGTCTTAAACTTAGTAGTGAAGAACTTGCCCTCAGGCTTTCCATTAGCATCCACGGCCACTGCCCAAGCTATGAATTCCTCGCCGGAAGGAAGACCCTTGAGATTCTCGTGGTCGGCACCTTCCTCGTCGCTTGAAGTAAACCCGCTCCATCTTCCCAATTCCTCGACTGCCTGCTGTCTCTTGACGGCATTATTAGTCATATCCTCTTCGATGTAGCCGTTAAGGATGTACTCGAGGGTAGCCTCATCGGAACCGGCGGTTTCCTTGAACTGGTTAAACTTGGTCATATCGAGGACATTCCACAAGTAAACCACTTTCTTGTCGGAAGGCACGACCTTTACCTTGACGCTGTTAGCGGTAATGTCCGATACGGTAAACTCAAAGGTGCAAGCTGCAGGATCGCCTCCGACAGTCTTGAACTCCTGCTTGAAAAGGGTGGTAGTAGGCTTACCGTCAGCATATCCGAAAGCCACTACATAGTACTCGCGGCCCGGCTGCCATACCTTTCCGTCCACCTCGTTTACGAACTCGAAAGTTCCTGAAGTGGTAAGGTTGAACATCATATAGCTATTGTACTCGATGAAATACTTGATAGTCTCGCTGTCGCCCAGCTCATCTACCATAGGCTTGCTCCAGATATCCACAGCGTAAGTGTCGGCCTCTACCGTAGGAACTACCTTATAGTCAGCGCCGTTAGCGTAGATGTTCGTCACCGTGATGCCGAGCTGGTTCGCTGAAGGAGCCACCGGCAGCGTAGTGAATGCCTTATAGGCCAATTCGCCCGTCACCTGACCTTCTGCGTTCACACCGAATGCCAATACATAATAGTCCGTCAGCACTTCAAGAGTGGTAAAATCGTGAGAATCAACACCCTTCGAGAGGAGCTTTTCCAGAACCTCGGTGCGGCTAATCGAATAAGCCTCCATTCGCCTTTCTACCTCGGCGTCGATGAAGGCCTGTGCACCCTTGGACTTAATCTCGTCGAATCCGGGCTTTCTAACCACATCGAAATAGTAAGTAGCCTCAAGGTCAGAAGGAGTGGCCTCCACGTGTGCAAACGTGGAAGTAATATTTGTAACTGCCAATTCTACGACGACTTTAGCCTCATCTTCAGTTTTTGGATGATTGCAAGACCCTAAGACAAGCGTCAGGGCTGCTCCGGCGGTCAATACCGCAAACAATTTAGTTTTCATAACTTTTTCCATATTAACTTTTCGGAGTCAAAAATAGCAATTATTCTCAAAAATAATACGCTTATCACTATATTTATGTAAATTTGCAGGCTTAAAAAATCGCACTGTTTATGATAAAGTCTATGACCGGCTATGGCAAGGCCATCGCAGAATTGCCAAAGGGTAAACTTACCATCGAGATACGCACTCTTAACGGAAAGACGGCTGACGTGAGCATCAAGTCTTCCCTTCTGCCTAAGGATAAGGAATTGGCAGCGAGGGCCATGATATCATCCGCACTTCAGAGGGGCACCATCGACGTGTATTTGACATGGGAGGCTAAGGAGTGCGATGCGGCGCGCGCCATAAACGCGAAGGTAGCAGAGAGCTACATCGAGCAGATAAGACAATTGGCAAGGAATGCCGGCGTCCCTGAGGACCCGATGTCGCTCGCGGAAAGCGGTGCGACCATATTGGCATCCGTGCTGAGAACGCCGGACGTGCTGGATGTGCAGAAGTCTGAAACTCTGACGGATGAGGATTGGCCGGCAATAGAGGCGGCTTTCGCGCAGTGTCTGGAAAACGTGTGCAAATACCGCGCGGACGAAGGCGTCATATTATATAAGGACATCACTTCGAGAGTTGAGAAGATTCTGGGCTATTACACTGAGGTCGAGGCATTTGCCGTTCAGAGAACCGAGGCCATAAGGGAGAGGATTCTCAAGGCTGCGGAGGAATTGCAGGTCAAGCTCGATAAGGAGCGCTTCGAGCAGGAGATGATTTTCTATCTGGAAAAACTCGACATAAACGAAGAGAAAGTCAGACTCCGTCAGCACTGCAAATACTTTATGGACACCATCGACTCGGAGCCATACCCGGGAAAGAAGCTGGGATTCATCATCCAGGAGATGGGACGCGAGATAAACACGACCGGCTCGAAGGCCAACCACGCCGACATCCAGCAATTGGTCGTAAAGATGAAGGACGAGCTCGAGAAAATCCGCGAACAGTCGATGAACGTGCTATAGAATCTCGCCGCGCAGAGGAAGGGCCAATTGCGCCTTGATTCGAGCATTGTCCATACCGGTTCCCAAGAGATGGAAAAGCTTTGCGAGCATAGCCTCGGTCGTGGAAGTGTTACCGCTAACCACGCCGCACATCTTCATATTATGTCCCGTAGCATATAAATCCATATTTACCTCACCGGCAAGACATTGGGTAACATTTACCAATATCTTTCCCGACTGGGAGGCCTGACGCACGAGGTCGAGGAACCACTCCTTCGAAGGAGCATTTCCGGCGCCGTATGTTTCGATGATTACAGCCCTGGTGTCGGACCCCAGCAGCACGTCGCGCACCACGGACGGAGTAATGCCGGGATGTATCTTCAAGATGCTTACCCTGGTGTCCAGCTCCGTATGCACCACGAGCGGAGAGATCGGACGTGGAAGGAGTATCCTGTCGTTATATCTTATGTTTATGCCAGCCACGGCGAGGGGCTCGAGATTCGGGGACGAGAAGGCTTCGAAGCTCTCGGAATTCACTTTAGTACTGCGATTGCCGCGAAGCAGTTTCGAGCCGAAATAGATGGCTACTTCGTTAATCACCGGCCGGCCGTCGGGGCGCTTTGCAGAAGCGATTTCCACTGCCGAGACCAGATTCTCCTTTCCGTCGGTTCTAGGTGCACCGATAGGCAATTGGCTTCCGGTAAAAATCACAGGCTTACCCAGATTCTCAAGCATAAAACTCAGTGCAGAAGCGGAATAGGCCATAGTGTCCGTACCGTGAAGCACCACGAACCCATCGTAATCGTCGTAAGCATCCCGTATCATCAAAGCAAGCCGGCTCCACATCGAAGGTTCCACGTCCGAGGAGTCTATAAGCGGGTCGAACACCCTATAGTCTATTCTACAGGCGAACTTTTCGAGTTCAGGCACTTCGGACACTATCTGGGAGAAGTCGAACGGGTGCAGGACTCCTTCGGAATCCGCTTTCATACCTATGGTACCACCGGTGTAAATCAATAGAATAGACGAGAGCATATCAAATTATTTTACTGCTTTTAATCCAAATTCAGGAGCGACTTCGCGCATGTACTTGTCGGCCGACTCGAAATCGTTTTCCACGACCCCGTCGAGAATCGCTTCCTTTACCTTTTCCTTCAAAAGGCCAATCTCCTTACAAGGCTCGATTCCGTAGACTTCCATAACGTATTCTCCTGTAATGGGATTCTTGAAGTTACGGATTTTGTCCTTTTCCTCCACTTCCACGAGCTTTTGCTCGACCAGAGCGAAATTGGCCCGGATACGGCTCACCTTCGCAGGGTTCTTTGAGGTAACATCGGCCTTACAGAGGAGCATAAGGTCGTCTATCTCGTCGGAAGCGTCGAAAAGCAGGCGTCTCACCGCAGAATCGGACACGCCTTCGTCGACAAGCGCTATCGGGCGCAGGTGCAGCCAGACGAGCTTGCGTACATATTTCGAAGCCTCTATCGGCAGCTTTAGCCTGTTGAAGATGGTAGGGACCATCTTGGAACCTATTATATCGTGTCCGTGGAAGGTCCAGCCTATCGCGGGGTCGTATTTCTTCGATGCAGGCTTTCCGATGTCGTGTAAGAGCGCGGCCCAGCGCAGCCATAGTTTAGGCTCCGGACCATCCGAAGCCGCTATGTTGTCCAGAACCATAAGAGTGTGCGAGAAATTCTCCTTATGGCCTCTTCCTTCTACAGTTTCCACCCCCTTGAGAGCGCAGAGTTCGGGCAGGATATGCTTGAGAAGCCCCGTGCTTTCCAGCAATTCGAAGGCCATGGACGGATGTGCGGTAAGAAGCATCTTGTTCAGCTCCTCGGTTATTCGCTCCATAGAAAGTATGGAGAGCCTGTCGGCCATCTGCGACATAGCGGACAGAGACTCCGGAACTATGGTAAACTTGAGTTCGGGAGTGCTGAGGCGCGTGGCGAAGCGAATGGCACGAAGCATACGCAAAGGGTCGTCGGAGTAGGTGGTAATAGGGTCGAGCGGGGTGCGGATAATGCCGCTTTTCAAGTCTTGAAGCCCCCCGAACGGGTCCACGAGCTCCCCGAAACTACCTTCGTTAAGCGAAAAGGCCATAGCGTTTATGGTAAAGTCGCGACGCATCTGGTCGTCTTCCAGAGTACCGTTCTCGACTATGGGCTTTCTGGACTCGCGCCTGTAAGACTCCTTACGCGCGCCCACGAATTCCACCTCGTCGCCGTGATAATGGAGCATAGCCGTGCCGAAATTCTTAAAATAGGAGACATACTTTCCCGTCTTCTCCCCTACTGCACGCGCGAAGTCTATTCCGCTGCCCTCCACCACGATATCTATATCGTTCGAAGGCCGTCCTAAAAAGCAGTCGCGCACATATCCTCCTATCACGAAAGCCCTTACCCCGCGGCTTGAAGCCACTTGGCTGACTATCTGAAAAATCTCCTTATTCAAGTAATCCGACATTATAACATCTGTTCAAATTTAGGAAACTCCCTTAAGGGGATGAATTCCCCCGCGGCGTTCCTTCCGTATAAAAAAGTGCTCTTACCGTTAGTCAGCACTATGTACTTAATATCCAACACTGCGTGGTAGCGAAGCGCCTGTCGTATGGTTTCAGCTCCCAACTCCACGTCTTCCCTCTTGCATTCCACCACCAGAAGGGGTTTCCCTTCGCGGTCGAAGACCACTATGTCGGCCCTATACCTCTTCCGGCCATACTCCAGAGCCACCTCACTGTTCATAAGGGATATGGGCACATCGCACTCTTTCATAAGAAAGGCGATGAACCACTGCCTCACCCTTTCTTCCGGGGTCAAGGCAACTTCTTTTTTACGAAGCGGGTCCCATACAGTTTGCATAGAACACAAAATTAACTAATTTTGTAAGAACGACCAAACGGATGGAACTCATAGACAAATATATCGACTACCTAAGTGGAGTGCGGCGTTTTTCCGAAAGGACGCTACAGATATACCGAGGTGTCTTGGAAGACTTTAACGCCTACTTGGACACTACGGAGCTGCTCGACGGCCTTTCGCCACAGGTTCTTCGCGCCTACGAGGTCCATCTCCTGGAAAACAAGCATCTGGGAAGCCGCACCGTCGGACTTTATATGAGTGCGCTGAGCAGCTTTACCAAATACCTCACGAAAGAAGGTCTTCTTAATTCAAACCCCGTAAAGGCGGTGAGCCGGCCTAAGACCGAAAAACTGCTTCCGGTATTCTACAGGGAAGAATCCATGACTTCCTACTTTAAGGACACTGCCCTTTACGGCAGCGAAGATGCCCTGCTTCTCATTAACGGCCGAAACGCCTCGAAAGAATACGAAAAGGTGCTTAAAAGGCTCATCGTGAGCCTGCTTTTCTTTACAGGAATCCGACGGAGCGAACTCATCTCCATAAGGCTTAGGGACATAGACTTCTCCAGGGAAACCCTAAAGGTAAGGGGAAAGGGAGACAAGACGCGCGAAATACCGCTTGAGCCTCACTTAATCCGGGAAATTTCGCTATATTTACAAGCACAAAGCCTGATGGACATATCCTCGAAGGACGCCCTGCTCATTACCCCGAGCGGCAGACCTCTCTACCCTAATTACGTAGACAGAGCCGTGAAAGGAGAGCTGGGGAAGGAGGCCTCGATTACCGCGAGAAAGTCTCCGCACGTCTTGAGGCATACCATAGCGACGGAATTGCTTAACGAAGGAGCCGAGCTGAACAGCATAAAGGAGATGCTCGGACACTCGTCGCTCGCCGCCACCCAGGTCTACACGCATAACTCGATAGAAAAACTAAAAAAGACTTACAATCAGGCACATCCGCTATGCCAAGACTTGAAAGAATAATAGTACGGAACTGGAGGAACATAGAATTGCAGGAGCTTGACTTCTGCCCTAATATGAACTGTATCTGTGGAGACAACGGCGAGGGTAAGACTAACCTTCTCGACGCCATCTACTATTTGTCCCTGACTAAAAGCGCATTCAGTACCTCCGACAGGTTCAACTACCGCTCCGGCGAAAAGGAACTGGACATCTGCGGAGTCTACGATATGGAAAGAGGAGACATCCACTCCAAATTCAGCATAAAGAGCTCAGCTTCAGGCGAAAAGAAGATGCTTCGCGACGGAAAGCCATATTCGCGGCTCAGCGAGCACATAGGTCTGCTTCCCATAGTTATGGTGAGCCCTAACGACAGCGTCCTGGTAAGCGAGGGTAGCGAGGAAAGGCGCAAGTTCGTGTCTTCGGTGCTCTCCCAAATAGACCGTGAGCATCTCGTCGCCCTACAGAACTATAATCGCCTGCTCGCTCAGAGGAATGCCCTTTTGAAAAGCGACAAATGCAGCGATGACCTAATGGACAGCATAGACTATAATTTGGACAGATTGGCCAATTCCATCTACCGCTCCAGGACAGCACTGCTCGACACCCTCCGTCCGAAGGTGCAGGACTTCTACAGGCAGCTCAGCGCCGGGAAGGAGTCGGTGGACATCAAATACTCATCCGACCTCGACAAGGGCTCGCTGATGGATTTGCTGGCGGACTCGCGCGAAAAGGACAAAATGCTTATGTTTACGACCTGCGGAGTCCAGCGCGACGACTTTCTCTTTCTTATGAACGATTCCCCCATAAGGAGAACCGGTTCTCAGGGGCAGCAGAAGTGTTTTTTAGTGGCGCTCAAGTTCGCCCAGTATGAACTGATGAAGTCACGTTACGGATTCCCGCCCATCCTGCTTCTGGACGACCTTTTCGACAAGCTCGACGTGCATCGTACCGAGAATCTGCTGCAGATGGTATCCGGCGAGGACTTCGGACAGATTTTCCTCTCGGACACTAATAAGGTCAGGGTTAAGGAGATAATAGATAAATTCACCGCACAGAGTTGCTATTACGAAGTGCATAACGGAGTGTTCAGTCGATGAAAATAGAGAAGAAGACGGCCAACAGCGCAGGCGATTTGGCATTGGCATACATAAAATACCTGAAGGCCGCTCCGGCCCTAAACACGCGCAGGATTTTCGAGGCGTGGGATAGCGTCAGCGGGGCTTCACAGTATACGCTCAACCGGTTTTTCAAGAACGGCACCCTGTTCATAAAGCTCAACTCGTCGGTAGCGCGAAACTACCTTCAATTCCAGACGGAGAGCATTAAGGAAAGGATGAACGCCGTATTGGCCGAAGACGAATTGTTCATAAAAGACGACCCTAAAGTGGGTTACGTGGAAAACATCGTACTGAAATGAAAATTATAATAGATACGGAGGTTCCGTTCATAAAAGGAGTGTTCGAGCCCTACGCCGAAGTCGAATACCTTTTCGGGAGCGAGATTAATCCCGAAACCATAAAAGATGCGGATGCCCTTATAGTAAAAGGACATACGAGGTGCGACGCCGCCCTTTTGGAGGGAAGCGCCGTGAGAATCATAGCCACGACTCTGGTCGGCATAGACCATATCGACATAGACTATTGTAATAAAAAAGGCATCTACGTCCAGAACGCCAAGGGAACCATCGGAGGTGCCGTGTCGAACTACGTCTTTTCCGCCATCTACGGATGCGCCGCGAAGAAGAGCATCAACCTGACTAACGCTACGATGGGCATAATAGGTTACGGCTCGGTGGGAATGCGCATCGAAGCGGTGGCGCGGGCACTCGGGTTCAAGGTCCTCATCGAAGATCCGCCTAAAGCTAACGTCCAGAGTCCCAGCCAATTCTGCGACCTCGACCATCTGCTGGCGAACTCCGACGTAGTGACCCTGCACGTACCTCTTAACGAGCGCACGAAGGGTATGGCCGATTCCGACTTCTTTTCGAAGATGAAATATGGGGCGATGTTCATAAATACGGCCAATGGGGCCCTGGTCGTGGACGATGACCTAATTAACGCAGTGCCCAAATTGGGCGCAGTGATAATAGACTGCTGGAACAACGAGCCTGACATAAACAGGGATTTGCTGGAAAAGGTGGACATAGGCACCCCGCACATCTCCGGCTACTCCTATCAGAGCAAATTGGCCGCTACCAGAGTAACCATCAGAAGCGTAGCGAGATACTTCGGCTTTTCCGAACTCTTCGACTACTTCCCGAAGCCGGACATAGAGGGGATGGATTCCATACACGTGGACGTCATAGGAAAGAGCCAGGGCGAGATAGCCAGCATCTTCCAGTATAACTACCCCATCTTCACCGACGACTTCCTGCTGAAAATGGCGCCGTGGGCATTCAACGACCTGAGAATCAAATACAAATACCGCAGAGAATTTCACGTATTATAAACCATAACACCACCATTATTATGACACAAGAACAACAAATCGACATTTTCAAGAAGGGTTTTCCTCAACTTGACATAGTGGAAGCCGCTAGTGTAGGTAATGGAATAGACAGGCCTACCGATGAAGAACTTAATGAGTACATCGAATATAACGATGAGGCTATGGTCGACGGTAGGTGCAAGTTTGTTCCTGCATCGGGAGCGGCATCCAGAATGTTCAAGGACGTATATGCCTTGAAACCGGAGACGATAGAGAAATTGGCCCAAAACATAGAGAAGTTCGCCTTCTACGACAAGGCTGTCTTCGGCACCGAGCCTTATGACGAGGTCCAGACTGCGAAAAGGCTGGTTGGCCCGGAAGGTCTGGATTACGGCCAGAAGCCTAAGGGCGTGCTGCTATTCCATCGCTACGAAGACGAAGTTCGCACCGCGCTGGCCGAGCATCTGATTGAAGGAAAGGAGTATATGCGTAACGCCGACGGCAGTGTAAACCTTTGCTTTACAGTATCGAAAGAGCACCTGTCGCTTTTCAAGAGGGCGCTTGCTTCCGTGCAGAAAGAGTACGAGGAGCGCTACGACGTTCATTATAACGTAACTTTCACCTTCCAGGACCCGGACACGAACACCATAGCGGTAACTCCGGACAACAAGCCTTTCCTAAGGGACGACGGCACTGTTCTTACCCGTCCTGCAGGACACGGAGCGCTGATTTATAACCTCAACTCTCTTCCGGAAGAACTGATCAGCATTAAGAACATAGACAACGTGGCTAAGGAAAAGCTTCTCCCTCTTACTGCCAAATATAAAAAGGCCCTGATGGGAAAGGCTCTGATGCTTCGAGACCAAGTGTTCGGATACATCACTGAGTTCGAACAACTTACCGCAGCCTTGACGGCCAGTCCGCTCGTAAACTACATCCCTGGATATAACTCGATTCCTACCGACCCATACGCCACCGACGAATGCCAATCCCTCTGTAACGAGATAGAAGAGTTCCTGCACACGGAATTCTGCATCACGATGCCGGAGCACAAGAACTGCAAGGAAAGGGCGCTCGCCCTCTTCGAGAAGCTCAACAGGCCCATCCGCGTGTGCGGAATGGTTCGTAACGAAGGCGAACCCGGAGGAGGTCCATTCATAATAAGGGACAAGAAGGGCTGCACTTCGCTCCAGATACTCGAAAGCGTGCAGATTTCAGACCCTGCGCTTATGGCGGGAGCCACCCACTTCAATCCTGTAGACTTAGTGTGCTGCATCCACGACTATAAGGGCGAGAAATTCGACCTTACCCGTTACGTAGATCCTCAGACCGGATTCATAAGTAACAAGAGCTATCAGGGACGCGAGTTGAAGGCGCTTGAACTGCCGGGGCTATGGAACGGAGCTATGTCCGATTGGCTTACGGCCTTTATGGAAGTGCCTGTCGAGACCTTCAACCCCGTAAAGGTGGTCCTCGACCTGCTTAAGGACGCACACCAGTAGGAGTTTCTTTATGAGATTTGGTTTCATCCGGCCATTCTAAGGCCCTCATCCGGCGAAAGGGGGCTTGGCCGGATAGGATAATCGAAACAAGCAATAGTACTGCTATTAGCAGAACATAGTATTACTATCTAAAAAAAGAATAAAAAACGCTTTTCAAACATCGTCATTCGATATACCTTCGCAGCCGAAATGCAAAGCTAAAAACAAAAAAGGAATAAAATATTATGGTACTTAATTGGATTATATCTTTGGCAGATGCGCTGCTGCTCTCAGTTCTTCTGAGAAAATCAGTGTTCGATGTCAAGATCGAAGACGATTGTAACGCTAACGACATCGATTTGGAAACAGGAAAGGAATATCCGGTTCTGGACAACAAACAGGAATACTACGACCCTATCACGGGAGTCAGAGTCGAAAGCTACTACGAGGACCAGATAGATGAGTAAGGAAGAGACTTTGAAATATCAAGGAGACCTCTGTTCCTTCCTCTGCGACTACGCGTGCGAATTGATTGGTGCAGGCGGGTCAGGGCTTCGAGCAAGCAAAAACGTCGCCAGAATGGCTGCCAGATTCGGATGTTCCTGTTCATTGGACATTTCGAAATCGGCAGTCAGCATCCAACTGACCTCTGCGGAGAACAAGCTCTGCGCATTCCGAAGCAAGCTCATCGAACACAACAGCATTAGCTTTTCAAAAATACGACTACTCAGTTCGCTGAGCTGGGACGTGACCGACAAGATGCTGAACCTCGATCAGGCCTTCACCAGATTCTACGCCATCACGAAGGACAAGCCTCTTAACGGCCAATTTGTCCGCGTCCTGACTTGCTGTGCCAATGCCTCCTTCTGCGAGCTTTTCGGCGGGGATTGGCTTTCGATGGGAGTAGTGTTCGTCGCTACCTATGTGGGCTTTTTCATAAAGCAAATGCTTCTGAAGAATAAGGTTAACACCTTCGTGACGTTCGCCATATCCGCCTTTATAGCAGCACTTATCTCCTCGACCACTTACATATTCCATATAGGAAACACTCCGGACGTGGCATTCGGAACCAGCGTTCTCTATTTGGTGCCGGGAATCCCCTATCTGAACTCCGTCTGCGACTTCTTCTCGGGGCACATCAAACTGGGCACGGAAAGGATTATCGATGCCATATTATTGACTGCAAGCCTGTCGCTTGGCTTTTGCGGAGCGGCCGTAATAATGAAGATATTCTAATGGAACTTTTATTTTTACTTCTTAAAGACGCTGCATTCGCAGCGATAGCCGGCATAGGGTTTGGCAGTATCAGCAATCTCCCCAAACGGGCATTTCCATTCTGCGCACTGATTGCGGGGATTGGCCACGCACTCAGGTTCTTCCTGATAAACTACGCCGGAGCTCATATCATTTGGGCCAGCTTGGCTGCAGGGCTCACCATCGGAGCACTGTCGGTGTTCATTGGAATTGGCATAAAACAGCCGGCAGAATCGCTCTCTTTTCCCTCACTGCTGCCGATGATTCCCGGGATGTACGCATACCGCACATTCCTGAATCTGATAAAATGCATCTCGACCCGCGACGAAAGCACTTTCATCCACAGCTTCTATCTAATGTCGGATAACCTGCTTACGGGCGTGATAATCATAGTAATGCTGGGAATCGGCGCCGTGATTCCTATTATGCTTTTCCCGCGAATAGCCTTCGGAGCCACACGGAACATCACCAGATACTAAGAAGTGCTTTCCAGACTTTATCGTCCGAAAAGCACTTCTTACATATCATTATCGGGAAACTATTTCACTTCATAGTTGACCGGAATGCATTTTCCACTTTTCAGTGTCTTTTGATTCAGCTTCATAGTTCTGCTAGAAGTAGTTTCTGAAGATGCCTTTTTCTTGAAGGTGTATGGGCCCATTATATATGGAGCGTAGATTTCGTCACCATCCTTTATGACATACTCATCTCTTACGACTTCCGGAGCTATGAATATCTTCGACCAGCCAGGGCCACCCATAGACAGGCAGAAGTCAAAGCCATAGCAAAGCACGTCGTAACCCTGCTCGGCATAATACTTAGACTTCACACCCTTCATCTGGAAACCGTCGGCAGAGTATTCGGCCTCTCCTACACGCTCACCATCAGCCATATATACGCCATAGCTACCATCGTCGAAACGAGTAAATGAGTTCAGTGCGATGTTATAATTGATGCCATCGCTATAAGGATATCCCTCATAAATCACCGAATTATGATGTGCGCCGGTCCAAGCAGTAAGCTTATTGTCCTCGAAATACATTCTCATAGGAAGATTCTGGGCAAACTTGGTGACACCCCAGCCATAGACGGTGTACATAGAATCGACGCGGCAAGGCTCTATCTTTATGTCGAATGAAATAGGGTGTTGGTCATAATTCTTTATGGATGTCACTGAGAAATCCGATGTTACGGTCCACTCACCTATGAAATTCTCGTACTCTTGGCATCCCTTAGGGATAGATGTGGTAGCTTGCACCTTATATGCATAGCTCTGGCCGAACATATTCTTTCCGGATACGATGAGTATGTATTCCACATTTGGCACACCTGAATCGAAGCCGAGAGTAAGGCCTTGGGTAGAATTTATGGCATTAAGGTAATCGGCCTCTATCTCGATACCCCTCTTTTCACACAATTCTGAGTATGAATTGTTATACTTAGGCAAGACCTCGTCTACAACAGTCTTGGCAGAGAGATAATAGTAGGCGCTTGCCACACCCTTTCCCTTGACATTGAAATCTATCTTATAGTAACCCCTGTTCTCAGGAAGAGTGGCAGTCACTTCGATGGTAGGTGCTTCGGTAGAGCCGTCCCAGCCACCGCCGCAAGCCTGAGGAATCTTGTCGTAATAGCCTTCGAGGTTTATACAATCCTTGAAACAGTTTGTATATGAGTAGCTCTTGTTAGCGAAATAAGCCTTGTAAGCATCGTCGCCACGTTTCCAAAGAGGCACGCTGACTTTCTGTCCATCTATTTCGACTTCGTTCTCAGGAAGTGTAGTAAGCGAAGTACATCCACTGAAAGCACCTATCCAAGAATACGTCATCTTGGTATCCTTAAGGAATTCCAAGCTCTCGGATGTAAGCGACTCACATCCCATAAAGGTGTTGGACATCCTCTCGACCTTGTCCCAATTCACGTTCGTCCATACGCTTGCAGGAATACTCTTCAATGACTTGCATCCACTGAAAGTGCTATTCATAAACTTAGCACGGAAGGCATTCTTGACACTTGCAGGATAGAGATTCTCCGGAAGGGTCTCCAAAGACTCGCAATTCTTGAAGGTCTGATTGAACAGAGACGCATCATTACTGAATTTCACATTTCCGAACGGAGGCACGGCCTTAAGGCTCTTGCATCCACTATAGAGTTGCATTATAACAATATTTCCCGTAAATGGCTCGAAGAGATCCTCCGGGAGTTTCTCCAAAGACTCACAACCGGTAAAGGCATAATTGAAGTTAGTGGTCTTAGGGCTTATTCCCTGCATGAATCCGGAAGGAATTTCCTTAAGGCCCTTACAGTTGTGGAACATATTGTTACAGCTGGAGATGGCGCGCAATTCTTCTCCCTTAGGAGCAGGTATGCGTCTCAACTTCTCATTATATTCAAATGAAAGCCCTGCGATTCCGGTATTACCCCACTGGATAACTTCCGTAATGTCGGAATAATGTCCAGTCTTGGAAGAACGGCTAAGAGATCTAAGAGTTCCGTAAACTTGAACAGGATACTCCCTGGTAACATCCTCATATATGTGTGAAGGGTTGCCCGCAGTCAAAGTGTCTACTTTCGAGCCATCGCCCCAGTTTACATAGAATTCCTTTCCGTTAACCGGAAATACAGGTAGATAGACCGTCTTGTCTCTCTCAAGCGGCTGTACCATAAGTACCATCTTATCATCCGAATAGGTCATCTTGGCCTGATAAAGGAGAACGGTTTCCACCACTTGGCCCTCGTGTCTTAGGGTAAGGGTAGTCTGACGTGCGTATGGCAAATCATTGGCATCTACCTTAACCATAACTACCTCAGTGCGAGTTTCATAGGATTTGGTCTGCACCAGATGGGCCCAAGAAGGGTTCTCGTCGAGGCAGGCTTCGAAATCCACATTCGTAGTCACGCTTACCTCTGCATTTCCGCCGGCAGCTTCCACCTCCACGGAAGATGTGCTCACGTGAAGTTCACCTGCTACGAAAGTCAGAGTACGCATAATGGTCTTGTCGGCCCCATCGCCTAAAAGAAGGATAACCTTTCCCACTTCTGCGACATTCGGTGCCGTTACCACGATGTTTCCGTGGGCATCGTCCGTCCTCTCGACTTCTGCCTGCCAATTGCCTTTCGGCAAGACTTCCAGACAAGTCTTCTCATCGCCGCCGGTGATTACATAGGGAAATTTTTTCGTCTGTCCGGAATAGATGAGGGCTGAAGTAATATCTACTGCGATGCCGAATTCCTTATAGACGTCGAGGGTGATTACAGTGCCATCCGCGAGGGTAACATAGGCCAATTTGCCATCTTCGCTAAGAACCACGCTCTTGAAGAAAGCATCGCCGTCATCGCCCGTAGCCTTACCACACTCTATATAGGTAACGCCATAGTCATAAGAGACATACCACTTTCCATTCTCTATCTTCATAGATGGGGTCACACCTCTTTCCCCTGTTACGGGAATCTTGTTTCCTTCGGAATCGAGGAGCCAATCCCCATTTACCATCCAGTACCACTTTCCATCAGGAGTCTGACCTACAGACACATTAGGCGAAGCTCCATCCTTAATTACCATAGTAGTCATCTCCCCCTTTGTGTTTACGAAAGTGACCACGTGAGTGCCGTCTTCTTTATCCTCGACGCCACTTATAAAGAGTTTGCCGTCCATTAATTCTTGCAACTGGTCGAGTTGCGAGTTAAGAGAGGCGACCAGATTTTCGACCGTAGTCAGTCTCTGGTCCAAATCATCGATGCGGTCTATCAAACCGCTGTCATCGTAGCAACTCATCACAAGACCCGCAGTTGCTACCAAAGCCCAAAATTTTTTCATATAATAAAAGGAATAAAATAGTATTTTTCTTCCGGTAATAAACTATAACTACGCAAATATAAAAAAATAATTTTTCCGTTATTCTCACTTTTTGATTTTTTTTACAAGAAAAATAAAAGTGCATTACACGGCCGTATAATGCACTTTTAACTATTTTTTCCTCTATGTTTTTCGATGGAAATCCACCGCGTCAGCTCACTTACGATTTGTAAGTAAAATCGCCATTTCGAGAATTATTCGTTATCTTTCACGCAGCGAACCGCCACAGCGAAACCTGTAGGTTCTCCGTAAAATTGCATCTTGTACTTTTTCCCATTAGTCTGAAGCGCGAGCGGCATCTTATCCCCGCCAAAACTGTGAAGGTCCGAACACCAATACTCCCCGTAAGCATCCTCACTGGAAGTACTGCCAAATCTCGGGTTATACGATTCATGATGTTCAAGATAACGAAAATGCATCTCACCTGTTATCGGCAAAATCAATGAATACGGGATGTCACTGTACCATTTCGGACACTCGTTATACATATATCCATCCGTATGAGTCTTGACTTCCCCCATTCCGAAGGAGTTCTTGAATCTTTCCCATTCGGCGATTGTCGGTATCCTCCACCCTTCCGGGCACGGATTACCCATTCCAGGAGCAGTATCCACTGCAGGCCAATCGAACGGATGATTAACAGAAATATAATTATCCAAATTTTTATTGAACCAGCAAGGATTAACGTTAGCATCCGTGGTATATGTCACCTTAGGGTCAGGCGTCCCTACGAATAAACCATCTTCGCCGAATACTGACTTCTTGACCGAATAGGTATTATCTTCCAGCCAAGGCAACTGCCCATCCTTACGTCCCCACTGGAAATACTTGCCACCGTATGGATGTTCTTCCGTCGCACCGACATTGACCGGATACCATAACAGATTATCCATCGGAACATAATCGCCGGTCCAATCCCCCAGCACCACATCACCGGTACCGCCACATTGAGTAATGGTCAAATCCCGATACAAGCCTTCGTTATTAAAAACCAACCTGTAAGGAAGCGTCGTGGTTCTGCTGACCTTATGATTCTCCTTCGCAGCGACATAAACCGTATAAATCGTGGACCCGTCGCCGGCTAGTTCCCCTGAGAACGTTCTAAATCCATCAGTAAAGATGAATTCCTCTTCAGCACTATTAAACTGACTTTCAAAATGAAAACCGGATTGAATGTTCGTCTTCACATAGAAATAAGTCACAGAAGCACTGCGAGGCACATTAATCTCGGAAACCTCCTTCCAATCCTCCTTCGACAGACTCACCTGATAATATAACGAAGTAAACGGACAAGAAGACATATTTACGCTTAGCGAACAGAACTTGTTCTTTTCGAACTTGATACCCTCCACTCTGGCGCTGATGGTTCTGGAAACCACGCCCTTATTTCCTTCAGAATCCTTTCCTCGAACAATGATAGTAAGAGACTCTCCTTCATTCAATTCGAATGGTTGCGTACAGAACCACAAATCCATAGAGCCATCCACTACCTTCCTTCCCCCATTACTTATATCCTCATCCAACCTATCGTACTTCAAGGTTATCATATTATTATTCCCCTTATCATAAGACTGAGATTTGTCAAGCACATTAATATAATATATACCTACCAATACCCTATCTTTAGGAGCCACGATTTCAACCTCCGAAACCGTTTGTAGTTCGGAAGGAAGATTCTCAAGAGTAATCTTTCCGTGCGTTACCATTCTCTCGTAAACCATAGGGACTTCCATTCCCTTTGTAATGCTTGTATACTCCTCCTTAGAAATACCCAACATTACGTCACAGTCGGGATCATACCCATTAGCCGTAGGATACTGGCTAAAAGCAGGGTCATCGGAGCCTATGCTCACCAGCCAATCCCAAGGAGTGGCATTGCCCAATCCTCCATTAGCCGCGACGGAAGGATAGACGGCGTGAACTCGATATCTTCCTTTTTTCGTAGGAAACTTCACACGATCATCCCATTCACTATCAGGGTCATCTGTAAGTGGCACCGAGAACTTGGCAGTCTTGCCGCCATCGCTCACGACTCCTTCCTTAGACTCCATCCCCATCAAATACATCCTAGGATATCCACCTTCGACAAGATCAGAAACATCGGAAACCACGATGCGTATTTTCTCTCCGCTAGGACTCCACAGAATGCTGTTAGACGCCGGGTCATAGTAAGTCTTCACTGAAGTAGCCGTCGGCTTGACGCCGGAAAGAACTAACACGTCCACTTCTTTTTGTTTATCAGTAGATGAATTTTCAAATTTCTTCTCACAAGCTGAGAACAAGGCCATAAATAAGGCCGCATAGAATATCTGCTTTTTCATAAGATGAGAACCTAATTAATAACTACCATTACTGTAATCACTATATCCGAAACCTGGTCGATCAGGCTCTTCATCTAAATGATACTCCCTAAAGAAAGGCTGGGAGTCGCAGAGAATACCTTCTAATTGAAGGTCAAGCAAAGTCACATCAGGCGACACATAAACCTCTCTAAAAGGCTTATTGGGGGTCAAATATGATTTCATAACTTTTATATTTGTTTTCGCAAATATAAAAAAATTATCATTTACATAGCATAATATCTAAAATCAGATGATTGGCGCTTTTCATTCCGCTCGCGCCTATCTTACCCAGATTCTCTATGGTCTTTTCTATGTCGTCGTCGATTATACCATCGGTTGAGCGTGCGTAGATGCCCTTCATAGCGAGGACAGCCGACTGAAGCGCACAAGACACTCCGCTCGCCACCTTAAGGGCACAACCTTCCTTAGCACCGTCGCAAATCATACCTGTAATGCTTCCCACCATATTCTTTATGGCATAGGACATCTGTGTCACACCACCGCCCTTAAGCATCACTATTCCGCAAGAAGCGCCGGTCGAAGCCACCACGCACCCACATAGCGCCGACAATCGTCCCAAATACGACTTTATATGAATAGCCACCAGATTACTTAGAGTTACGGCCCTCAGCAGCGCCTCATCGCTCGAATGCATGAACTCCGCGGCCGACACGACCGGCATAGACACCGTAATTCCCTGATTTCCACTTCCGGAGTTACTCATGGCAGGAAGCGGACACCCTGACATTCTGGCATCGGAAGCCGCAGCGGTACGCCCCATACAGGCGGTATTCAGCGTTTCCCCGAAGACCTCCTTCATAGCGCTGCACATTAAGGTCTTCCCCACTCTCAGTCCATAATCGCCTCTCAATCCCTCTTCGCTAAGCGCCCTGTTAAGCCTAATCTGCTCACGGATTATCTCCAAATCCTTCAACTCGGCATTACAGGCAAAATCGTAAATATCCTCGAGCGAGAGGAACCTCGCACTCTTCTGCTCACAGACACACTCCTCTTTTCGGATATCCAGCAAAACCTCGTCATTAACAGACACATAAGTGATATTGTCGTGCATATCCTCCACGATGGCACGAGTACACACCCCGTCCTCGAATTCACACTTGGCCTCTGCATAAAGCAATTTGCCGCACTGCGATTCCCGCACCTCCACGGCCCCGCGATCCAGCAATGCCCGCGCGCGAAGAATCCAGTCGGAGTCCACGCCCTTCAAGACTTCCAGTCCGTTATGCCAATCCCCACCCACAGCCGCAAGCGCTATCGCAATCGGAAGGCCAATTTGGCCGGTACCCGGAATACCCACACCCATAGCGTTCTTCAAGATGCTCTCACTCACGCACACGGTAACCTTCCCGATGTGCTCGAGGCAATTCGGATAATCCGGATGGGCAGCGACTGCGCGAGACACGCAGAGAGCCACTGCGATGGGCTCGGTACACCCCAGAGCCGGTTTCACTTCACGATGGAGAAGTTCCAAGATATCGGAATAAGTGTCAGTGTTCATATATGCAATTTATCAAACACACAAAAATACACAGATTCGTAGAAAGAACAAAAAGGCCGGCGAGAAAAATCTGCCGACCTTTTGCAATTATCTTTGTGATGGATTAGTCGAGTGGTTTCAATGTGGTGTAAACGTTAGTTACATCCTCATCATCCTCGAGAAGACCCGTCAACTTATCCAAAGTAGCCCTCTGCTCAGGAGTAACGTCCTTAAGATCAGTAGTAGGTATTCTCTCGAATCCACCTGATACCAATTCGAATCCGTGGTCCTCGATGTACTTCTGAATCTGACCATAAGAAGAATAATCACCGTAGATTACGACTACCTTAGTCTCGTTGTCGTCCTTATCCAATTCTATCTCCTCGAAAAGCTCCTCTACTCCACAATCGATCATATCGAGTTCGAGCTCCTCGAGATCCATTCCCTCAGTCTCCTTAATGCGGAACACGCACTTGTGGTCGAACATAAACGAAACCGAGCCGCTGGTTCCCAGAGTACCGCCGCACTTTGTGAAATAAGAGCGTACGTTAGCCACTGTACGGGTAGTATTATCGGTAGCCGTCTCCACGAGATACGCTATACCGAAAGGACCATAGCCCTCGTAAACAACTTCCTTAAAGTCTCCCTGCTTGCTCTCGACAGCCTTCTTGATGGCACGCTCGATGTTCTCCTTAGGCATCTGCTCGGTACGTGCAGTAGCGATGAGGGCGCGAAGACGTGGGTTACCCGTAACGTCAGGACCTCCCTGCTTTACGGCGATGGTGATTTCTTTTCCAAGTTTAGTAAAGGTGCGGGCCATATGACCCCATCTTTTCATTTTACGTTCCTTACGAAATTCAAATGCTCTTCCCATACTATTTTCCCAACTCGTTAATGTACTTGTCGATAAGCGAACCTTCGATGCTCATCTGATACTTTTCCTTAACCGTCTTGTATGCAGCGAGAGCCTTATCGTTCTGACCCATAGCGGCATAAGTCTGACCAGCCTTTACGAGGTAATCGGCAGCGAAAAGGTTATCAGCCTTAGCGGCAGCCTTCTCATACATCTTTACAGCCTCTGCGTTGTTACCCAAAGCGCTGTAGCAATCTCCCTGAAGTGCAAGTGCGCGAGCTGCGAGAATCGGCTCACCGCCATTATACTTCTTCAAATAAGAGAGAGCCTCTTCCCACTGGCCAAGCTGTGCGCAGCAAGTACCTGCATACAAATAAACAGCCTTACCTGCCTTAGCGCCGTACTTGTCGCAAACCTGAGCGAATCCCATATTAGTACCGTCGCCGTTCAGGGCCAATTCGTACTCACCTGACTGGAAATTAAGTTCTGCCACATAAGTATTCTCCTGAGCCTGAGCTACGGAAGGAGCATATACGAACTTGCTATAAGCCAATATGCCCAAGCCAATTACGACCACAGCCACCAATGCTATGATAAGCGGCTTCTTGTTCTGGATAAAAAAATTCTCTGTAGCGGAAACTGTAGCGGCTACATTCTCCTCGCGAATTTCTTCATTTGTTTTTTTGTTTGCCATATTTAAAATTTTTATTTGTTTCTAAATCGTTTCAAGCAATAAAGCCCACAAATTTACTCATTATTCCTCTAAATTGCAAAACGATTTTGATACAAACGGCTCACGAACACTAATGCCATCGGGGTCGTACTCCACCCATCCCTCATTCTTTTTTGCACCCAAGGCGCCCAGACATCCATATCCCCCTTCCACATTGGTAGGGCTGGAAAACGGAGGCATCAAGCCAAGTCCTATCATATAGTCGTTTTTAGCCGGAACCATATAGGAATAAGTCAAGGCATCCATTTTATAAACTTTCAAGAGATACTGATAACCTCTGACAGTAGTATCGCCATATTTATAGCCGGAAATGGCCCTCACCTCTCTATTCTTCCTGTATAGAGGAGTGTTCAAGACACATTTTCCCTTCACCGGAAAGATGTATAGGTACTCACCATTATATTCTTTATAGTCAGTCTTATCAAATCCAGGAATCTCATTTTTCTTTTTTTCTACGATTTCATATTGCCCTGCGGCGGATGGAAATCGCTCGACGTCTCCAGGCTTTATAGAATATTCCCTATATCCTCTTCGCCAAGTCACGGATTCCCAAAACGACATTTCCCGTACGCTCACCGCATAATACTCCTCTTCCGTTTCAGAAGATGCAAATTCCAACTGAAGTCTATAACTGTTTTCGTATTTACCCTTTTCCTCAAGATACTTGACGGAATAGCTCGGCGACGATGGAACCAAACAAGATGACGACGCCTTTTCGTAATCCTCGGCGAAAGCCGTTACAGCGACACGATCTCCGGGTTCGAATTGGCAATCAGTATAATAAACACCCATGGACGTCGTAGGCTTCAGCTCCACATCCATCTTATTTCGAGTCAGGGACACCCTCACATCCTCCAATGGCTTCAACGACTCGGACGTATTCAACGGCTCTGTCGCGAACACCTTGACGACAGTCGAATCGCCATACGCAAAAGGTATGCACTCCACTAACAACCTATTACCCACTTGAGATAGTTCCGGCTCTATGGTAAATTCACAAGACGACAGGCAGACCAGCACGGCCAATATCCACATTACTTTCTTCATCTCTAAAACTTTAAGGTGTAACTAAAAGATGGAATTATAGGAATTATAGCCATAGCCTTTACTTTTATCTTTCCATCTGTCTTGTCCTGATAGAACTGCGCTCCGATAGGATTCAATCTACAATACGCGTTATACACGCTTATATTCCAAATAGTCTCCTTTCCGGATTTCGTCCTGCCCTTTATGTCCAATCCCAAGTCCAACCTATGATAATCAGGAAGTTTGGCATTATACGGGCTTGAGAACAAGAACACCGATTCTCCCTTGTCATTAGTTATAGCCCGCTCCGGGAGCGAAAGCCTGTTCCCGGTATGGTAGTTCCAATTGGCATTGAAATCCACTTTCTCACTTATGCTCCAAGAAAACTCAATCGTCAGTTTGTGACGGTTATCATAGCGGTCGTAAAACCATTTGTCATAGAACTTTTGGAAAAATCTTTCGCTCCAGGACAAAGTGTATGCAACGCCGGCATATATGCGCTCATTTCGATAAGAGCACTCGGTCTCCAACCCATATGCACGTCCACGTCCTTTCGCAAATGCATTCTCCCAATCTTCTATCGGAGGAAAAATGGACGAGGCGCCTGAATACATCAGCATATTGTCCATAGTCTTGTAATACGCCTCTACGTTAAGCCTCCATCCGCGCTCTGAAAAATAAAACCCGGTCGCCCACTGCGAAGATAGCACCGGAGCTACACCGGTAGTGGATGGCATCCAAAGATTGGTCGGCAAATCGAAATATAAAGAACTCAACAAATGTTCCGTTTGAGCCATAACCGAATAAGATGCCTTCAGCGTGGCCCTATCACTGATAGAATACGAAGCATTTATTCTCGGTTGCGGAAGAAACGTAGTCTTGCCATTTGACAAAAACAAGACGTTATGTAAGCCGGCATTCAATGTCAGCCTGCGCCAACGCAGCTTGTCAGCCGCATAAAAAGAGACTTGCTCCGTGTCATATCTTGCCGAAAAAGAGCGGGAATCGGAATACTCCTTTTGGGGGAAATAGGCATTATGCTGAAAATTCACTCCGTAATAGAGTGCGTTGTCCTTCCAAATCCACTTACCATCGGAGCGAACACCGAATGCCCGCACGTCACCGACATTTCTTTCAAACAATCCATCCTGCACGAGAACGTCATCGGTAAGGGAAAAACTCTTGTTGTCACTTATAATATCCGAATAACCTCTTGAATAATAGAGTTTCGTGTCTTGGAAAAGAGATTTGCGGAATTTGTGCACCCAAGAAAGAGAGGCCGCGGAATTCCCCCATAACAGAGACAGTTTCTCTTCGTCCGTCACATCATAGATTTCCTTTCCATACAATCTTTTAGGGTTGCTGTCACTATACTTCAGCTTATCCCTCCCGGAGAACAGTCTCACATAAAACTCATCCTTTTCCGAGCACAGATAGGTCAAATTCAGATTCACGTCGTGAAAGTTATAGGATGCGCCCAGATGCTCGTTAGCCAACTTATCATAAATGGCAACACCCGGGACCATAAGGGCATCTATCCAACTCCTCCTGATTCCGAAATTAAAGAACAGCTTTTCCTTTACTATCGGACCTGTAAACTGGAGCCTTCCATCTAAAAGGCCTATCGAGAAACTGCCGGAATAGTCGTTTCTACTCCCATTTGACGTGTGAACATCCACGACGGAAGAAGTTCTACCGCCTAAATCTGCAGAAAAACCACTTTTATAAAACTCCAGATAATCGATTATATCAGAGTTGAAAGACGAGAATATACCTCCTAAATGACACACTTGATACAAGGGCACGCCATCTAAGAGGAACAAATTATCACTTCCGTCTCCGCCACGAACATACATCCCGGAAGCAAGTTCCATTCCCTGCGCCACGCCGGCAGAATTCTGTAGTATCTTGATGATGTCCGGAAAACTAAAAAGAGCCATACCCTTTTTCATCTCCACCGATTCCAATCGCATAAACCCAGTGTCCGTCAGTTTAGACGGAGCCCATCTATCTGCGGACACCTTAGCCACATCCAACGTATCTCTATGTTGAAGGTCTTGTGCGATCGCCTGGATTCCGAACAGAAGTAAGCTCACAAGTGTCGTAAAAAGCACTCTACGCATTGCAATCACTGTATTCTATCTGAATAGGACACCCTTCCGTATCTAAATACTACGGAACAAGTCCGGAATTTATTTGACGCAAAATCGTAATAGCCACACTCCATCTCCAATACGATGGTTCCCGGAGAAGGGACATCGATAGACTTTGTCTTGGTATATTTCAACTCGTATCCCCTTATACATGCTCCCATATCGTCATAAGCACTACCGAAGTAGCTTACCTTCAGCTCAATATCACCATCTTTTGTAACGGAATATACAAAAGGGACGTATATTGAGTCTCCATCTGTCTTTTCAAAGACGTCATCTTGCTGATTATACATTAAATTCTGTACCGGAATAAACAATAAAGACTCCGTCTCGACATCAAACGCTTCTGCAGTCCTTACTCTGACTCTATCTGTTTTAATTCTGTCCTCACAAAGTCTTAACCCGGATAGTTCTTTCATCAAATCATCGCTGCTTACACCATCTGCGTCCAGATCCATCGATATCGGCGAAGTCAAAGCAATATCATCCAGCGTATATGTTCCCATTATCTGTTCACACGCCGATTCCAGAATCTTTTTTTCACGACTATTCTCATTCGAACAAGATGCGAATGCTACCGCCGCTATAAATAAAAATGCTAAAAACTTAATTCTCATACGTTAATTACATTAGTGCCACAAAGATATACTAAAATACTAATTTAAAAAAACTTTACAACCCGAAAAACACCTTTAGCCAGCACCCTCATTACAATCCCGGAGTAGTGTTCCCCTTGAAAAACGTAACTGGGCAGGGGGAAAACCTGTTCTGAATGTTTTCCCATCCGGCGAAAGGCCTGTTTGGCCGGACGGGAACGCCATAAGATCTTGCTCGCAGCAAAGACGCCCCTCGGACGAGCCCTCCCACTAAGCCGAGGATGGCATTTCCCTCAACCCGAAAAACACCTTTGAACACCAGCCGCATTCTATAGCGTTCTGGTAAGGGTGCGACCTAAAGGGGTTCCTCCCTGACTCAACATATCCCAACTGATTTGATACGCAGGAGTTTTCGGTTCGACCAGGCTTCGCTCGTTCAACGAAAAAATATGACTATATTTGTATCCGACAAAAACGTTACTATGGAATATCTGATCTACTGTGATGAATCCCTTTCGAAGGGACAATTCTTCTCCCACTTCTACGGAGGAGCGCTCGTGAGGAGCAAAGATTATATTGAGGTGAAAGAAGCGCTTGATGCCAGGAAGGAGGAACTGAACCTTCTCGGAGAAATCAAGTGGACAAAAGTCTCGACCAACTATCTGGATAAGTACAAGGAAATGATGGACTTGTATTTCAGATTCATCAAAGAAGGCAAAATCAAGATCAGGATAATGTTTCAGGCTGCTATGCACGAGATTGAGGAACATAGTGATGCGGACAAATACCATATCCTGTACTATCAGTTTATCAAGCACGCCTTCGGTCTGCCGTACAGAGACGAATACGTGGACGATGATGTCAACCTAAAGTTGCTCTTCGATATGATTCCAGACACAAATCAGCAGAACGACGATTTCAAGGCGCACATCTGCTACCTTCAGGAACTCCAGCAGTTCAAGAAAGCCAAAATTCACATCCGGCACGATGATATCTCAGAGATAGATTCGCACAAGTATTCCATCCTGCAATGTATGGACATCGTTCTGGGAGCAATGGCTTTCAGACTGAACAACCTTCATCTGGAAATACCGGAAGGAGCAACGGAGCCTGGCAAGAAAACCAAAGCAAAAGAAGCACTGTTCAACCATATCCTGGCCCTTATCCAGGAATCTGACGGCGTCAAGGTATTCCGTATCGAAGAAAGCACGATGCCAGATACGGCTAAATGTCGCTGGAGAACACCTTACCGCCATTGGAAGTTCATTCCGGCAAAATTCAAATAGACAGGGGATAAAAAAAAAGGTTCACCAACACTACTGACCCTCCAAGTAGGAACTTAGCACTTCATGTTGCATGGACCCGTTTTCTTTTGCAAAGATAGAAAATTTTTCTTAAACACAAATAATTCCACAAATTACTGGTATTGCCCATTGACTTTACCCAGGAGTCTAGCAGTATAACTAATTGATTATTTGATAGAAATACCTGCAATGCGTAAGTTTTGACGAACTATTGATAAGTCAAATTATTTATGTATCTTTGTAAAGTATATGCCCCGCAGAGAAATAACACTCAAAATTTTGTGGTCATGAATGAAAAATTATTATGTAAGTGCACAAATATTACTACAGTGCACAATGTCGTTAGCATTCTCGAAAATGATGATATTGTCTTTAGTCGTCACGATGAAACAACGGACACACGCACGGGAGCATACGGTCCAATGCCCAGCATCGCGATTTATGTATTCGAAAAGGATTATGAAAAAGCATACTCTCTGATTGAACCGATTATCAATTCCACAGCCGAAAGCGCAAAACCTTTCTGCCCCAAGTGTGGCAGTGAAGACATAGAACATATCGGGCGTAGTAAATATGTCACCCATCTGTATATACTGTCAATACTTTTTTTCTTAGCAGGCTTCGGCTATTTGCTTGCATCTGCAGAGTATAATATTAAATCTGCCGTAATGGACTGGCTATCGTTGGTGATGATTGTATTATTTGTAGTGAGTGGCATTATAGCAGGTCGAAAAAGCAAGAACTACAAATGCAAACACTGCGGAAAGCGATTCGACCGTAGATGAAGGTCCGATGCTTCTTGATGTCCTTACTGTTAATATGTTTGCCGCTAAACTTGTCTTCTAGTACATTCAGGTAAGCTTGATATTTCTTCATCAATTGGAATTGGCTTAATTGTCAGTCCTTTAGGTTCACCAAGAATGTCAAGATGCCGAGAGAGCAGCTCTATCATTTCCGGATAATTCGGTTTCCCGTTAACAAAGCGAAATAGTTCGTGTTTGGAGTTACACCTTTGTCTTTCCCTAAAAACAAGTGAACGGGAGGGGCCGTACAGGGCATAGTCGACCTAATTTGAAAGAGCTCCACCTATTCAGCAGGTTTATAACTTTTTGCAAATATATGTGCTAAAGTTCACAACTGGAGGATAACTACCCATCTTTCTGATTCGCGTTATGAAATCTGATGCCTCTTCAATAGTTAGTAGGTCTTTTTGAATAGCGTAGTAAAGGAAATCATTTGTGGTTAAATAAGTTATCCCATACTCATTACAATAATCTGTAATATCTTTTGTATTACTACTTCCAACTACATCGTGGTGGTAGCGGCAATATACCATACACGCACTCTCGCCTTTTCCTAGATGGAGTCCAGTTGATGCAGTCAAGCGGAAATACTCTTTTTTCTCTCCGCTGCTTTGTCCGAATACTTCTTCTTGAATATTACCATGCTTTTCCATGTGCTTGTCAAGAATAGATAAGATAAGAATAGGCAATTCTTTTCTAACTACATCAAGCACTATATACTGGAACTCAGGAAGTATTTGAGGGAGAAGGTCTAGTAATCCACCCTTTACAAAATGATTGATGACATCGGCATCCAGTACTATCTTAGTCTTCTTCTCTGCCATCAGATATCATATTTAGTAGTTCATAATAGTGACCTTCAGATATCTTTCCGGATTCGAATAAGATTCGAGCTTTTTCGCCAAAGTCTCCTATTACAAGATTCTCATTGCCGGGCTCATATAATGAAAGATCATACCCATAAGCTCTGGCAGAATCTTTAACAGAAATTGAACGAATCTCTTCAATCAATTTTTCCGAGACCAGCCCTAAATCTTTAAGACGAAGAAGAAGATTCAGTCTTGACACTCCAAAAAATTGTTCTATTCGTAAGATTGTTGCGAGTTTAACCGTGCGACCAGTAATCTCTTCAGGACTGAACATAGACAAGACCCCTCCCCTTGGTAGCAATAGTGCGGAGGCGAACATATTAGCATTTTTCTCTTCTCCTGTAGCTTTTCCATCGCACATATGGGGCATGGGATTGTCGTCATAAAACAAGTGATAAAATTCATGGGCAATTGTGAAATGCTGACGCCCTCGAGTGGTTGCGCTGTTTACTAGAATAAACATTTTTCCACTCTTTGACTTACAACTGATACCGTATGAGTTTTCAGATAATGGACGATACATAGTAGTTACGCCAAGCTTACGCATCAATGTTTTAACATTGATGGGCTCGTTTAGATTAATACCGACCTGGGTCCTGAACTTATCAGCTAGGGCTTCTGCCTCATTTATGCTTAATTTTTTCATTTTTCCAACATTAGATCCATCATCAGAGAGTTCTTTACGACCCGCTTGAAAGCGGCAATCTGCTCCATGTCTCCTAATGATAAATTATCTACTCTGAATGCTGTAGCAAGCATATTCTTGACAACATCCACATTTTCTTCGTACATCATGTATGCGTCGCAGCCAAATAAATCTGCGAGCCTCTCCATATAGGCAAGAGGTAGTTCCCTATCTCCGGTCTCATAATTTGAGTAAGCAGAACGCCTTATGCCAAGAAATGACGCAACTTTCTCCTGGGTATAACCGCTGGCTTCTCGCATACTCTTAATATTTCTGGCAATAACGAGTCTTTCTTCCATGATTGAGTGTTAATTGTGCTTTGTTTGTATTTATAATGCTCTGTTATGTTCGATTCATACGCTGTGGCAAAAGTAGAAAATAAATTTAAATAATGCAAGTTTTGCCACATAATTATGACCTTACAGAATCGCTGTTTTGATTTACAGTGTGAAGATAGGACCACTAAAAAACCAAACAAAGTGAAAAAATCATTATATTTGTTTTTGGATTGAAAAATTTTGTGAAAATGAAAAAGATACTAACGATTTTCGCCTTGGGCTTGTTGTCATTGAGCCTTTCGGCACAGGAAAGCGCACGCTGGCTTAGAAAAAGCGACATCAGCGCAGACGGTAGCACCATCGCTTTCAGTTATCAGGGAGACATCTTCACCGTCCCGGTGAGTGGCGGACTGGCCAAGCAGATCACCTCGAACCAAGCATACGACAGCGACCCGCTATGGACCGCCGACGGTAAAAGCATAGTTTTCAGTTCTTTCCGTGAAGGCACGAAAGACATTTGGATAATCCCCGCAGAGGGAGGAAAGGCAAGACGCCTCACCACCTTTCCCGGCGCAGAAACTCCCCTTTTCGTATCGAAAGACGGCGTGGTCTACTTCTCGGCGAACATTCAGCCGGATGTAAACTACGACAAGTTCCCGGGAGAGCCGCAGGTGTATACCGTTAACATAAAGGACGGAAAGTCTTCGCTCTACACTTCCATTCCGATGATGAACATCTCTGCGAACTCTAACGGAATCGTGCTTTACGAAGACTACAAGGGTTACGAAGATCCTTTACGTAAGCACCACACTTCTTCCGTTACCAGAGATATATGGAAGTACCTTCCTAAAAAGGGACAATATCAGAAACTTAGCCGATTCGCCGGCGAAAATCGCAATCCGGTATTCATGTCAAACGGACTCGACTACTATTTCCTGAGCGAACAAAGCGGTAACTTCAACGTATGGAAGTCGAACATCAACGCCCCTGAGACGGCTACCCAGATTACCCAGCTTCCTACACATCCTGTAAGAAACCTCTCCATCGCTGCGGACAATACCCTGTTGTTCTCTTATAACGGAGACTTGTACACATTGGCCCCGGACGCAGAAAAGCCGGCCAAGGTAGACATAAAGGTAATCGCCGACACTAACGATAAGGAACACATCTACAGAAACATAAACACGGGAGCGACCGGATTGGCCGTAAGCCCTAATGGTAAGGAAATCGCCATCGTGGCACACGGCGACGTGTTCGTAGTGGCCCCCGAGCAGAAAGTCACGAAGAGAATCACGAACACTCCTAGCCAGGAGAGAGGCGTTTCATTCTCGAAGGACGGTCGCACGCTCTACTATGCAGCGGAAAGGAATGGCTGCTGGGGTATCTGGAAGGCCGAATTGGCCAGAAAAGAAGACAAGTACTTCGCATTCTCCTATGACATTAAGGAGAGTCTGTTCTCGACCGCGGGCCAAACCTGCTTCCAGCCGGCAGTATCTCCGGACGGCAAGTGGGTGGCATTCCTGAGGAACCGCACCGAGCTCGTCATAAAGGGCACGGAAAGAGGCGAGGAGAAATCGCTTCTCAAGGGCGCGAACTACTCTTACCAGGACGGAGACCAGTCTTTCGAATGGTGTCCTGACAGCCAGCACATCCTCATAAACTACGGCGCGAACGGCGGATGGAATAACACGGACATTGCCGTAATCAATATTAAAAACGGTCAGGTAACGAACCTTACCGAAAGCGGATATAGCGATGGCAATTTTCACTGGGCACTTGGCGGAAAGGCCATGCTTTGGGAATCGGACAAGAACGGATATCGCAGCCACGGAAGCTGGGGCGCACACGAGGACATCTACGCTATGTTCTTCGACGCCAAGGCTTTCTACGACTTCACCAGGACTTCGGAGGAAGATAGCATAAACGCCCTTCTGAAATCGAAGAGCGAAGAAAAGTCAGAAAAGAAAGACTCCATAAAGACTGAGAAGAAAGGACTCAAGCTCCAGCTCAAGGGTCGCGAGAACCGTATCGTAAGACTTACTCCTATTTCAGGAGCTATGGGCGACTTCTTCCTCACCGAGGACGGAAAGACTCTCTATTTCTTTAGAGTTCAGGAGCAAAGCATAGACCTGTGCAGTATGGACTGTAAGGAGGGCGACATAAAGATTCTTCGCAAGGGTTTCAACGGAAGTTTCGTTCCGGGAGCCGACCGCAAGACGGTCTACATACTGGGAGGACGTGGCATAAACAAGATGAACGCAGCCACAGGAAAGATAGAAGCCATCTCATTTGCAAGCGATTATGACTACCAGCCTGCGAAAGAAAGAGAGTACATCTTCGACCATATGTGCAAGCAGGTAGAAGAAAAATTCTACGACAAGAACATCCACGGGATAGACTGGAAGGGCTTCTGCAAGAACTACAGGGAATTCCTTCCTTATGTAAACAACAACTACGATTTCCAGGAGTTGCTCAGCGAGTTGCTCGGAGAATTGAATGCTTCGCACACAGGAGCGAGATACCGTAACATTTCACGCGTGAATGCCGGCAGGTTAGGTGTAATCTACGACCTCAACTACAGGGGAAAGGGACTTAAGATAGCCGAGGTTCTCCCTGGAAGCGAACTCAGCATGGTCGACCCTGAGATAGGTGCAGGAGACATCATACTCGCCATCGACGGAGAGGAAATCTCCGAAGGCACACAGTGGTACGACGCTCTTCGCTACAAGGCTGGCAAGCGAGTATTCCTCAAAATAAAGAAATCGAAGAAAGAGACTGTGGAGCTCTTCGTAAAGGCTACATTCACCGACTACACCCTCCTCTACAAGAGATGGGTGCTCCAGAGAGAGGAGATGACGCAGAAACTCTCAGGCGGACGCATAGGCTACGTTCACGTGGAAGGCATGGATTCCAAGAGCTACCGCGAAGTGTACTCAAAGCTTCTGGGCAAATACAGAACGTGCGAGGCTGTCATAGTGGATACCCGTCATAACGGCGGCGGTTGGCTCCACGACGACTTGGCCACACTTCTTAACGGCAAGGCATACATCGAGTTCCGCCCTCGCGGAGAATACATAGGAACGGAGCCTTTCAGCAAATGGAACAAGCCAAGCTGCGTCCTCATAGGAGAAGACAACTACTCGGATGCGAGCGGATTCCCTTATGTATACAAGACTCTGGGAATAGGCAAGCTCGTAGGTGCTCCGGTACCCGGAACGATGACTGCCGTATGGTGGGAGAACCAGATAGACCCGAGCATAGTATTCGGCATCCCTCAGGTAACCTGCTGGGGATTGAACGAGAACAGAGCTCTCGAAAACTATCAGATAGAACCGGACATTCTGGTTTACAACACTCCAGAAAGTCTTCTCAAGGGCGAAGACCTCCAGCTCCAAGCTGCAGTTAATGAATTACTTAAAGAATTAGATGCTAACAAGAAAAAGTAAACTCGTTATAATACCTACCTATAACGAAAAGGAAAACATCGAAGCCATCTCCAGAGCAGTCTTTGCTCTGGAAGGTGGTTTTAACATACTGGTAATAGACGACGGCTCTCCGGACGGAACGGCCGACATAGTAAAGGGGCTTATGGAAGAATTTCCGGAAAGGCTCTTTATGATTCAGCGCGAAGGCAAGCTTGGCCTAGGAACTGCCTACATTACCGGATTCAAATGGGGACTGGAGAAAGGCTACGACTACATCTTCGAGATGGATGCCGACTTCTCGCATAACCCGGACGACCTTCCGCGACTGCTTGACGCCTGCGAAAACGGCGGAGCCGACCTCTCGATAGGTTCGAGATACGCCGACGGTGTCAGCGTGGTTAATTGGCCGATAGGCAGAATCTTGATGTCCTATGGCGCATCTCGCTATGTCAGGACTGTGCTCCGGACTCACATCACGGATAACACCGCCGGATTTATGTGCTATACCAGAAGGGTTTTGGAAGCCATCGACCTCGACAATGTAAAGATGAAGGGCTACGGATTCCAGATCGAGATGAAATACACGGCTGTAAAGAAAGGATTCAAGGCCGTGGAAGTTCCAGTCATCTTCGTAAACAGAAAGGCCGGCACGTCGAAAATGTCAGGCTCCATCTTCGGAGAGGCTTTTTGGGGCGTATTGGCCCTCAGATTTAGAAAATTTTAATGAAACCACTATACATTAAGGCTATAGCCGACAAATTGTCACTCAACAAGTGGCAAATAGAGAATTGTGTACTGCTTCTCGAAGACGGAAACACCATCCCCTTCATAAGCAGGTACAGAAAGGAACAAACAGGCGGAATGGACGATAGTCAAGTCGCCGAGGTGAAGCATTGGGCAGACACCTTCGACGATATGGAAAAACGCAAGTCCACCATAATCCAGACCATAGAGAAAGCGGGGAAACTCACGGAGCAGCTGAAAAAGCGAATTGAGAACTCCGTAGACTCCACCGAGCTGGAAGACCTTTACCTTCCATTCAAGCCGAAGAGAAGGACCCGCGCGACAGTGGCGAAGGAACTGGGGTTGGAAGGATTGGCAGACATCATCTGGGAGCTCAAGACCACGGACCCGAAGTCCAGCGCCCGCTCCTTCGTTAACGAAAGCGTGCCGTCGACCGACGAAGCTCTCAGTGGCGCACGAGACATCATAGCGGAAAGGCTCAGCGAGGAAGTTCCTATCAGAGAAAAGCTTAGAAGCACATACAGGAGAAGTCCCCTGACGGTTCAGGTGGCCAGAGGTGCGAAAGGCAAGCCGGAACTTGAAAAATATAGGAGCTACATAGACTTTTCCCGTCCTCTCGACAAGGTTAGCCCCCATAATCTTCTCGCCATCCTGCGTGCAGAAAACGAAGGACTCTTCAGCATAGGACTCACTCCGCGCGAAGGCACGCAAGACGACGTATACTACCAGTTCTGCCGAGACCACGGAAGACCTCAAAGCGCAGCTCTCTCACAAGAGATAAAACTCGCTGCAGAAGACAGTTACCAGAGGCTTCTCGACCCGTCGATAAGTAACGAAATCATAAAGGAGGCCAAGCAAAAGGCCGACATAGAAAGCATTCGGGTGTTCGGAGACAACCTCAGGCAGCTCCTGCTGGAATCCCCTGTCGGCGAAAAGCGCACGCTTGCCATAGACCCGGGATTCAGGAACGGATGCAAATTGGCCGTTCTCGACGAACACGGCGCTCTTCTCGCGCACGAAATCATATTCCCGCACCCGCCACAGAACGAAAGAATCAAGTCCCTTCAGCGTCTCGAAGCCCTGCTGAACGACTTCGGCATAGAGGCGATAGCCGTAGGAAACGGCACTGCCAGCCGCGAGACTATGGATTTCCTGAATAGAATCGATATGCCGCAGAATTGCAAAGTGTGGAGCGTCAGCGAAGACGGCGCCAGCATCTACAGCGCATCGGAGGTGGCTCGAAAGGAGATGCCGGACGAAGACGTAACGGTCAGGGGCGCAGTGAGCATAGGACGAAGGCTGATGGACCCGCTCGCCGAATTAGTCAAGATCGACCCTAAGAATTTGGGAATTGGCCAATACCAGCACGACGTGGACCAGACCCTGCTTCGCGAGAAGTTGGACAACACCATCGAAGCGTGCGTGAACTCAGTGGGTGTGAACCTGAACACCGCATCGCCGTATCTGCTTGCCTATGTGGCCGGAATCGGAAAGACATTGGCCGAATCGATAGTGGATTACCGAAGCGAAAACGGTGCGTTCAAAAGTCGCGAATCGCTGAAGAAAGTGCCGAAGCTCGGCGAGAAGACCTTTAGGCAGTGTGCCGGATTCCTGCGCATCCGAGGGGCCGAAAACCCGCTGGACGGCAGTGCAGTGCATCCTGAATCCTACCATATCGTGGACAAGATGGCTCGCGATCTGGGTGTGGAAGTGATGGAGCTCGTGGGAAATGACTCGCTCTGCAAGCGCATATCCCCGGATAGATACGTCACCCCTGAGAAGGGACTTCCTACCATAAACGACATCATAAAGGAATTGGCCAAGCCGGGCCTCGACCCGCGCAGCGAAGCATCTTCGTTCAGCTTTGCCGAAGACATACGCGACATCTCGGACCTTAAGACAGGTATGGAACTGCCGGGAATCGTCACGAACATAACTAATTTCGGTGCATTCGTAGATTTGGGCATCCACGAAAACGGACTTATTCACATCTCGAAGATGAAAGGCAAAAACCTCGCCCTGCACCAGAAGGTAAAGGTGAGGGTGGAAAGCGTGGAGCTCGACCGTAAAAGGATAGGGCTGGGCTTAGTCTCCTAAGGAGATACTCTTCAGGGACTCCCTGTAGGCAGATAAAATTCGGGACTTGGATATGAATCCTAAGTAATGATGTTGCTCATCGATTACAGGAAGACGCCAAGCTCCCGTTTTTTCGAATTTGTCCAGTACCGAAGAAGCCTTTTCGTCTATGGTAACATAAGCGGCAGGTTGCTTCATAAGATTGTATACGTGGATGTTGGAATAATTGGCCGTGTCGAACATTTTCTTTCGAATGTCGTCCATCTCCACCAATCCCTGGAACACGCCGTCGCTTCCTACTACCGGGAAGACGGCAGCGGTACTCTCGGAAACCTCCGGCATAATGTCCTTAAGCGTCGCATCCAGGCTTATGCGAGGGTATTTGTCTCGCACGAGGTCGGCCGTGTTAAGAAGCGTAAGGACGGCTTGGTCCGAATCGTGGGTAAGGAGTTCTCCGGTCTGCGCAAGTCGCTTGGTATAAATCGAATAGCGCTCCCAAATTCTAGTCACGCAGAAAGACACCGTGCACGCGGCGATCAGTGGCAGAAACAGGTCGTATCCACCTGTCATCTCAGCGATAAGGAAGATGGAGGTCATAGGCGCCTGCATGACTCCGGCCATAAGCGCCGCCATTCCTACAAGCACGAAATTCTGCTCCGGAAGAAGCCAGAAAGCCTCGCCTAAGACGTTATTAAGCACTCTCGCGATGACGAAACCGGCTATGGCACCCACGAAAAGCGTAGGACCGAATGTTCCACCGACTCCACCACCGGCATTTGTAAGCGTCATAGAAAGAACCTTGAAGAACATCACCGCAGCGAAAGCCACCACAATTCCCCACTTCGAATTCATCAGAAAATTAAGAGGAGAACCCTTCATCTCACCGCCTATTCCGTTAAGCAGCGCCGTAATGTCTCCATAACCTTCACCGTACAAAGGCGGGAACAGGAACACCAGCACGCCCACGCCCAGTGAGCAAATCAGCCACTTGAACATAGGAGAGCGCATCTTCGCGAAATGGTCCTCGAGCTTTAGCGTAGTATGCGTAAAATAAAGCGAGAGGAATCCGCAAGCCACTCCCAAGACCAGATAAAAAGGTATGTTCTTAAGCACGAAAGGCTCTAATGTACAGTGGAATGCGGTGTCCATACCGGTAAAAAGGTAAGAGACCACAGTCGCCGACACGGTCGACACCAGAAGCGGCATCATACTCGCCAGCGAGATATTGAAAAGCAGAATCTCCATAGTAAAGAGAAGACCTGCCAATGGCGCCTTGAATATGCCTGCTACCGCACCCGCAGCACCGCAACCCACCAGAATGGTCATATTACGATAGGACAGACGCCCCAGTCGGCCGAAGTTCGAGCCAATCGCCGCGCCTGTGTACACGATAGGAGCCTCGGCACCCACTGAGCCACCGAAACCTATGGTGAGCACGGACGTCACGAGCGAAGACCACATATTATGCGGCTTGATCCGGGACTCGTTCTTCGAGATGGATTTGAGCACCTTAGTTACTCCGTGACTTATGTTATCCTTCACTATAAACCTTACTATCAAGTATGAAAGCAACATACCTATGGCAGGAAGCGCTATCATCCAGAGCGACGACTTCTGAATGAGCGGAGTGAGCAGTCCCTGAATAAGGTGAATTCCCCCCTTCAATAGGACGGCTACAAAACCGACGCAGAGCCCCACGAGGAGGCTCAGCATCATTAATCTGTTATTTTCCTTTAGTTTATACATCTGAATCGGCCGTGTCATCATCTCCGTTAGAGTACTGGGAGATATTATCGTCCGGAAGGCTTTCTCCGTCTTCCGACTCTGCAGGAGCGCCTGTTATAGCCTCTGCTGAAGAATCGTCTTCTCCGTCGAGCCAATTCTGCAAATCTTCTGTATCGTCGATATCCACCTTTATCTTAACCAGGTAAATACCATCTGGAATTTCTATAGTAACCGCGTAAAATGAAGTTCCGTCAGGCTTCGGATATTTCACCAAATCCACCAGATAATCATTAAATCCGCGAGGATACTTTTCCGCGAATGCCTCAGCCAATTCGTGAGACATATTTTCGTAGCTTACCACGTGCCGTTTCTTTCCGTCTGTTGCCATAAATCAAGGTTTAAATTCGATTACAATTATAAGGCATTATTCGTAAAAGAAAAAAATATTTTGACACTTTTTATCAACAAGTTTACACTTATTTTTAGGTAAGTTAAAGTGCGACCCTGATACCCAGATTGAAAGTACCGTTAAGCGGCCTCTCCTTATATAGAATTTCGAGCGAAGAACGGTCATTGAAGAAGTAGGCCAATCCGCACTCCCCGAACAGCCACAGGCTATCGTAAATCCTGTACTCCGCACCAAACGCAGCGCCTGCGGATAGCTGGAAAGGGTGCTCTCCGAGCGAGATGACCTCCTTAAGACGATTCTCTCCGGAAAGGAAATAATCATCTGTACGATTGGCCTTTATGCATTTGTCGAGAGTAAGTCCCGCACTCGCATATACATCCAGTCGCGTGCTCGAATAGAAATCGTACTTCAAATTAATCGGCACTCCGACATACTCCACTCTCTGCTCGCCGCTCTTATAATTCTGCTGCGTACCTTCCTTATATTCAGAAAGCAACAGCGTATGCGAAAGTCCGCTCACCACCGAAAGCCTATCCGTAATCGCATACGAGACGCCTAATGTGAGCCTCACCGGCACCTTATGCCGCAGTTCGCTCTCGATATCCTTTCCCTGATTCACCACGGCCAATCCCAGCTTCGGACTGTCTTCCCAGGACACGGCATCCAAGCCCACACCGAAAAGCGGACCACCTCCGATTAGGGCCGTCTGCGAAAAGGAAGCTGCTCCCGATGCGGCCAATCCCACCGACACCCTATTCTGCGGAGTCTTCCGCGCTACCCTCGTCTCCTGCGAAAACTCCTCCCACGGGAGCGATTCCGGTTCCTGCACTGTTTCAGTCTCCTGCGCTGTTTCTGCCTCCCGCACTGCTGTGGTTTCGCGGATCGCCTCCGTTTTCTGCGAGACCGCAGATTTTTCCGGCCGCTGAGCTTCCTTCGGCTGCGAAACCGCTACCGGCTCCACAATTTCCTGCGACCGCACAATCTGCTCCGAAGGGTCAGGCCGCACATCATTCAGGGCCACCACCGGCTCGGCCTTCTCCACTGAAATCACCTCCTGCGGACTAATTGGCCTGAAAAAGAGAAAAGCTGACGCTCCGGCCACTGCCAATGCTCCCGCCGCCGCAGCCCAGCCCCACCACGAGCGGGTAGGAGCAACTTTCGAAGCCGGGAGTCTCCCCTCTATGGATTCCCACAGACCCTTGGGAGAGTCCGATTCGAATTCCTGCATCTCAGCCTTTATGTCATCTATCCATCTTTCTTTCATAATCCGTGATTTTTTTCGCGAGAAGTGCCTTAGCCTTATACACTTGCGAGGCCACAGTACCCTCCTTTATCTTAAGGAGCCTGGAAATCTCCCTGTAACTCTTTTCCTCTATTACGAAAAGGTTGAAAACTGTCCTATATCCATCGGGAAGGCTTCTAATCATTTCGAACAAAGCCTCTTGCGGGATTCTTTCCACCACGTCGTCAGAAGGCTGCTGATAATCCGCAGTCAATTCTTCGAATCGGGTCTTTCCGCTATCTCTTAAATACTTAAGGGTGTCGTTAAGTACGATTTTACTCATCCAAGCGCGAAGCGAGCCCTCTCCTTTATACGAGAACTTCCATAAAGACGAGTAGATTTTAAGGAAAGATTCTTGAAGAATATCCTTAACCACCTCATCGTCAGTGATATATCGAGAGCAAATAGCGGTAAGATATCGAACATTCAAGCGATACAGCCGCTCGAAAGCGGCGGCATCGCCTTTTTTGACCAATTCTACCTGATGTTGCTCATCGGATTGAGGGGCAATTCGTTTCATCAAGAATAAATCTTACCGAAATCGTGCCAACTACTCTTCCTTATGCATTTTCAGAGTAAACTGTAACTTTTTAGGTCCGCTGAATGATGTCCAGTTAAGAGTAACCTTCACCTCGTCGCCCTCGTGTGGCATCCCGTTTAGATTAAACGCGATGAGTCCGTCGCCTAACTGATTGCCGAAATCGCCTCGTGGGTCGTGCCTAAGCACGAAATCGAAAGGATCTTTCGGGTTAGTGCCACTTACGAGATTAATGACGTGTGGCTGATGGAATGGACCCACGGCCGTGCGTATGCGAAGTGTAATGAATCCATCTTCGGCCACTGTCACCCAGTCCCTGACTATTTCCAAAGGCTCGCCGCCGTACACCAGTTTATCGCTTTCGCCTACAGTCTTAACCGGAGTCTTAGTGCGGATGCTGTCCATCCAGTTCACCTTTACGTTCCTTTTAATCAATTGCTCATCTGCCTTCGTGGTTCCGGGACGAGAAGAATTGTCTTCCGTAAAATTAACCAAGGCTCTAACCACCTTGTCCTTATATGGAGAAGTCTTTACATTCGTCGGATAGAGAACGGTCTTGTCGTCTAGTTGCATCTTAAATCCGTGCTCCTTATCAGGATAGACGGTTACCAAGCCCGTAGGACGAACGTCCACATAGTCGTCTCTATTAAGGCAAGATACCGGAAGTGTAAGAAGTAAAGCCAATCCTAAAATAATACCTGTCTTTTTCATACTATTCTAAATTTAATTTCACTTCATTAAATCCACCTACTCCGGAAATCTTGCCCCTTCCTTGAAAAAAAATCGATTATTAATTATCGTTTGTGCTCGAGATAATCTATTCTTTCACCGCCCTTCAATGTTACCCAAGTAGAGAAAATGTTTGAGTTCTCTTTCAAAAGAATCACACGCGCTCCGTTTGGAATGTCATTGTAGACAGTGTCACCTCCGGTATAACGTCCATAAGCGAGGAGGATGCCTCTGTTATCCATAGCATAATCGTTATTGTGATCGTGTCCACAGAAAACAGCCTTGACATCGCCACAGTCGAGTATGGTGTTGAACATACCGCTATTGATTACAGGACAGCATACACCCTCACCCCAATATCCGGTATAAGGAAGTTTGTCGTTATACTCAGGGAATGGAATATGCAGGAAAAGCATAGAAGGCACCGGCTGTCCGCCATTCTGCTTTGTATAAGCTTGGCTGGTAGTATAATACCAGTCTACCTGCGATGCATTTATACGCATATATTCCTTATAGTCATAGTCATAACCATGAGTATCGATACAGTAGAGCACTTCCTCAAGCCTCTTTCCGTCGTGAGAATAAATCTCGAGAGTGTAGTCTCCGCACCTTCCTTCTTCTGCAGGAGGCATTATACAACCAGGCAGAGTCTGCATCAAATCGTAGAGCTCGGCATTTGTCTTGTCCCAGTTATCGTCGTGATTACCGAAAACCACTGCGAAAGGCACATTGTGAGCTGCGATTCTACTTAAGACATCGATATAGGCTGAGTCTGCAGGTGGCGCATATACCAAATCTCCGGTGAGTACCACCAGGTCAGGCTTTTCAATATTCAACATTTCCTCCACTCTCTCCAGCATTATATCGCTTCTACTGTCGTGAAGGATATAGTGAAGGTCAGTGAATTGAAGGATCTTGAATTCTCCGTTTTCGTTAAATTCGAGCTTGGTCTGCTTTTCAGAGCAAGAACAAAGCGCGAAAAACGTCATTAAAACCAATAAACTATTCTTAAACTTATTCATTATCCAAAAACTTTAAATAATTCTGATAATCGTTAAATAATTTCACCGTCTTAGGCTCGCCTACCCTAAACTTGGATGAAGGGTCGGAGAAGACTCCCGGATACTGATAGCAAAGCACTTTCTCGAAATTATCAAGCAGATTCAAATCCTTGATGATGCCTTCGATGTCGCGAGGATAAAGCGAATTGTCCTCGTTGAACAGGAACACTTCCTGGTCGAACCAGAAATGCGCACCTGCCTTATCACAAAGTGCCTGGAGAATGTCGGCAGCTTCCTTTCCGGTGATGTCACCCTCCGGCATTCTCGCGAATCCGAAAGGACACAGGATATCGAGGTATTGCAGCATTCTCTCGTATGTAGGCTCTGCACCCTTTACGCCGAATGAGTTAGTGGCAAGCATAATAGGCTTGGCAGGAGCCAGCGAGCGGCAGAAAGATTTGAACTCCTTCATAAAATCCACTATCTGGTCTCTTCTCATCTGACGCTTCTCCTCGGTCCATTCCCAGTTGTCCAGACTACCGCCGGACTCTTCGGATACATAGAAACCGTAGAAAGAAGGATGGTGGCCATAAATGTCCCACAATTCCTGTGCTACATTCTTATGCCAATCAAGCGATTCTCCAGTAAAGTCAAACCAAGCGAAAAGGCCCACGCCGGGCATTACCTTCATACCAAGCTTGTCAGCTTCGCTGAAAATAGCCTCGAGAGGGTCTTTGGCGGTAATCTCCATACGGCCCGGATAAAGGGCTGAAGGATAATATGCCTTTCCCTGATAATTTTCAGGGGTAGTGCTGTGCTTTCCGACATATTCCTCGTTACGGAAAACTTCCTGAATGACGATGAAGTCCAGTCCGAGCTTATGCATAGAGCGGACCATCTCGCGCCACTGGTCGTCAGTAAGTTTCTTTATGTCAGCGTTCCAATGCTTTCCCTCTATCTCGCTCCAGTGACATATTCCGGACCAAGCACCGGTAATACGATGAATGGAACGATCCTTCGATGGCAGTACGGTAATCTTTTCGGTTTTACGGAAAGTACCATCTGCGCCCTTTACTTTAAGAGTCAGGTCTATGTTTCCCGTCAAGGTTCCCGCAGGAACGACTTGCTTATAAGACCACACATCGTCGGAGTTAACTTCGACTTTTTCGGAAAACAAGACCTGATTCTTCGTAGAAAGTTCCACATAGTATACTTGGTCCGTATCAGTATCATTAGTGATTCCACACCTCAAATCCAGATCCACCTTGTCGCTTACCGCTCCCGGAGGGATGACGGTAAGGTCTGCGAGCGGAGCCTTAGATGAGCAAGACGCTAACAACACTGCACATAACAGTGTTCTACTTACCAAGTGATTCGACATATTCTTTATAATCTTTAAATGCACCTGCGCCAGGGTATGATGGTTTGCCAGGAACAGGGTTAGGCATACTAGGCTTGAACGTAGCCCAGCTGAAATTCGTTATATACTCTGTGAAATTACCTGCCATTCCAAGCTGATACTTGAGCTCTTCGTTCCAGTCCTTAGCCTGGTATGGGATGTTAGGTGAGTCGCAAGACATAAAGGATTCGATGTCCACGCCGAACTGCACGCCTGTCTTGTCACAAGCGGCCTTAATCTTACTGAAGTAGTTAGGAAGGTCTACCTGTACGCTTGTTATGGTAGCAGGTCCTCTTCCCGCACAGTCCTGAAGATAGAGCACGTCGATGTCCGGAGTCCTTTCGAAGATCTTCTCGAACCACAGACCGCACAAGTCGGCAGGCATACCGCGCCACAGGGCAGGAGCTATGCACACAGGCTTGTCGATTTTCGACTTGGCATACTTGGCCACACCCTCGAGGTAATCGGCGAGCATATCTCTTGATTTCTCAGCGTGCCAGCCGCGCCAGTTTCCATCGTGGAACTCCTCGGTGATGTACCAACCTGCGAAGCAAGGTGATGAGCCGAAGTTGCGTGCGACCTCGTCCACTACGCGTGCGTTCTTCGAATGCAACATATCGTAATGATTCTGGTCCTGGTTATTCGTATCGCTGTAGCGACCGCCGAATAGACCGAAGATAAGTTTGAAGCCCACCTTTTCGGCAGCCTTAACCATATCGTCGATAATGGTATACCTCTTCTCGATGAAATCGAGTGAAGTATTCGAGTACCAAGAAACGTGATTCTCCTCACCGAAACCGATGCTGTACTGGATAATCCAAGTTCCGATACCGGCCTCAAGACAAGACTTGAATGCCCACTCCCAGTCATAGTCCTCGTAGACTTTGTTAAGCTGGATGAAAAGGCTTGAGAATTTGGCATTCTTCGAATAAACAGGCTCATAAGACGTAAGCTGCTCGAGATTGTCGATAAGGAATTCGCAATTCGAAGCTTCGCCACCATCTTCATTGACGATTTCTATTCTGAAGCCCATACAACGAGAAGGGTTGAATTCCACACCTTCTTCGCCTGAATAAGGCTTGAACCAAGAATAAGGAATCACGAGTCTGGTCCACTCTTCCTTACGAAGAATCTCCGTATCCGTATACTCGTAAGTCTGACGTATCTTAAAGTTATCGTTGTACATCTTGTCATCGTGGAGCAAAACGAAACGGAATACACCCTTATTCGTTCTATGTCCCCTGATCCACATAGATATACCTAATGGTTCGAAGCCGAGGTCAGGCCTAGAATCTCCCCATTTCTGCTGGAAAAAGACTGTCTCCTTCTCGTTTTCCCTGGCGAAGCCGCTGAACGAGTAAGTGAATGAGAAAGAACCCTTACCCTCTACCTTGTTTCCGGTAATGACTCTACGGGCCAATTTGGCCATAGGTGAGCCGGAGCTTGGTCCCATAGTATAGTACCAAGTGTCAGGCTTCATCTCGTCGAAGGTATTTATAGGTTTAGATGAGCGAACCGCATCAAGCAATTCGCTCACCTCTTTTTCCTGTTGTTCTTTAACTGCAGCGGAAGGATCCTCCGCTGCAGTCTTGTTACAAGAACAAACGAATATTGTCAATAACAAAACGATTTGTTTAACCGCCTTCATAAATTATTGCTGCTTTGAATAAGACAGTTTGTAGCAAGCTACGTGTGCAGCTGCGTTGTCTTCGGCAGGGTCATTAGCCTTAGCAGCTGAAGAAACATAGATGTATGCTGACTCTCCGTCCACTACGACTGCCATACCTGCATTCTGCTCATAGTTAGTTCCACCGTAGCTTTCAGAATTGTAAAGTCTGAAATCGAACATATAATTGTCGTTATCAGGATTCATATCAGCCCACTTGTCAGGGTTGTTAGCATCGAATACGGCAACCTTGGTTCCACTCCAGCGAGTGTATGAGCACTGGTAAGCCATAGCGAGCCACTCTTCTCCGTTAACCGTGAATGGCTGGTAGTTGAGTATACGTGGACCATAGTTAACCTGATCGATCTTATAGGTCTCGGTAGGAGTTACCATATGGAATTCAGCGTAAGAAGAATCCTCCTCTCCTGTGTATCTTGTCATACCGAAATAGAGATTAGCATCAGGCTCTACAGAAGTTCTCTTAACCATACAGGTAGACCAATCATCCTTAAATGAAGAGTAACGAGTGATCTTAGGCTCCTTAGATGGAACACCGTCGTTAAGCTCCCAGCAGTAGTACTCTCTGGTCTTAGGTGCCGTAGCGTAAACATAAGCCTTACCCTTCTTGAGGTCACCGCAGATGCTTGCTCTCTCACCTAAGTCCTCAGGAACTGAAATACCCTTCTCATCGTCCGGTACGAAGTCGATTATAGGATCGCTCCAAGTCTTCTTGGCAGGATCGTAAATGAAGAGACGGAAGCCTGCACCATACATATTGTATCTGGTAACTGCAAGACGACCTGCTGCATCTACGTGAATCTGGCACATCATGCTCTGAGGAGTATCGATTTCCTCAACCTTCTCACCTGTCATTCTGTCGAGAACGAAAATCTTGTTTCCGAGGTTCTGGATACAGTCGAGAACATATACATACTTCTGGTCAGCTGCGAGGTTGAGCCAGTGTGTGTATTGGAACTGAAGAGTATTGTTGTCGTGACACCAAACTTTCTCTACCTTAACACGTGGATAAACGTACTCTATCTTAATGGTGTTAGTCTGCTTCGAACCGTCAGCGAAAACCACCGTAATAACGTAAGGCTCAGTGAAGTCGATGACAGAAGGGACTGCAGGATCTGCGTAGCAGTCATTGTCAAAGCTAGCGTAAGCCTCGAGAGCCGTAATATCTACAGGATCATCATAAGATGAAGGGAGCTGGATGATAATCTCCTCGTCAGGAGCGTATGGTCCCTTCTTGACAGCACCATATTCGCCTGGCTGCTCAGGGATTTTAATCATAAAGTTCAAAAGACCTTGACCTTTGTTTGTAGGAGCGTTTTCCTTAGGTGTGCAGGCAAAAACCGAAAGGGCCATTGCGATACCTGCCAATAGTTTAATGTGTTTCATTTTATGTGAAATTAAGAATTAATAAATTATTTCCATTCGTCAAATTGTTCCATAGCCTCGTTTCTCTGCATCTCTGAAAGAGGAATAGGGAAACGTGCATACTTGTCGTCGTATTTTATGGTCTTGTTGTCTGCAGAGAATACCATATAGGTTCTTACGCCACCTTCCTCTACAGGCTTGACACCCTTACGCTTCGTGTTGTTCATCGTCTGCTTGATGATACCCCATCTTCTCAAATCCCAGAAGCGGTGTCCCTCGAAGGCGAATTCCACTGCACATTCGTGCTGAAGGAGTTTCATAAATTCGCTCTTGCTTGAAGCACTAAGAGGAGTGGTGAAACCTGCTCTCTTCCTTACCTCGTTCAAGAATGGAAGAGCATCGTTTACCCTACCGAGCTGTGCCAATGCCTCTGCCCTGATGAGGAGAACCTCTGCATATCTCATATAGTAGAAAGTAAGGTCGCTCTCGATGAATCCCTCGGTCTGTGAAGGATCGCAAAGCTTGCGCATATAATAACCTGTAGTGGTAGAGTTACCGCCAGAAACGATTCCGTCAGGAGAACCAGGTGTCATATCGAGCGTTCTACCCTTCCAAGTACAACCATCGTAAAGAATTGATGCGTAGAATCTCTTTTCGCGGCCTTCGTATGGAGCAGCTGCCATAGCAGGGTCATTCCAACTGAAATCGCGGCCGTCGGCCATCTGATACATAGCTACGAGATTCTCGGTAGGGCTTACCTGAGCATAACCGCCGTCTCCGGGAGGACAGTAGAATTTGTCGAAAGTGTAAGACATAGAAGGATAAGAGAATCCGAATTCTGCGATACTCTCCTTACTTACGCCCTGTACTCTACGATACTGGAAAAGCTTTGCGTAATCCGGCTCCAAGTCATAGATACCGAGTTTTTCGATTTCTTCGGCAGCTGCGAGAGCCTTGTCATAACGACCTGCGTGAAGCATGGCGCGAGCCTTGAGTCCATAAGCAGCACCCTTTGTCAACAAACCTGCATCGTTCGTGACAGGAAGATGTGCTATTGCGAAATCCAAGTCTTCCTCGATGAAGTCCCAGCACTGCTCCGGAGTGCAACGCTCATAATCCTTAGTTCCCATAGGAGGGAGTTCTCTCCAGATTACTACGCTGGCGCCGAAACGCTTGGCCATCTCGAAATATACGTGAGCACGGAACCATCTAACCTGTGCTTCCAGATAATCACGATATTCCTGTGAAAGTTCGGTTCCGAACTTGTTCATATTGTCGATGAAACGACACACGTCCAAAGCCCAGCTGTGTCCCCAGCTCCAGTTGTTGAACAACGGGTTGGAGTCCTGACTGACCTTAATGGTTCCATACAAGAAGTAGTTCTCGTCCGAAGTCGGGTCGTTACTCTTCATAATGTCACTGCAGCAGTCGTCGCTTACTGCGCCGTTATAGTAATTACTTCCAAGCAAGGAATAGAAGTCATTTACATACATCTGAGCATTCGCCTCGCTTGACCAGGCTATCTTTTCCGAATACGATGAAGTCAACTGTGGCTCCATAGAGCAAGCAGAAATCAATAGACCTGCAACTAAAATATATCCTATCTTCTTCATAACTTGCTAAAATTTAAGATTTAATCCAAATTCAAACGTCTTTTGCTGTGGATAGTAACCCTGGTTTACGTCAGGCATCTCAGGATCCAAGAATGGAAGATGCGAGAGGGTGAACAAGTTACCACCGGCGAAATAAACTCTAAGAGTTTCAAGACCGAGCGTGCGAAGTAACTTCTCAGGAATGGTGTAACCGAACTGGAGAGACTTCAAACGGCAATATGAACCGTCAACAAGCCACCAAGAAGACATCTTACCACCATTGGCACGCTCCTCTATACGAAGTCTTGGGTATTTGGCATTAGTATGATCCGGTGTCCAAGAGTTCTCAACAAGATACTTAGGAGTATTGCCGTCGAATGCGAAAGGCTTAGTATAGAATGTGTTATCGTAGATGGCATCCTTATCTCTATAGCAACCACAAAGAGGAACATCACAAAGAGCTGCACCCTGCAGGAATACGTCGAGGTCAAATCCCTTCCAGAAGAAGTTCAAGTTCAAACCGAATACCATTTCAGGAGTACTGCTTCGACCGATAACGGTCTTATCCTGTCCCCAAGTGATACGTCCGTCCTTATTGATGTCGGCAAGCTTGATGTCACCAGGGAGAGTAGGACCATAGAGCGGGCTGCCCTTGATTTCCTCTTCTGTCTGGAACAGGCCAAGTGCCTTGAATCCATAGTACTGACCCATAGGATGCCCTACTTCCTTCAAATAAGAAGGGATGTTAGGATTCTCGGTCATCTTCAAGATCTTGTTTCTAGCCCAAGACAAGTTTCCACGGATGTTGTAGTGGAAATCTGAAATGTGATTTTCGTGAGTGAGGACAAGCTCGAAACCACGGTTATCGTGTGAACCATAGTTGACATATCTAGGATAGTAAGAACCCATAGATGGAGGGAAGATACCTGACTGAGCCTCGAGTTTGTCATTAGCTATCATATAGAAAGCATCGAACTCGATTCCGAGAAGACCTTTCCACAATCTCGATTCCACACCGAGGTTGAAGGTGTCGTTAGTCTGCCAGCGCAGTGCTGTGTTAGCCGGAGATGAAGGATAGATGCTATAGTTAGGCTTGCTACCTATCATAACTACCGGATTGCTGCTCATTGACATTGTCGAGAGGTAAGAGTAAGAGTATCCGAGTGAACGGTCACTTCCCAGACGTCCTGCGGACAATCTGACCTTCAAGTTGTCGACTACGGATTTGGCAGGAGCGAAGAATTCCTCTTCTGAAATACGCCAACCCACTGATACGCCGGGGAATACGCCCCATCTGTACTCTGCAGGAAGGTAAGGAGTAGCATCGGCTCTGACTGTCATCTCGAAGAGATATTTCTCAGCATAGTTATAGTTGAGCTTGGCAACTACACCCGAACGCTTGTCCACTGAATGTCCACCTCTGATGAGGGACTCGATAACGGTCTGACCATAAGAGATATCCAGAATATCCTTAATCTCATAGCCTTCCATTCCGGCAGAAAGACTCTCGCTACCATCCTTACTGAACTCGTAAAGGAGGAGTGCATTTACGTTATGCTTGCCGAACTTTCCGCTATAGTCGAGAGTAGGACGGAGCATCCAAGAATAGCTGGAAACCTTCCACTCGTTTACCTGGCTGGAACCGCTTGACAAGTGTCTGGCCCAAGTGTAATTCCACTCACGGGTAGCCTGGTTCCAAACATTGATCTTATATGCCAATTGCTCGATCTTCTTAGTCTGGAAGCTCTGGTCGTAAGACGCGTCGAGCTTCAAGCTGAGACCCTTTACGAATGGTAGTTCGTATTTGAGAGTGGCGTTAGTCTGAATGGTAGAAGCATCTGTAGTGGACGTACCTGAAAGGTCACGTGCTGCGACAGGGTTCTGGTTACCGTTACCCTGGGCATTCATACTTCCCACAGGCTTTCCGTCATACTCTACAGGCAAGTAAGGGTACATAAGCATAGCCTGCTGGAAGACAGAGGCATAGCTTCCCTTACCTGTGCTAAGACCAGGAGATTTGGTGTTGGACATACGTCCTGACATACCCACGGTGATGGAGAAATTGTCGGTAACGTCTGCCTCGAAGTTAATACGGGTATTATATCTGTCGTAAGAAGTACGATCTACGATACCATTCTGGTTATATGCGCCGAAAGATGCGAAATACTTGAAGTTGTCGGTACCTCCGGTAAGTGAAACCGTATTATTGTAAATAGGAGCCACTTTCTTGAATATCAAGTCGAACCAGTCTGTGTTAGCATAAACGCCCTCAGGGTCGCCGTTAGTAATTCTATCGATTTCCTCTTCGGTGAAACGTCTGCTTGAAAGCGGAACGTTATCGAGTTCCTGAGCCAAGTTATACCAGTAAGCATATTCAGGTCCGTTCAAGAACTCAGGGAATGTGGTATTCTTACTCAAAGCCACTGAACTATTGAAGCTTACGGTAGGCTTTTGCTTGAGACCCTTCTTAGTGGTGATGATCATGACACCGGCAGAAGCACGCACACCATAAGCCGCAGCACTGGTCGCATCCTTCAAGATACTGATGGACTCGATCTCATCCGGGCTAAGGTCAGGGAATGAACGGATTACACCATCCACTACGACGAGCATACTACCGTCACCGGCACCTATACCTCTGACATAAAGGTTAGCACCGTCGGCACCAGGCTGACCACTCTGCTGTCTGGACACGAGGCCCGGAAGCTTTCCGGCCAACATCGTAGACAAGTTTCCGGCAGGAGCTTTCTTGAGCTCAGTACTGTTGACCTGAGCCACGGCACCTGTCATATTTATTTTCTTTTGAGAACCATAACCCACTATGACCACGTCATCGAGGTACTGGTTATCGTCCTGAAGGACCAATTCCAAAGAGCTATTTTTCTGCGGCTCGAGAAAAAGGGAGTTGTAACCCATACAACTAACCTCGATTCTCACTCCGCTGCTTGGCACTTCCATACTCCATTTTCCGTCCAAATCTGTGATGGTTCCGTGTGAAGTACCTGAAATGAATACTGCCGCACCGCTGATAGGAAGACCCGCGCTATCCACGACTCTACCGCCCATCTTCACTTTTTCTGCAGGAGCAGCTTTTTTAGTAGCATTTGCCTTGTCGAATTTCAAAGCGATTCTCTCGGCAGAGATTTCTCTCCAACTGATGCCCGTACCGGCAAACAATTGATCAAGCACCTTAGGAAGAGCACCCTCAATGCGTCCCTTCACAGAAATCGGCGTATCGGCGATTTTTCTGTCATACGAAAAGACTACTCCGCTCTGAGTGGTGATCTCATCGAGTACTTTCTCTAATTTTTTCCCGGTTACATCGACCGAGACAGCTTTCACTTGCGCGGTCGCTATTTGAAATACGGCCAGAAACAAACATAAAAAAGCAAAAAACTTTTTCATACAATCATCGGTTATTAGAATTAAATTTATTAGTTATTTATTTAACGGTCACGTAAATATTTCTGCCATTCTTCTCGTACTGGATTCTCGCGATATAGGCCATCATAGCGAGCATATCATCAACAGTATCGGTCTCGGAAATAGCCAGTCTGAAATATACGTTCTGGAACTTCGACGGGTCGTAGATGAACCTTACGTCGTAACGGTTCTCTATCATCGAGACGAAATCGTCGAAACTACAACTATCATATATCTTATAACTATATCTCCACTTGGTATAGAGGGACGTCTGTACGGAAGATAGCCTGATACCGTCGCCGTGTCCCAAAAGCGCCCTGTTTCCAGGAACGAGCTCAGCCAGCGAATTACCCGAACCGTCACACAGCGCGACCTTTCCCTTCTCGAGAACTATCTCGGTTTCCGACTCGTCGGTCTTTACGTTGAATGAAGTTCCCAGTACCTTTATGTTTATATGGTTAGTTCCGACTACGAAAGGTTTCTGCTCATTACGCGCCACATCGAAATAGGCCATACCGTCGAGCTTCACCTTTCTACTCTTCTTATTAAAGGATTGGGAATAGGAAATGGTACTACCCTGCTCGAGAAAAGCCTTCGTGCCGTCCGGCAGAGAGTACAGACTGACAGGTTCGTCATTATTGGCCAATACGATCTCGCCCTTCGTAGGTAGGATTCTGACTACCGCACCGACAGCTATGAACAATGCCAAGCAAGCCGATACGCACCAAGCGAAGGTGGCCTGTCTGCGATAGCGAGTTCTGGTCCTGCTGACTTGTATGCGATTGCGAACCTTACGGACAGCATCGTCGAGAGCCTCCGGAGTGGCGCAGTCGCTGGCCATCCTAACGGAAAGCATCTCCTTAAGCCTAAAATAATTAGAGCGATTCTCCTCGCTTTCTGCTACCCATTTTTCCACCTCCGCAGCCTTAGATAGGTCACGCCCGGAGATATAATCTATGATGTCCGAAATGTTCATTTTATTAACTGTCTATAATAAATAACGCACGTAAAGAAAAATTTACTTCACGCAAAAACAAAAAAATTGAAGTACTTGTCCTAAGGCAAGTACTTCAATATAATGAAAAGGAAAATGAACTCCATCGGGCCGGCTTTACTTCGCAAATACTTAAGTGCCTGATAGAGATGGTTTTCCACAGTACGCATAGGCATATCCAGAAGATTGGAGATGTCGCGCGAAGGTAAATTATTCACATAAGATAATCGGAAGACATTTCTTCTGACTTCCGGCAATTCGTCCGATAGGGAGAGCACTTTTTCGAACAAGTCCTTCCTTCCCAACTTTTCGAAGAACTCATCTCCGTTTTCCATAAGATAGTCGAGTTCGTACTCGCTCAATGAGTTAAGGCTCGACACTACCGACGACGTCTTTTTTCTGCGAAGTCTGTCTATGGACTTGGTTTTCGCACATTTCAGAATCCATGCTGCCAAATGGTCCTCGTCCGGAAATTCCAGTGAATGCCTCTTTTCCCACAAGGTGGCGAAGACGTCCTGAGCTATATCTTCCGCATCAATCCTGCTATGTATCAATGAGACATAGCCTACTACGCGAGGGTAATAACCACGTATGATAGCTTCAAAGGATTGATCATTAGTTATAGTCATAGAGCGAATTTACTCATTCTTTTGATAATAGCAAAGATTAAACCTATATTTGCAGCGGAAAAATGCAAATTGTAGAATGGAAAAGACTTTGGTAATCATAAAGCCCTGCGCCCTTCAGAGGGCACTTGCAGGCGAGGTTCTTTCGCGTTTCGAAAAGAAAGGCCTTAAGATAGTGGCCCTAAAAATGTATCGTTTCACGAAGGAAAAGTGCGCCGAGCATTACGCACACCTAGTCGGAAAATCCTTCTACCACATCATAGAATCTTCGATGATGGCCGCACCTGTAATATTGGTAGCTCTCGAAGGCATAGACGCAGTGGAAGTCGTAAGGGAGATGACGGGAAGCACGTCCGGAAGGAAGGCACTCCCCGGAACTGTACGCGGCGACTACTGTATGAGCCATCAGGAGAACATCATACACGCTTCCGATTCTAAGGAAAATGCGGAAAAGGAGCTGCGCAGATTTTTCGACGAACAGGATTTCTTCGAATACGACACGCCCCTCTTCCCTTATCTATACGCCGAAGACGAAATCTAGAGTTCAAATGCCGTCAGCGCGGCATAGGCCAATTGTAACTCTCTCTGAGCATTGAGAGAGCGTTTTACTGCATCGTAATAGTTCGTAAGTCCCACAAAATAGTCGAGCGACGAGATGGAGCCATTGTCGAAAGCTTTCTGAAGCAACTCCTCGCTTCCGGCTAGAGACAGCGCCTCTTCATACACCGAAGACACTTCAAGTAGCCTACGTACATTACTAAAAGACTTATTGAGAGAAGTATAGAACTGCTCCTTCGCGTCTTTTTCGCGCTCTAACGAAGCTGCCACGCCGGCTTTCGCCCGCTGCACTTTCTTCGACGCAGACCATAGTGGAATGGACACGCCCACGGATATTCCCTGGAAATGCTCGCCCACTACGAATTCCCCGCTGTAGCCCAGCGACAGGCTTGGCATAGATTCAGCGCGGCTAAGTTCCACCTCGGCACGACTGACTGCGACTCCGGCACGAACGTACGCGAGCGCAGGACTCCTTTCTGCGGCCTGTTGCGCCCAAGACTCGAAATCCGATGGCAGAAGGATGGTCTCATATGCCAAGTTTTGGCTTGCGAAATCCTCTCCTCCGTTCAGGCGCTTGAGTTCGAGCGCAGCTGTCTCCCAGCCAGAATAAGCGGCCAGAAGATCCGCCTTGCCTTCCGAAAGGCTTATCACCATATTATTGAACTCGAGTTGATCGCACTCGCCTGTGACCAATTTCACCTTTAATGCCTCCACGGCCCTGGATGACATATCCACACGCTTCTCCAGCACATTGCACAATTCGTTATAGTAGATGATTTCGATTATGCAGGTCTTAGCCTGAAGTAGCACTCCCATCCTTTCTGAGCGAAATTCCTGAAGGGCCTCTTCGTTCTTACCCACATTCAATGACTTTTTCTTTCCGGAAAGAGTGGCATAGTCAAAGGTCTGGCTCGCACTAACATCCTGACGTGCACCTATATCGGAAGGTCTCCCCCACAGGTAGGCAAATTCGAATTCGGGGTCGGCAAGCGTAGCCTCCGCATCATTAGAAAGTTTCTCAGCCTCCATCTCCAGCCTAAGCGCCTTAAGAGTAGTATTGTTATTCTCCACCGAAGAGAGAATCGACTCCATAGAGCTCTGACCCATGGCAGAAAGACTGCAAGCACATATCAGAAAAATGCTTAATGTCCGCTTCATAGTTTTTCCTCCTCTATTTTAGTGTTCTTGTTAGTTATCAAATACATAATAGGCACGATAAATCCGTTTAGCAGGGTCGAGCTGAAAAGTCCTCCCAGTATGACCTTGGCCATAGGGCTTTGAATCTCATTACCAGGAAGTTCCCCGCCGAGTGCCAATGGAATCAGGGCCAATGCCGAAGTAAGGGCCGTCATCAGGATAGGATTGAGCCTGTCTTCGGAGCCCGTCATTACGCTGTCCACAAGAGACATTCCGGAAGCACGAAGGTCGTTGTACCTTGCTATGAGGAGCATTCCGTTTCGTGTGGCTATACCGAAGAGCGAGATGAATCCTATGATGGCAGGTATGCTCACCACGCCGTCGGTCAGCCAAATCACCAACACGCCTCCGATTAGCGCAAGCGGCAAGTTCAAAAGAATGACAAACGACTGGGTTGCATTTCGGAACTGTCTGAAAAGCAGGAGGAAAATCACGAAGATGGCAAATATCGAAGTGAGCATCAAGGTCTTGGAAGCCGCCTGCTGGCTTTCGAATTGGCCGCCATATTCTATGTGGTATCCTTCCGGAAGTTCGATGTTCTCGTGCACGGTGTCCTGAATGTCGCGAACCACACTGCCGAGGTCGCGGCCGGAGACATTGGCCGAAATCACTATCTTACGGGCCACATTCTCGCGGTTTATGGTGTTAGGACCGGTCGAAGAGCGAATGTCGGCCACATAGGAAAGAGGAATCTTTTCTCCTGCGGAAGTATCTATCGTCAAATCCTTTATGCGCTCGGCCGTGCTACGGAAGTCGTCGCCCACCTTAAGCATAAGGTCGAACGAGCGCTCTCCTTCGTAGACCATCGACACCTTCCGGCCGGAAAGCAAGACGCTTATCGCTTGCTCGAATTCGGGAAGCGTGATGCCATAGCGCGCGAGCATCTCCCTCTTAGTTACTATTTTCAGTTGGGCACGCTCTACCTGCTGCTCCACATTCAGGTCGGCCACTCCTTCGATGCCCTCGATGCTTTCCTTAATCTGATTTCCTATCAAGAACATACGATTGAGGTCGGTTCCGAAAAGCTTTATGGCGATATTAGCCTGAGTGCCGGAAAGCATAGCGTCGATTCGATGCGTAATCGGGGCGCCTACCTCCACATTTATGCCCGGAATCGACTTGAGCTTTTCGCGAACGTCTGCGGAGAGTTCCTCCTTAGTTCTTCCGGCCAACACGAACGGGGCCTCAATTTCCGAGGTGTTCACGCCCAATGCGTGCTCGTCAAGTTCCGCACGGCCAGTCTTTCTTCCGACAGTCTGTATCTCCGGAATGCTCAACAGCAATTCTTCCGCCTTCGCGCCTATCTTGTCGGACTCTTCGAGAGAAACGCCCGGCATAGTGCTTACGTTAATGGTGAAAGAACCCTCGTTAAACGGAGGCAAGAAATTGCTACCCAGAGTAGTAAAGATGAAAATCGTCGCTACCAGCAGGGCCGCCGTCACACCCAGAACCGCCTTCTTATGCTTTATGGCAGCGTCCAGCGCGCGTGCATACACGCCACGCAGTTTACGAGTCATCCACGGCTCCTTGTCGTGTCCTTCCTTTACCTTTCCACCTAAAAGATAGCTACATAGAACCGGAGTTAGAGTGAGGGCCACCAAAGTGGACGCGCATAGAGAAGTTATGAACGCTATTCCGAGCGGCACGAGCAGCCTTCCTTCCATTCCGGAAAGGAAAAAGAGGGGAACGAAACTTACTATAATTATAAGAGTCGAGTTAAGGATAGGCATACGAACCTCTTTCGAGGCCTCGAAAACGACATTCAGCGTAGATTTTCTCTGTTCGGAAGGCAAATGTCGGTTCTCACGTAATCGTTTGAACACGTTTTCCACATCCACTATGGCATCGTCCACGAGCGAGCCTATCGCTATGGCCATACCACCCAGACTCATAGTATTTATGGTAAGCCCCATAAACTTAAGGGTGAGTACGGATATCACTAACGATAAAGGAATGGTCACCAGCGAGATAAGCGTAGTCCTAACATTCATCAGGAAAATGAAGAGAACTATCACCACGAACAATCCGCCTTCCAGAAGCGACTTCTTGACATTATCTATGGAGCTGTTTATGAACCTCTCCTGCCTGTAAATGTCCGTCGACATCTCCACATCCGCAGGAATCACCTCTCGCAGTTCGTCGAGCGCCTTGTCTATCTTAGCGGTAAGTTCTATCGTGCTCACGTTAGGCTGTTTGGTGACGGTAATCATCACCGCCTGCCGGCCGTCTTTCGAAGCCACGCCCATCTTCGGAGAATGATTGCCAATCTTCACCTGCGCCACATCCTTCAGCATCACCGGAGCGCCACTGAAGTCCGTCACATAGGCCTTGGCCAATTCCTCCACATCGTCCGTGGACAGCACTCCGCGAATGATGTACTCGTTACCATATTCATACAGGACGCCCCCGGACGTGTTCTGATTCATACTCTGCACTGCGTCGCACACCCCGGAGAGGGACACGCCGTAATGCTTCATCCTGGACGGGTCGAGCAAAATCTGGTACTCCCTTATCTCGCCGCCTATCACGGACACCTGAGCCACACCACCCGTAGAAAGCAGTCGAGGCCTGATGGTCCAATCCGCAAGCGTTCGCAAATCCTGCATAGACGTCTCCCCATCCTTCGAAGTCAGAGCCACGAACATCAATTCGCCCAAGATGGAGGATTGCGGTCCAAGCGTAGGGTTACCCACTCCTTCCGGAAGTTCATCCTTTACGGTAGCTATCTTCTCGGAGACTATCTGTCTCGCGAGGTAAATGTCCGTTCCCCAATTAAACTCCACCCACACTACCGAAAATCCCGTAGTGGAAGAGGAGCGCACACGTCTTACGTCCGTAGCGCCGTTAACGGCAGTCTCCACAGGGAAAGTCACCAGCCTCTCCACCTCTTCGGGAGCCATACCAGTGGCTTCCGTCATAATCACGACAGTCGGCGCATTGAGGTCCGGGAACACGTCCACGTCCATATTGGAAGCGGTATACACCCCGGCTATCATAAGGAGCACCGAAAGGACCAGGACCAGAGGCCTGTTATTCAAAGAGAATTTGATAATCTTATTCAGCATGGCTCCTAATGGTTATGTGTATGTCCCGGAATAGCTGCCGAAGCAGATGCAAATCTCACATTATAAGCGCCTTTAGTTACCACTTCGTCGCCCTCGTGAAGGCCTTCGAGAATCTCGACCCTGCTACCATCGCCACTGCCTACCGACACCACTTGCTTTCTGAACACTTCCTCGTCTTCCTTCACGAATACGGAGAACACTCCCTGCTCTTCTATCAGCGAAGACACCGGAACGGAAATCACGTCCTTTTTAGAATCGCACAAAAGATAAACTTCGGCATAAGTCCCCGGAAGCAGATTCGATGCATTTTCGAACTCGAAAGTCACCGGAACATAAGCCCCGTCCGCGGAGCGTCCATAGGAAATAAGTTTCCCGGCCAATTTGTCCAATCTATAAAGTCCCTGCCCGTCCGCTGTCCGGAAATTCGCCGATACGATGCTGCCTAATCGATGTGCATCCCTCTGGGACACGTCTGCGCGAAGCAGAAGCCTTTCATTAGAAGCCACCACCGCGAGTGGAGCTCCCGTCTCGACCCTCTGGCCGGCACCTACCGACACGGAAATCAGATAACCCTTTGAAGGAGCCTTTATGCTAAGGCCCTTATCTCCCATTTCTGCGCATTGTCCTTCGTAGGTCGCCTTCGCCAGTTCATAGCGCATCTTCACCTGGTCGAACTCCTGAGCGGAAATAATCCTATCCTTCACCAATTCCTCAGCCCTACGATACTCTCTTTCAGCAGTTTCGTATTCCAGTTTCGCCTTCAACGCCGCATCGCCATCGGTCAGATTGGCCGTAGCGAGATAAAAGAGCGTCTCACCTTTCTCGACCGGGCTACCCTCGACCAGAGCACTTCGAGCCGGTGCGATTACACCATTACTCGGTGCAGTGAGAGTAATTTCTGCGCCCACCGGGCTAAGCAACTTTCCGCCCGTATGGATGACAGAGGCAAACGGAGCCTTCTGCAGCCTTTCCGTTTCCATGCCAATGGCTTCGGCCTGCTCGTGCGAGAAATGCACTTCGCCGGCGTGCAATGATTCGCTATGAGACTTGCTCATAGCCGGCTCATCGTGCGAATGAGCGGAGTGGTCGTGGCCGTGCGAATGGTTATGGCCATTATGACAAGAGCATAGGGTGAGGGCGCATAGGCCCATTATCATATATCTGACTTTCATCTTATTAATAAGTTATTATCCAGAAAATAGCACGACGTCACCCGGCTCCTATGCCGAATAACGTCGCCAAATTTATAAAACTATTTCTGCAACTCGGTTGCAAAGAACGGGACTAATCCATCTGGGCGATGAACTCCAGATCCAAATCTCCTATCAAAGCCTCTATCTCAGCAGAACTTTCAATCCAATTTTTTACTTCCATTGACATAACCATTTCGTTTTTGTTAATGCAAAGGTACTCCTCCACATTGACAACTTATGTCAATGAAATGCGTTTTTATGAGCGAACCCCTTAAAAATTCTCTTTATGGATTTCGAAGTAGGCCTGAGGGTGAGCGCATACAGGGCACACCTCCGGTGCTTCGGTTCCTACGACGATGTGTCCGCAATTACGACACTCCCACACCTTTACCTCGCTTCTCTTAAATACTTCTGCGGTCTCCACGTTATGGAGCAAAGCACGATAGCGCTCCTCGTGACGCTTCTCTATAGCCGCTACGCCGCGGAACTTGGCTGCAAGTTCCGGAAAGCCTTCCTCATCGGCCGTACGGGCGAAGCCTTCGTACATATCCGTCCATTCGTAATTCTCCCCTGCTGCCGCTGCCGCCAGATTCTCGGCAGTGTCACCTATGCCGTTCAATTCCTTGAACCAGAGTTTGGCGTGTTCCTTTTCGTTATCGGCCGTCTCCAGGAAAAGAGCAGCTATCTGTTCAAATCCCTCTTTCTTAGCCTTCGATGCGAAATAAGTGTATTTGTTACGAGCCTGCGACTCTCCTGCAAATGCAGCTTCCAGATTTTTCTCGGTCTGGGTTCCCGAATACTTTGTAGACATAATATATGTGTTTTAATGTTAGTACTTTAAATACTCATTTACCGCATTGATGATAAACTTTTTTACTTCTCCCCAATCTACCTCTTTCAAAAACTAAAGATTGAATCTTTTTTAGAAGGTCCAATGTGTTTGGACTGATGGATTCATATTGTAACATCTGAATGATTCTTTAGGAGTAGATGATAATGCGGAAATAAAAGATAGAGCTTTCGGATCCAATGACCGCAGGTTTTGCGCTATATGTGTTATTCGTTGTAGCCCGTATCTACTTACCAGAAGCCTCCAATCGTTGAATTTTCCCAACTCCAGGACACGGCCAACTACGAATGGTGCATTTAATTCCAAATCAATGCCATCCTTTTCCACATCCCAGAAGAGAAAATCCGAGAAAGAATTGATATAATTACTATCGCTCATAATGACAAATATATAAAAAGACTAACAGAAACGCAAGCAAATGGTCGTGAACGAGAACAAAATGGCTTTCTGCGAGAAATGGAAGCGACGGACTGAGCCAAGAGTAGCGGTCTTGTTTCTTTTGACCACGGTTGCCGCGAGGGTATATGCGGAGCATAGAAAGCGACTTGTAGTCAAATATCTGGTGGGACATTATTAACAGGCACCGGGGCAAACAGTCTTCGGTCTCTAAAGTTCAAGCGCTACGCCGAGCTCGATGGGGCGGCTCGCTTGCGCTTGACTTTAGCGATTAGCAGTTCCCGTACGGCCAAACCCGCCTTTCACCGGATGAAACGATGTTTTGGTGCTTCCCATCCGGCCAAACAGGCTTTTCACCGGACGAAATGACCTTGAGGGCACTGCCATCCGGCCAAAGCCGCGATCCACCGGACGGGATGCCATTGAGACTAGCTCATCAAAATCACTTTGGCAGCCAATGTGCCACAGAACGCGTATATCGATACCTCCTTGCCAAGGTGAAGAGATTTTGAGTGCACTCTACGCCATCCTCTCTGCCAAAGTGAATTTGCGGAAACCTGCGAATCAACAAGTAAAGCCAAAGCAACAGGGCAACCGTCTGCCAGAACAAAGACGCTTGAACCCTCCGCGGGAATTGGACTTGGAGGAGTCCTCCCTGAGGGCGGAAAAGAGAAACGACTGAGAATAAATCATTTGAAAAAATTTTTAATAAATTTATAAATATTTTTACAAAACAGTCGGAAAATTCGGTTTTTTGTCGTACCTTTGTCTTCGGTTAGTTAGTAGTAATATTATATTTTTCACCTATGAAAGACACAGGTTATCCTATATTTAGACCGAAGTTTTTCGGTCTTTTTAGGAAGGGTCATTATAGTAAAAAAACATTTGTTTCCGATTTAATAGCTGGTGTGATAGTGGGCGTAATAGCACTTCCACTTGCTATTGCCTTCGGTATAGCCAGCGGCGTAAGCCCTGAGCAGGGACTCATCACCGCCATCGTGGCAGGCTTTCTCATAAGCTTCTTCGGCGGCTCGAACTTTCTCATAGGAGGCCCTACCGGCGCATTCATCGTGATAGTCGCGGGAATAATCGCCCAATACGGTATGAGCGGCCTTATAATAGCCACTATAATGGCCGGCATAATCTTGATAGTAATGGGATTGTGCAAGCTGGGAGGCATCTTCAAGTTCATCCCCTATCCTATTATAGTAGGATTCACGAGCGGTATCGCCGTGACCATCTTCTCCACGCAGATGAAGGACTTTTTCGGATTTACCGGAAGCGTACCGTCATCTTTCATTCCAGAATGGGGATACTACCTGTCCCACTTGGCAGAAATAAATTGGCAGGAAGCCATCGCAAGCCTCGCGGCACTGGGAATCATCATCCTCTGGGGCAGATTCAACAAGAAAATCCCCGGATCGCTGATCGCCCTGATTATAGGCACTGCGGCATCCGTGCTCCTGAGCAAATGCGCCGGAATCGAATTGGCCACCATAGGCAGCAAGTTCCCGGAGCTCGCAAACGGTCTGACCATCCCGACGCCTACCGCACCGAAAGTGGACTTTCAGACAGTGCGAGGACTGGTGTCGCCGGCATTCACCATCGCCATTCTCTGCGCCATCGAATCGCTTATGGCGGCTATGGTCGCGGACGGCGTGACGGGAAAACATCATAATGCGAATACGGAGCTCATCGGTCAGGGAATTGCCAATATCATCACCCCTCTTTTCGGAGGCATACCGGCTACCGGAGCCATAGCCCGCACGATGGCCAGCATAAACAACGGAGGAAAGACTCCGGTTACGGGCATAGTGCACGCCATAGTGCTGCTACTCATCTACTTGCTTCTTATGCCTTATGCGGTCTTCATCCCGCTTTCGACACTTGCCGCCATACTCGTGATGGTAGCCTATAATATGAGTGAATGGAGGAGCTTCAAATACCTGCTTCGCGGTGACAAATCGGACGTAGCAGTGCTCCTGCTCACCTTCCTGCTCACCGTAATCGTAGACCTTACGGTGGCCATAGAAATAGGCCTTCTTCTCTCTGTAGTGCTATTCGTAAGACGCGTAATGAAAACATCTTACATAAGTAAAAGCGAATCCGACAAGGTCGCCGCCAGCGAGGACGAGGGAAATCTTTCGCCGGACGACACGCCTATGCTAGACATTCCTAAGGGAGTGGCAGTATACGAAATCAGCGGACCTTTCTTTTTCGGACTGGCCAATCGTTTCGAGGAGTTCGAGCAGAGAAGCGGCGAGCGCACCCAGGTTAGAATCATACGAATGAGGAAAGTGCCTTTCATCGACTCGACCGGTGTTAACAACCTGAAGAACCTGATAGAGCGCAACCATAAAAGAGGCATAAAGATTATCCTCTCGGGAGTGACTCCTGCAGTTCAGGACACGCTTCACAAATTCGGACTGGACAAGACACTGTCGGACGGCTGCATACAGCCGCATATCATTCCGGCACTTGCGAAGGCGAAAGAGCTCTTACATTAGACTCTGGAGTACGGATTCGGCCTTCACCTTATCGATAATGGCGCAAACCACCTTATAGGCGTCGCCATCGACAGTATAATCGGCAGGAACGGCGAACTTTACTCGCCCCTGCCTTTTTAGTTTACGCGCGAGAGCGTGCTTCTTCTCGTCGCCCTGCTTATAGACGGCGATGGAATTACCTCCGAACATACTGACTATCTTCATACAAGGGACATCCGTCTCTCCGTCGCCGAAATAAATCATATTAGGGAAAGGCACGCGCTTCTTCTCCTCGGCCATAGAGGAATTGAGACGAACGCTGTCGCGAGCGCTGAAGATACCTTTGTTTATCTTAAAGAGGAACTGAGTCTTATTAGTGGAATCCACCGCGATTCCCGGCCACACCGCCTCTCCGTTTTCGTCGTAAATGAAACTGCCTGCGAACACATAGCGAAATTCCTTAGCGATGGTGGTACCCTCGACTATTTCCTTAAGTCCACTGGAATTGATGTAGTGCTCCACCTTTATGCCGCGAGACTTTCCGTAGTCGTTCACGAGCTTGAACCACTGCTCGACGCCGGGGAAAAACTCCACGGACTTTCCGAAAGTCTTGAAATCCTTCTGGCGAAGGTGTATCCCCTTCACCTTAGCCTCGTCGTACATAAGCTTCATATAAGACAGCACGTTTGATGCATCCTGTCCCACCGCTATCTGATTGCTCATAGACCAGAATTCCTGAGGGGTCGAGCCCACGGCTTGAATGAATCCGAACTCCTGCATATTACCCGGAGCGAGAGTTCCGTCGAAATCATAAATAAGTGCTACTATCGGTTTTTTCATACCCAAAAGTATAATAATTCGTCAAAAATCGTCTTTACATAGGGCCCTTTTCGCCACCAAATAACGACTTTCACCACAAAGATGAGTATTTTTCGCCACATTATAAAGAGAATACGGCTTTTTAAGGGAGTCAAAGTTTATCTTTGTGCAACAAATTTTTCGAAATTATGCACAATTATCTAAATGATTTACACAGCACGATAAAGAACAACTGGGACAAACCTGCCCTTTGTTTCTTTCAGGGCGAAACCATAACATTTGAAGGATTGGCCCGACACATCGCAAAATTCCAAATATTTTTCGACGAGCTCGGAGTCAAGAGAGGCGACAAAATCGCACTCTGCGCCAAGAACTCTAACAGATGGGCCGTTTCATTCCTGGCAGGAACCACCTACGGAGCCGTAGTAGTTCCTATTCTCTCCGACTTCCTTCCGGACAGCGTCAATTCTCTGGTAGACCACTCGGACAGCGCAGTTCTCTTTACCGACGAAGAAATCTGGAACAAACTGGACATCACCAAGATGCCTAAAGTGAAGATAGTCATAAATCCGGACGATTTCAGACTTCTCTACTACTCAGAACAAAACTTCAAGACTATATATGACGACTTAGACAAGAGCTTCGCATCCAAATATCCTAATGGCTTCGGTAAGGAAGATTTGGAGTTCAGGGTTGACGACAGTAACCTAAACGACCTTGCGGTCATCAACTACACCTCCGGCACTACCAGTGCACCTAAGGGAGTTATGCTGTCTTACAAGAACATAAGCGCATCCATCGAGTACGCTATCAGTCACGTTCACTGTACGGCAGGCGAGACCATCGTATCTATGCTTCCTATGGCTCACATCTACGGACTGGTGTTCGAATTCCTATATCCTCTTACCTGCGGAGTTTGCATCTACTATCTGGGCAAGTCTCCGGCTCCGTCACTTCTTTTGAAAGCGATGAAGACAGTGAAGCCATACGTGGTCATCACAGTGCCGCTTGTTATGGAAAAGATCTACAAATCTTCCCTCAAGCCGGCGCTCAGCAAACCGGCAGTTAAGGTCTTGTCTCACATACCAGGCCTTAACCAAATCATATTCAAGAAAGTTCGTGGCGCATTGGCAGTTGCGTTCGGAGGAAAAGTCCGTCACTTCATTATGGGTGGCGCAGCGCTCAATCCGGAGGTCGAGAACTGCTTCCACAAGATTGGCCTGAATTATACCATAGGTTATGGTATGACGGAGGCTGCTCCTCTCATCGCATACGAGGACTGGAGAAAGTTCGCCAAGGGCTCTTGCGGTAAGAAAGTGGACTGCGCAGAGGTTAGAATCGATTCGGAGGACCCACAGAGAATCGCAGGCGAAATCCAGACTAAGGGTGACAATATCTGTATGGGATATTATAAGAACCCTGAGGCTACCGAGGCTGCATTCACTGAAGACGGATTCCTTAAGACGGGCGATCTCGGCGTAATCGACAAAGAAGGTAACATCTACATCAAGGGCCGTTCTAAGAATATGATTCTCAGCGCTTCAGGCCAGAATATCTATCCGGAGGAAGTGGAAGCAGTGGTTAACTCACAGCCTTTCGTAACCGAATCGGTAGTAGTGGACAGGGCATCGAAGCTCGTGGCTCTCGTCTATCTCGATCAAGATGCCATCAAGAAGGCCGGACTTGACGAAGAGGCCATCTCGGACATCCCTGAGAACATAAGAATAAGCGCTAACAAGTCACTTCCTAACTACAGTAAGATTACTAAAGTGGAAATCGTGCTTGAGCCATTCGCCAAGACTCCTAAGATGAGTATCAAGCGATTCCTTTACAAATAATAGAATTGACATTTTGTCAGTGGAATGGAAATTGCGTTTTCTCTAGGCAGAAAACGCAATTTTTATATATCATGAAAGGACAAATAGGTGTAACAACCGAGAATATATTTCCGGTTATCAAACAATTTCTTTATAGCGACCACGAGATTTTTCTTCGTGAACTTGTAGCTAACGCAGTCGACGCCACCAGCAAGATTAAGGCATTGGCATCGACCGGTGAATACAAAGGCGAACTAGGCGAGCTGAAGGTCACCGTCGAACTCGACGAAAGCGCCAAAACGCTGAAGATTACCGATAGAGGTATAGGTATGACTGCCGAAGAGGTAGACAAGTACATTAACCAGATAGCCTTCTCATCAGCCGGGGAGTTTCTGGAGAAGTACAAGGACCAGGCAAGCGGTATAATTGGCCATTTCGGTCTGGGATTCTATTCTGCGTTTATGGTAAGCACGAAGGTTACCATAGAGTCGCTCAGCTATCGTGAAGGTGCGAAACCGGTGTTCTGGTCTTGCGACGGCTCTCCGGAGTTCGAGATGGGCGAATGCAAGAAGGAAGACAGAGGTACGGTAATCACTCTTTATCTGGACAGCGACTCCGACGAGTTCGCCCATAAGGAGAGAATCTCTGCTCTGCTTAACAAATACTGCAAATTCATGCCGTTCCCTGTAGAATTCGACGGAAAGGTCGTAAATTCAGTGGAGCCCATCTGGACAAAAGCCCCTTCAGAGCTGAAAGAAGAAGACTATATCAATTTCTACCACGCCCTCTACCCTATGGAGGAGGATCCGATGTTCTACATTCACCTTAACGTAGACTATCCGTTCACACTTACCGGTGTGCTCTACTTCCCTAAGATTAAGGAGAGAATGGCGATAGACAAGAACAAGATACAGCTTTACTGCAATCAGATGTTCGTCACGGACCACGTGGACAACATAGTTCCAGACTTCCTGACACTTCTTCACGGTGTCATCGACTCTCCGGACATTCCGCTGAATGTCAGCCGTTCATATCTTCAGTCCGATGCCAATGTCAAGAAGATAAGCACTTACATCACAAAGAAGGTATCCGACAGACTTGAGGAAATCTTCAAGGAGCAGCGCGAGACATACGAGCAGAAATGGGACAACATCAAGCTCTTCATAGAGTATGGTATGCTTTCCGACGAGAAGTTCTGCGAGCGCGCTATGGAATTCGCCCTTCTTAAGGACACCGAAGGCAAGTACTACAGCATCGAAGAGTACCGTAAATCCATAGAGGAGAACCAGAAAGACAAAGACGGCAAGCTCGTATTCCTCTACGCCACCAATCCGGAAGAGCAATACACCTCCATCAAGGCGGCTAAGGATTTGGGATACAACGTACTCCTTATGGACTGCGAGCTCGATGCACACTTCGTAGGATTGCTGGAGCAGAAGATAGAAAACAGCCGCTTCGCCCGCGTGGATTCGGACGCTGCCGCTAACCTGATTCCTAAACAGGACGAGGTGAAGCCGGAGATGAGCGACGACGACAAGAAGGCCCTCAGCGAGCTTTTCAAGGCCGCCCTGCCTACCGGAACCGAGTGGGAGATCGAACCTGCCAATCTGGGCGAAAACGCCGAGCCGGTACTCATCACCCAGAACGAGTTTATGCGCAGATGGCGTGAAATGTCCTCTATAGGAGGTGGTATGAACTTCTACGGCTCTTTGCCTGAGTCATATACCGTTAAGGTAAATATGGAGAACCCTGTAATCGGCAAGATCTGGGCGGACAAGGAGAATACCGGAGACGCTCTCCACCAGGTAGTGGATTTGGCCCTGCTTTCAAAGGGACTCCTTAAGGGTAAGGATTTGGCAGAGTTTATCGCCAGAAGCGAAGAATTGCTTAAGAATTAGTCTTTCCAGACTTTTAGATATTGCTGTAAGGCCCACATTTCGTCACGGAAATGTGCGGCCTTATTAAATTCCAGCTCGGAGGCGGCTCGGTGCATCTGCGCCTTGTCGTCTTCGATTAGCTTTTCTACCTGACTGCGGGACATACTCCTGATGACAGGGTCTTGCAGGACGGCTGCCAAGTCGGCCCTGATGTGCCCGTCTTCGAAGGCATCGCCTGGGAGTCTGAGCGAATCGTGGCCAAGTCCCACGCTGACAGAGCCCTTCCCCAAATCGGAAGGATTAGGGATATAGCGCGGATCGTCGTAAGAATTGGCCGCACTCACCCTGCCGCTAAGCTGGGTGGCCAAGACGTTATGCTTCACCTCCACGCCCTTAGGGGTAATGTGATGGAGTTCGTTGTATTCGATCTGCTTCTGGCGTCGACGATTAGTCTCGCGAATGGTGGCGGCCATAGAATCGGTGATCTTGTCGGCGTACATTATGACCAATCCGTGCACGTTTCTGGCAGCACGGCCTGCCGTCTGGGTCAGGGCACGAGTCGTCCTCAGGAAGCCCTCCTTATCGGCATCGAGAATGGCCACGAGCGACACTGACGGAATGTCCAATCCCTCGCGCAGCAAGTTCACTCCTATCAACACGTCGAAAAGTCCGTTCTTGAAGTTCTCTATAATCTCCACACGCTCGGTAGTGTCCACATCGGAATGGATATAGGCGCAGCGCACCCCGATGTTCCGCAGATACTTATCCAACTCCTCGGCCATACGCTTGGTAAGAGTGGTTACCAATGTCCTCTCCTCCACCTCGGTGCGTTTCTTGATTTCCTCTACCAAGTCATCGACCTGATTCTCGATGGGACGCACTTCTATAGGCGGGTCCAGAAGTCCGGTCGGCCTTACCACCTGCTCCACCACCAGTCCCTCGCTCTTTTCGAGCTCATAATCGGCAGGAGTCGCACTGACATAGACGCATTGGCCCGTAATATCTTCAAACTCCTCGAAGGTCAGAGGACGGTTATCGGAAGCGGCAGGAAGCCGGAATCCGTACTCCACCAACGTCTGCTTGCGACTGCGGTCTCCCCCGAACATCGCGTGCACCTGAGGGATGGTCACGTGAGACTCGTCGATGAAGGTTATGAAATCTTTCGGAAAATAGTCTAAAAGGCAGAAAGGTCGCTGGCCCGGTTTTCTTCCGTCGAAATAACGGCTGTAGTTTTCGATGCCAGTACAGTAGCCCAGTTCCTTTATCATCTCGAGATCGTTCTCGACACGCTGCTGTATACGCTTGGCCTCGAGCGGTTTGCCTATTTCCTCGAAGTAGTTTATCTGCTGATAGAGGTCGTCCTGAATGGCACTCACTGCCGCGATGCTCCTCTCTTTCGTGGTCACGAAATTACCTGCCGGGTAGATGTCGACTTCGCCGAGTTCCTCTATAGTGGCTCCGCTCGCAGGCTCTATGGATAAGATCCTATCCACTTCGTCGCCGAAAAACTCTATTCTCACGGCGCGGTCGGCTCCACCAGGGAAAACATCCACGCTATCGCCCTTGGTTCTGAAACTTCCTCGGGTAAAATCCCCTTCCGTTCGCGAATAAAGCGCATCCACTAGCTTGTAGAGCAGAGAAGTCTGACTACGCCGCTCTCCCTTTACCACATGAACCGTCTGGGCGTGAAAGTCTTCCGGATTTCCTATACCGTAAAGGCAACTCACGGAAGAGATGACTATCACGTCGCGCCGTCCGCTAAGGAGGGCACTTGCGGCACTCAAGCGGAGCTTTTCTATCTGGTCGTTAATGGAGAGGTCCTTTTCGATGTAGGTATCGGTCGTAGGCAGATAGGCCTCCGGCTGATAATAATCGTAGTAGGACACGAAATACTCGACAGCATTGGCCGGAAAGAAGGACTTGAATTCTCCGTAGAGCTGTGCGGCCAGCGTCTTGTTGTGACTTAGAATCAGGGCAGGCCGCTGGAGATTCTCGATGACATTAGCCATAGTGAAGGTCTTGCCGGAACCGGTCACACCGAGCAAGGTAACGTCGCTCACGCCGCTTTTCAGGGCCGAGGTAAGCTGCTCTATCGCCTTAGGCTGGTCGCCCGACGGCGTATAGTCCGATTCCAACTTGAATTTCACTTAGTCTTTTTTATCGAGTGACGAAAAGAATTTCCAGTGAAAGATAATTAGATAGAACGCGCCACAAGTCACGCAGGCGTCGGCAAAGTTGAACACCGGCGGGAAGAATGTGGCTGAGAACATATCCACCACCTTACCGAACATAAACGGAGCATAGTCCCAGATGAGTCCGTAGAAAAGGCAGTCGACGATGTTTCCTATGGCACCAGCCGTAATGAAGGTAAGTCCCACGAGCACGCCCGTAGGAGCCTCCCCCTTCTTATTGAGCTTGTCAATCCACCAAATCAAGAATCCGGAAAGGCACACCCTGAAGAAAGACAGGATGAACTTTCCCACAGCTCCGCCGAACTTCATTCCGAAAGCCATACCCTCGTTTTCCACGAAGCATAGCCGGAACCAGTCGCCAAACACAGGTATAACCTCGCCAAGACTCATATTGGTCTTGACGAGTACCTTTATCACTTGATCTACTACAACCAGCAAGACTCCGAGCATAAGGAGTCTTGCGCCTTTTGAGATCTTCATATATTAGTTCTTGCCTTGTTTAGCCAGCATCTCCTTAGCCTCTACGGTAAGGGTAGCATGAGGGACGAGCCTGAGCCTTTCCTTAGGGATGAGCTTACCGGTCACACGGCACACGCCATAAGTCTTGTTCTCGATGCGAACGAGCGCTGCCTCGAGGTTCTGTATGAACTTATACTGACGCTGTGCGAGCTGGCTTGCCTCTTCTTTAGATCGCTGCATAGCACCGTCATCCTCCACTGTCTTGAACGATGGAGACGTGTCATCCACATCGTTAGCTCCGCCACTTCTGGCCAATTCACGATACGTATTATACTCCGCTTTCGCCTTCGAAAGCATTTCTTCAATAATAGTCTTGAATTCAGCGAGTTCCTCGTCTGAATAGCGATTTTTCAATTCCTCTGCCATAACTATTTACGTATTACTTTTATTTTTATAGTATCCTTATCCCATTCCACGCAAGCCGCATCTTCGCCGGCCTCGGCCAATGGTCTAAGTTCGAGAGTAGAGCTGAGAGTCTGCTGGCAGACATAGTCCTTATACTGCTCGAGGGCCTCTTCTATGCTCTTGAAAGCCTGTCCGTCAGCATAAATCACTGTCTGAATCCTATCGGTTATCTCAAATCCACTGTCCTTTCTCAAATTTTGTATAGGGTGTATCAATTCACGCGCATTTCCCTCACGAACGAGTTCGTCGGTCTGGACGATGTCGAGAGCTATCGTAAGAGAGCCCTCCGTAGCCACGAGCCAGCCCGGCATATCCTCGGAATTGATTTCGTAATCACCCTTGTTCAAGACTACGTCTCCACCCGGAAGGCTGAGGGTATAAGCTCCCTCGCTGCACTCTATCTGAGCTATCTGCTCCTGACTCAAGGTCGCGAACGAAGCCGCGATTTCCTTCATCTGCTTTCCGTAGATCTTACCCAAAGTCTTGAAGTTAGGCTTGATCTTCTTAGTGATGATGCCCACGGTATCGTGCAGGAATTCCAGCTGCTTTACATTCACCTCGGTAAGGAAAATGTCCTTAACTCGCTCGATATGAGCCTTTACCTTATCGTCGATAACCGGAACGAGCACCTTCGCCAGAGGTTTGCGGACATTTATGCCCACCTTCTTTCTCAGGGCCAATACCATCGAAGACGCCTTCTGCGCGAATGCCATACTGTCCTCGAGTTCGCTGTCTATCAGCGATTCGTTCACTGCCGGCATAGGGAGATAGTGCACCGAACCTGCCTCAGGGCAGAGGTCGCGGAACAGCTGATCCATAAAGAATGGAGCGATCGGTGCGCCCAGCAGAGCCACGCTCCTAAGCACCTCGTACAAAGTAGTGTATGCGGCCAATTTGTCCTCGCTCATACCATTTCCCCAGAGACGCTTCTTATTAAGGCGGATATACCAGTTACTCAAATCGTCACACACGAAATCCTGGATGAGTCGACCTGCGAGAGTGACGTCGTAATCCTCGTAAGCAGCCTCCACCTGCTTGCACAGGGTGTTGAGACGGCTCATAATCCACTGGTCGAACATAGGACGCGCACTCACCTCGACAGTCGGCCCGCAAGGGTCGAATTTGTCGATATTGGCATAAAGGGCGAAAACCGAATAAGAGTTGTAGAGGGTTCCGAAGAACTTGCGGCGAACCTCGTCCACCCCCGCCTCGTCGAACTTCAAGTTATCCCACGGCTGCGCGTTCGTGAGCATATACCAGCGAAGGGCATCGGCGCCGTAAGTATCGAGAGCCTGGAACGGGTCCACAGCATTGCCAAGTCGCTTGGACATCTTCTCACCCTTCTTATCGAGTACCAATCCATTAGAAATCACGCGCTTGAATGCAGGAGTTCCGCTTACCATAGTGTGGATGGCGTGCAGAGTATAGAACCATCCGCGAGTCTGGTCCACACCCTCTGCGATGAAGTCGGCGGTAGAGCCGAAGTCGGCGCTGTCCAGACCACGAAGACCGGTCTGCGCGTAAGGCATGGCGCCGCTGTCGAACCACACGTCGATAAGATCGCTCTCGCGCTTCATCTTGTTACCGCTCTCGCTGACGAGGAAAATTTCGTCTACATAAGGGCGGTGAAGGTCTATCTTGTCGTAATTAGCCTTAGACATGTCTTCAGGGTCGAAGCCTTTTTCGGCCAATGGGTTACTGCTCATAAAACCGGCAGCTACCGACTTTTCGATCTCTGCGTAGAGCTCCTTTACCGAGCCTATGCACTTCTCTTCCTTACCGTCTTCGGTACGCCAAATCGGAAGCGGTGTGCCCCAATAGCGGCTTCTGGACAAGTTCCAATCCTGTATATTCTCGAGCCACTTGCCAAATCGTCCGGTACCCGTAGCTTCCGGCTTCCAGACTATGTGCTCGTTAAGTTCCATCATCTTCTCACGCACTGCGGTAGTCTTAATGAACCACGAATTAAGCGGGTAGTAAAGGACCGGCTTGTCGGTTCTCCAGCAATGCGGATATGTGTGTACGTGCTTTTCTATCTTGAATGCCTTGTTCTCGCTCTTGAGCATCACGCAGATGTCGATGTCAAGCGTAGGAGCGTCCGCTGCGAGGGAACTGTCATAGGCGTTCTTCACATAACGGCCTGCCCACTGCGAATACTCAGGCACGTTCACGCGAGTCTTCACGTATTCAGAATCCAAGTCCTCGATGCGATAGAAACGGCCGCGAGGATCTACCTGCGCCTCCATGTCTCCGTTCTTGTCCACCACGTAAAGTCCCGGAACGCCGGCAGCCTTCGCCACCTTCGCATCGTCGGCACCGAAGGTAGGCGCGATGTGAACTATACCGGTAGTGCCCTCCTCGGTGGTGACATAGTCGCCAAGTATCACGCGGAAAGCGCCTTCGCCCGGATTAAACCACGGGATCAACTGCTCGTAGCGCATGCCCTCGAGTTCGCGACCCTTGAAGGTACCCGGCAGGATCTCATACGTAATCTTGTCGTTAAACCAGCTGTGCACCAGCGCCTGGGCCAATATATAAACGGCCGGCTTCCCTGTATATGGGTTCGTGCTCTTCACACGGACATAGTCGATGTTAGGATTCACACAAAGAGCGGTGTTACTAGGAAGGGTCCACGGAGTGGTAGTCCAAGCGAGGAAATACTCATCTTCCTTACCCACAACCTTAAACTGCACGCAGCAAGTGGTGTCCTTTACGTCGCGGTAGCATCCAGGCTGATTCAACTCGTGCGAACTCAGTCCCGTACCCGCTGCCGGACTGTAAGGCTGGATGGATTTGCCCTTATAGAGATAACCCTTACCGTAGATGTCCTTCAAAAGATACCAAAGGGTCTCGATATAACGGTTATCATAAGTGATATACGGGTCGTCCATATCTACCCAGTACCCGATTCTGTCGGTAAGGTTACGCCACTGGGCGGTATATTTCATAACCTCTTCGCGGCACACCTTGTTATACTCGGCTATGCTTATCTTAGTTCCGATATCTTCCTTAGTGATACCCAACTTTTTCTCCACACCGAGCTCCACAGGCAGTCCGTGGGTGTCCCATCCCGCACGACGGCGCACCAGATAACCGCTCTGCGTCTTGTAACGACAGATGGCATCCTTTATACTGCGGGCCATCACGTGATGGATACCGGGCATACCGTTAGCACTTGGCGGTCCCTCGAAGAAAATGAACTCCGGCGCACCCTCCCTCAACTCGAGAGATTTTCTGAATGCACCTTCTTTTTCCCACTTTTTGAGCACCTCATTACCGGTGGCTACCAAATCCAACCCTTTATACTCTTTGAATGTCATTTTTTTTATCTATTTTTGAACCTGCAAATATAACGAATTCAAAAGGCAAATACAAATGAACGTTTTAGACATCGTATTAATCATCCTCTTCATTCCGGCCATAATCCGCGGTATAAGTAAGGGATTCATAGAGCAAGTCATAGCGCTCGCTTCGCTTTTTCTCAGCGCATGGCTGGCGTATCTATTTGCAGATAAGGTAGGTACGTGGCTTTCGGCGTATATCGACGGCGTAAGCAAGGAGATTCTCTACATCTTCGCATTCATCATAATTATTATTCTTACGGTGATGCTGCTCAACCTGTTGACCAAGGTGTTGTCGAAAGTCGTAAGCGCCATTTCGCTTGGCTGGCTTAATTCGATTCTGGGGCTTGCCTTAGCCGTATTCAACACGGCACTGATAATCGGCCTCATCTTTTCGGCTTTTTCCTCATTCAATGCCTCAACCTTCCATCTGGGCACGGAATGGATGGACTCCTCAATAATCTACGGATGGATTTCTGACCTCACTCAGACCATCTTCCCATATGTCGAAAACCTCTTCAATCAGATAAGCGATGGCGGAGCACAAATGTGTTAATATCATACTTATAGAGACTTCTACCTCTCTATGTTCGGTGGCATTGAGCCAAGACGGTGTAATCAAATCTTACAGGGAAAGCGCCCAGACTAAGGCGCATGCATCCCTTACCGCACCCTTCGTAAAGGAAGTGCTGGACGAGTGCGGACTTTCCATCCGCGATTGCGATGCTGTGTGCGTAAGTTCGGGCCCGGGCTCCTATACAGGACTTCGCGTAGGCGTGTCCACGGCGAAAGGCCTCTGTTTCGGCGCAGGCATTCCCCTGCTGGCAGTGAGCACGATGGACGTATTGGCCGAAATGGGAAAAGACATCGAATGCCGATTCATCGTGCCTATGATCGATGCCCGCAGGATGGAGGTCTACAGCGCAGTTTATGCCAATTCGCCCGACCAAGACCCGCACCAAATTAGCCCGACCGAGCCGATAGTGGTAGACGAGCACAGCTTCGCGGACAGATTGGCAGAAGGAAAGGTCCTGTTCATCGGAGACGGCGCCGAGAAATGCAGTGCGCTCCTCGCCTGCGACAATGCCATCTTCGAGCAGTGCTGCCCATCCGCAAGCGCGATGGCCAGGCTCGCACAGAAGCTATTCGACGAGGGCAAGACCGAGGACGTGGCCTATTTCGAGCCTTTCTACCTGAAAGACTTCATAGCCACGGTGTCGAAAAAGAAACTCTTCTAGAAAAGTAGCGCCATATCCTTTATTATGGCCGGAGCGGCGACGCTTTCCGGAACGAAAGACCAGTGCCCCACTCCACGAGTCAGGGCCGGCGACACCTCTTCGTGCGCTACGATGAACTTGTAGATCATATCCCTTATCTCCGGATAACGTGCTATGAGTCTGCTCGTAAGCTCCTCGCGGCCAAGTCCCGCCCCGTCACTAAGCAGATTACCGCCGCCTGCAGCGCGATAGGAAGTCATAGCCACCTTATAAGTGGCGTCCATATCGAATTTACGTCCGTCGACGAGGTTACCCATCTTGACGCGCCTTCCCATGGGACGAGTGACATCCACGGTATAATCCACACCTGCAGCGCTGTCGAAGTTAAAGCTCGGAAAATCGAACGACCAGCGCGAGGTGCCATAGCGCTCACTTCCTCGCTCGCTTATGTTAAAGATGTGTCCGTCAGGGCCTATCGTCCTTATCCACTTGTCGTAAGAGAGTTCCAGATAGTTCTTTATCTCGCGGCCCGTGAGAGAGAGCACGCAAAGGCTGTTTTCGTAAGGATAGAGCGTGAACATATCGTTGAATACGAGCTCCCCTTTCGACAGCTTTCCGTTCACCGTAAGCGGCGCACTAAAGGAGATGTCCGCTCCGCTCTCGCTAAGCTGCACCTTATGAATCAAATCCATATAGAAACTCTGTCCGGCGAAGGCGTCTTTAGTGAACATGTCTTCCGAGAGCCTTCCCACGGGCTTTAGGGTAAAGGCCTTCACCTTTTCGAAGTCCGGAGCGAACTCAGCCTTCATCTTAGCATCCGTCTTCGCCGCGTCTATGTCCAGAAGTTCGGGCTTGAGCGATTTCGACACGAGCCTGCCCCTGTCATAGCGAAGAGTCACCGTGGCCTGACCCAGATGCTTGGCACGGCTGCCGGTATTAACCAGACAAATCCCATCGCCCTGTTTAACGAATGGAGCATGGTCGTGCGAGCACAGGAGTACATCCACCCCCTTAAGGCTCTTGAACAGGTCAAGTCCCTGAAATTCTAGCACCTCACCATCGCCCTTACCGGTTCCGCTATGCACGCTGACTACTACCACGTCGGGATTAGTCTTAGCCCTGAGCTCGTCCACACGTCCCTGTACGAAAGGAAGCAGGCTCTCGAATTCCATATCCGGCCACAGGCTCTTGTCCAGCCAAGCCGGAATGTTAGGATTAGTGTAGCCCATCACCAGCACCTTCAGCCCGGCTCTCTTAAAGAGCTTGTATTCCGGAAAATACGCCTTCCCATCGGCTTTCAGGGCATTGCCTGCCATAAACGGGATTCCCTTTCGGGCCAACTCGCCCGCGACCCTGTCGTACACTGCCGGACCCGTCTCGACGTCGTGATTACCCACGACGACGGCATCGTAGCCCATATATGAGGCCAATCGAGAAAAGAGATGCTCGTCCACCGTGTCCACATAATTATAGTAGTAGGTAGCGTTGTCGCCCTGAAGGCAATCTCCGGCATCTATCAAAAGCACGTTATCTCGGCCGGCCGCCGCTCTTATGCTATCCACATAAGTATTCACCGCCATAAGCGAAGGACGCACCGCGCCGTCGACATAAGGGGTGTCGAACCATGCGCCGTGGACATCGTTAGTGGAAAGAATGTGGAGGGTATACTCCCCGTCAAGTCTGGAACAGCCTGCAAACATAGTAGAGGCCAAAATCGCGATTAGAGAAATTCTTTTCATAATGAGAGCAAAAATACATATAAAATCCTTAAATTTGTGCTCCAATTTTCAAAAAGAGATTTATTATGTTTGAAAACCTCAGCGAAAAACTTGAGCGCTCGTTAAAGAATCTGAAAGGTGAAGGCAAAATCACCGAAATTAATATATCCGAAACCCTTAAGGAGGTGCGTAGAGCCCTGCTCGACGCCGACGTAAGCTATAAGGTAGCGAAGGAATTCTGTGACAACGTAAAGAAAAAGGCCATAGGCTCCAACGTCCTGACAGCAGTCAAGCCGCAGCAGATGATGGTGAAGATAGTTCACGACGAACTCACCGAATTTATGGGAAGCGAATCGTCTTCCATTAACCTGAAGGGCTCGCCTGCAGTGGTTTTGGTGGCAGGTTTGAACGGTTCGGGTAAGACCACTTTCAGTGGCAAGCTGGCCCTCTACCTGAAGAAAAAGGGTAGCAAGGTGCTTCTCGCGGCCTGCGATACTTTCAGACCTGCGGCGATAGAGCAGCTCAAGACATTGGCCGAGGGCATAGGGATAAACGTATTCTCCATCGAAGGCGAGAAGGACCCGGTTAAGGTAGCGAATGCCGCGATAGCTCAGGCTCGCGTAGAAGGATATAACGTGGTAATCGTGGATACGGCGGGCCGATTGGCAGTGGATGAGGAGCTCATGCAGGAAATCCGCACTATGCACCAGGCCGTCAAGCCTAGCGAGACCCTGTTCGTAGTCGATGCCATGACTGGTCAGGATGCAGTGCTGAGTGCGAAGGCATTTAACGAGGCCATCGATTACGACGGCGTGGTTCTCACGAAGATGGACGGTGACACCCGCGGAGGTGCGGCGCTTTCGGTCAAGGCCGTGAGCGGCAAGCCTATAAAGTTCGTGAGCACGGGTGAGAAGATGGAAGCGCTCGACGTATTCTATCCGTCACGTGTGGCTGACAGAATTCTCGGAATGGGTGACGTGGTGTCCCTCGTGGAGAAGGCACAGGAGCAGTACGACGAGAAGCAGGCCCGCGAGATGAAGAAGAAAATCGCGAAGGGTCGCTTTAATTTCAACGACTTCTACGACCAGATTCAGCAGGTTCGCAAGATGGGCGACATAAAGGATCTGGCTGGAATGATTCCGGGCATGGACAGGGCCATAAAGGACGTGGATATCGATAACGATAAGGCGTTCAAGGGCACAGAGGCCATCATCAAGAGTATGACTCCTTACGAAAGGGAGCATCCGGAGTGTCTTAACGGTTCTCGCAGACGTCGCATCGCGATGGGTTCGGGTACCACTATCGCCGACGTGAACAAGCTCATCAAGCAGTTCGAAAACTCCCAGAAGATGATGAAGATGGCGATGGACGGTTCCCTCGCCGCTCGTCTGAAGGGAATGAGATAGATTATTTAACTCTCAGATTCATACCGGCTTTTATGGTATCAGGAGCGAGATCCATTACGGCTCGTTCCTCTCCTGCCATACAGAAGCCGCATTTGTCGCATACGCCGGCAGCCTCGCCTGCACACACGTCGCTTCTGGTTCCGTCGGTAAAGATGAAATTACTTATCCAGCACGCCTTCTTGAATTTGAGGTCGCGCATATGGTTAAGTCCCGTTACTGAATTCATTATAGGATAGCCCTTTTTCTTATAGGAGATTATTAGGTCTATCACTTCGTTTCTCTTCTGAGGGCTGAGGGCCAGATGCTCCGTACCCTCGAAAGGAGTATGGAAATTTAGCGAGACCATCTGAAAATAAGGACTATTCTTCACATATTCGATGACCTCGGCCACGTCGTCGACATTAAGAACGTTAATCGCCATATTCGCGCTCAATGCGGGATGACCGCAGGCAGCCACGTTCTTTTCGAGTCTTTCGAATGCGCCCTTTCCGCGAACGGCATCGTGATACTTGCCTATTCCGTCCATAGACACCCATATACTGTCAGCCGACGAACCGGAAAAGTCCTTCTGGGCGTTAGTGGTTATGGTGCAGCTGAAAAAGCCTATGGAATGAGCGAGGGCGCACAGGTCGTTGACGTTCATCCCCTCATCTTCCCACAGGAAAGGCTCGCCTCCTTCGAAATCGACGAAGCGGGAGCCCAGCGAGTAGCAATACTCCAATTCCTTCTTTATCTGAGCGTAAGTCTTGTTAAGAGGATTCTTATGATTATAGACGGAGCAGTGCTTGCAGCTAAGGTTACACCTGTCCGATATGAAAATTACGCTCTGTAGGGGCTTTTTTCTTCCGAAAAACTTAGCGCGTGTCCACCACCAAGCGAGATATGTCATCTGAAAAATATTCATCGTAATATGCGTTTGTCTCTGGCCGCGAAGATAGCACTTTTTAGTAAAGAGAGCAAAAATTATCTTTAGCCCAGCACCACGTCGAGCACCATCATAAGCGCGAAGCCCAGCGCGAACCCTATGGTCCCCACATTCGAGTGCTTACCCTGGGAGTATTCAGGGACCAATTCCTCCACCACCACATAGAGCATAGCCCCTGCGGCAAAAGCCAGCATATAAGGCATTATGCCTATAATCGAAGATGCCAGCAGCAGAACGAGTCCTCCGCCTATGGGTTCCACGATTCCGCTCAAGCTGCCTATCCCGAAAGCCTTCCAGCGCGAATTTCCTGCCGCACGAAGAGGCATAGAGATAATCGCTCCCTCCGGCACATTCTGGATGGCTATGCCCAGCGAAAGTGCGATAGCACCTGCCATATTGAAATCGGCCGCCAGAACTCCTGCGATAGCCACACCCACCGCCATACCTTCCGGGAAATTATGGATAGTCACGGCCAATGTCAGCTTCGCAGTGCGGGACAAACTGCTTTTCGGGCCCTCGGCCTGTCCGCTCGCGTGAATGTGCGGCGTGACATAATCGATGAGCAGCAGAAATGCAAATCCGGCCAGCAGGCCAATGCACGCCGGAACCACGGCGCCTGCACCCTCACCCATATCGATGGCAGGGATAATCAGCGACCACACGGAGGCAGCCACCATAACGCCGGAAGCGAACCCCAGCAAGACCTTCTGTAACATCGCAGGCATATCCCGCTTCATAAAGAATACGAAAGCCGACCCCAGGGCCGTGCCCAGGAATGGAATCAAAAGAGCTGTAAGAACCGGACTCATAGTACACTTTCTATAATAACCGACACGAATATAGTTAAAAATTCCTGTAATATGCAACTGGTGCTCCCGATCAAGGAGGGGAAAGCGCCTACTGAGTTTTCGTCCGGCCAAATAGGCTTTTCACCGGATGGGAAGACTTCTCTAGCAATCTGCGAAAACACATACAGCTACCCATGGCGGCCTTTTCATATTATGCATCAACAAAATACGCAGGCAGGCGGTGATAACTCTTCATATAATTCACTTTGGCAGCCAATGTGCCCTAGAAGACGTATATCGGCACCTCCCTGCCAAGGTGAATCGAAAAAAGTCTCACTTTGGCAAGCCACCCTTAACATAGTGCGCTCTACGCCATCCGCCCTGCCAAAGTGAATTGGCTGAAGCCACTAAAATTTATATGGAAAGGAAAACTAAACAAGAAAAATATTTCGCAAACCGAAAAACACCTTTGAACAACAACCGAACTCTACAGCGTTCTGCTAAGGGTGTAACCTGAAGCCGTCCTCTAGGGCCCAGAAATGAAATCAAAAAAGCACAGAGCCGAACTCGGCCCTGTGCGATTTTACAAATTAGTGTTTACAAAGAACAATCAAATCTAATGTTATGGAACAAAAATAAACCAATGTCCCGCTTCCGTTCCGTCAGATTCGCACCAAATTACCTTGGCTATATATTTTTGTGAATTGTCAAGCGTACCAAGTCCTACCTCCATATTATTTCCATTATAACTAACGGCAAACGCATAAATCTGTCCGGCATCTACTGTCTTATAATCAGCATACTGACCCTCTGGACGTTCAGGTAAGATCTTAAAGGCTTGAGCGATTATCTCATTAGCGATTGACTCTGTTATGGTAACGTTATTACCATCCAGTTTCACATCCTTTATTGCAAAATCAGCTCCATTTTTACCATTTACTGGCATACCCCAAGCAATACCACTCGGATTTCCATTATTTTTAACGAGAGTGTAGGTGTATTGCGTTCCACTTGGTGCTTCGGTTCCTGCTTCCTGCTTAATCTCACAAGATGCGATAACCTTAGATTCTTGCTTGAGTGAAATGGTGTATGTCTTTTCCTTGTTAGGCTTATTCTCAGGAACGACTAAAGTTACCTTGCCATCTGCTGCGACAGAAACTGTTCCTGCAGAAGCACTTAGGCTTAATCCATATTCAGATAGCTTCGTGTAATCGGAAACTGCGACGCCATTTACTTCGACTTTAAGATTTGCTGCAGCGATAGTTTCACCTGCTGCAGGGACCAAACCGGAATATACGCCGTCGAAAGATGCAGTAACCACCATTCCGGATTTCTGAGTTACAAAGAATTGCATATAAGCCGTAGTCTTGTCCTTATAGCCAGGGATACCTTCCTTAAACTCATATCCTTCAGGAGCCTTAAACTCACAATATACCAATGCCTTTCGCTCTGCGCCTACATTCTTTTGAGCTTTAATGACAACCCAAGTATCCTTAGGCACATATGAAACCGTCAGCCAATCAGCGACTTCGCCACCTACACCTCCGACATAAGCTGTAAAGGTAGCATTACCATACAATTCATCGTATTTTGCGTCTGAGCCCTGTATAATTTGCCCATCAACTCTAATCGCATACCAAGTAATACGAACATCATTATCCGGAGTAACTTCGGAGTCGATGTTTTGGTCGCCTATAGGAATGTTTTCGCCATATCCACCTTGGAAATCCAGAACCTTAACTGCGCCCGCTGCTTTTTGGACAAGTTTACGTGATACTGTCTTATAACCATTCTCCAAAGCATAGCCGTCTACATTAGAAAAAGTTCCCGTAATAATAGCACTTCTCTCTTCTCCCGCATTCTCCTTAATGTTTGCCATCCAATGACAACAATCATCTGCACCATAAGTAACAGAAACCCAATCTACAGGTTCACCTGTAACGGCATCCTTACATTCGAATACCACATTATCGTAAAAGGCCTTGTTTTCCTGTCCAAGCCTATCTTCCCAAAAAGAGCCATTAGATGATAATACCTGAGCTTTCCAGAAACCTAAATCCATATTAACATTAGAGGTAGAAGGAACTACAATATCATAAGTAGATTCTCCTATATTTCCGATATAGCGAAGTAAACCTGTGCTACCCTTTTCGAGATTCAAGTAAATATTCTTCACGGCATTCTCGCTCACTGTCAAAGCCTTATCCGTAAGGAAAAGATAAACACCCTTATCTGTTTCCACGGTAACCTGATATCCCTCAAAAGATTCACCTTCAGCAGTGGCAGGAATAGGAAAATAGATGCCTTTACTACTCTCTTTTGAAGTTACACCGTCAAGTGAGAAAGGTGTTTTCAGTGTAGCCTTGATGTTATTATAGGCAGCATAGTTCTTTTTAGTGGCAGATTCATAAGTACCATTTTTCCTGTCGTAAACGACGGTTCCTATCAAATTCGTACCTGCCTTAGTATTCAATTGAACGGAAATCACTTTCTCATCATTGTGTGTAGTAGTATAAGGCATTACACGAACTATTGTACCGCAGATATCCATCTTAACCTTAGGAACATTACCCTTAGCATTAGTTATCAACGCATTACCATTATGCAAAAAGAGTCTGCGTTTATTTATGGAGCCAGCCTCGTCCTGCGTAAATGAATTGAATTCAGGACAAAGAGCTTTGTCATTATTCATCGCATATGTAACTTCCATCTTGTTATCAGGATGGTTATTAGGGGACACAAATTCTATCTCCCTATCTACAGAAATGAGTTCCTTAGGAAAAGTGAACGATGCTATAGTACCATCTCCGGAAAGATCTTCCGCGGTCAAAGCCTCGGATTCAAACTTGTCACCTGTGTTCCAATCCCAGCACCAAAGCACATCCCCCACTTCCCAGCGAAGGCCTTCGCGGTCGGTGAAGGTTCCCTTCAATGTTTCGCCGAGGCTCACTTCGACCTTAATGGTTTGTCCCTCTTCGGGAGCCACAGGCTCGAGGCCTTCCTGCTTGCAGGACACGGCCAGTGCAGCCATACCCATAGCTGCGACTAATATCGAATTAAACTTTTTCATCTTCGTACACATTTTAGGGTTATTGCCAAGTTTCATCTTCTTCGATAGAATAGGTAAAGTCACCTCCCCCCCCCCTTTGATACCAAGCTTTTTCAGTTTCACCGGATGCACACAGTACGGCATCGCAAACCAGGTCTATGACCTGAACTTCAGGAGTTACATACCCCTGCATATCTTTCTTTTTCATTTTATTTAGTTATTAGTTATCCTTATCCAGTTTAAGGCTACCGGAAAAGCCGTGTTACCGCCCAATTCGAGCGTGTGTTTTCCCTTAGTCAACTCTACATCTACCAGACGATTACTCCATTCGTTCTGAGTATTCGAAAGGTCCAGAGTTCCTAAGTTCTTTCCATCCACGATTACCTTCAGGGATGTCTCGAAGTAGGTATTATACCTGATTTCCAGAGAGTATTTCCCGTCCGAAGGAATCTCTACCTGCCATTGGGCAGAAGCGCCCTTTTTAAGGTCTCTCATCTCCAAAATACCCTTCGCGTCGGTGCAAGGGGCGAGATGAAGCACTCCGTCGAAGCCGCTATAGTGCTCGGCAGGAATGACTTGGCCTACATTATAATAGAGGCTCTTATCGAGGGTGGACATATTGACGAAAACCTTCCCGAGGTCGGTCAATCCGAATGGCTTGCTGCTTGAAAGCAGAGAGTTATGGCACTGAGCGTCACCTTTTCCACGCGGAATGAACCAAGCATAGCGTTGAACCTGATCATCGCTTTCGAGAAGGTTAATGGCTTCGACCATATAGTTCATCTGAGCTTCGAGGGAGATGTTATTGTTAGCCCAATTACAGAACTCCGTAAGCCAGAGCGGTTTCCCGTACTTTTTGAACTTGTCAACGAACTGCTTCATACCCTGGGCCGAACCCATATAGCAGTGCAGTGCGAGACCGCTCACATCGTCGAGATTCACCCCGGGCTGTGCGAAAAACTCGTCCATCCACTTCCACGGGTCGTGGTAATCCGCGAGCGTTCCGTAATTCATCGCCGGAGCTATAATTTTCATTCCCAGCTCCTTAGCGATTGCTACCAGCCTTGGCCAATCCTGCGCCGCCTGCGCGGGGGTCATATTGGCCTGGTCAGTAAGATTCGGCTCGTTATAGGCCAACAAATACTCGCACTTCGGGTGCGAACGTTTGAACGCACGGAACGTGTCCTCGGACCAATTGGCATTCCAAGCCATAGGGCAAAAGTCCATCCCGTACTTCTCGAACTGCGCGAAGGCAGCATCGGAAGAGCCCGGGCTCCAATTATATGACCAGCAGATGGCAGGTCCGAGAGCAGGAATGTCGAGGTCCGGCAATTGGCCGAAATTAAAGCTTACTCCACGCTTGACGCTCTTCGCCTGAAGCGAAGTGTAATCCAGCGCACCGCTGCCGTTCGACGTGTTTTCCTTTTCGCAGGAAAGAGCCATGCAGAGGCCCAGAAAAACTATTATTATGGTCTTGAATTTCATATTATTGTCTTTCGTAAACCCTTATATAGTCCACATACATGCTCGCCTGTCCGTTTGCAGAAAGGGCGGTGATACCATTAGGGTCGTAAATTCCAGGGAAATTTCCGCCGACTGCGAGATTGAAAAGGATGAAGAAGTCGTGGTGGAAATAGTGTCCCGTACCCCAATCATTCGATACATCGGTAATTCCCATCTCGTAATACGGCTTGGAATTAGGATTCTTGTCCAAATCGACGTACATTCTCAGGTACTGCTCGTCCCACACCAGCGTAAAGAGGTGGAATTCGCCGTCTTGGAGACTATAAGACCATGTGCTGGACTTGGCGTAGTTAGGATATGCCATATTTCCGCCGCCCATATCCTTATAGAAGCCCCAGTGGCAAGCGCCGTTGAAGTACTTGTCTTGTGTGCCGGCTTTGATTCCGTCGGAATGACCCATCTCGAGGATGTCTATCTCGCCACAGCGAGGCCAACCTACGGTCGAGAAGTCATTACCCATCATCCAAAACGCCGGCCAGAGTCCGTTTGCCGTCTTAGGCAGTTTTATGCGGGCATCGAAGCGACCATACTTGAAGGCTTTCTTCTGGCGCGAATTGATGCGTGCGGAAGTAAAGGACCTTCCTCCGTAGTTCTCGCGCTTGGCCGTGATGACAAGGCACTTAGCTCCTGACGCAGGTTCCTTTCCTACAGTGACGTTCTCGCGGCGATAGTACTGGAGTTCGTTGTTACCGAAGCCGTTACCACCTTCCTCGATATTCCACACGGTCTCGTCGAGAGCGGTTCCTTCGAACTCATCTCCCCACACGAACTTGTAACCCGGAATGGTGGTCGTCTCGTCCTTCGATGGATTGTCCGGAGTATTAGGTTTATCCCCTTGCCCGCCGGTATCGATAATCGGCTGGCAAGAAGATATTTTCAAAAAAACTAAAAAAGTAAATAAAATCACTTTTCTCATATAAGTTTATTATTTCTTATAGTAGAAGATGGCATCGAGATCGAGAGTTGTGCCAGCTACGCCACCGCTAAGAACACTGAAGTAGTTACCCTTGCTTGTAGTGGTGTAGTCGATACCGAAATCAGAAATGCTAATCTCGTACTCGTTCCATTCGTTAGCCACGAATTTTCCACTTACAGGAAGAACCTGAGGGAAAGATGTTCCGTTATCTACGAATACGCCGTCACCGAAAGAGAAGCCGTACTCTTTTCCGTTCCATCCGATTTTACCGCACTGAGGAACACCTGCAGCGCCCTTGTATGCGAAGTGGAATTTCCAGTTAGCCATATCGGCTGCATCCTTAACGAATGGTTTTACAGGAGCAGCGTCAGCTATGTTGAAACCTGCACCTGACCAGCCTACTGTACCTACTACGAATGAGATCCATCCCTGAGCCTCGCCGTAGAAGTTAAGTCCTGAGCATACGCCAGCGGTATAGGTACCATCCCATACATAAAGGAACTTTGAAGTGTCGTCTACACGAAGGTCTAATGTAACCTTCTTCTCGATAGCCTTATAAGACTCTTCATCGAGAGCGATTACAGCATACTCCGAGCCCTTGAGGGATTCGTGAAGCTTAGCGTTTTCCTCTTTATCCGGGTCTTTCAAACCACCGTTGTTCTTAGGGTCGTCCTTACCGCAAGAAGAGAAAATACAAGCAGCAGACATTACCACTGCAGAAAGTTTTAAAAGTGTCTTTTTCATAATGTGTTATGTTTTAAAAAAATTAATATCCGAAATTTTGAGTCAAACCACCCAGGCGTACTTCCTCTACAGGAATAGGAAGGAGTTCGTGCTTTCCGGCTACGAATTCCGACATATGTCCCTTAGCCTCAGTGGTTTCAGTTTCCTTATAAGCGTCCATCACCTCTTTCGCGATGCCCCAGCGGCACAGGTCGTACCAGCGGTGGCTTTCCATAGCGAGCTCTACGCGACGCTCGTGGCGGATGGCCAATTGAAGATCGGCATCGGTATCGGAAAGCTGGTGAAGTGCGTAGTTCTTAGAGTAATCCGGGACCTTGTATCCAGGGAAAGCCGGAAGAATGGACTCTGTTCCGCGAGCACGCGAGCGTACCTTTTCGAGATAGGTCTTCGCAGTAGCCCTGTCGGAAGTGTTCAGTGCAGCCTCTGCATACATAAGGTATACGTCGGCAAGTCTTATGTCAATTCGGTTAATAGGTGAGCGGGAATCGTGAGAATCCTCGAGGGCCACGTAATTGCGAGTGTCATCCAAAATGGTACGCTTGGCGCAATAGTACCTGTTACCCAGATAGTAGTCTTCGGAAGGATTCGTAATCTGTTCGTCGCTGAGAGCCAAGATGCTGGCGTCTCTGCGAGGGTCGCCGCTTTCGTACTCGTCATAGAGGTTCTGTGTAGGATGGTTGAATCCCCAGCCCACCGCATTGAACCACTGTGAGCGCGCACGTGTAAGAATGGTAGTGAATGTACCGCGTGAGAATCCGTTGCCTTCGCCGTAATCGGATGTTCCCTCTGACATATACTGCACCTCGAATACCGATTCCATTCCATTCTCGCCTGCGAGGGTGAAGTTGTCGGCATATTTCGGGCAAAGATCGTATTCACCGGCCTGCTGCAGCGCGAAGGTAGCTCCCCACTTGGCAGCCTCCTTATAATAAGAGGATGCGTCACCTGTACCGGTGCGGCGGCAGTAGTCTCCGAAGTAAAGATTGGCCTTAAGGAGCATAGCCTGTGCGGCGCCCTTAGTCACGCGGCCGAGTTCCGTGCTCTCGTATTTGCTCTTGTTTATGAGAAGCGGTTCGGCTGTAGTGAGGTCCTCGAAGATGAGGGCGTAGACGTCGGACACCGAAGAGCGCGGCTGACGCCATTCCTCTGAGCTGTAGATAGGTGTCTTCACGATAGGCACGTCACCGAAGAGGCGAACGAGCCTGAAATAGTAATAAGCACGAAGGAAATGCGCCTCGCCGAGAAGTCTCGAGCGGAGCTCCGCAGTGAAGGTACCGTCCTTGTCTTCCATAAGAGGAATTTGCTCAAGTGCGAGATTACAACGTGCAATTCCCTGATACTGCGCACGATAATACTGGAGAACGAGCTCATTGTTAGAGATGGTCTTGAAATTCTCCAAATCATAGGCTGCGGACATATCGGAAGTGTTCTGACCGCCTTTAAGGGCATCGTCGGAGAGGATGTCTCCTATGAAAAACTCACTGTAGTAAGTTCCCTGATACTCCCACATAAGCGGAGTGTAAGCAGCGTTCACTACCTGAACCGCAGTCTGTGCGCTTGTGAAGAAATCGCCTACTCGATTAGTCATAGGGCCATCTTCACGAAGCCATCCGTTACAAGCGGTGAGTGGCAGAAGAGCGCACACTATCAATTTCTTATATGACTTTTTCATAAACTAAAAATTCAAATTAAGGCCTAACATAAAAGTTCTGGACTGAGGATAGTTACCGTAATCCACACCACCGCCGACTTCTGGGTCGTAACCGGTGTATCCGGTGAGGGTAAGAAGGTTATTAGCAGAGACATAGACGCGAGCCCTGCTTATGTGCATCTTTTCGGTAAACGAAGCAGGAAGGGTGTAGCCGAGCTGCACGTTCTTAAGACGCAGATAGCTTCCGTCTTCTACGTAACGACTGTTAGTCTCGAAGTTACGAGAACTACCCTTAGGGTTAGGAATGCTTCCGCCAGGGTTACTCTCCGACCACACGTCGCGCATGGTAGTGCTTAGCGTAGCCTCGTTACCTGTACCCTCGGTACGAAGACGAAGGGCATTGTAAATCTTCGAGCCATAGACACCTTGAAGGAAAAGCTGCATATCGAATCCGCGCCACTCGGCACCGAAGTTTAGTCCGTAGGTGAGCCACGGGAAAGGATTACCCAGATTTGTGCGGTCGCTTTCGTCTATCTTTCCGTTACCGTCCAAATCCACGAACTTCGCATCGCCCACGCTTATGCCTGTAGCAGCACCGTCTGCCCACAAATGCTCGTCGATTTCGGCCTGACTGCTATAAATTCCATCGTATTTATAGCCCCAGAACGTGTACAGCGGCAGCCCCTGGTCGCAGACGGTCTTGTCGCCCCAGACCTTTTCGCCGCCGTTCAGTGCGGTCAGCTCGTTCTTGATGAAGGATGCGTTGCCTCCTATGCTGTAGGCCAATTCGCCCGCCTGGTTTCTGTAGTTCAGGGTAAGTTCGACGCCGCGATTGGCCACAGTGCCGACATTGGCAATGGCAGAATAGCGATTACCCACGTGTGCCGGAGCCGAAACGCTCAAGAGCATATCCTTAGTGTCGCGCTCGAAAGCTTCCACCGTACCGGTGAGCTTGTCACCCCACAATCCGAAGTCGAGACCGATGTTGAATTGCTCGGTGGTTTCCCATTTGCCGCCGTTATTAACGTAGGTAAGGATGGTAGCGCCGTGAGCGAGGGACTGTGTAGAGCCGAATACGTAGTCTACGAAGGTAGGACCGTTATTCATCATAGTGAGGGTGAATGAGTTCTCCCCTACCTTATCGTTACCGATGCGTCCCCATCCTGCGCGGAGCTTGAGTTCGCTGAGGGCATCCACGTCCTGCATCCAGTCCTCGCTTGAAATTCGCCAAGCAGCTGCGGCAGAAGGGAAAAAGCCCCAAGTGTGCTCCTTGAACTTAGATGAACCGTCTGCACGGAAATTCAAGGTGAGCATATAACGGCTGTCATAAGAATAATGGGCACGACCCAGGAATGACAGACGACGGGTTCTTCCTGCAGAATCACCTGCCTTATTCTGAAGCTCGGTGGTCTGAGAGAGATACCAATTGGTCTTCACCGGATTAAGTATGCTTGAACCTGACCCTCCGATGGTCTCGTAATTATATTCCTCGGCAGTTTGACCTACCATAGCCGAGAAGCTGTGCTTCCCTATTTCTCCTGTATAGGTGAGTGTATTTTCCACTATGATAGTCTGATATCTTCCCATACTGGATTCGAGGAAGTTCTTGTCGGTCTTGTCGAAATCGGAATGCTTGTATGCCTCCTTGAAGAGTTTGTGACGAGTGTTGGTAAGGTCCATACTTACGTCGCTTCTCCATACGAGCTGCTTTATAGGCTTGATTTCGAGGAAGATGTCACCTACCCAGCGCTCCGTCTTGTCGGAAGGATGAGAATGCTCGACCATAGAAAGAGGGTTCGTGACATTCTTGAAGTTAGACGCTGCGGAGATAAGACCGCTCATATCGGAACCGTCGCGGCCTACCGAGCCCTGCGGATAGCGTGCAGGATCCCACGGTGCCATAGCGATGGCTGCCGAAAGAACGGAAGCGGCAGGAGAACTGTTGTTGTTCATCGCGTTACGACCCGATGAGGTCATAAACGTGAGGTTCTCTCCTACCTTAATATATTTACCTATGTTATGCGCAGAGTTGAAGCGCAGGGACATACGATTGAAGTCGGACCCGATAATGGTACCGTCCTGGTCGAAGACGTTAGCACTCATAGACCAATACCCGTCCTTGTTACCTCCGTCTGCACTAAGGTGATAGTTCTGAATCACAGCATTACGGAACACCTCGTCCTGCCAATCGGTATCGATGGAAGAATAGTCGATGTTCTTAGGATAGTAATTGGACTTACCTATGAGATACGTTCTTACCCAAGTGTCTATACCTTTATTATTAAGTACCGTTACCTGTGAAGGTACGCCGGATGCGTTAGCCAGGAATGATGCGAACTCCGATGCGTTCATAAGATCGAGAGTGCGCCATCTGCTCTGTATGCCGGCATAAGCATCGAAAGTGACCCTCACGGTGCCATCGGTCTCACCCTTACGGGTAGTTACGAGGATGACGCCGTTAGCTCCACGCGAACCATATATGGCAGTAGCGGAAGCATCCTTAAGAATCTCGGTAGAAGCGATGTCGTTAGGGCTCAAGTAATTAATGTTATCTACGATGACACCGTCCACTACATAGATAGGAGCACTGTTGTTCACCGTGCCAATTCCCCTGATTCTAACCTCTGCGCTCGCGCCCGGCTGGCCTGAACCCGAATTCACGGTCACACCTGCGGCCACGCCCTGAAGTGCCTGGTCCAATCCTGCTGCCGGAGTCTTCTGAAGCTGTTCGCCCTTTACCGAAGACACCGCTCCGGTAAGGTCGCTCTTTTTCATAACACCATAGCCGATGGCCACCACCTCTTCGAGGACCAGAGAATCAGTCTCGAGGTAAACATCGAAAGTACCTTCACTCTCGACTACCAATTCCTTATCGGCAAAACCGAAAGAAGTAAAGACGAGAGTCTCGCCCTTTTTAACCTTTATAGTATAAACGCCGTCGAAGTCGGTAGACGTTCCGCTCAATGTACCCTTTACCATAACGGCCACGCCTGGAAGAGGCTGAGAATCGTCAGCTGAAAACACTCTTCCCGTAAGCGTGAGAGTCTGTGCGAAACAAACCTCGACTAAAAACAAAAAGAAAACGATAAATGAAAATTTTCTCATACAATAGTTACTTTTTCAGTGTTTTTCGACTGCAAATATATGTGATTGTACTGTTAGTTGTTACGTTTTTTACTTTACAAAAACTCAACATAAAAATAATTTTTACTTTTTCCGCCTCTACACAAACTCAACAAAACACGCATAATCTTTTAATTATCAGTTTTATAAATATATTTAATAATTCACTAAAATTTTTTATTAATGAAAAATCGCCCCTACAAAGAGAAATTATTATATTTGTAAAAAATTGAGGCTTATGAAACGCTTGTTTTTGTCGATTTCCCTTGTGTTCTGCTGCATCTATGCCAGCGGATATTACCCAGTAGTAAAGAACTACACTAAAAATGAGTATAAGGGAAGCAGTAAGACTTGGCATATAACACAGAGTAGTTGCGGAAATATCTGGGCTGCGAACAACTCCGGAATTCTGGAATTCGACGGACGCGAATGGAGCATCATAGAGGCGAAGAACAAGACCGGCATGCGTTCCCTTCTATTCGACGAAGACAGCGACAGGCTCTACTTCGGTGCAGTTAACGAAACAGGCTACCTCGACTTTCACGATCGCAGGCACATTAACTATGTGTCTCTACTCGACACCCTCAATAATAGCATAAACGACATCTGGGCCATACATAAGATAAAGGACACGCTTTATTTTAGGGAAAACAACCGAGTATTCAGTCTATGTAACGGGCAGGTGCGAGAATACGGCTTTCCTAACAAGGTGAGCGTCTCGGAAGTCATAGACGGCTCTCTTTACATATTCGTAAACTCCATAGGAGTACTTAGGCAAGGCGCCGACGGAGAGTTCGAGAGAGTGCCCGGAACGGAAGGACTGGGAAGGCTTAATATATGCGCCATAAAGAAAATCTCCGACGACACGATAGAGATAGTCAGCGCCACCAGCGGCCTATATCATCTCACTAACGGCGTGCTCACTAAAAAGACAAGCCCCCTGGGCGAGGCTTTGGAAAAGGCCATCGCCTACTGCTGTACAGTATCCGAAAACTACAGGGCCTACGGTACGGTTAATAACGGAGTCTATATCCTCGACACCCTCGATAACAGCATTATCCACCTGAACACCACGTCTGGACTTCAGAACAACACCGTCCTCAGTCTGTTTTTCGACAAACAGAAGAACCTGTGGTTAGGCCTTGACAAGGGAATAGACCTAATCGAGCTTAATTCAGCAGAGTACAGGCTATTCGCGGCCAATGACCTGATAGGAGCCGGATACACCTCGGAAGTATTCGACGACAAACTCTGGCTGGGAACGAATCAGGGCCTCTATTACTGCCCGTTCCACAGCTCCGCCAAGGAGGTCAAGGACTCGGCGATAAAGGCTTTCCCTGAGCTAAAGGGACAGATGTGGCAGCTTCTCGCCTACGACGGCGTGATGTTCGCCTGTGCTGACAGAGGGCTGGGAATAATCTCGGCCGACGGAAAGTTCGATTTCATCAGGATGAACGGAGTGTGGAAGGTCATTCCTCTGGAAACGCAGCCGGGTCGAATGCTTGGCTGTAGTTACGACAGACTTTTCCTCTTAAAAAAGGCTGCCGGAAGATGGAAATTCGACAAATGGATAGAGGGATTCAACGAAAGCAGTAAGGTTTTCGAAGAAGATAAGGATGGAAGCATCTGGTTTAGCCACTGGATTAAGGGATTGTATAACCTACAGATAGACTACGGGAAAGGAAAGGTCCTAAAGGAGCAATTCCTCTCTCGCGAGCACAATTTTCCGCAAGACTGGAGCAACACCCCGGTAAAACTGGACGGAAACATCATCTTCCAGACGGCCGACGGGTTCTATAGTTTCGACAAGAGCCTTAACAGGGCCGTACCTATCGATTCCTTAAACACGCTGTTTTCGTCCAGGCCGGTCGGAATGGGCATCTACAAGCTTAAGAATTCCGACTACTTCTTTTCTTCGTCGTCGATTCAGGCACTCTACTATAAGACCTCCGAAGATTATGTTATGGACAGCCTGTCGCTGAGTTCATTGGCATCCAGAAGAATTACAGGATTCGAGGATTTGAGGGAATTTGACGAAGGTGTGCTTATGCTGAATACCGAAGACGGATTCTCCATCATTATGGAAGACCTTATAAAGGACAAATCGAACCTGTCTTATAACAATCTATACATTAAGGAAATCGCCGTGGCCAAGCCTACCGGAGATTCCGTCATCTTCGAATCCAGAAATCTGGAGGCACAGAAGACGAAGGTCGTAGTGCCTTTTAAGGATAATTCGCTGAAATTCAATGTGGCGCTTCCTACATTCGATAGCGAAAACAAAGTCCGCTTCAGCTATAGGCTTAAAGGCTATGATAGCGGCTGGTCCCCTTTCCAAGAAGATGAGCATAAGGAATACACCCGCATATCTCCGGGAGAATTCACCTTCCAGGTCAGGGCGAGCGTGCCGAACTCTACCGAGATGATTACCGCGGAAATTCCTGTAAAAATACTCAAGCCATGGTATTTGAAGGGCTGGATAATCATCTGCTACATAACGGCTTTCCTTTTCGCACTCATAGCCCTGTGCTTTTACCTTAAAAAGCGCATCGAGGCGAGCGTAAACAAGCGCCAGAAAGAAAAGGAGAACATCGAGAACGAGAATAGGATGCGTAATGAGCTGAAAATGAAGGCGGACGAATTGGCCTCTTCTACGATGAACCTGATAAGGAAGAACGAGATTCTGCAGAAAATCGATGCCGAGTTGCAGAAGGCTTCGGACAATCTGGTAGAGGACAGGAACAAGTCCCTGCGCATAATAAGCAAGATCAGGTCGGACATTAAGGAGAACATAAGTCACGACAACAGTTGGAACCGTTTCGAAAAGAATTTCGACCTGGTGTACGTGGATTTCTTGAAAAAGCTCGAGGATGCTCACCAGGGTCTTTCCACGACGGACAAGAAACTGTGCGCCTACCTCAAGATGGGACTGTCATCAAAAGAGATAGCTCCGCTTCTCAACATCACCGTAAGAAGCGTGGAAATGAACAGATACCGAGTTCGCAAGAAACTCGGGCTGGGACGAGAGGATAATCTGATGGACTACCTGGGCAGATTCTAGATATTGTCGAATATGAACGGCAATATGGATTCCACATTAGGGAATTTCCATATCCGTTCGGCGCCCACCCATATCACGGTTATGGGGTGTCCGGCGTTACGCTGATACTGCGCCATAACCTGACGGCAAGCTCCGCACGGAGACACCGGGTTAGGGGCCAATTCGCCATTAAGTCCGCCCGCTATGGCTATGCTGCACATAGGGTCGTTAGGGAATTGGGACGAGGCGGCAAACATGGCACTTCGCTCGGCACACATACCGGAAGGGTATGCTGCATTTTCCTGATTGGCGCCTTTTACGATTTTTCCACTATCAAGTCTAATCGCTGCGCCTACGTTAAAATGTGAATATGGAGCGAAAGAACCCTCCATGGCGGCGATGGCTTCTCTGACGAGCTGCGCATCCTCGCTTCCGAGTTCTTCTATAGATTTGTACTCAATAAATGAGATTCTAATATCCTTTTCGGTCATCGTTTAAAAATTAGTGGACCTCAAAGATATGAATTTTTCTTCTTCGGTGCAAATATGCGTTAGTTGGAAAATTATTCGTATATTTGTCTTTTGGCAAAACGAACAATGAAGAGCATTACTCTACACGACAAAACTTTCGTACCTTTCATCTCTAATCAAGAGATAGAGAGCGCTATCGACAAGGTAGCGGAAAAGCTTAATGAGAAGCACATTAACGATGAGCAGCCACCTATTCTGCTCTGCATTCTGAACGGTGCTTTGATGTTCACGTCCGAGCTTATGAAGAGGCTCGATTTCGTCACCGAATTGGTTACGGTCAAATTGGCATCTTACGAAGGGACCCAGTCGAGCGGAAAAATCCGCGAGGATATGGGGCTCACCGGCGATGTCAAGGGCAGAAATGTCATTATCTGCGAGGATATCGTGGACACCGGTAAGACCATCGTCTATCTCAAGAACCTTCTAAATGAGAAGGGTGCCGCTAACGTCGAGGTATGTACTATGCTGCTAAAGCCCGATATCTACGAGCAGGACGTGGCCCTGGACTACGTAGCTATGGAGATTCCGCCGAGGTTCATAGTGGGTTTCGGACTGGATTATGACCAGATAGGGCGAGGAACTAAAGACATTTATGTATTAGAAGATTAATATAATATGAAGTACTACATTATGTTCGGCCCTCCAGGTGCGGGCAAAGGCACACACGCAGTAGCGATACGCGAGAAATACAATTTGTGCCACATCTCCACAGGAGAGCTTCTGAGAGCTGAAATAGCAGCCGGAACTGAGCTTGGCCACCAAGCTAAAACCCTTATCGATAACGGAAATCTGGTTCCTGATGAGGTTGTAGAAAAGATGATCGCAGCGAAATTCGACAGCGTCAAGAACGTAGACGGATTCCTTCTCGACGGATTCCCTCGCACGCTCCGTCAGGCAGAAGACTTGGATAAAATTCTGGCAGCCAGGAATTGCGCAGTAGATGCAGTCATCTCGCTTATGATTTCCGACGAGGTCGTAAAGCAAAGAATCGCCCACAGAGCAGCCATCGAAGGCCGTGCGGACGACGCTTCAGAGGAGACCATTAACAATCGCATCAAGACCTATCACTCTCAGACCGAACCCCTCATAGAGTATTACAAGAAACAGGGAAAATATCACGAAGTAAAGGCTGATGCCGCTACTATCGAAGAGAATAGAGAAAGAGTACTAAGCCTCTTGAAAGACCTACAATAAAGCCTTATCTATTAGTTAGTAACAAAACCCCGCGACGAGATGCCGCGGGGTTTGTCTTTTATTATTTAGCATTACGACGGTTACGCCTGCGTCTCTTCTTAGCATTCGAGGAAGTGACGAAATAGACTGCGAAGGCAGCTATCACCACAGCGATGATGACATAGGTGAACATATTGGCCTTACTGCCCTTCACGTTCTGCCACATCTTAAGCAGTTTTTCGGTATCGTCGCCCCAGTCGTGTTCCAGCGCACAACGCTCGATAACTGACAAGTCAGGATAGAGGATAGGGTTGACTCTTACTGCAGAAGCGTCAGGACCGAAGAAATATGAAAGGTCAATAGGCTCGAGACTTTCGTCTATCTGCGATTCGAGGACCTCGCGAGAGCCGTTTGAAGCCACATATCCGGTTTCTTCCATATTACGGATGGCGATGTCCGGGCGACACATAAAGTTAATGAAATAGGTCGCAGCCTTTATGTTCTTAGCATATTTAGGGATTACCCAGCCGTCAAACCACACTGTAGAGCCCTCTTCAGGTACGACATAGTCGAGCTCCACTCCTACGGCAGCAGCCTCTTCTATGGCCCAAACGGCGTCGCCGCTCCAGTTAAGGGATACATAGGCGCGGTTCTTAGTCATCTGCTCCTTTCCGAGGTCGGCCTCCCAGCCATATACTCCCGGCTTGCACTGCATAAGGTAGTCCTGAACCATCTGAAGCGACTCGTCGGAAGAATCGCGCATAAGGTCCTGAAGTGTCACCTGCCCGCTCTTCAACTCGTTTTGCTTTAGATAGATAAGCACCGGAGCATAGACATCGCGAGGAGCGTCCTTAATGAGAATCTTTCCGGCAAATTTAGGATTGCGAATCACATCCCAAGTCGAAGCCTCATCACGAGTCACGAATTTAGGATTATAGATGATGCCGGTCGTTCCCCACATATAAGCCACTGAATACTGGTTGGCATCGATAGATGGGTTAATGGAGCGGAACATCTGCTCGATAAATGGCGAACGATTAGCCTCGATATAGTTAGGTGTCGAGCCTAAAGACTTGAAATCCAGCGGCAAGAGCAATCCCTTATCGAGCATTCTCTCTATGATATAATCGGAAGGGCACACCACGTCGTAATCTTCGTGACCTTTTTCGATTTTCGAAAGCATAGCTTCGTTTACGTCGAAAGTCATATAAATCACATCGATGTTCTCTCCCGTCTGCTCCTTATACCACGATTTGAAATCGTCCAGGACACCTTCGGCGATGTAATCGGACCAGTTGTAAACCTTGAGGACATTGTTCCTGTCCTCAGCAAAAACGCTAACGGCACTCAAAGCTAAAATGCCGGTAGCCAAAAACTTAACTACTCTTTTCATTTTTGTTTTTTAATTTTTCTAAAATTAACGAAAAACAGGACCAGAAGCACCACGAGGAAGATAATCGTCATCATAGGCTTCAGCTCCGGTGTAAGTCCCCCCTTACGCGCATCGGCGTAGATATAGGTAGAAAGAGTCTCCAGTCCGGAAGAGCCTGCCGTGAAATAAGTTACGGCGAAATCGTCCAGACTCATCGTAAAGGCCAATATAAACCCGCTCACCATCCCGGGGCGCAGCTGCGGAATCAACACCTTACTCAAAGCCTGCGAAGGAGTGGCTCCCAAATCCAGGGCCGCCTCGTAGATGTTAGGATTGAGCTGGGTCAAGCGCGGCAGGACATTAAGCACCACATAAGGAGTGCAGAACGTTATATGGGCCAATACCACAGTGACATAGCCCTTGCTCACGTGCAGGAACACGAACAGTAGGAACAACGACACACCGGTAATGATATCCGGATTCAGCATTGGCACATTGTTCAAGAACTGTATGGTGCGCTTGGCACGTCCGCGCATATTGTAGATTCCTATGGCGGCCAATGTTCCCAGCACCGTCGACACTGCAGAGGCCATCAGCGCAATCAGAATCGTGTTTTTCAATGCACTGAGGAGCGCGACCGAGCTCGAATTGGCCCCGGTAAACAGATTCTCATAAAGCTGGAAGGTGAATCCGGTCCAGTTGCCGAGCGATTTGGCAGTGGTGAACGAAAAGACCGCGATGAAAATTATAGGCAAGTAGAGCATTAGCAGAACAAGCCCCAAATAGCTTTTAGCCAATACTTTTTTAATTGTCATCTTTATTCTTTTGTAGTAAGGTCGAAAGACCGATAATAATCAACATGACCAGCGAAAGCGCAGCACCCTGATTCCACATCAAGTTATTAAACTGCTCCTGAATGATGGAACCGAAAAGCTGTATAGTATTGTTAGTCAATATCTCCGATATGGCGAAAGTGGATACCGTAGGCATAAACACCATCATGACTCCACTCATCACGCCCGGCATCGAAAGTGGCAGCGTGACCTTCAGGAAGACCTTCGCCGGACTCGCGCCCAGGTCCTGCGCCGCTTCGATGTAGCTCCTATCCATCTTACTAAGAATAGTATAGATAGGATAAATCATGAACGGCAGATAGTCGTAGGCCAATCCGAAAAGAAGCGTTCCCTTACCCAGGCCAATCCCCATGGAATTGAAGATTTCTGCGGTCGCGAGGGTTCGCATAAGTGCGTTAATCCACATCGGCAGGATGAAAAGAACGGCAGTGAGAGACGAACGGTTCAGTTTTTTATCGGCCAATATGTACGCCGCAGGATAACCTATCAGGATGCAAATCAGCGTGTTCTCCAACGCCACCTCCAGCGATACGAGGAAAGAATTGACTATCTTCGGCTCGGTGAAAAAGGCGGTAATGTTAGATAGCGTGAATGAGCCATAGTTATCCGTAAATGCGTATACTGCAATAAGCAGCAAGGGCAGAACCACGAACAGCACCAAAAAGACGAAGTACGGGACAGCCCAAGTCGATCTCTTAGTCATCTGCTTTACTGATTATTATGTCCTGAGGTAAGATATTGATACCCACGAGGTCATTTTTATCCCACACGTCCTGAGTGTTGACAAAGAGCCTATACATTTCGGTGGTTTTCACCTCGATATGATAGTGGTCACCCTTATAGAGGATGTTCCTGATGTGAGCGGAAGCAATCGCATCTTCGTCGCTGTCCATCAAGTCCACCTTGTCGAAATCTACGCGAACCTTCACCTTGTCGCCCTTCTCGAACTGAGTCTCCTGGCACTCGAACTCCTTATCCATAAAGTAAACAGTGGAAGTAGAGGTCATCTCGCCGTCGAACTCGTTATAGAGAGAGGTCTTGTGCATTACCTGAATGTCGCAAGGCTTGATGATAAGACCTACGGTACTTCCCACTTCGAAAGCGTTATAGTCCTGAATCATAAGCTCGTAACCGGCATCGCTGTCGACATACATCTCGTAATGTACTCCCTTGAAGATGCAAGACTTCACGACAGCTGTTATCTGCGCAGCCTCGGTGTTATTCATAATATAGATATCCTCCGGCCTAACTACCACATCCACAGGCTCGTTAGGCTCGAACCCTTCGTCCACGCATTCGAACTCGTGACCTGCGAAGCACACGCGGCGGTCGCAAGGCATAACTCCGTCGAGAATGTTCGATTCGCCTATAAAATCGGCTACGAAAGCATTCTGAGGCTCGTTATAGATGTCGGTAGGAGTTCCTATCTGCTGAATCTGTCCGTCGTTAAATACTACGATGGTATCCGAAAGGGTAAGGGCTTCTTCCTGGTCGTGAGTCACATAGATGAAGGTGATGCCCAGTTGCTTGTGCATCTCCTTAAGCTCTATCTGCATATCCTTACGCATCTTCAGATCGAGCGCGCTCAGAGGTTCGTCGAGAAGCAGCACCTTAGGCCTGTTCACTATGGCACGTGCTATGGCGATACGCTGCTGCTGGCCACCTGACAGGGAGTCCACGTCGCGGTCTTCGTAGTCGGTCATAGACACGAGCCTAAGCACCTTCTCCACACGGCTATCTATCTCCTCCACAGGAAGTTTCTGGAGCTTGAGGCCAAATGCCACGTTATCGTAGACATCCAAGTGAGGGAAAAGCGCATAGCGCTGGAACACCGTATTAAGCGGACGCTTGTGCGGAGGAAGTTCGGAAATATCCTTTCCTTCGAGGGTAATCACACCTTCCGAAGGAGTAAGGAAGCCTGCTATAAGTCTTAGGAGCGTAGTTTTTCCGCAACCCGAAGGTCCGAGGAATGTAATGAATTCTCCTTTTTTAATATAAAGATTAACGTCATCGAGCACCTTTTTTTCTCCGAAATAGTGAGAGATGTGCTCGAGATTAATGATTACATCTTCTTTTACCATCCTTTTGTAAAAGTATAAGTTAAACCAAAACTGAAAACTACGGGATAATCCACTTTAAGATCGCCGTAATTATATGAGCACAAAGCGTGTAATCTAAGATTTTCTATAGGATAATAGTGAAGTGCAGCTCCTATATGGCCCATATTCACGTTAGATGCGTCATAATGCTCCAGCCCGGCGTGCACCAAGGCCTCGAGCTTATCGCAAGCGGCATAATTAAGCGAAACCGAAGTGGTCTCGCCGGCGGCGAATATATTTTCGTCATCACCCACCTTCGACTGTGCGTCGACAGTACAGGTAAATGCATCGGCGAAACTTCCGCGAACGCCGCAGGAGATAACTCCTATGTAATTAGCATCTCCTTGGCCCATAAGATTATAGGCAGCCCTACAGCCCCACGAACCGGTGTCGATGACAAGCCTCATACCTCCGTTATAGATTCCGCTCGTAAACGGATGCTCGCCATAAGGAGAGGTGGAGATTCCTGCCTCCAAGCTGCACACGTCCATTACCTGCCAAGCGATACTCGCGCCCCACTGATAGCAGTTCATGGAGTTCCAGATAGAGCTGGCAAATGGGATGTGTACGTCGTAGTCGTATTCGTCGAACTCGTACGTACCCCACAGTAGCGGCGCCTTACCGAGCGTAAGTCCCACATCACCTGAGGTGTATGTAAGATAAGCCCAGTCCAGCCAATTCACGTCGTCGGTGCGGAATGTATTCTGATACAAGAGCCCCGGCTCGCTAGAAAGCCAGTGATTGGAAATACTGTAAGAAAAATGTTCTGAAAAATTCCCTTCGAAAAGGGTGTAAAGAGATGAGTTGCCAAGCGGGTCGGCGTTCAGATATTCGCCCCTGGCAATAACGGAGAACTCGGCAACCTGACCGAGATCGTCAGCCTCTTGCGAGTGCGCAAGGAAGCAGAGCAGCAGAGTGGCTGCGGTAACGAGTGTTTTTTTCATTTCCCAGTACCATAAAAATAAATTTGGTCCAACTTCTTTTTTGCGGTTGCAAAGGTAACATTTTTTTGAATAAAAAAAAGAGGAGGGCCACATTTTTGATGTGACCCTCCCTTAATATTTTATCTACTGACTTTTACGCGTCGATTTTAAAGGAATCCTTCAGCGAAGTAGTCTTATTGAAGACAGGATGCTCCGCAGTGCTGTCCTTATCCTGAATATAATATCCTACACGCTCGAATTGAACTGCGATTCCGGACTTGTCTTCCAGAAGCGCCGGCTCTGCCCAGCCGGTCTCGACGATAAGGCTATCCGGATTCAAGAAGTCCTTATAGTCCTTATCTTCAGGAACCTGACTCATATCCTGAAGGGTGAAGAGCTTATCGTACTGACGAAGCTCGACTTCCTTAGCGAACTGGGCGGATACCCAATGGATGGTTCCCTTAACGGAACGCCACTCCCCTGCACCCGGCTTGGTGGTAGGGTCGTAGGTGCACTTGAGCTCCACTACCTTGCCGTTTTCGTCCTTTATGACTTCCTCGCACTTTATGATGTAGGTGTATTTCAGTCGAACCTCTCCGTCCGGTTTCAGGCGGAAGAACTTCTTAGGAGCGTCTTCCATAAAGTCTGCCCTGTCGATGAGGAGCTCGCCGGTGAAAGGAACCTTTCTGGTAGCGCCCTCCGGTTCTGCCGGATTCAGTGGGGCATTGAACCATTCTACCTGTCCTTCAGGCCAATTCACTATCGTGAGTTTTATAGGGTCTGCGCCTACTACCATATAGCGGTTAGCCCTTGCGTTAAGGTCCTGACGCACGCACCATTCGAGGAGCTGCAGATCGATGAGCTGGTCGCGCTTGGTGACGCCTATCTTTTCGCAGAACATCTTGAGGGCCTCCGGAGTGTAGCCACGTCTGCGCACACCGCAAAGCGTAGGCATACGAGGGTCGTCCCATCCGCTTACAAGCTTTTTCTGAACGAGTTCGAGAAGCTTGCGCTTGGACATGAGGGTATAGGTGAGGTTCAGTCTCGCAAATTCGTACTGATGCGAAGGATAGATGCCGAGGGCCTGGATGAACCAGTCATACAACGGTCTGTGCACGTCGAACTCAAGGGTACAGATGGAGTGTGTGATGTGCTCTATGGAGTCGCACTCTCCGTGGGTGTAGTCGTACATCGGGTAGATGCACCACTTGTCTCCGGTTCTGTGGTGATGTGCGTGTTTGATGCGGTACATCAATGGGTCACGGAACATCATATTAGGATGTTCCATGTCTATCTTAGCACGAAGCACTTTCTCTCCGTCGGCGTATTTACCGTCGCGCATCTCGCGGAAAAGTTTGAGGTTCTCTTCCACGCTGCGATTTCTGTACGGGCTATCTACGCCAGGCTTGTCCACCGTACCGCGGCCTGCGGAAATCTCTTCCTGGGTCTGGTCGTCGACATAGGCCAATCCCCTACGTATCATATCTTCGGCCCACTGGTACAACTGTTCGAAGTAATCAGAAGCATAGAGTTCCTTCTCCCATTGATAACCAAGCCATTTGATATCTTCCTTTATAGCGTCTACATATTCGGTATCTTCCTTCGTAGGGTTCGTGTCGTCGTAGCGAAGGTTAGTCTTTCCGCCGTATTTCTGGGCCAATCCGAAATTGATGCACAAGCTCTTGGCGTGTCCCAAGTGCAAGTATCCGTTCGGCTCCGGAGGAAAACGCGTAAGCACGCTTTTTATTCTTCCACTCTTAAGATCGTCCTCGATAATCTCCTCGAGGAAATTCAGTTTTTTTGTTGCTTCTTCCATATCAAATTTTCTTTGTTAGTACAATCCGCAAATATAATCTTTTTTCGTCTCCCACACAATAGCCTTCACCCACACCTGCTTAATGAAGTGATTTCATCCGGCGAAAGGCCAGATTGGCCGGACGGGAATGCATATTTAGTCTAAAATTTGCTACATTTGGGGAAATAAATGATTTTAAAAAGGGCTTATTATGGAAAGACACAGATTAAGCAGTGCGATCGTGCTTAGTATCGCGATCGTGGTAACGGGCATTATGTTGCCGGTAGCAGTAAAGAATTACAGAGCGTTCGACAGGACGGTTACCGTCAAGGGACTTTGCGAGCGCGAGGTCGAGGCGGATAAAGTCGTATGGCCTATAAACTATAAGGTGGCGAGCGAACACCTGAACGACCTTACGACGAAAATGGAAAGTAGCCGCAAAGCTATAGTTCAGTTCCTTAAGGATGGAGGAATCGACGAAAGCGAAATCACCTTCTCGGCTCCTATTATTTCCGATAAATATTCACAAGAATACGGGGACGACAACAGGCGTTTCAGATACATCAGCCAGAATGTCATCACCGTCTGCACGAATAAGGTCGAGAAGATACAACCGCTCACCGCGAAAGTACAGGAACTGCTAAAAGCCGGAGTCGTGGTCAGCCGCGAGAACTACTGGGAAAGCGGTATCCAATACCTCTTCGAAGGCCTTAACGAGATAAAGCCGGAGATGATTCACGAAGCTATGGCCAATGCCCGCGTAGCCGCCGAGCAGTTCGCCACAGATTCAGGAAGTGAGATAGGCAAAATCAAGACTGCGTCGCAGGGGTCGTTCAGCATAGAAGACCGCGACGCCACCACCCCTCAGATCAAAAGAGTCCGCGTCGTCACGTCCCTTACTTACTATCTGGTAAAATAATGGAGCTACGCCCATCCTACAAGAAAGAGTAAATATTACAGTTCGTGCATTTGCACGATGGTGTCGAGCCATTGTGGAAGGGACTTGACGTGCCAAGTGCGGGCTGCCATATCTTCCGGGGCGAAACAGTATATGCCCAAATCCTTACACTTTTCCAAAAGCGAAGAGGCCACCGGCAGATAACTTATAAGAAGGGCCTTCGAGTTATTCCCGCCATAGGTCCTTCGCACGCTATCTATCTTAAAGATGTCGGCCGAGGTAATCTCCCCCGACTTGCATTCGATAAGAAGGAGCCTCTGCCTGTCATTTACCACCAAATCTATCTCGTTTTTCACTGCATTCCCGCCCTGCTCATTGAAAATGACGTCGTGCCAGATATCGTCCTTACCACGGCTTCCGACATTGGCCATATGCCAATCGGACACCACGTCGGCGACCACCACTTCCCACCAGCGTCCCAGGAACATCAGCTCGCAGCATCTCCCGGATGCCGAGTCGAAGAAGACCTCGAATCCGCGGTAGATACTCAGCGTGCCGCTCCGAGTCTCGATTTCGGCGCCATTGGCCAATCTCCCTTTGAAGAAGTAGTCGCCCGATTTCGGCAGGGTGAGGCTCCGGAACCAGCCCTTGGCCATTCGATAGATATCGTAATGCCGTTCGATGAACTTCTTCACGTAATAGGCGGCGTTCACGTCGAGGCTCTTGAGCTCCGATACGTCCTCGAAGGTCCGCACACAGCCGCCGTACAGTCGAAGGTAGTCTTCGTTACTGATGGCGCTGCGAAGAGGCCGGCGCACGTAGTCCGGAGTGTCTATCAAATAACCGTCCTGCGTGATATATATCGCCCTGCAACCGTGCTCCCTGGCAGCCTTCCCCGCTGCGAGTGCCATAATTTTCGTGCCTTCGGAGAGATTGAAGATGAACTCGTCTTCGGGATTTTCGGCCAATATTCTCTCGCACACGCTCACGATACCGTCCATGTCGTAGGGCCCCACCAAATCTTGGCTCACCTTCACGCGGTCTGAGAGCAGTGAAAGAAGCGGCGCACACAAAAGTTTACTTTCTTTCGTAACCAACAGATGGACGAACTGCGGGCGGAACTCTTTTATTCCTAAATAGATAGTGTCGAAGTCGCGCCCTACGGTTATTATTTGGTGCTTATGCATATTGAATTTCTTTTGTTAAAGATAGAAAAAATTATTTACCTTTGCGCCCGTTTGCGCTTAGACGACTATTTTTATAATCATTTTATGAATAAAATTACTAAACTTTTGTCTTTGGCAGCATCGCTCTGCCTGATTGCCGTTTCTTGTGACGACAAAAAATCAACTACTCCGGATCAACCTGACAAACCAGACCAGCCAAGCGAACAGGGTCCTACCATTAAGGACGTACTTGCAGGCGAGATGGGCTCCACCTTCGAGGTGAAGGGAGCGCTCGTAGTCGGAGCTAACACTAATGGCGTTCTTCTCGAACAGGATGGCGAACGCATCTATGCTTTCTATGGAAGCGAGCACGGTCTCGCAAACGGTGACGTGGTAACCGTTAACGGCCCTACAGCTATGCGCAACGGTCTTCCTCAATTCGCAAGCGGATGTACTCTTTCCAAGACTGGCACCAAAGAGGTAGTCTACCCGGAGAGCAAGACTCTCAGCGTAGAGGACATCGATAACTACATGAAAAATCCTTCAGTAGAATACGTTACTTTCACAGGTACCATTCTGCTTTCCGGAAACTATACTAACGTGGAGCTCGAAGGCACCTCATATATAGGTAGCCTCGATTATATGACGGAAGACTTCAAGGCTGCCTATTCAGGACATAACGTGACCATCACGGGATGGGCATTCGGTTCTTATAAGTCTTACTTCTATGTAATTCCGGTTAAGGTCGAGGACCACGGAGTGTACGAGGAGGAGGTTCCTGCAGGGGCCATCTACTATAACACCTTCGACAAGGATCTCGCCACACAGACCTTCGGCGACGGCGGAAAATGGCCATTTATGGATGAGTTCGACGGCTGGAAAAACGAAAAGGGCGCAGGCGTACAGAACGTTTCATACAGTTTCCAGAGCATGTCCATCCGTACCAACCAGTCTTCAAAGGGCTATCTTTCAGAGTATGAAGGCTCAGGAAAGAATAACATTTTCTTCAGCACCGCTCCTAACTTCTTCACCATAGAGAAAGTAGATGTTACCGGTAACCGCAACCTCCGCCTTCAGTTCGGCGCACAGAGATATTCTCAGGGTGGAACCAACACCTTTATTCGTCCGGACTTCGAGGTTCGCCTCTCTGCTGACGGTGAGGTATGGTCTCCTGCACTTAACTACAACTTCGGCGACGTAGAGGACGTGGCCGGAAACTGGAGACTCGCTACGGCTGACTTCACTCTTCCTGAAGGCACTAACACCCTTTACATCAAATTCGTGGCTAAGCTTAGCAGCGTGAACAGAATCGACGACGTACTCCTTATCCCAGGTAAGGGTGGCAAACTCGTCGAATTCGGTAAGGAAGACGAGATTCCGCTCAGCACCATCGCAGAAGTACTCGCATCTCCTATCGAGGAAAAGTATAAGGTAGAAGGAACCATCATCGGCACACACCAGAAGGGATTCCTCGTACAGGACAAGACGGGCATCATCCTGACCTTCAAGAAAAAGCACGGTATGTCAGTGGGTGACGTAGTAACTCTGGAAGGCGTAACCACCATGTACGGCGGCATGAAGCAGTTCGGAGAGAGCACAGTAGTTACCAAGAACGGTACCGCTACCGTAACCTATCCTGAACCAGTAGAGTTCAAGGCTGCGGATTTCGACGCCTATGCTGCGGCTCCTTGCATCAAATACGTTACCTACACGGGCGACTTGACTGCTTCCATGGACCAGTACTACCAGTGGCACCATAACGTGGCAGTAGAGGGCACGGCAGTAATAGGTTCTCTCTCTTATCCTAACAAGGACCTTAACATAAAGAACTTCGAGAACAAGAAAGTGACCGTTACCGGCTACGCGATAGCAGTTTCCGGAAGCGATGTCAAATACCTCAACACTATGGTCATCGAAATCAAGGAGGCTAAGTAAAGTTTTACTATCGATACGAAAAAGGCGACTGATTTATTTCAGCCGCCTTTTTTAGTTTCTTTCAAGATCCCAGCTTTTAGGAATGCCACACTCCTTCATATTCCAATGCGCATCATAACTCTTTACAAATGTTCCTTTGTAAGAGACACCGGCAAGCCAGTCTCTTGTAGTTCCTGCAGATAGATAATCCGTAAACATAGCTTTGACATAATTAAGTTTCACGCATTTACAGAACATTCCATAATAACAATCTTCAACTAATTTCCTCGCCGGAAGGACCGGGGCTTTCGTAAGACTTGTGCATCTTATGAACATAAATTCATAACATCCTTCTGCCAATTCGGTAGCCGGAAGCGACGGAGCTTCAATCAGACTTTTACAACCCGCGAACATACCACTATAACACTCTTTAACCAATTTCATCGCCGGGAGTTCAGGAGCACTCATAAGGCTCGTACAATCTGAAAACATTTCATAATAACATCTTCTGGCCAACTTCCTCGCCGAAAGTTCCGGGGCTTTCGTAAGACTCGTGCAATTATAGAACATATATCTATAACATCCCTCTGCCAATTCGGTAGCCGGAAGCGACGGAGTTTCAATCAGACTTTTACAACCCGAGAACATACTGTTATAACACTGATTAGATAAAGTATTTGCCGGCAACAGAGGTGCTGACATTAGCCCGTCGCAGTTCCAAAACAAAAAAGTAAATGCATATTCCGGCACAGAATCAGCACTACAATCCCTACTCAACAAGGACATAACACTCCCCTTAGCATTTAGCTTTCCGGAAATCTTAAAATAATAATAATCTCCCGTAGTACTAGAAAACCTATCATTTCCAACTCCTCCAGCTCTAAACATCACGTTCTCGCCGTCAGACAGAGAGATAGTTTCTCCGATGGTATATGGTTGCCAAACTCCTCCATCCAAACTATACTCCAAAGATACTTCAAACGGTTCCCCTGACTTGGTCAGGGCGATAGTGGATTCTCCCGAAGATACAAAAGTTAACCCATTAAAATGATTACAGGGCGACATCCCCAAAAACACGATAACGGAAATCAAAAGGCCTATTCTTCTTTTCATAACGTTGCAAAAATTCCTATACCTAAAAAATACCCACCTGTGAGATTGTCAAAGATATAACAAAAATTGATATATCAGAAAATGTAATAATATCGACGTCTCCTTTATTGAGAAAGTGAGCATATCCCGCTCTGCTTTTTGCTGAAGGACGATGTTTTTCATACACTATTTTCTTTGTACTGCACAAAAAAGCGATTTTTTATGCAGTAAGCAATTTTTGAAGGGGTTAATTCGACCACAGAGGTTCCATCTTCCAATCCTTCTGGAAACCCATAGCACAAGCGTCCACATTGGGATATGAATCGAGTAACAATTTGAGTCTTGTTTTAAACTCCTTTCCAAAACCAATTGAATCAAGGAGATACTGTAGGCAGCACAATTGAGGATAAAGTTTTGATGATGAACCGGTGCCGCTTGCAATCCACGCGTTGGGAAGCTTTGACGGCAACTGGGGTTTGATTGTGAAGACCCGGTTCCATGTTCTGGCATGATGAGCACAGCAGTTTCGAAGAACTGCTATTGATGTCATCCAACTCTCAAGGAAAATATGCTGGGGAAGTCCAAGGGCCCGTGCCACATTTTTTTAGCATTATTGTCGGCAAAATTGCTGTACATCTTGGATAAAGTACCAAAAGAAGCCACTTCCAGACTCTTCCATACCGGAGGATAAGCAGGGTTATCGTATTTTGTAAAATACTCTACGATGAATTCCTCTTTTGTACGACCGATTTCGTCGCCAAGACTATGCAAACAACGGGCATAAATAGAAGGATTCTTGAAGAGCGCGGGATTCATGAACCAAAAGGAGCCATACGGAAGAGAAAAGCAATGGATAATCTGACTCCTGAAAGCAATCTCTACATGTTGGATTGCAGTAAATATCAAGCTACGGAGCTCCATGTCAAAGTCGTACAGGCGTACGATGTCTTCGAATCGGCTGCCAGGTTTGAACTGATGTGTTATTTTATCGGATTCCATAGGTCTCCAATAGTTAGCGAGACGATAATAGCTGATAAATTCCAGTTTGTGAAGCACAAATGCGTCATCTCCTACAACAAGTCCCCGACTCTTAAGAACTGCGACCTGATCGGGAAGGTCCATGGGCGTTTTCGTGTATTTTTGCATAGTCTAATAAGGCAAAAGACTCGCCCTGGTACGCTGTTCTACGGGAAGCGTGGCGAGTACTGTTGCTACAAATATAGAGTTTTTTTCTATATCCACAAAAAATTCTAACTACGTTTTTGATTTTGCAATAAAGCATGCAATTCCGCGCCGCAATGTGACTACGTTATCCTCCGGGTTCGACTGCGACAATTATCCGGATATGCCAATATGTTTCCTTCAAGAAACGGACAATGCCGCTGTGAAAAATAGGGGTTTCCAACGATTATTCATTATTCGATTTCGACGGTCCAGCCTTCCGGAATGCCATTGCCTCCCCTAACATTCCACATAGCGTACTTGCTCTTGACGAAAGTACCGGTAGGGGAAACATTCCGAAGCCAATTTTCAGTTGATTCTTTGGACGGTTTATCAGTAAACAAGGCCTTGACATAATTTAAGCTAGTGCAGCCTGCAAACATACGATAATAACAACTCGAAGCTAAATTCGTCGCTAGAAGCGCCGGAGCCTTCGTTAGGCTCGTGCAGCCTGAGAACATATCTGCATAACAACCCACTGCCAATTCCGTCGCTGGAAGGGCAGGGGCTGAGGTTAAGCCCGTACAGCCGGAAAACATACAATCATAACAATAATCCGCCAACTCCGTCGCAGGAAGGTCCGGAGCCTTAGTTAAGCCCGTGCAGCCTACGAACATACTTTGATAACAAGTCTTAGATAATTTCGTCGCCGGAAGAGTCGGTGCCCTTTTTAAGCTCTTGCAACCTTTGAACATACGAAAATAACATCCTTCAGCCAATTCCGTCGCCGGAAGGGCTGGCGCCTCGGTTAAGCTCGTACAGTTTGTGAACATACCACAATAACATTTCCAAGCCAATTCAGTCGCTGGAAGAGTCGGGGACTTGGTTAAGTTCTTGCAACCATAGAACATACCACCATAACACCTCTTAGCCAATTTTATCGCTGGAAGCACCGGAGCTTCGGTTAAGCTCTTGCAACCATAGAACATACCACCATAACACCTTTCAGCTAATTCCGTCGCAGGAAGCTCCGGGGCCTCTGCTAAGCTCGTACAGCCACCGAACATATGATAATAACACGACCCAGCCAGTTCCGTCGCTGGGAGTTCCGGAGCCTCAGTTAAGCTCGTGCAGCCAGAGAACATATTAGCATAACAAGCCTTAGCCAATTCCGTCGCGGGAAGGACAGGAGCCTCGGTTAAGCTTGTGCAGCCTTCGAACATTTTATCATAACACCGTGTAGCCAATTCCGTCGCAGGGAGAGCCGGAGCCTCGGTTAAGTTCGTGCACCCCTTAAACATACTTATATAACAATCTTCAGTCAATTTCCTCGCAGGAAGTAACGGAGCTGAAGTTAATGACCGACAATCCTTAAACAAACTATTAAATGCTTGAGTCGGCACGAGGTTTTTATGACAACTTCTATCAAGAAGCGACATTATATTCCCTCTCGCAGCCACGCTTCCTGAGATTATAAATCTGTAGTAATCCTCATATTCCGCTGAGAAGTTATCGTTTCCCTCTCCTCCCGCTCTAAACATCAACTTCCCTCCGTCTGCTAATTCCACAGTCTTTCCTATGGTATAAAGTTTCCAAACTCCTCCATCCACACTATATTCAAGAGTAATCTCAAAAGGCTCTCCCTCCTTTATAAGGGCTATGGTAGACTCTCCTGAAGACACAAATGTAAGACACATTGATTCTCCAGGATTAGGTTTTTGAGGGCCAGCGGGTTCTTCCGCATTATAAGCCGACGAGCTCATAAGTACGATTAAAGAAAGAAACAAACCAATTATTTTTTTCATTTTATCAATTATTTTAAGTTTTGCGACAAGCATTTATCGCAGCACAAAAATTAGTAGTCTTCAAAGATCCTATCGTTATTCAGTTACGACAGTCCAGTCTTCCGGAATACCACCTTCTCCCCTGACATCCCAAGTGGCGTTCTTGCTCTTGACGAAAGTACCGGTAGGGGAAACGCACCGAAGCCAAGAATAAGTTGTTTCCTCGGAAGGCCCATCAGTAAACAAGGCCTTGACATAATTTAAGCTCGTACAGCCATCGAACATCCAAGAATAACAATGCTCGTACAAATTCGTAGCAAGAAGAGCCGGAGCCTTTGTCAAGCTAGTGCAGCCTTCGAACATCCAAGCATAACAACTCTTAGCCAATTTCATCGCCGGAAGTTTAGGAGCTTTTGTTAAACTCTTACAAACGGAGAACATCCCGGCATAACACGACTCAGCCATTGCCGTCGCAGGAAGAGTCGGTGCTGAGATTAAACTCATACAGCCAGCGAACATACCAGAATAACAATACTCAGCCAATTCCGTCGAAGGGAGGTCAGGGGCAGAGGTTAGGCCAGTACAGTCGAAGAACAAGTTGAAAAAGGCGAAGCTAGGTACGGAATTACGAGCACAATTCCTATCAAGAAGGGACATTATATTGCCTTTAGCGGCCACGCTTCCCGAAATCTTGAAATAATAATAATCTTCATCGTTAAAAGAAAAGTAATCATTTCCTTGTTCTCCCGCTCTAAATGACAATTCATCCCCGTCTAACAGACCAAGAGTCTTCCCCATAGTATAGGGATTCCAATTCTTACCATCCATGCTATATTCTAGTGATATATCAAATGGTTCCCCAATCTTTTGGAGGGATATGGTAGACGCGCTGAAAGACTCAAATGTTAGTTCACGATAACCTTTCTTGTAAGCCGACAAGCTCATAAGCACTATCAAAGAAAGAAAAATACTAAATACTTTTTTCATGACATTAGATTTTGTTAATTTTCACAAAGTTAGAAGATTATTTTTAAAACACAACTATCGGCATTTCTCAACTAACCCGTATGGCAATCCTCCATAAAAATAGGTCGCAACATTTCACAACGTCACGACCCCGAATCAAATCATAACCAGTCTTTCGACTGATTTCCACAAATAAAATATGCCTAACGGCATAGCCTCGGCTTATCATTTTCCACAACTTTCACCGAGACTTTTTCTCTTTATCCTTCCGGTCCTTAGAAGCTCGTAAACGCCGACCATGAAGTATTCTTCGCTTCGACCCGCGTCTCTATGTCGCTTGGCAGGTTCACGAAGAAGTCGAACCCGGTCCATGCCTCCACCTCATCTACGCTCACCGTATAGTTCGCGTAGTTATCCGAGTAAGTCTTGTGCTCGAACCAGAATGCCACGCAGACGGCATCCGTCACGGCTCCGCCCGCACTGGTCTTCACCCTAAGCACCAGCTTATAGAAGTAGTTCGGGATAGGGACCCGCTGGGATGGAGCTTTTGACGGACTCGTGTAATTTATGGTATGACTCTCGCCCTCCTTATTGAAGGCTACGCCGGTCACCACATAGATCTCCTCGTTCTTACTTTTCGCCACGCTCTGTACGGCTCCTTCCAGATTGCTCCAGATACCGCTATTGAAGCTGTTCTGTATCTGAGGAACCTGGTTCGTCACGTAGAAGGTCTGGGCCTGCATCGTGGCATTGCCGTTACGCGAGCCGTTCGGACACATATGTCCTCTCGAATAGGTACTATTCGCGTAGCTGCCTCCCGTCACCTTTATCTGGTACTGCGTGTCGATGTTAGGATTATAACTCCACGACGAAAGGCGCTCGTAAGAGCCCATATGTCCACTCTCTAACGGATAGGCCGTCCAGAGAGGAGTCATCATAGAGGTGTCGTAGAAGACGGTATAGTTCCTCTCGGACCCTGCGAGGGTGGTGCTTACCACAT